>Ga0272446_1007674_pt1 | contig 10643 bp, 8 predicted proteins | sample YNPCB0061_FD_194587 | JGI IMG/M metagenome (GOLD analysis project Ga0272446, IMG submission 194587) | Hot spring microbial mat communities from Yellowstone National Park, WY, United States - YNP-CB-006-1 | ecosystem: Environmental > Aquatic > Thermal springs > Hot (42-90C) > Sediment | place...
TGTCGCTGTACGAGAACCTGAAGTCCGAGCGCGAGGCGGTCCGGTATCCGCCCTTCGCGCGCCTCGTGAACGTCCTGGTGGCCTCGGAAGACGCGTCGCTTGCGAGGGAGGTGTCGGCCAAGGCTGCGCGCCTGCTCCGTGGGGTTCCCGAAGCGACCGTGCTGGGTCCTGCGGACTGCGCCTTGGAGCGGATTCAGCGGAGGTACCGCCGCCACGTGCTCGTCAAGCTGCCCCCGGAGGCGCGGCCAACCGGCGTCCGCGAGGCGCTGCAGGGGCTGGAGGCCCCGGCCGCCGTCCAAGTGACCGTGGACGTCGACCCCTACTCGATGGTCTAGGCGGCCGGGGCGGCCATCGTTAGTACTTGCGGTTTGGCAGCTCCTTGGCGGCCACGGACTGGTCGTAGACGCCCTCTTCCACGACGATGCGCTTGGGCAGTTGCTTGCCCGCGACCACCGCCTCCACAGCGTCGAACAGCTGCGGACCGATGATCGGGTTGCACTCCACGGTGCAGTTCAGCTTGCCGGCGACCATCGCCTCGAAGGCGCCCCGCACCCCGTCGATCGAGACGATCACGATGTCCTTGCCCGGCTTGAGCCCGGCCTCCTCGATCGCCTGGATCGCGCCCAGCGCCATGTCGTCGTTGTGCGCGAACAGCGCGTTCGCGGTCCGCCCGACGGGAGACTTGAGGAACGCCTCCATCGCCTGCTTGCCGCCGGCCCGCGTGAAGTCGCCGGACTGCGAGAGCACGATCTTCATGCCGGGGTAGTCCTTCAGGACCTCTTCGAACCCCTTCTTGCGGTCGATCGCCGGCGCGCTGCCCGGCGTGCCCTGCAGCTCCAGGATCGTCGCCTTGCCGTTCATCTTCTTGGCCAGCCACCGGGCGGCCCGCCGACCCTCCTCGACGAAGTCCGAGCCGATGAACGTGACGTACATGTCCTCGCTGACGTCGGGGCGTCGGTCGGCCACGATCACGGGGATGCCGGCGTCCTTGATCTCCTGCATCACCGGACCCCACCCCGCCTCGACCACCGGCGAGAACATGATCACGTCGACCTTCTGGGCGATGAAGCTCCGCAGGGCCTTGATCTGGTTCTCCTGCTTCTGCTGGGCGTCCGAGAAGCGCAGCTCGATGCCGCGCTTGGCGGCCTCCGACTTGATCGACTCTGTGTTGGCGGTTCGCCAGCCACTCTCGGCGCCGATCTGACTGAACCCGACCACGATCTTCTTGCCGGGCTTGGACGACGAGCCGCCCGGTGCTGCGCCTTCCTGCTTCGATCCGGAGCAGCCGACGACGAGCACCGACGCGGCGAGAGCGATTCCGAAAGCTAGCTTCATGGTTCTCCTCGCTACCAACCCTAGGATAGCATTCCCGAGGCGCTATAGGTATTCGCTCACGCTCTTCGGCGGTAGGTCCACCCGCGCGGCAGCATCCGCCTTAGGGGCAGCAGCGCCTCCCCGAACACAGCGCGCCCGGCCTCGGCGTACGAACCGCGGCTTTCGAGCCTCAGGCGAGGGAAGAGCAGGACGAACGCCGCGAGCCGCAGCAGGATCGACGAGGCGAACACCACCTGGTAGTGCGAGAACCAAGCGGGCAGCCAGGCCACCTTGCCGGCCAGCGGCTCGAACGCCGAGGCGATCGTCCCGCCGAGCGCGCTCCCGATCGTCGCCGCCACGCCGATCACGAGGTTGTTGGCGGCCACGTAGGCGGTCCGTCTCTCCTCGGGGAACCCGTGGAGCTGCACGTAGACCAGGCCCTGGTCGATGGAGGGCCAGCAGAGGCCGCCCAGCACGCTGACCACGGGGATCAGCATCGGCATCTCGAGCCGGACTCCGAGGCCCACCGGGCTCAGGTCGAGGCTCCAGGCGCGGTTGCACAGCACCCAGAAGACCGGCAGGACGATCGCGGCGATCGCGCCGAACCCCATCACCGGCTTGGGCCCGAAGCGGTCCAGCGCGCGGCCCCAGAACGGCGACGTGAAGGCGTTGGCCAGCTGCGGCAGGACGACGATCAGGGCGTTGGTCAGCGGCAGAGAGAAGCCCAGCCCGTGGCGTTCAGCCGGTTCGAAGCAGAACGGCCACAGGAACGGCCAGAACATGGAGTAGGCCACGAACGCGGCCAGCGAATAGGCGGCGTAGGCGCGGAAGTCCGCGTTGCGCCAAGGCACCGAGACGATCTCCCACAGCGAGGGCTGCGTGTCGCCGACCGGCCGCGGCTCCTCGGGGATGCGCAGGAACAGCAGGATGTCGATCGCGCCGACCAGCGCCGCGAACCCGAACACCCCCGCGTAGACCCAGGCCTCGCCAGGGAGCCGGTCCAGAACGACCGACACGCCGGAGCTCGCCAGAACCATCATCGCGAGGCCGACCCTCGCACGGTGGCCGAAGAACGCCCCGGCGTTCTCCCTCGGCACCAGGTCCGACATCCACACGGTGAAGCCCGCTCCGCCGATGTTCGCGAACACGGCGCTCAGGAACGCCGCCAGGCCGACCGCGCCGACCACCCACAACGAGCCGGGTTCGGAGCGGAACAGCGGCGCCGCGGCGATCGCGAGCCAAGCCAGCCGGGCGGCCAGCAGGTACCGCAGGAACGTCGGCTTGGACCTGCCGGTGCGCTCCACCCACAGCGAACCGAGGAGCGTGAACACCACCGCCGCCGGGCCCGCACCCATCACCAGGCCGTAGGCGAAGTCGGAGACCTGGAGGAACTTCTTCAGCAGCGAGGTGAACGCGGCGCCCGTCGTGATCGAGAAGAACATCGACCCGAACGCCCAGGCCCACACCACGCGCCTCATGGCTTGGCGGCGCTGCTCCGCAGAGATGGCGGTTGGTTTGGGAAGCGTCTGGGGCATGGCCGGTTCGCTCGCAAGTATGGCGAATCTCCCGGCTTTCGAACTCGGAGCCGCGCGCGTCGTCCGAGCGGATATGCATGCGGTTCTGCTCGCTCTGCTCGCCGGCCTGGGGAGCGGCGTTGCCCCCGAGGTTCGCACGACGCTGGACGTCCCGTACACCGACTCGGGCCACCCGCGCCACAGGCTCGATGTTTACGCGCCGGTGGGTGCGGATCGCGCACCGGTCGTCGTGTTCTTCCACGGTGGCGGCTGGAGGACGGGCGACAAGCGCCAGGCGATCCAAGGAAAGGAGAGGGTTCTGCCGGCGGCCGGTTTCGTGCTCGTGTCGGCGAACTACCGCCTCGCGCCGGAGCATCGGTACCCGGCCTTCGTCGAGGATGCCGCCGCGGTTGTCGGGTGGGTCCATCGCAACATCGGGCGGTACGGTGGCGACCCGAAGCGGCTGTTCGTGATGGGGCACAGCGCCGGAGCGCACCTCGCGGCGTGCCTGGGGGCCGACCCCCGCTGGCTCGGGAAGCACGGGCTCAAGCCTGCGGACCTCTTGGGCGCGATCCCGCTGGACGGCGGCGGCATGCGGGTGTCTGAGGCGGCGCAAGCCCGCTCGCCGATCCTGGCCGGAATCTACCGTCAGGCGTTCGGGGACGATCCCTCCGTATGGGACGACGCGTCTCCGCTCATCCAGGTCCGTCGGGCGGAGCGTCCGAGCGACTTTCTGCTGGTGGTCGCGGGTCGCGGTCCGATGGGGCTGCCCCGGGCCGACCGCAGGTCGCGCGAGCAGGCCGAGGAGTTCGCGGCCGCGATCCGAGCCAAGGGAGCCCGGGCCGAGGTGAGCTTCTGGCCGGACTTGGACCACGGCGGAGCCAACGCGATGGTCGGCAACCCGGACCACCCGCTTTCGAAGAAGGTGGTCGCCTGGATGAGGGAGCGGGCTCAGTCGGCCATGCGCCGGTAGCGGTGGTACCCGCCCTTCCAGCTGACCTCTTCGATCCGGCGCTCGAGGTCCTCCACGGTCGCCCGTTCGGCGAGTCCCTCCCGCTGGGCCGTCAGGCCGACGGAGACCGCGACGTTCCGCGAGATCGCCCGGGCGTCCTCGAGCGTCGGCATGAGCGGACCGAGCGGATCGCCGTCGCTGGGAATCCACTTGCCGATCTCCATGCCCGCCGCTGAGACCATACCGTCGCTGATGGCCTTGGCCCGCGAGGCGATGGCCCCCAGGGCCAGCCCCGGAAAGACGAAGGCGTTGTTGCAGTTGCCGATGCGCACCGTGCGGCCGCGGAACGACACCGGAGGGAAGGGCGTGCCCGTCGCCACCAGAGCCCGTCCCTCCGTCCATTCGAGCAGGTCCCGCGGGTGAGCCTCCGCCTTGGTGTCGGGGTTGGAGAGCGGAAAGATGATCGGCCGCTGGCAGTGCGCCGCCATGTCGCGCACGATCGCCTCCGTGAAGGCGCCCGCCTGCGTGGAGGTTCCGATCAGAACCGTGGGACGGACGCGCCGCACCACCTCCTCGAGGCCGATTCGGCCGCCCTCGCGAACCTCCCAGCCGGCGACCGCGGCCCGCGGCTTGGCGTACCTCCTTTGGAACGGCTCCAGGCCCGGCGTGTCCTCGAGGATCAGGCCCCGGCTGTTCAGCAGCCAGACCCGGCCCACGGCCTCCTCCTCCGAGAGGCCCTCGCGGACCATCGCCGCGACGATCTCGTCCGCGATCCCCACGCCCGCCGTGCCCGCGCCGTGGACCACCGCCTGCTGCTCCCGGAACGAGGAGCCTGCGCGGGCCACCGCGGCGATCAGCGCGGCCAAGGCGACCGCCGCCGTGCCCTGGATGTCGTCGTTGAACGAGCAGATCTCCCAACGGTAGCGCTCCAGCAACCGGCGGGCGTTCGTCTTGCCGAAGTCCTCCCAGTGGAGCAGGGTCGAAGGCCACCTTCGGCGCACCGCTTGCACGAACTGATCGACGAACGAGTCATACTGCTCCCCGCGGACGCGCTCGTGCCGCCAGCCGAGGTAGAGGGGATCGTCGAGCAGCTCGGGGTTGTCGGTGCCCACGTCCAGCATCACGGGCATCAGGCCGAACGGCCGAACGCCGGCGAGCAGCGTGTAGACGACGAGCTTGGCGACCGGGATGGCGATGCCACCTGCCCCCTGATCGCCGATCCCCAGCACCGCCTCGCCGTCCGTCACGCACACGGCGTCCACGAACGGATGGAGCCAGTTGTCGAGGATTTCCTCCATCCGGTCGCGCTCGGGATAGGCGATGTACAGGCCGCGCGACCCACGGTACAGCCTGCTGTATTGCCGAACGATCTCTCCGACCACCGGCGTGTAGATGATCGGCATCATCTCGGTCAGGTGGTCCTGGACGAGCCTGAGAAACAGCGTCTCGTTCTGATCGTGCAGCGCGCTGAGGAACAGGTTGCGCTCGATGTCCGTGGCCTCTCGCAGATACTCCCGGCGCATCCGCTGAACCTGCTGCTCGATCGTGAGCACGCGGTGCGGCAGAAGGCCTAGCAACCCCAGCTCCCTGCGCTCCTCCTCGCTGAAGGCGGTGCCCTTGTTCAGGCACGACAGGCCCAGCAGCGTGCGGCCTCCGTGCGCGACCTCGATGACGGTCTCCCCGGTGGCGGGGTCGGTGGCGAAGCGGTAGAGCGGCTTGGCTCCGGTTGCGGGTTCCATGGCTTTGGCGCGGGTTCGATCGGTTCTCGACATGCCCAAGGTTGCAGAGCGTCGGGCGCCGCCCGAGGGTGCCTAGCTCGGAACGGGATCGCCTTCGGCTCGGCGCTTAGCCGCGATGATGCCATAGCCGGTCCAGATCAGAATGAGGCCCACGCACTCGCCGACGTACAGCGCCTCCACCAGCCCGCCCTTGGCCATGGCGCCGCCGACGCCCGGCAGCAGCGCGCCTGCGGCGATGAGCGCGTTGCCCACCGCCCGGTGCCTCGTCGCGGAAGATCCGGAGTACCGACGGGCGCTCCAAGCCGCGCCACCGACCAGCAGGACGAACGAGTAGAGGTTGATCAGCGGCGTCGTCCACCGCACCGCCTTCCAACCGATGACCGCGCCCGTGGGCCGATGCGCCTCCAGCTTGGCGAGGTCCGCCGGGCTGAGGATGACCGCCATGGTGGCCAGGAACACCACCGTCAGCGTCAACCCGGCGAGGAGGTTGGCGGTCCGGCGGGGCAGAAGCAGATACGCCACGCCCTGCGCCAGTGGATAGCCGCCGAGCAGCGCTCCGGCGATGTACCACGCCTTCGTCAGCGCGACCGAGTTTCCCCATAAGGTCACGGTCGACTCGAGGGCGGTGCCGAGGCCGTAGAAGAACACGCCCGCCGCCCACCACCACAGGTGCGGCCCGGACCTGCGCACGACTGCCGCCCGCAGCAGCACGACGCAGAACGCGGCCGACAGCGCGGTCGTGAGGATCGGCAGGTAGTGGACGGGGTGCTGTTCCATGGGTGGCACCTAGCGGAAGCCCATGGCGCGCTTGGCCTCGGTCAGCGTGCGCGAGGCGAACTCCCTGGCCTCCTCGGCGCCGCGCCGCAGGATCTCCTCGACCGTCGCGTCGTCGATCTGGCGCCTCCGCTCCCGGAACGGGCGCAGGGCCTCGTTGATGGCCTCGGCGCACTCGCGCTTGTTCTGCACGCAGCCGCGCAGGCCGCGCCGGCATTCGTCCGTCTGAACCTCCCAGTTCGGGGAGTAGACGCGCAGGAGGTTGCACACCGCGCAGTTCTCCGGATCGCCTGGATCGGTCTTGCGCATCTTGGTCGGCGTGGTGAACGCCGACATCACCTTCTTGGCGGTCTCCTCCTCGGTCTCGTTGAGGTAGATCGCGTTGCCGTAGCTCTTACTCATCTTGCGGCCGTCCAGCCCCATCAGCACGGGCGTCTCGCACAGGATGTTGACGAATTCGGGGAACACCTCTCCGTACAGGTGGTTGAAGCGCCGGGCGATCTCCCTGGAGAGTTCCAGGTGGGGGGCTTGGTCTTTGCCCACGGGCACGCCGTACGGCTTGTACAGCAGGATGTCCGCCGCCTGGAGCACGGGGTAGCCGAGCAGGCCGTAGGGCTCGCTCTCGGTCTGCAGGTTCTGCTTCTTCTCCTTGTAGGTCGGCACCCGCTCGAGCCAGCCGAGCGGGGTGATCATGCTGAACAGGAGGTGCAGCTCGGCGTGCTCCGGCACGTGGCTCTGCAGGAAGATCGTCGACCGCTCGGGATCGATGCCCGCGGCGAGGTAGTCCTTGACGATCTCGCGCGAGTTGGCGGCGATGTCGCCGGGGTTCTCGGCCATGGTGGTCAGCGCGTGCCAGTCGGCGACGAAGGTGTACAGCTTGTACTGCTCTTGCAGCTTGACCCAGCTCTTGATCGGTTCGTAGTTGCCCAGATGCAGCTTCGGCTGCGTCGGTTGCATGCCGCTCAGAATGCGTTGCTTCTCCATCGCTTGCCCTCGGTTGCGCCTGTCAGTAGTGCATCCCGGTCAGCAGGTGGAACAGCGCCCGGTGCGGCGGGCCGATGATCAGGCCGATCGTGGGGATCCGCGAGAGCTGGCCGATCACGATCAGCGCGAGCAGCAGGCCCGATCCGTACCGCTGGTTCCACCAGTACCACCGCTGCCGGGCCGGCTCGGGGAAGAACGTTCCCAGCAGCCAGTGCCCGTCCAGCGGGCCGAGCGGGATGAGGTTGAACAGGAACAATCCGAGGTTGATGGCCACGCCGTACACCAGCAGCGCCTGCAGAAACAGGCTGGAAGCGAAGGCGCCGGTGGTGGTGGCGACCCGCAGCAGAACGGCGAAGAAGGTGGCCTGCACCAGGTTCGAGATCGGCCCTGCGGCGGTGGCCGCGAAGGCGTCCCACCGGGGGTTGCGCATGTTGTTCGGGTTCATGGGCGCGGGCTTGCCCCATCCGATCCCCACGCCGGTGAGCGACGTGAGGAGGATCATGAGCGTCCCCAGCGGCTCGAAGTGCTTGGTCAGGTTCAACGTGACCCTGCCATAGATTCGGGGCGTCGGGTCGCCCGCCAGGTCGGCCATCTTGCAGTGGGCGTACTCGTGCAGCCCGATCCCGAAGAAGATGACGACGAGGATCGCGAGGAGGACCGGGATCGGGGGGAGTTCCAGCATGGCTCAGAGGCTCGGAAGGATCTCCCGAGCGAACAACTCGTCGTACGTCTCCCGCCGCTGGATGGGTGCGAGGGACCCATCCTCGCGGACCATCACGGTGGGCGGCCTCAGGAATCGGTTGTAGTTGCTGGCCATGGAGCTGTTGTAGGCCCCGGTGCAGAGCACCTGGAGCAGGTCCCCCTCGGCCAGATCGGCGGGCAGGTCGACGTCGACGAACAGCTTGTCGGTCTCGCAGTGCCTGCCGGCGACGGTGTACTTGGCCGCAGGCCCGCCGACCGGCTCGCCGCCGTCGGCCCGGGCCGCCCGGAGCACCGTGTAGCGGCTGCCGTAGAGCGCCGGGCGCGGGTTGTCGCTCAGGCCGCCGTCGACGCTGGCGTAGGTGCGGGTCCGTCCCTCGCCGGTCGGGACCGTCTTGATCACGCCGACGCGGTACAGGGTCACGCCGGCCTCGGCCACCAGCGACCGGCCGGGCTCCTGCATCAGCGTCGGATCCAGTCCGGTACCCTCGAGCGGGGCGCGCATCGCCTCGACGACCAGCCTGCAGTAGTCGGCGATCGGCATCGGATCGTCGGCGTCGGTGTAGCGCACGCCCAGACCCCCGCCGACGTTGAGCACGCGGGTCTCGAACCCGTGCCTCCGTAGCATCTCCGCGGCGAACTGGGCGATGGCCTCGCCACCCGCCCGCTGGGCCTCGGGATCCAGCAATTGCGAGCCGACGTGGCAGTGGAACCCGATCACGGGCAACTTCAGCTCGAGACAGCGCAGCAGCGCCCTCTCCGCCGAGCCGTCCGAGAGGTTGAAGCCGAACTTGGTGTCGTCCTGGCCCGTGCTGATCTTCTGGTGCGTGGCCGGATCCACGCCGGGGGCCACGCGGATCACCAGGTCGGGGCAGCGGACCTGGACCTCCGCCGGGAGGCCGAGCGCCTCCGCGACGAGCGAGCTCGGCGGGGTCTCCGCCGTGGCCAGCTCGGCGATCGCCTCGATCTCCGCGAAGCTGTCCACGACGATCTCCCCCACGCCCGCCGCGAACGCGAACGCGAGCTCCGGCATCGTCTTGTAGTTGCCGTGCAGGTGGCAGTCGGACGCGGGCACGCCCGCCAGGAGCGCGGCGCGGAGCTCCCCCTCGCTCGCGACGTCGATCAGGCATCCCTCCTGGTGCGCGATCTTGAGCACCGCCAGCGTGGAGTTCGCCTTGCTGGCGAACACGAGCCGGCTGTTCGGAGCCACGGCCCGGAACGCCGCGAGGTACTCCCGAATCCGCGCCCGCAGGTGCGCCTCGCTCACCACGTACAGCGGCGTGCCGTACTGCTCGGCCAGGGCGAGCGCGAGGTCGGGGGAGAGCCGGAAGCGGGCGTCGGGGGCGGAACCGGGCATCAACCTCGGATTATGGCAGATGGCCGCCGAACGACCGAGACGCCCGTCGTTCGAATCGTCCAAACTGGCGCCGTGCTCCTGACTCGCAGGCAGGTTCTGGTCGGGTTGGCGGCGGTCTCCGCTGGGGCTTGGCCCACGGCCGGACCGGAAGGTCGGTGGAGGGCCGAGGCGTCCCGTCTCACCCGCCTGATCGTGCGGACCTTTTGGGACGGCCGGGCCATGCTGTTCCGCGGGCCGGCGCCCAGCGCCGAGACGGTGGCCTCGGACGGACTGCAGGACCGCGGGTGCGTTCTCTGGCCCGTCGTGGTCGCCTTCCGGGCTCTGGCCGAGGCGGAACGGTTGGAGCCCGGCCGGTGGGGAAGGACGCTCCGCGCTGCGTTCCTGAGCATGGAGCGCTACTACGACCCCGAGGCCGGCGCCTACAACGCCTGGCTCACGTTCCCCGGCAACAACGACAAGTACTACGACGACAACGGGTGGGCCGTGCTCGGCTTGACCGCCGCGTTCGAGGCCACCGGGGACCGGCGGTATCTGGATCGCGGCGTCGAGGTGTTCGATCGGTTCCTGGAGCGAGGGGCCGACGCCTCCGGGAGGCCGGGCGGCGTGCGGTGGGGCACCGACCCTGCCAAGCCCGGAACCGCAGACCGCAACGCCTGCTCCACCGAGGCCGTGGCGCTGGCGGCGCTGGCGCTGGCGGGGCACGGGCACCGGCCGGAGCAGTGCGTCGCCCTCGCCCGCGCGCTTCTCGAGTGGTTGGAGGAGACCCTCGTGGACCGGGACGGGTTGGTGCGAGACGGCCTCTTCGCGCCGGATTGGCGGCTCAACCCCACCAAGTGGACGTACAACACGGGAAACCTGATCCGGGCCTGGGTCGATTGGTCGGCCCTGTCGGGCGAGCGGTCCGGGTTGGATAGGGCCGAGAGGCTGGCGGAGGCCGCGTGCGACCGCACGAAGGCGCTGTACGACTCCGTCGTGCCCGACCCCCGCCGCCGCCACTGGTACGACTCGGCGTTCTTCGCCGAGCACCTGGCGGATGGCCTGCTCCGGCTCGAACGGGCGACGGGAGGGTCCCGGTGGCGCGCGGAGGTGGAGCGGCACGCCGAGTTCGCTCTGCGGTTTCTGAGGGACTCGGACGGGCTGTTCTGGCGCAACCTCCGCCCTTGGAGGATCGCGGAGGAGCCGCGCCGGGCGTGGTGCGCCGCGGTGGGCGTCTGCAAAGCGCTGGAGCCGGACGAGGCGGAGCGTTCCAAGGCCCCCGAGGCCTTGCACAGGCCGGTCGGAGAGCGGCCCATGGTCAAGACTCTGCTGGG
>Ga0272446_1007675_pt1 | contig 10640 bp, 6 predicted proteins | sample YNPCB0061_FD_194587 | JGI IMG/M metagenome (GOLD analysis project Ga0272446, IMG submission 194587) | Hot spring microbial mat communities from Yellowstone National Park, WY, United States - YNP-CB-006-1 | ecosystem: Environmental > Aquatic > Thermal springs > Hot (42-90C) > Sediment | place...
ACTCCAGCAGCATCTTTTCGGGCAGGCGTTGTCCGAGCTTGATGAAGCGAAGATCGGAGCGTCGCGCCATGCTCCGCAAGGAGTCGGTGAAGTTGTCGTCCAACCGCAGCCCAATTCCTAGTAGTAGATCGGCTCGCAGCAGCACGCGAGCATCGTTGGTGTCTGCCTGGTAATGGTGCGGCCCAGTGCCGGTACACAGACAGCGAACCGTCACCAGGTCGCCGCCGACGGCCTGAACGAAACTCACCAGAGGCGGCACCGACACCACTACTCGCTTGCCCGTCGTCTCGCCCCAGGGATCTGCTGTGGCCAGGGCACACCCCGTACTGCCGAGCAATAAACCACCCAAAAGGACCGCCCCCAGCATTCGTCCTAGCTGCCTCATCAGCACGTCTCCCCCAGGCGAAATACTCTGTTATACCTTCGCACAATTATAGGCAGGCACCTCAGGCCGACAAGTGGCCTCAAGTGCCTGGTTGATAATGGATCGCCAGCCAGATGGTTGGCTCGTCGGGCAGTCCTGAGCCGCGTGTCGCTGTGCGTGCTGCGACGCTCGGTGCTGCGCGATCTGGAACGTGAATATAGCCTGTGTGTGAGATCGCGATAATCACTCGAGCCGGCCCAGCGCGATTGCTACGGCTGTCGCACAAGAGCCATGAAGTGGAGCCGACACGGACGTAACGATCTATACGCCGTATCCGCGGCTGGTTCGAGGGACACTACACCGTTCAGTTCGGCAATTATCCGGTCGGGCCGGAGGAGTACCTCGCTCACGGAAGTCGGGCGGCGGCAAAACCCGGCTAAAGTTGCCTGGCTGGGGCTTGACAACTCCGTTGCCACGATTAAGCTGATATTGCAACTGAGACGCAGTCTCAGAGAAAGAGTCTGCTAGCCATTGTTCGGGATGCGGTTGGTTGATACCCGCTCACCTTCCGTCGCAATGCGGCTCACCCTGGTGATCCCATTTTCTTCGGAGGGTATCATGCGCGTACCAACCTCGCGCTACGCTTTCACGCTCATCGAATTGCTCGTGGTCATCGCGATTATCGCGGTGCTGATCGGTCTGCTGTTGCCGGCCGTCCAGAAAGTTCGCGAAGCGGCCTCTCGTATGGCCTGTCAGAATAACCTCAAACAGATCGGGCTGGCCGCCCACAACTTTCACGATGTCTATCATCGCCTCCCCGTTGCCAACACCCCTGCGTTCAGTTCTGCATTCACTGAGTTACTGCCTTATTTAGAGCAAGAGAACCTCGGTCGCCGGTACAACCCGTCGCTCGCACCCAACGACACCACCGATGCCGATGGAGATGGCTATACCAACCAGAGTTTGGCCAGTACGGAAATCAAGACGTTCCGTTGTCCTAGCATGCTACCACCTCCTACCCCAGCTGCGTTTCCGGGTTGGTCGAGTTACGCCATGAACATTGGTAACATGCCCAACCCCTTTTTCCCTCCTGGATCGGGCGGTAATCCCCTCTATGACAACGGCCCCATCGTGCGACTCATCGGAGGTGGAACGGGGGGCACAACCAACCAGCGTGGCGTACCTCTAGTCGCCATCACCGATGGCACCTCGACCACTATTCTGACGGGAGAGATGGGGTTCCAGTTACGCGATTACACATTCACCAGCGGCCCCTACGCTGGTCAACTGCGAGGTGGTAACACCGAGTGGGCCTGGGGCTATGCCTCCTACTCGTTTGGTGGCACTTTCTTGATGTTCAACACCACCGTGGGAACCGCAGCGGATCGCACGCAACGGCTTTGCACCTTCCGCAGTGACCACAGCGGTGGGGCGAATTTCCTGTTCTGCGACGGCAGTGTACGCTTCCTTGGCAATGGCCGTATCTCGCTGGATGTGTACCGCGCATTGGGATCCCGAGATGGCGGGGAGGTTCTTTCGGAGATGAATTGACGGCCAGGAAACCTATCCCCTTGCTCCATCCCAGCATCTGTGGGATGTCCTACTACCGTTGCCATGAATCTCTCCCCAGAGTACGACAACGAAACGCTGAGTTGTCGCTTGCCCTGGGGAGCTTCTGGCTATGTTCGACGAACTGACCGCGTTCTCCATCTTGTTGGCCGGCCTCTTTCTGCTCGTGATCGGCTATGGGTGGATGGTGCTCCGGGGCTTTTCCATCCATTTTGCCTGGAGTCTGCTCCTGATTCTGCTGCCGCCCACGGCGTTGCTCTTCATTGCTTGGCACCTTCGCAAACTCGGCTGGCCCGTCACCCTGATGCTGGTCGGCACCGTGGTCGTCGCCACGCCTCTGGTCGATGCCCAGATTCGCAGCCGAATGCCGATCGATCTCGGCCCACGCTGCAAGATCGTTGCTGACGAGGTACATCTGACACTCACCGGCTGGGATCGTCGCGATTATCACAAAGTACTGAGTCAGTACCCGCAGACTGTGGTCTTGCAGATGGCCAACGCCGACGTGACCGACAGCACCCTGGTACTGCTCTACCCGTTGAAGCGACTGCGCAAGCTGGACGTGAGCGATAGCGGAGTCACCGACTTCGGACTGAACATCCTCGCCGCCTTGCCCGAGTTGCGCGAACTGCGATTGGCTCGAACGAGCATCACCGACGAGGGCTTCGAGACACATCTGATGAAAATGGACAAGCTGGAAAAGCTGGATGTGACGGGGACGACGATCTCCAGTAAGCTGAAGAGGCAGTGGAAGAAGGGCCGGCCCGAACGCCGATTGCTCGATTGACAAGGGGGCAACGATGGCCGTCGAACTGTACGAGGATGCTCTGGGCGATGCTCGCAATGCTCGGACGCTGGCGACCGCATCGGAACTGGCCTATCTGTCCGCCGAACCTGGGGCGACGGCTTTTCGCGAACGGCTTGGACTCGAAGGGCATCTGGTCAGTGTGGACAACCATCAGGGCTGGGTGTGCAGCAGTCCCGAACACCTCGTCGTCGCGTTTCGCGGTACCGAGTCGCCCACCAGCCTAGACGGCTTGAAGGACTGGTTGCTCACCGATGCGGCCAACCTGCTCATGGTGCCCGAGGGCCGACTCGGCACCGATCTCGCCGCTGCTGGGGTCGGGGCGCGGTTTCATCAGGGCTTCGTCACCGCCATCGGCAGCATCTGGGACGAGATCTACGGCCGTGTTGCAGAAGAGATGAAGAAGGAAGAACGCCCCTTGTGGATCACTGGGCACAGCCTGGGTGGAGCGATGGCCTTGCTCGCGGCCTGGCTGTTCCGACGCAAGTTCCTGGCGGTGCATCAGGTCTACACCTTCGGCGGCCCGATGATCGGCAACGCCGAGGCCGCAGCCGCCTTCGATCGCGACTTCGGCGGCCGGATCTTTCGCTACGTTAACCTGCTCGATCCCGTGCCTCGCCTGCCCACGGTCAGCCTGGTCGGCAACCCTTACCAACATTGTCAGACGGAAGTCGCTCCTGCGGATGCAGCCTCGGCATCGGAGTCGGCCTCGGCGTTCCTGAGCAGCCTCGCCAGTCGCACCGTCGATGGCCTTCTCAACGCCACCCTGATCGACGACATCTGGAACGCCTTGCAGCAACGCCTAGCCGCCCACTTGCTCGATAGCTATCAGGCACTGGTCGCCAGTCTGTTCAAGAAGTGAGGGCGGACGATTACTCGGGATTGTCCCCTTGCCCAGACTCCTTGATCGACAAGGTTGGCACTCGCTGGAACAATCCCCAGAGGTCGTGGGGCAAGCCAAGCAACCTCGGTGCTGCTTGGCTTGTTATCTGTACACCTTGCCAGTAAGATTACCGATAGAACATCCAGAAGCCCTCCCTCTCTCCTCCCCGTGCTGAGAGAGAGACGGAAAGTGAACTGATGTCTGCCTTTCCGCGTCCCTTACAATCAAGGCGATTCGCGGTGAGAACTTGCGTTGTTTGTCCGAGAGGCGACCATGCCCGAAACCATCGAGCCGGTATCGTTACGCCAGGAAACCGAGGAGCGTTACCTGACCTACGCCATGTCGGTCATCACCTCGCGTGCCCTGCCCGACGTGCGCGACGGCCTGAAGCCCGTACAGCGACGCATCCTCTACACCATGTACCACGACCTGAACCTGACCTTTGACGGTCGGCCGCGCAAGTGTGCCAAGATCGCCGGCGACGTGACCGGCAACTACCATCCGCACGGCACGGTGCCGGCCTATGAGGCTCTGGTACGCATGGCGCAGAACTGGGTGATGCGTGTGCCGCTGGTTCACGGTCAGGGCAATTTCGGCTCGGTCGATGGCGATCCGCCCGCTGCCGACCGCTATACTGAGGCTAAACTCACCGCCGTGGCCGAAGCTCTCATGAGCGAACTGGGCCAGAAAACCGTGGCGATGCGGCCCAATTACGACAACACCCGCGAGGAGCCGACCGTCCTGCCCGCGCAGTTCCCGAATTTGCTGGTCAATGGCTCCAGCGGCATCGCCGTGGGGTTGGCCACCAATATCCCGCCGCACAATCTCGGCGAGACGTGCCGTGCCGCCATCCACCTCATCGACAATCCCGAGGCCACCACCGCCCAACTTATGGAAAAGATCAAGGGGCCAGACTTCCCTCTAGGCGGTCGCATCATCACCGATCGCGCTACCTTGCGACAGATCTACGAGGAGGGGGTCGGTACTATCAAGATCCAGGCCGAGTGGCAGGTCGAGGATCTGCCCCGCGGTCGCAAGCAGATCGTCATCACGTCCATCCCCTATGGAGTCGATAAGGGCAAACTCGAGAGCGACATCGGCGCGATCATCGAACAACGCCGACTGCCACAACTGCTCAATCTGGTCAACGAGACCAACAAGAAGGAAGGCATGCGCATCGTGTTGGAGATCAAGGGCGATGCCGACCCCAAGGTCGTCATGGCCTATCTGTTCAAGCACACCGCGTTGCAGGACACCTTCCCGGTGAACATGACCTGCCTGGTGCCGCGTCCCGGTCATCCTGATCGCGTGCAGCCAGCCCGACTCGGTCTTAAGGAGATACTACGCTACTTTATCGATTTCCGTCTGGAAACCGTCCGCCGTCGCTTCCAGTACGAACTGGATCAGTTACGCCGACGCATCCACATCCTCGATGGCTTCCGTCTGCTGTTCAACGCTCTGGATGAGGCTCTCCGTCTCATCCGCCAGTCTAGCGGCAAGCCGGATGCCTGCGAGAAGCTAATGGCCCGACTGCAACTCGACGAAGAACAGGCCACCGCCATCCTTGATGCCCAGATCTACAAGATCGCCCAGATGGAAATCCGCAAGATCCTCGACGAACTCAAGGACAAGAAGGAAAAAGCTGCCATCATCGAAGGGTTACTCGCCTCAGAAAAGAAACTCTGGGGCGTGATCAAGGACGAACTGGCCGCCGTCGCCGAGAAGTACGCCAGCAAAGATCGTCGCCGCACTCGACTGGGATCGTCCGACGACGAGGTCGATTTCGATCCAGAAGCCTACATCGTTCGCGAGAACACCAACATCGTCTTGACCCGCGACAGCTGGATCAAGCGAGTCGGCCGGCTCACTTCCGTCGAAACCACCCGTGTTCGTGAGGGCGACGAGGTCGTCGCCGTGGTGCCGGGCAGCACAGTCGATCATGTGATCTTCCTCTCCGATGACGGCATCGCCTACACGCTGCGCATGGTCGAGGTGCCGGCGACGGCGGGCTATGGCGATCCCATTGCCAAGTTCTTCCGCTTGGCCGATCAGGCCAAGATCGTCGCTGCCATCAGTACCGACGAACGCTTTGTGCCGCTAGAAACGCCCGTCAAAGGCCGTTCTAGCGACGATCCACCCGGCCCGTATCTCCTCGTGGTGACGGCCCAGGGACAGGTGCTACGCACGCCCTTGGCCCCCTTCCGCACCGAATCCACCAAGGTCGGCCGCAAGTTCGTCCGACTCGCGGAGAACGATCGCGTCGTGCTAGCGACCGTGGTCACCGATCAGTCTGGGTTGCTGCTCGTGGCCCAGTCGGGGCACGTCATTCACTTCGCTCTGGACGAGGTCAACATCCTCTCGGGAGCGGGCAAGGGGGTATGCGGCATCAAGTTGGAGCCAGGCGATGTCTGCCTGGGCGGCATGGTGGTGACGGCTCCTACCGACACGCTGCTGGTCGAAGCGTCGGACGGCAAGACCGTCGAACTCCGGGCCAGCCGGATGGAGCGGGTCGGTCGCGGCAACAAGGGCCATGAAGTCGTCAAACGCCGGTCGTTCGTCCGCATCATTCCCCCACCGATCCAGTTGACGGACTGGGAGGCGGTCGAAAGCAAGGATAGCGAGAGCAAAAATGGGCAAAAGGGGCTATTCGATTGAGCAAGCCGCGAGCCAGGTTGCGTCAGCACCTGGAGGGCACACTCCGCCCACTGACGCGGGGCGGCTCGCTACAGCGAGCCAGGTTGCGTCAGCACCTGGAGAGCGATTAGGCAGTAAGAAACATTCGCCACTCGATTCGCAATCTGGTTTGGAGAAATAAGCCATGCAACCGACTTCGACCTCATCACTTGGCTTTCCCCGCCGCCCGTGTCCTGGCCGGGCCAGGATGTCGCTATGAACCGTGATTTCACCCTGCCCTTCGTGGAAGCCAATCGATCATGAGCGCAGCCGCTAAATTTCCCACCAGCTACGACGAACAGCAAATCGTCGTCCTTGAAGGTCTCGAACCAGTCCGCAAGCGGCCGGCTATGTACATCGGCGGCACGGACAAGACCGGACTGCATCACCTTGTCTGGGAGATCATCGACAATGCCGTCGATGAGTACCTCAACGGGCATGCCGATACCATACAGGTCACGCTGCACAGCAGCGGCAATGCCATCACGATCACCGACAATGGTCGGGGCATCCCCGTGGGACTGCATCCCAAATACAAACGGCCGACGTTGGAGTTGATCCTCACCACGCTGCACTCCGGCGGCAAATTCGGCGAGGGCGGTTACACCTACTCTGGTGGATTGCACGGCGTCGGCTCGTCGGTCGTCAACGCCTTGTCGAAGAAACTCGTCGCCACCATCCGCCGCGACGGCGCGGAATGGCAGCAGAGTTTTTCGCGTGGCAAGCCGACCAGCGAGTTGCAACGCCTCCGTGATTGCCGTACCCACGGCACCACCATCTACTTCGAGCCGGACGGCGACATCTTCCGCAATACCACGTTCGATGGCGAACTGATCCGCACGCGACTGGAAGACATGTCGTTCATCCATAGCGGCCTCCAAGTCACCTTCAAAAACGAGGTGACCGGCGAAACCCACGAACTGACCCACCAGGGTGGGATACCGGCCTACCTGGCCAAATTGGTGGCCGAGACCGGCAAACCTCCGGTAACCGAGGGCATGTTCACGCTGGCTCGCGAGGGCGACGAACGCATGGAAGTCGCCCTCCAGTGGACGGAAGCCACCGACGAGGCGATTCGTTCCTACGTCAACGGCATCCGCACCGCCGGAGGCGGCACGCATGAGACGGGCTGTCGAACCGGCATCGCCAAGGCCATTCGCAACTTCATCGCCACTCACGATGTCAAGATCAAGGGGCTGGACATCACCGCTGAGGACATCCGCGAGGGGGTGGTCGGCGTGTTGAGTGTCTTCGTTCGTGAACCGCAGTTCCAGGGCCAGACCAAGGATCGCCTCAACAACCCTGAGATGACCGCTGCGGTCGATAACTTCGTCCGCACCGGGCTGGAAGCCTGGCTCAACGCCAACCGCAATGCCGCTGACCAGATCATCGGCCGGATCATTCTAGCTGCTCGCGCCCGGTTGGCCTCACGCGAGGCGGCCAGCGAGGTCAAACGTAAGAGCGTCACCTCCCGCCGGCTCAACCTGCCCGGCAAGCTCGCCGACTGCAAATCGACCGCCCTGAGCGAGACGGAACTGTTCATCGTCGAGGGCGATTCGGCCGGCGGGTCGGCCAAGCAGGGCCGCAACAATAGAACCCAGGCCGTCCTGCCGCTGCGCGGCAAGATCCTCAATGCCGAGGGACTGGCTCTGAGCAAGGCCCTGACCAACGCCGAGTTGACCGATCTAGTCACGGCCATCGGCACTGGAGCCGGCGACAAGTTCGACCTAAGCGGGCTGCGCTACGGCAAGATCATTCTGCTCATGGATGCCGATGCCGACGGCATGCACATCTCGACGCTGCTGTTGGCGTTTTTCTTCCGCCACATGCCGGAGTTGATCCGCCAGGGCTACATCTACCTGGCCCAACCGCCGCTGTTCCGCATCGACGTGGGCAAGGAGACGTTCTGGGCACGCGACGATGCGCACAAGGAGCAGATCCTCAAGGGCTTGCGAGCCAACGCCCGCCCTGAGGTGTCCCGCTTCAAGGGGTTGGGCGAGATGGATCCCGAAGTCCTGGCTCGCACCACGCTCGACCCGGCCAACCGTACTCTGCTCAAGGTCGAGATCGACTCGCTGGTCGAGACCGATCGCACCTTCGTCGATCTGCTCGGCAAAGATGCGACGCAGCGGCACAAGTTCGTCATGGAACGCGCCGGCGATGTGTCGCTGGACGAAGTGGATGTGTGATTCGTTCACGAGGCGCAGTCGGCATGCCGATCATCGAAGCGGAGCGGCTCACCAAGACCTATCGGGTCTTTCAGAAGCAACCTGGACTGTGGGGAGCGGTGCGTAGTCTGTTTCATCGCGTCTACAAGGAGGTGCATGCCGTCGAGGAAGTCTCCTTCACCATCGAGCCGGGCGAGATGGTCGCCTTCCTGGGGCCGAACGGCGCGGGTAAGACGACCACGCTCAAGATGCTCTCCGGGCTGATCTATCCCACCTCTGGGACGGCTCGCGTGCTGGGCTTCGTCCCTTGGGAACGCCCCGATGCCTTCCGGCGACAATTCTCGCTTGTCATGGGTCAGAAGAACCAGTTGTGGTGGGATCTGCCCGCTGCCGACAGCTTCAATCTGCACCGCGAGATCTACTCGCTGCCGCGACCCCAGTTCGAGCAGACGCTGGGACAGTTGACCGAATTATTCGGAGTCGGCAAGTTGACCCGACAGCCGGTTCGCGAACTGTCGCTGGGCGAACGCATGAAGATGGAACTGATCGCTGCTCTGTTGCATCAACCGCGTCTGTTACTGCTAGATGAGCCAACCATCGGCCTAGACGTGGTGGCGCAGGTGGCCATTCAGCACTGCTTACGCGAGTACAACGCTCAGCGCGGTGTGACGATGCTGTTGACCAGCCATTACATGCGCGACGTGGAGGCGCTCTGCTCGCGCGTGCTAGTGATTGCCCACGGCAAGTTGTTCTACGATGGCCCGCTAGCCGGCATCATCGACCGCTTTGGCCGATACAAGCAAGTTCGCCTGCAGTTCCTAGGCGAGCAAGCCCCCGCCGGACTAGAGCAGTACGGCGAGGCCACGGTGGCCGGCCCAGTCGTCGATTTGAAGGTCGAACGCGAACAGGTCGCCGCAGTGCTGGCGGCCATTCTCGACCGTCACACGGTCATCGACATGAGCGTGCAAGATCCGCCGTTGGATCAGGTCATTGCTCGCGTGTTCGAGGCCGCCCACTCGCCAGGGCAGAGTCAAAAGTGAAGCGTGAAGGAGTTGCCTTGGCATCGGCTTATCTCGTCAACCCGTAGCCAGACTGTCGCTTAACGTGTACAGTGGGGGAAGAGGAGGGGGGGTGATCCGCAGCCGGTTTGCGGATGGTTTGGTGGCGGAGTGAACACGTCTCATGAAGGTTGGTATTGTCGGCTATGCGGGGTCGGGCAAGAGTACAGTGTTCGAGTGGTTGACCGGAGTCCGTCCCGACCCGGCCAAGGTGTTGCGCGATGGCCAACTAGGCGATGCCGAACTGCCTGATTCTCGTCTGGACTGGCTCTCCAAGAAGTTCAATCCCCGCAAGCACACCCCTGCGCGCATCAACTTCCTCGACACTCCGGGGCTGATGCCCAGCGAACGACAACACAATCCCCGCCGACTCGGTGTGCTACGCACGGCCAATGGCCTGCTCATCGTCCTCAACGGCTACAGCGAGAGCGATCTGGCCGGACAACTTCGCCGCTTCCGTGAGGAACTGGTGTTCGCCGATCTGGAGATCGTCACCAACCGCATCAGCCGGCTGGAAGATCAGATCAAGAAATCTCGTCCCGCCAAGGAAAAAGAACTGCAACAGGCCGAGTTGGCCCTGTGTCGGCGCATCGCGGCTACTCTCGAAGCGGGCCAGTCGCCCTCGACGCTGGGCATCAGTGCCGAGGAAGAGCAACTCATCCGCAGCTTCCAGTTGCTCACCCTCAAGCCGGAACTGGTGCTGGTCAACTGTGGCGACGACCAGTTCAGCAAGCCGCTGCCGGCCGACCTGTTGGCCCTCGCTCCCACAGCGATCAAGGCCGCGCCTCGCCTGGAAGTGGAACTGCGGCAGATGTCGGCGGAGGAACAGCAGGAGTTCATGCAAGGTATGGGGCTGGATCACTTCCAGCGCGATGAGGTCTTGCGGACGATCTTCCAGGCCATGGGACAGATCGTCTTCTTCACGGTGGGCGAAGATGAATGCCGGGCCTGGGCCATGCCCAAGGGCGGCGATGCCGTCGTTGGTGCCTCGCAGATCCACACCGATCTGGGCCGAACCTTCGTGCGTGCCGAAGTGGTCAGCTTTGCCGACTTCCAGCGCGTCGGGTCGATGAAGGAGGCCAGGAGCCACGGTGTCTATCGTCTGGAGAGCAAAAACTAC
>Ga0272446_1007676_pt1 | contig 10639 bp, 4 predicted proteins | sample YNPCB0061_FD_194587 | JGI IMG/M metagenome (GOLD analysis project Ga0272446, IMG submission 194587) | Hot spring microbial mat communities from Yellowstone National Park, WY, United States - YNP-CB-006-1 | ecosystem: Environmental > Aquatic > Thermal springs > Hot (42-90C) > Sediment | place...
ACCCGGTCGGGCTCCTTGTGGGCAATCGACGCCAACACGCGCTCGCGAGAAGTCATCAGGGGCTTCCTTTCCGCTCTGGACTAATATAGCCCAGCCGGCGGGAGGGAGCACGCGAAGGGGGCCGGGCCGGCCCGGCCCCTTCGGAGCGGATGGCAGGGGGTCAGAAATAGAGCTTCATCCCCATTTGGAAAATCCGCATGAACTGGCGCAGGCTGCGGATTTCGCCGACCCGCGGGGCGTCCGGGATCAGGGAATCCAGACTCGCCCACCCCAGGCCGTTCGGGACCCCAAATTGCGGGGTGTTGAAGGCGTTGAACGCTTCGGCACGGAACTGGAGACGGCCCCGCTCGCCGAGTTGCGGGATGTTCCAGTTTTTACCGAGGGAAAGGTCGAAGACATGCGCGCCAGGCGAAATGAGCGCATCCGGCGCGCTGTTGCCGTAGTGGCATAACTCGGGGTGGCCGGGGATGTTGCAGTCGGTGCGCCGGAAGGCGGTCGGGTCGAACCACAACTGGCGCGTCGCCTTGCTCCCTAACCGGCCGTCGGCAACCCGGTCCGGGTAGGAGCTGAAACCGGTATTCAGGTTCCCGCCATAGACGGTGAAGGGGTAGCCGGTGCGCAGCGTAATGACTCCGCTGGACTGCCAGCCGCCCAGAATCGCGTGGACCACACCCTTCGAGTGGCTGAAAAACGGGAAATCGAAAACATAGTTGAGCACCGCGTTATGGGTCACGTCGAAGCCGTAACGCTGCCGGTCGGCGCGCCGGTTCCGCGGGTTCTGGTAAAGAGCGTTTACGTCGCCGGAGGGGTCATTCCGCCCGTAGCCCTCTCCCCGGGCCTTGCTGTAGGTATAGGCAAGACCGATGGTGAGGCCGTGGCTGTAGCGCTTGTCGGCCTGGACTTGCAGCCCGTGGTAAAAGCCATTGGCGAAGCTGTCCAGATAGCGGATGTTATTGAGCAGGCGGGCCTGGTTCCCTTCCCCCTGGCTGATGTAAGCCTGGTACGGCCGGCGGCTGTTGATATCGGTGTTCGGGGAGGGGTCGGGGGCGTTGAAGTTCGAGACGGTGTTATCCAGGTGGCTGGTCTTGCTGCCCACGTAGGCGACCGTCAGGAAGGTGTTCCAGGGCAACGAGCGCTGGATATCGAAGCTCCACTGCCAGACGCTGCTCGCCCGGTTGTCCGGGGTAAACGCCAGGACGTTCGTGCGGGCGGCGGTGGTGCCCTGGCCCGGGAACGGATCGTCGAGGGTCAGGATCTGCGAACCGGGGCGGAGCTTCCGGGTCTGAATGTTGTAGGTCTGGCCCGCGTACTGGTAGGGGATCACCTGAGCAGTGTCGTCGACCTGGCTCCAGCCGAAAGTGCCCGAGAAGGGCGGCTGCAAGTCCAGAATGGTCATGTTGTTCAACTGCTGGGCGTTGGCAAACCAGCCGGCGCTGGTGCGAATCACCCATTTGTCGGTAGCCCGATAGGCGATGCCCAGGCGCGGCATGAAGTAGCGGTTGTCGGTCTTATAAAAATCGAAGTCGTCACCGGGTTTGGGGACGACCGTAGGCAACTGCCGCCCGTCAGCGGCCTGACTGAGGATATCCAGGCGCAACGAGCGCCACTTCCGGTTTATATCGTGAGGAACCGAGAAGAAATCCCAGCGCAAGCCCATATTGATGGTCAGCTTGCGGGTAGCCTTCCACTCGTCCTGAAAGTAGGCGCCCCAGCGGTTCTGGCGGGGAGCCGTCCAGGTCAAGCCTTCGGCCGTGGAACTGGAAGCCGGGTAACCGAGCAGCCAGCCCGCCAGCGCGTAGCCGCCCGGGCAGCAACCCAAACTGCCGAGGGGGACATTGGCCGCCGCCCGGTCCAGCCCGTAGCGCAGGTACTCCATGCCGGTCTTGAAGTTGTGGGACCCTCGGATGACAGAGAAGTTGTCGGCGAACTGGTAGATGCCGTTCAGGTCTCTCCGGGCGCCCGAGTCCCCCTGGATGATGGTGGGCGGAATACCAGCCTCAAACGGCGTGAACTTGCGATTGTTGTCCGTGGCCACCCGGAACTTGCCAATGCCAAGCGAATCGGCGTCGAAGTTAGTGTCCGTCCGCGGGTTCACCTGGTCATGATTCGTCTTGTTGAACCCGACGCGAAACTCATTCAGCACGCGGGGATCAAAAATGTGCAGATGCTGGAAGGCCACGTTGTATGCGCGCACGTGGAAAAACGCGGGGAAATTGGGATTGAGGCTGTTCTGCGTGTAATCGGAGAACTGGGTGGCGTAGCGGCCGAAGATCCTGTCCTTCGAACTGAAGTTGTGATCGATCCGGCCGAAGAACTGGTGCTGATCCAGCACCTGCGGCACCGAGGCGATGACATTCACATCGAGAATGTCGTCCGGCCGGAACTGCGGCAAAGGCAGGTACTTGTTGATGAAGTCCTGAGCGTTCTTGTTGATCCGGCTGGCCGGGATGATATTGGTGATGTTGCCCTGAGAATCCCGGAACGGTTCGCCGGTCAACGGGTCGTAAATGATGATCGGCGCCCGGACGGGTTTGCCGTCGCGGATCAGCGGCTTGAGCAGAGCCGAGAAGTCGCCGTTGCGAAACTCCTGCGGATACCAGAACGCCTGCTGGACCGATTCCTGGGTCTGTTTGGTTCCCTCGTAGTTGAAGCTCCAAAAAGTCCGGTCCTTGCCGTTGTATCCCGGCAGGATTACGGGGCCGGCCAGCCAGGTGCCGAACTGGTTGCGGCGGAGCCGGTTTTTCTTCGCCTGCGCCGATCCGGCCGGCAACTGGAAGTTCAGGAAGTAGTCTTTGGCGTCCAGTCTGTCGTTGCGAAGGAATTCATAGAAGGTCCCGTGGAACTCGTTAGTCCCCGACTTCAGGGCCACCTGGACATTGGCCCCGTTGTTCATTCCGTACTCGGCGGAGTAAGAACCGGTGGAGACTTTCACCTCCTCGATGGCGTCGATCGAGGGGTTGAACATCACCTGGTTCACCAAAGGTTCGGTAGCGATCACGCCGTCCATGGTGACGCGCTGGTTGGCATCGCGCTGGCCGTTGGCGCTCACCGTGGTGGCCGCGCCCGGAAACGGGAATGCGCCGCCCCCGAGCGGGTCCCTGCCCATGCGGTTGCCGTACTGCACGCCCGGCGTCAGCACGACCAGGCCGGCAAAGTTCCGGTTCAGGATGGGGATTTCGACGACGCGTTTCTGATCGATGGTGGCGCCGATCACCGCATCGTCGGTCTTCATTTCGACGCCGATGGCGCTCACCTCGATCCTCTCGGTGGTGGCGCCGATTTCGAGCGTAAAGTTCACGCGCGCTTTTTGCTGCAAAGCAACCGAGACGCCGGTCTTGGTCTGGGTCTTGAATCCCTGGACCTCGGCCGTTACCTGGTACTCGCCGGTTTCAATCAACGGAAACGAGTAGTTGCCGGAACTGTCCGTCGTCGTCACGCGCTTTTCTCCGGTCAGCACCCGGAGCAGTGTGATTGTGGCGTTGGGCACTACGGCGCCGCTGGCGTCGGTCACCGTACCCAATACCTCAGTTGATGTAGTCTGGGCGGCGAGCAAACCCGCAAACACCCACAGAAGAACAAAGAGCCCAAAGGGGTTCCGCTTCATGTCCTTTCTCCCCCCCACTCGCAGGGTTTCAATCTCCAGAAGTGCTCCAGCCGGGATCCCCGTTCCAGATACCTGAGCGGCGATATCGTGCGTCCCCCGCTGGAGGTTCTGTTTTGTCATTGGTCCCGGACGCCCTGGGCCGTCCCGGCGCCCCTATTGGTCCCCCGCCCGGGTCCCCGTAACCCGATTGCCGCTTTGGCCCCAGGGGTTTCGATTATACATCGAAGCGCCTGCGTCAATCTAAGGTTTCCGCACCCATCTGCCGATAGAGGGGTTGTATGCTGCATTCGATGGACAGCGAGCAGGTTCTCGGGCGCTTCAACCGCCTCATGCAGGACATTTTCAAAGAAAACGCGAACCGGAACTGCTTCTACCCGTGGGAGATTGAGATCCTGCTGGATATCCAAAACTGCAAGCTGCGGGAATCCAGCCGGCGCGAGACGCTGCGACGCTATCAGAAGGTGGTCCAGCGGCAACTCGAGCAGGGCAGCACCACTTTGCTGAAGCTCTCCGAGTTTCTGGAAAAGGAACGGGGGCGGCGGGTGCGGGCCGTAGCGTGAGCGCCGCTTTCTATCGCGCCTGGAATCCGCAGGTCACGCGCTTGCCCAAATTATAGATGGCATATTCGCAACGTTCCAGGCTGGCGGAAGCCGCGCGGACCGTTTCCAGAGGGCTGTTGCCGGCGACAACCAGAATCATGCGCGAGCGGTCCAGCGGATTGGCGGCCGCCACGATGAGGGCTTCATCGGCAGAGGCGTGTGCCTCTTCGTTCATGCGGAATAGCGCGCCCTCGTAGGCCAACCCGATCTTGCCGGCGACATCAGCCAGGGCGCGATTCGTCTCGGGCCTGCCGATGTAAATCAGGTCGCGAAAGCGGAGGTCGTCTTCAGTCAGTTCGAAGTCCTTCAGAATGGGGACTTCGCGCTCGTACCAATCCAGACAGCGGCGCTGGAAGACCTCGGCTGCGTAACGGTTCGCGCCGGCTTCGCGAGTGGTCCCATAGACCAGCACGGCTGAGTTCAGGCGGCCCAGCAGGCTGGTGGTGAGGTACGCGGCTCCGGCCGAGCGAGCGCCCGGGCCGTTGTCGAACGGCCCGGCCGATTCCAGCCAGCCCGCAAAAGAACTGCGCACCGGCGCGCCGCCGGACTTCTCGACGGCATCCAGGAAGGCCGCCGAGCCAACCGTTTTCGTCGTGTGGGCGGAGAAGAATGCGGTCATCAGTTCAAAGAAGCGGTCATCTCCCAACTGGCGCCGCAACGCATCCAGCAGCAGGACGCCCTTGTTGGCGGCGATTTGAAACCACTGCCGGGAGCGGGTCTGGCTGGCGATGCGGAGCACTGGCTGGTCGTTCTGGAGAGCCGATTCCAGGTACAGGGTGCGGTGGGCTTCCAGCGCTTTTTCCCACTCCGGGTCGCTGAGCACGGCGTGATAGGCCGCCGAGCCGGCGCTTAGCCACACGTCGCCGTCCGCGGCAGGCAGAATCCACCCCTTCCAAAGCCGGTCTTTGTACCGGGCTTTAGGCTGCCCGGCCGCGGCGGACGGCTGGGGACGGGCGCGAAGCCGGGCGGCCTCGCGCTCCTGGATGGCCGCCGCCAGGGAGGGTGACGGCTCGGCCTGAAACAGCGAGTAGCCGGCCGGATAGATGCCGGCGATGTGGGGGTAGTTGCGGCGCTCCCACTCCGAGGGGACCCGCTCGCGCTGATTCGGCTTGCCGAAGGAGGCCCAGCACATCAGGTGTTGGGCCATAACGGCCGTGGTCAGCTTGGCGTCGAAAGCCGACGACATCACCAGAGGCGCGGTGCGGAAGGCCAGAAAGGCAAACTGCTCGTCGATGCGGCCCTTGTATTCCTCGTACAGCTCCTGCCACTTGATATCGCGCTCGGAGGGAACAAAGGGCAGGTGGGCGGGAGTCCCGTTCGGATCCGGCGCATACTCGAGGCGGACGTTCAGATCTTTGGCATTGTTGCAGCCCCAGTAAAAGCCTTCGGCGCCGCCGAACCACTCGTTCTGCGAGCTGCGGTAGAGCTTGCGCTTGTAGGTTCCCAGCTCGTACATGGCGATCTGGTTGGTTTTGGCGTCACCGACCAGCCACTCATTCGTCAGCAGGCCGTTATTGAACGTTCCCAAGGCCTCGATCACATCCTCAATAGACGCTCCGTACTGGACGGCTTTCCGGGCGCGGAATGCCTCGGGCGTGCCGTTGATATTGAACGGGCTCTGGCGAATGGTGGTCTCGGTGAGCACAATGCCGGCGTCGTTCTGGTAGTAGTCCATGCCGCTCTGAATGCCGCCCGGATAGCTCTGCATCAGAATGCGGTGCCCGGCGGCAGGCTTCAGGTCGAGCATGATGTTGGTCTGCTCGGAGAGGGTCAAGGGCCACATGGTGATGTGCCCGATCACCAGGGTGCCGTCCCGGGTAGCCGGGCCGGTGGCGGCGAAGGCGCTGCACCGCTCGGTGGGCGGCACGTCCCGCTTTGGATCGAAATAGCCCGGCGGCACAAGATGCAAGCCTTCCAGGCCGGTAGGCGTCACCGGCAGGGCGGCCTGGATGAAATCGATCTCGGTCAGGCTGTTGATGGTGACCACATCAACCAGGTCGAGGGGCCGCCCGGAGAAACGGATGCCGCGCGCCGCGGCGCCGTCGGCGATGCCCCTCATCTCTTCGAGGATCTCTTTCTCGTAGCCGCGCAGGAACAGGGCATTGGCCATGGTACGGGCGGTTTGCCAGGCATGCTCCTTCGATTTGGGATCCAGCTTGAGAGCGCAACGATCGAGGTAACGGCCGATCTCGGGCGCCAGCAGAAAGCCGTGCTGATAGCCGCGCTCGTAGGGCTGGCCCTCGATGTGAAGATAGATCCAGCCGCCTTTGGGGTAGCGGTAACCCGGGCCGAAGGTTTCGACGGCGGGGGCAGCGGGCCACTCGCCCGCCGGCGGGGCCTCCTCGATACGGATGTCGTCGAACCAGACTTTGCCGCGCACCCGGCCACCCGGACCGGCCAGGCAGACGATCCGGTCTTCGGCGCGCGTCGCCACGAAGCGCAGCCGCAGCAGAGTCCAGTCGCGCGTGCCTCCCACCGATTCCGAGTGGTAGTCGAAGGGCAGCGAGGCCATGGACAGAGCGGCGCCGATCGCGACCGGCGAACGGTCCAGATCGCGCACCTCGAGCTGCTCGGTGCGGACCCACCCCCGGACTTCGTAGCGCTTGCCGATGGCGAGTTGTATGCCGGCGGACTCAGCCCGCAGGTCGGACAGGTCGGGCGACTCGAGGCGCAGCGAAGCTTTGCCATCATGCGCCAGCTTGCGGTCCACCACGCCGGCTCCGCGCACCACCTGCCAGCCCGCGGGCGGCCGGCCGGCCTTGCCGGCCTCAAAGGAACCGTTCAACCCGCGGCGGTCATCGATTTTCAGGGCGGAGGCCTGGAGCGGGAGCGAGCAAATCAGAACGCCAAGCAATAATGGGAATTCCCTCATAGATCAGGGCCGGGCGGCAGTCGCCATACTTCCGAATTATATTCCGCGGTCCTGCCCGCGGGTTTCGCGGCGACGCGTTCCCCGATGGGGTTGCCCTTCATCATTCGGCGCGATCCCGGCGCTCCCGGGGCACTTCCGGATGGCGCCGGAGGAGCAACTGGGCCTCCCAGGCGGCGGCTTCCTCGACGGAGCTGCCCACCGCCAGTTCGGCCAGGTGTTCGCAGAGCGCAACCAGGGTCACGCAGGTCGTGCAGCGATACACCGCCCGGGTGATTCGCCCGGCCTCCAGTTCCACCTGAAAGGAAGCGCAGTTGCCATGAACCGTTTTCCGCAAGGTGGCCGTTCCCGAATTGTACCGCGGGTCATAATCGGGCACGAATTTGCTTTGCTTTCCTTTCCGAATTCGACTAAGATCCCGGACAGGGGTGGCCGACGCCGGGTGGCGCGCCGCCCGAAGAGAGGGGATGGGATGATGCTGTCCTGCGACTGGAAACAACGCAAAAACGCTTACGATTTCATCGTGATCGGCTCCGGCTACGGCGGGGCCATCACGGCGGCCCGCATTGCCGGCGCGAAGCTCAACCCGAAGCCGGCGCTGTGCATCCTCGAGCGCGGGCGCGAGTGGCCGGTGGGCGCCTTCCCCGACACCTTGGACGGTGTGCTGGCGGCCGCGCGCAACGACCTGAACCCGCTGGGGCTCTACGAGTTCCTGAACTACCGCGACATCTCGGTCATCAAGGGGTCGGGACTGGGCGGCACATCCTTAATCAACGCGAATGTGGCCATTGTTCCGGACCGCGAGGTGTTCGCCCTCGCCCAGTGGCCGCGCACCATTCAATACGACACGGTGCTGCCCTACTACGAGCGGGCGCGGCAGGTGCTCGCCGCCGGCCCGCACCCGCGCGCCCTCGAACTGGGCAAGGTGCGCGCCCTGGACCAGCGTGCCCGGCAGATGGGCACGCACGCCGAGGCGCTCGACATCGCCGTGAATTTCCGCATCGACGGGGCCAACCCTTACGGCGTCAACCAGAAACCGTGCACCGACTGCGGCGACTGCGTCACGGGCTGCAACGTGGGCGCGAAGAACACGCTTTACATGAACTTCCTGCCCATGGCGCGCAATGCCGGGGCCGAAATCTATACCCAGACCAAGGTGGAATGGATCGAAAAACTCTCCGCCGGAGGGTGGCGCGTCCACGGCCGCCACTACGCCGATGATGGAAGCAACGAGAAGTTCAGCCTCGAGGCGGGCAACGTGATTCTGGCCGCAGGCTCGATCAACTCGACGGAGATCCTGCTCCGGTCGGGGATGCACGGTCTGAGGCTGTCGCCCGCGCTGGGCACTGGATTCAGCGGCAACGGCGACTTCTTCGGCCTGGCCTACAACGGCGATTTCGAAACCGATGTGCTCGGTTACGGCCGGCGGCAGGTGAAGGCGGGCGAGGCGCCCGCCCCCGGACCAAGCATCGTGGGCCTTGTGCGCTACAACGGCTCAGCCCCGGTCGAGCAGCGCATTTCGGTGGAAGATCTGTCCTTCCCCAGCGCTTACATTCTGGGGGCCAAGGCCGCCTTCGCCGCGCTGCGGGGTGAGGATACGGTGGCCGGAAACGAAGATGAGCAGCGCCGGCGCGCGCTGCGCGATCTCGACCTCCTCCACCCCTACGCCCCCGACGGCGCCCTGAATCACACCATGCTTTATCTGGTGATGGGCCAGGATGACGCGCACGGCACCATGATCTTCGATGCGCCCTGGTACGAGCCCGACGGGCGCATGCACATCGAATGGGACGGCGCGGGCCGCCAGGTGGTCTTCACCCGCATCAACGAGGAACTGCGGCGGCACACCCGGGCGCTGGGCGGAAACTTCATCTCCAATCCGCTGTGGAGCGTTTTTGACATCCGCCATCTGATCACCGCCCATCCGCTGGGCGGCGTGCCCATGGGCGAGGACTACCAGCAGGGCGCGGCCGATGCCTACGGGCGGGTCTTCTCAGGAGACGGCGAGGTGCATCGCGGCCTCTTCGTCGCCGATGGCGCCCTGGTGCCTTCGGCTCTCGGGGTGAATCCCTTCCTGACGATCTCCGCGCTGGCCGAATGGGTGGCCGAGCGCAAGATCCGCGAACTGGGCGGCGACGCCTACCCGGCGCCCGCCAAGGCCGCCGGCATCCCGGCGGTGGATCCGCTCGCCGCCGCCGGCTGGAGCGAAGGTCAGCTCGAACGGGTCTTCCGCCGTTCTGACACTCTGCCCGTCGCCAGCATGGTGAATCAGGGCGGCCCGCCCCAGATCGACCTGGCCGGCCGCACCATCCGGAATGACTCCTGCTGGAGAGGCTTTTTCCCCAAGGGCCACATTCTCAACGCCATGTCGTCGGCGGTCTTCACCGGGTTCCGCAAGGAGTTTCACTTCGAGAACGGGCGCTATACGGGCGTGACCAGCGACACCGACGGGCGCATCCGGGCGCGCAATTCCCTGGAAGAGGTCACCCTCGAGAAACCCGCCGGCACCCTCGAAGCCGGCCGGTACATTCTACTGCGCTACCTGGATTTTCCCTGGCAGGGATACTACGACGTCTTCAAGGTGATCAATCCGAACCTGCTGATCGGCCGCGTTTATCTGGGCGAGTATCCGAACGGGGTCCGGCTGTTCACCTTTGCCATGACCCGCAGCTACAGCCTGGACCGGATGACCGTCGAGGACCACCGCAGCCTGTTCGCCTCGGCCACGGTTCCCTCCAAACAGGATCTGGCCGGACTGTGGCGCATGGACGTGATCTCGAATGCCAATGGCCTCGGCGGAGCGGCCTGGCTCCACTTCGATCTCAAGCCCGACGGCCGCCTGGAAGCCCGCTACCAATTGATGGGCCTGATGGAAGGGCTGATCCTTCCGAGTTTCACCAGCGACCACTTCCAGTTAAACGACTTCACGGCGTTTCACGACGAGATCCGCAAGCTCGCCGGCGATCTGCTGATCGGCAAATGGGTCACCGATCTGCCGCCGGCCGTGGCTTCCCTGCTGGGCCCCTCGTCGCTGGGAATCTTCCACAGCGAGACGGGCGGCAAGTTCGGATTTTATTACACTCTGGCGCGGGTCGCGGGCGCGGCCCTGCCGGCCAACACCCTGCTCAGACCGCTGCTTGAGGTTCGCCTGCCGGACGGTCTGGGAATGACCTTCGACGAAGAGATGGTGGGCTGCTACGCCGAGGGGGCCTCCGAGCCCCCTGCTTCCGTGGACGCCCCTGGCGCCGTGCCTTGCCGGTTCAACGTGCGAGCCACCGTGCGGGACATCAATGAGTTCATCGACGGACGCGAGCACGAGGCCGGGCTCGAGGGCGCCATCACCTTCGGCAGCCTCCAGGGACGGGGACCGGCGACCTTCCCGATCGACCCGCGCTCCAGCCGCTTCAACTACCTGCGGGTGAATCCGGAAACGGGCCAGGCGGAGCTGTGTTACCACATTGAATTCCGCACAGCCGAGGGGCGCGAGTACCTCTTCGACGGCCGCAAGCACATGCAGCGCAGCGGCGCGGGCGCCGTGGGCGATGTGCTCGGCGACTACACCACGCT
>Ga0272446_1007678_pt1 | contig 10629 bp, 8 predicted proteins | sample YNPCB0061_FD_194587 | JGI IMG/M metagenome (GOLD analysis project Ga0272446, IMG submission 194587) | Hot spring microbial mat communities from Yellowstone National Park, WY, United States - YNP-CB-006-1 | ecosystem: Environmental > Aquatic > Thermal springs > Hot (42-90C) > Sediment | place...
GGCCAGCGGCCCCGTCGCCTCGAGCGCGAGGCGCGTGCGGGCGGCGAGGCGCGCCTGGAGCGCGTCGAGCTTCCGCCTCATGGCGCGGGCACGATCTTGCCGGGGTTGAGGAGATCGTCGGGATCGAACAGCCGCTTGAGCTCGCGCTGAACGCGGAGGAGGGGCGGCGACTGCTCCCAGGGCAGATACTTCATCTTGAGCAGCCCCACGCCGTGCTCGCCGGCGAGCGTCCCGCCGAGGTCGAGCGTGGCGCGCATGATCCGCCCCATCGCCGCATCGACGCGCGTGCGGAGGGCCGCGTCCTCGTCGAGCGGTTCGTCGACGAGCAGGTTGATGTGCAGGTTGCCGTCGCCGGCGTGGCCGTAGGTGGCCATCGCCACGCGCTCCTCGGCGGCGATGGTGTCGACCTCGGCCAGCAGCGCCGGGATCTTGCTGCGCGGCACGACGACGTCCTCGGGGATTTTGTGGCGGTGCGCGTGCTTGAGCAGCGGGTTCGCGCGGCGCCGCGTCTCCCACAGGTCGCGTCGCTCACGCTCGCTCTGTGCGACGACGACGTCGATCGCGCCCTCCTGCACGCAGGCGTCGGCGAGCCGCAGCGCCTGCGCCTCGAGGCCGTCGGGGTCGCCGTCGATCTCGACCAGCAGGAGCGCGCCCGCACCGACGGGGAGTCGCGCCGGCGTGTGGCCACGGAGGTGCTCGATGGTCGTGCGATCGAGGAGCTCCAGCGCGCGGGGCTGGGCGCCGCGCTTCAAGATCGCCGACACTGCGCGTCCGGCGACCAGCACGTCGGCGAACACCGCCAGCATGGCCACCGCCGCCGCCGGCCGTGGCAGGAGGCGCAGCACGACCTCCGTCGTGACCGCGAACGTCCCCTCGCTGCCGACGAGCGCCGCGGTGACGTCGTACCCGGTGACGCCCTTCGGCGTCCGTCGCCCGACGCGCAGCACCTCGCCGCCCATCTGCACGCGCGTGACGCCGTAGCGGAAGGCGCGCGGCCCACCTGCGTTCTCGGCGACGTTGCCGCCGATCGTCGACAACGCCAGCGACGCGGGGTCGGGCGGATAGAAGAGCCCGCGCGCCTCCGCCTCGTCGGCCAGCACGCCGGTCACGACCCCCGGCTCGACGACGGCGACGAGATCGTCCTCGTCGATCTCGCGGATGCGGATCATCCGCTCCGTTGACAGCACCAGCCCCCCGCGCGCGGCCAGCGCCCCGCCGGTCATCCCAGTGCCGGCGCCGCGCGGCGTGACCACCAGCCGATGCTCGCGCGCCAGGCGTAGCACCAGCTCGATCTCCTCGCGCGACTCGACCAACGCCACGGCGTCGATCGGGAGGTGCCCGAGGCCCGATTCGTCGACGGTGTAGGGCTCGAGCCGCTCGGGCGCGCGCACGCAGCGCGGCCCGAGCTCACGCTCGATTAGATGATAGACATCAACAGCGGGAGGCAGCGTCGTCGAACGATTCGTGCTAGACGCTAAAGGACGAGCCGCAGCCGCAGGTCGACTTCACGTTCGGGTTGTTGAACTTGAAGCCGGCGCCCTGGAGCCCCTCGACGTAGTCGACGGTCGTCCCGGCGAGGTACTGCAGGCTCATGATGTCGCACACGAGCTTGACGCCGTGCGAGTCGAAGGTCTGGTCCCCGTCGAGGACCTGATCGAAGTACAGGTCGTAGGCGAAGCCGGAGCAGCCGCCACCGACGACGCGCAGGCGCAGGCCGAGGCCCTCCTCGATGTTCTCGGCGGCCTGGATCTCCTTCACCTTCTCCGCCGCCTTCTCGGTGAGCGACACGATCGGGCCGTCCTCGGTCGAGGTGACGCCCGCGGTCGCGTTGGTCTCGGTCTGGGTCTGCGTATCCATCATTCCTCCATCGATCGCCGACCTTCAGCGGTCAGCCGATTGTCTCCTGTTTTACCACCGGACGGCCCCGGCGCCATAGCCGCTTCAGCCAACCGCGCTCGCTCTCCATCTTTTTCTGCACGGCGAGCAGGCCGTCGATGAGGGCCTCGGGGCGCGGCGGGCAGCCCGGCACGTAGACGTCGACGGGGATCACCTGATCGATCCCCTGCAGCACCGAGTACCCCTGCTGGAAGAGCCCGCCGCAGTTCGAGCACGAGCCCATCGAGATCACGTACTTCGGCTCGGCCATCTGCTCGTAGAGGACCTTGATCCGGCTGGCCATCTTGTAGGTGACCGTCCCGGCGACGATCATCAAATCGGCGTGGCGTGGGGTCGCGCGCGGCGCGGAGCCGAAGCGCTCGAGGTCACCGCGCGGCCCCCCCGTCTGCATGAGCTCGATCGCACAGCAGGCGGTCCCGAACAGGAGGTACCAGGCCGAGTTCTTGCGTCCCCAGTTGAGGAGGTCTTCGACGCGCGTGAGCAGCACGCCGCCCGAGTCGGTCGCAGCCATCACCCCTCCATAGCACGGTCTCGACAAAAGTGGACGACATGTCCAATATTACGGACACACCATGCCGAACGCCCAGCAGGTCCTGAAGCAGGTCAAGTCGCAGATCCGCGAGGCCTCCATCGACGAGGTGCGGGAGCGCAAGCCGCAGGTGCTGATCGACGTCCGCGAGGGCGACGAGTACGACGAGGGCTTCATCCCGGGGGCGATCTGGATCCCGCGCGGCAAGCTGGAGCTGCGCATCGAGGACGCGGTCCCCGATCGCGACGCCGACATCGTCGTCTACTGCGCGGGCGGCAATCGCTCGGCGTTCGCGGCGCGCTCGCTCGGCGAGCTCGGCTACAGCCGCGTGGCGTCGATGGCCGGTGGCTACAGCGCCTGGAAGCGCGCCAATCTCCCGACGGAGAAGCCCTTCAAGTTCACCCCGCAGCAGCGGTCGCGTTACGCGCGCCACCTCATGCTCCCCGAGGTCGGCGAGGTGGGGCAGGCGAAGCTCCTCCAGTCGAAGGTGCTGCTCCTCGGCGCGGGCGGCCTCGGCGCGCCGGCGGGGCTCTACCTCGCCGCCGCGGGCGTCGGGACGCTCGGCCTCGTCGACGACGACGTGGTCGACGAGTCGAACCTGCAGCGCCAGGTCATCCACAACACCAAGCGCGTCGGCATCCCCAAGGTCGAGTCGGCGGCGCAGACCATCCACGAGCTCAACCCCGACGTGAACGTGATCACGCACCAGCTCCGCCTCTCGTCGGAGAACGTGCTCGACGTGATCAACGGCTACGACCTCATCGTTGACGGGACGGACAACTTCCAGACGCGCTACCTCCTCAACGACGCGTCGCTGATCCTCAAGAAGCCCGTCGTGAACGCGTCGATCTTCCAGTTCGAAGGGCAGGTCACCGTCTTCAAGCCCTTCGAGGGCCCCTGCTATCGCTGCCTCTACCCCGAGCCGCCGCCGCCCGGCATGGCGCCGTCGTGCAACGAGGCGGGCGTGCTCGGCGTGCTCCCCGGCGTGATCGGCGTCCTGCAGGCGACCGAGGCGGTGAAGCTGATCCTCGGCATCGGCAAGCCGCTCGTCGGGCGGCTCATGCAGTACGACGCGCTCAACATGAAGTTCCGCGAGTTCAAGCTGCCGCGCGACCCGAAGTGCGTCGTCTGCTCGGAGCCGGGCAAGAAGATCGAGCTCATCGACTACGACGCCTTCTGCTCGATCGTCCGCTGATCCGAACCCCAACACCGCTCGTACCGTGAAAGATGCGCGCGGCGGCGGCCTCTCTGTTGACGCTCTCCGACGGGGTGGGTTACCGTCGCGGCGTGGGGGTCGGCGGCTCCATCATCGACGGTGACGAGGCGCTCGTCGCCGCGATCGCGGGCGGGGATCAGCAGGCGCTCGGGCGGCTGTACGACCGCTACGCGCCGGCCCTCCTCGGCGTGGCGATGCGTCTCCTGCGCGAGCGCCGCGAGTGCGAGGACCTGGTGCACGACGTTTTCCTCGAGGCCTGGCAGAAGGCGCGCGAGTTCGATCCGGCGCGCGGGTCGGTGCGCGCCTGGCTGTTCCTGCGGCTGCGCAGCCGCGCCCTCGATCGCCTGAAGGCGGCGGGGTACGCCCGCGTCGACTCCCTCGAGCACGAGGAGGTGCGGGCCCGCGTCGAGATCGCCTCCCTCGTCGACAGTGATCGCGGCGAGGCCCCCGATCATGCGACGCTGCGGGCGATGGTCGAGGCGCTCCCCGACGAGCAGCGCAGGGTGCTCGAGCTGGCCTACTTCGAGGGGCTGTCGTCGTCGGAGATCGCGGCGCGGCTCGGGGTCCCGATGGGGACGGTGAAGTCGCGGGTGGCCGCAGCGATGGCGCGGCTGCGCGGGGCCTTCGGGGTGTCGCGCGCCGCCGTCGGCGGGGGAGGGGCGTCGTGAGCGGCTGTCTCGACGAGGCGCAGCTCCTCGACGCCGCGCTGGGGGCGCTCGACACCGACGGCACGCGCCACCTCGCGACCTGCGCGCGCTGCGCCGCCGACGCGCGCCTCCTCGCCGAGGGGATCGCCGCCGCCGGTGCGCGCTCCACCGTCTCCGTCGCGCCGCCGCCGTCGCTGCGCGAGCGCCTCTTCGCGTCCATCGCCTCCGACGCCGGGCTGCCCTACGTCGAGCACCGCGCCGCGCTCGAGCGGCTCTTCGATCTCGACGCTGCGGGGGTCGACGCCATCCTCGCCCGCGCGCGCGATCGCGCCGAGTGGGAGCCCGGGTTCGTCCCGGGGATGTGGCTCTTCCACCTCGAGCCGGGACCGCGCTGGCGCAGCGTGGCCGAGAGCGGCCGCCGCCTCGACGCGGGGCTGGTGCGCTTCGAGCCCGGCGCGCGCTTCGATCGCCACGCGCACCCCGGCGAGGAGCACACCGTCATCCTCTCGGGCGGGCTGCTCCTCGATGACGGCAGGATGACCCGCCCCGGCGAGGTCAACGTCGAGCGCGACGGCAGCGAGCACGGCTTCTTCGCTGGCCCCGAGGGCTGCACCTTCGCGGTCGTTCTCGTCGAAGGGCTGAAGTTCGTCGAGAAGAAGTAACCGACCGCGATTTCGGCTACGATAGCGCGCGTGATCGCGGTCGGCGCTTCCGTCGGCAATTACCAGGTGGTGCAGAAGATCGGCCAGGGCGCCATGGGCGAGGTCTGGCTGGCCACCCACCCCGTCATCGGCAAGCGCGTCGCGCTGAAGGTCATCCACCCTGAGCTGTCGACGAACGAGGAGATGATCGCCCGCTTCTTCAACGAGGCGCGCGCGGTCACGCAGATCGGCCACGACAACATCGTCGACGTGCAGGACTTCGGGCAGACGCCCGACGGCGACAGCTTCATCGTGATGGAGCTCCTCGAGGGGCAGGGCCTCGGGGATCGCATGAAGGCCGAGGGCGTCTTCTCGGTGTCGCGCGCGACGCACATCGGGATCCAGATGGCCGACGGGCTGGCGGCGGCGCACGCGCGTGGGATCATCCACCGCGACCTCAAGCCCGACAACGTCATCCTCATCAATCGCGGCGGCGACCCCGACTTCGTGAAGATCCTCGATTTCGGTCTAGCGAAATTGAGCGGCCCCGGGGCGATGAGCCACAAGACGAAGACCGGGTCGCTCCTCGGGACGCCGCACTACATGGCGCCCGAGCAGGCCGAGGGGAAGAAGTACGACCACCGCGTCGACGTGTACGCGCTCGGCTGCATCCTGTTCCAGATGCTGACGGGGCGCGTCCCCTTCCCGGGCGAGGGCTTCGGGGAAGTTCTTGTCAAGCATCTACGCGAGCCGCCGCCGCTCCTGACGCGGCTCAACCCGGCGGTGCCGCCTGCCGTCGAGAAGATCATCCTCCACGCGTTGGCGAAGAAGCCCGAGTTCCGCTTCCAGTCGATGGAGGAGTTCCGCACCGCGCTCCGCGACCCCGAGCGCTTCGCGCAGAAGCTCGACGCCAGCCTCGAGGGGCTCCACAACACGCCGCACGAGGGGCTGCCCGCGGCGCAGCTCGACGTGAAGATGAACGTGCCCGCGACGCAGCTGCCGACGCTGGTGCCGCCGCCGAGCGCGCCGCAGAAGCTGTCCGAGGACGCGCCAACGGTGCAGGGGCAGGCGCCGCCGGAGGTGCTGGCGGTGATCGCCGCGCGCGAGGCCGCCGCGCGCATGGCGGCGGGGGGCGCGCCAGCGACGGGCGGCCCGGCCAAGACGCAGGCGTTCGACGTGGCGTCGGCCCCGGGGACCCAGCGGCAGCAGAAGAACACCGTCGCCCAGCCGGCGGTCGCGCCCAAGCTGAAGGCGGCGCGCGCGCGCAAGAGCTCGCGCATGCTGGTGATCGCCATCTCCGCCGTCGCGGCGCTGGTCCTCGGGGGCGGCGCGCTCGCCTTCTTCCTGATCGGCGGCAACGTGACGCTCGTCCTCGAGTCGCGCCCGTCGGGCGCGGAGGTGACGCGCGACGGCGCCGTCGTCGGCAAGACGCCCTTCAAGCTGACGCTGCCGAAGTCGTCGGAGGTGGTGACGCTCGGGTTCCAGCGGGAGGGCTTCATGACGGCGGTGCGCTCGGTCACCCCGTCGAGCGATCAGAAGCTCGACGTGCGGCTCCTGCCGAAGCCCGACGACGAGGACGACGTGAAGCCGGACGACAAGCCCGCGCCCGAGCTGAAGCCGGCGACGCCGCCTGCGCCGAAGCCGGTCGCGGCGACGCCTGCACCGAAGCCCCCCGCGCCGAAGCCGGTCGCGGCGACGCCTGTGCCGAAGCCCGTCGCCGCGACGCCGCCCCCGGCGCCATCGTCGCCGCCGAAGCCGAAGCGCCCGAAGAAGAAGGACCCGGACGCCGGCTCGAACCCGATGCTCCTCCAGCCGACGTTCTGAGCGACCCTTCGCTGCGCGCGACGCACTAGTCATTCGGTGGCGGTCGTGTATGCTGTGCGCCGCTTCCATGACCATCGCTCAGCACGCCGATATGAGTGCGATTTCGCTCGGCATTCCCGGGATCACGTACGCCGAACTGTTCGACCCCGATCGACTGCGCGAGCTGTTCGTGCGCTGGCACGAGGAGCTCCACCGCGCCGACCCGGACCTCGGCGCGCGCTACGACGCCTACCGTGCGACCGGCGGCGCCGAGCTCGGCCCGGAGCAGACCTCGGAGCTGCTGGTCGCGCTCGCGCCGACGGTCTCGCGCTTCGTGGTGCGGCTCTTCGGCGTCGAGAAGGAGGCCGAGGCGCAGCGCCAGTTCGTCACCGACGAGCTGGTGATCTTCCGCTTCAAGGACGAGCTCGTGAAGCGCCGCGCGCTCAAGCGCAAGGTCGCCGATCCCGTCGCGGCGACGCGCGCGGGCGTCGAGCTGCTCGGCCGCCTCGGGCTGCACGGCCCGGCGCTCGACGACGAGCGCGCGGTGGCGCGGGCGGCCTGCGGCCTCCTCGACCGCGAGGCCGGGCTGAAGTCGCGGCCCGCCGACGACGCCGAGTTGGTGGCCGTGCGCGCCGATCTGGCCGCGCTCGAGGGCTGGGTCGTGGCGCGCCGCGAGGAGCTGGGCACCCACCACCACTGGCACTCGATGCACTTCCCGCACACGCTGCCCGACGCCTTCAACCTGGTGCAGCTGCGCCGCCCGTCGCAGACGCTGCCCGAGGAGATCGAGGGCCCCGCAGAGAAGCGCCGCCCGCGCGACGGGTTCAAGCTGACCGACCGTCGCTGGGCGCCGACGCAGGTGCTCGATCACGTCGACTACTGCCTCTACTGCCATGATCGCGACAAGGACTCCTGCTCGAAGGGGCTCCGCGACAACAAGACCGGCGCCATCAAGCCGAACGGCCTCGGCGTCGAGCTGAACGGCTGCCCGCTCGACGAGAAGATCTCGGAGATGCACCTGACGAAGCGCCGCGGCGACTCCGTCGGTGCGCTCGCGCTCGTCGCCATCGACAATCCGATGTGCCCCGGCACCGGCCACCGCATCTGCAACGACTGCATGAAGGCGTGCGTCTACCAGAAGCAGGAGCCGGTCAACATCCCGCAGATCGAGACGGCGGTGCTCACCGATGTGCTCGCGCTGCCGTGGGGCTTCGAGATCTACAACTTCCTCACGCGCTGGAACCCGCTCAACGTGCGGCGGCCGTACGCGCTGCCCTATCGCGGCAAGGACGTCCTCGTCGTCGGGCTCGGGCCGGCGGGGTACACGCTGGCGCACCACCTCCTCAACGAGGGCTTCGGCGTCGTCGCCATCGACGGGCTGAAGATCGAGCCGCTCCCGGCCGGGCTGGTTGGAGCTCCAATCAAAGACATCGGCGCCTTCACCGGCGAGCTCGACGAGCGCGTGCTGGCCGGCTTCGGCGGCGTGTCGGAGTACGGCATCACCGTCCGCTGGGACAAGAACTTCCTCACGATGCTCTACGCGACGCTGGCGCGGCGCGAGCGCTTCCGCGTCTACGGCGGCGTGCGCTTCGGCGGCACGCTCACGCTCGACGACGCCTGGGCGATGGGCTTCGAGCACGTGGCCATCGCCGTCGGTGCGGGCAAGCCGACGATCATCGACATCGAGAACAACCTCATCCGCGGCATTCGCAAGGCGTCGGACTTCCTGATGGCGCTGCAGCTGACCGGCGCCTACAAGCGCTCGTCGACGGCGAACCTCCAGGTGCGCCTGCCGGCGATCGTCATCGGCGGCGGCCTCACCGGCATCGACACCGCGACGGAGCTCCTCGCCTACTACGTGGTCCAGGTGGAGAAGACGCTCGAGCGCCACGAGGCGCTCGTCGCGGCGCTGGGCGAGGAGAAGGTGCGCGCGCTGTTCGACGGCGAGGAGCGCACCATCCTCGAGGAGCAGCTCGATCACGGCCGCGCCATCCGCCACGAGCGCGAGGAGGCGCGGGCCGCCGGTCGCGAGCCCAACTTCCAGCCGCTCCTCGACGGGTGGGGCGGGGTGCGCCTCGTCTACCGCAAGCGCCTCGTCGACTCGCCGGCCTATCGCCTCAACCACGAGGAGGTCGAGAAGTGCCTCGAGGAGGGCGTGCGCATCGTCGAGAACCTCTCGCCGGTGAAGGCCATCCCCGACGAGCACGGCGCGCTGAAGGCGATGGTCTTCGAGCGCCAGGTGCTCGACGACAAGGGCAAGTGGCGCGCGAGCGGCGAGATGATCGAGCTGCCGGCGCGCACCGTCTGCGTCGCGGCCGGCACCAGCCCGAACACGATTTACGAAAAAGAGTTCCCGGGGACGTTCGCGCTGGACAAGAAAGGCTTCTTCGCGCCGCACCGGGCGCGCCGCGCCGACGACGGCTCGGTGGTGCTCGAGCCCGACGCGGCGGGCGTCTTCACGTCGTACGGCAAGGGCGGCAAGACCGTCAGCTACTACGGCGACAACCACCCGCGCTTCGCCGGCTCGGTGGTGAAGGCGATGGCCTCGGCCAAGCACGGCTATCCGCAAGTGGCCGCGCTCTTCCCGCTCGAGGGCGACGGCACCGTCGATGCGGTGACGAAGAGGGCGCGCGACGACCACTGGCGCGCGCTCACCGCGCGGCTCGACGATGAGCTCTCGGCGACGGTGGCGGCGGTGAACCGCCTGACCCCGACCATCGTCGAGGTGGTGGTGCGTGCCCCGCTGGCGGCGCGCCACTTCCAGCCGGGGCAGTTTTACCGTTTACAGAATTTCGAGGCGCGCGCGCCGCGCATCGACGGCACGCGCCTCGCGATGGAGGGGCTGGCGCTGACCGGCGCCTGGACCGATCCCGACAAGGGCCTCATGGGGACCATCGTCCTCGAGATGGGCGCGTCGAGCCGCCTGTGCGCCGCGCTCGAGCCGGGCGAGCCCGTCGTGCTGATGGGCCCGACGGGGACGCCGACCGAGATCGGCCACGACGAGACGGTGCTGCTCGCCGGCGGCGGGCTCGGCAACGCCGTGCTCTTCTCGATCGGGCGGGCGATGCGCGCCGCCGGCTGCAAGGTCATCTACTTCGCCGGCTACAAGAAGCGCGACGACGTCTACAAGATGGACGACATCGAGGCGGCCGCCGACCAGATCGTGTGGTCCGTCGACTCCGGGCCGGTCGTCGAGCCGCGCCGCCCGCAGGACCGCGCCTTCGTCGGCAACGTCTGCCAGGCGATGCTCGCCTACGCGCGCGGCCAGCTCGGCGACAAGGTGGCCGAGCTCTCGTCGGTGTCGCGCGTCATCGCCATCGGCTCGGACCGCATGATGGCGGCGGTGAAAGAGTTCCGCCACGGCGCGCTCGCGCCCTATCTGCGCAAGGAGCATGTCGCCATCGGCAGCATCAACTCGCCGATGCAGTGCATGATGAAGGAGGTCTGCGCGCAGTGCCTCCAGAAGCACGTCGACCCCCGCACCGGCAAGGAGACGATCGTGTTCTCCTGCTTCAATCAGGATCAGGAGCTCGACGCCGTCGACTTCCCGAACCTGGCGGCGCGGCTACGGGCGAACAGCGTGCAGGAGAAGCTGACCAACCTGTGGTTGGACCGGCTTCTCGCTAGACAGGAAATCCGGAAGGTCTGATTGATGTGAAGAGGAGGACGGAGGCTCCGTCCTTGTATAGACATCGGCAGGGGCGTGCACGGTTAGACTCCCGGCGTGGCGGTAGACCGATCCTTCCTGGGTCCAACGAGACCGCACAGGAGCAAGGGTCGCCGCCGACGCCGACTTCTTCGACGAAGCCCGAACGGCTGCCAGAGCATCGAGCTCGCATCCTCCGCAAGAAGGGGCTGGTCGAGGGGTCGCCCAAAGTGGATCGAGGAGCGACCGTG
>Ga0272446_1007679_pt1 | contig 10629 bp, 10 predicted proteins | sample YNPCB0061_FD_194587 | JGI IMG/M metagenome (GOLD analysis project Ga0272446, IMG submission 194587) | Hot spring microbial mat communities from Yellowstone National Park, WY, United States - YNP-CB-006-1 | ecosystem: Environmental > Aquatic > Thermal springs > Hot (42-90C) > Sediment | place...
CGGCGGAGTTCCTGCACAATCGGCCCCATTTTGCCATCGCCCAGCGTGCGGTGATCGACGGAAATAATGGCCGCCACTTGGACGCCCGTCCCACATAAGAAGGCCTCTTGCGCGTTGTAGAGTTCGGTACGGTCAATTTCGCGCTCCACGACCTCTAGGCCCATCTGTTCCCGCACCAACTGAATGATCGTCCGGCGGGTGATGCCCTCCAACACGTTGGCCGAGACGGGCGGAGTCAGGACTTTGCCGCCCCGCACGATGAACAAATTGGCGGCACTGGCTTCCGAGACGTGCCCATCTTGGTTGAGCACGATGGCCTCATCGAAGCCGTTGAGGATCGCCTCACTCTTGATCAGGGCACTGTTGGCGTAAGAGCCGCTGATCTTGCCCCGCGCCGGAATCGCCGTATCGTCTACCCGCCGCCACGACGATGTACCCACTTTCAAGCCTTCTTCAGCGTCTACATAGCGGCCAAAGGGCATGGCGAAGATGGTCAGGGCGTCGGGGACATCGTGCAAGCGCACCCCGATCCCGTTCAGAGACTTGTACGCCAATGGGCGAATGTACACATCCTCGCGGAAGTTTTCCACCCGCAACAGTTCGATCAGAATATCGCGCAGCTGGGCCGCTGTGTAAGGCAAGTTCATCATCATCATCTTGCCGGATTCCAGCAACCGCGTGAAGTGATCGAGCGGGCGGAAGACGTACATCTGGCCTTTTTCGGCATTCCAATATCCACGCAAGCCGCCAAAAACTGCCGTGCCGTAATTCAGGGCGTGGTTCATCACGCTGACGTGGGCTTGTTCAATGGGGACGATTTTCCCCTCAAAAAAAGCGTGGCGCGGCATTGCAGCACTACCCGACATGATATTTTCTCCCGTTGAAATCGAAATGTTTAGGGGGGATTGTAGAAGGTTTACGGGGTAGATGCAACCAACTCCCCCCTGCCGCCTACAATTCGGGGTAAAATGCGGGCGGGTGAATGGCAAAGCGACGAGGAAGCGGCATGATAGAGCGCATTAGCGGGCGGGTCGCCCGTGTGGAGACCGATGCCATCGTAATCATGGTCGGGGGGGTGGGGTTGCGCGTCCGCGTGCCGAAATCGGCGCTGGAGGTGGCCGCCAATACCGGCGCAGAGGTGTTGCTCTACACGCACCTGATCCTGCGCGACGATGAAATTTCCCTCTATGGCTTCATCGCCGAAGACGAGCGGGCCGCCTTTGAAGTCCTGATCGGGGTGAGTGGGGTCGGGCCGCGCACCGCGCTCGCCGTCCTGAGCACGCTGACCGTCGACCAACTCCGCAACGCCGTCCGGCGCGGCGAGCCAGAGATGCTCACCCGCGTGCCGGGCATCGGCAAAAAGACTGCCGAAAAGATGCTCTTTGAACTCAAAGATAAACTGGGCGGCCCAGTGGATGAATTGGCCGAACTGAGCGCCATTACCGACGTCGATTCCGACGTAATGGCGGCGTTAACGGCGATGGGGTTCAGCATCGTCGAAGCGCAGACCGCCGTACAGCGCATCCCCCGCGATGGCCCCAAAGACGTGGAGTCGCGGATCATGCTCGCCCTTCAAAACTTGGGGTAACGGATGCCCCCGCCGCTCCACCCCTACCAAACCGACCCGACCCGCCCAGCAGTCCTGATCGGGGCGGTTTTCCTGAGCCTTGCCGTCATTGCGGCAGTGACTCCCGCCTCTGTTGGTGGCTTGTTCGCAGTCGTGTTTGTGGCGTGCGCAGGTGGGCCGTTAACGTGGGCCGCCCTCCAGTGGTTACGGAATGGGCGCGGAATCCGGCTGTATGACGACCACGTGCTGATTCAGCGTTCGATCAGCGGACGTTTTCAGGCGGTGAAGTACGCCGCTCTACGCGGCTACGGCCTGACCAAGCGCGGCGGCCTGATCGTGGTCTACAGCGAGGCCAGCCCCGACCCCGAAGCGCCGCCCAAACGCGGCCTGATCCTCACGGCGCGGCTGGCCGCCCCCGCCCACGTGCTGGCCGATCTGCACGCCCGCCGCCAAAGCGCTGCCCCGCACCCCGATCCGTTGCCGCTCGGCGGGGCCGAACGATTGGCCGCCCGCCGCCGCCTGCGCGATAGCCTGCTGATCCTGATTTTGCTGCTGGCTACCCCGCTATGGGGCCTCATCCTCCTCCGCGTCATCGCCGGATTCAGGGCGTAGGCCATCGGCGAGGGGGCGGTGCTGGTACAGCACCCCATCGGCGAAGCCACGCCGCCGGTAGTACTCCCGCGTCCCGACGGCGGAAATGACCGCGAGCTTTGCGTAGCCCGCCGCCGTTGCAATCTCTGCCGCCCGTTCGATCAGGCGCGTACCGAGTCCGGCATGTTGCGCCCGCCCCTCGCCCGATTCCCCGATGCGCAGGGCTTGGCCGTACACATGCACCTCTCGGATCATGGCCGCGCCCGCCAACTCCGGCGTGACCGGCTCCCCCATGGGCAGTGAGAGGCGCAAGAACCCGGCTACCGTCCGCGTTTCGGTCACAAATTGCAGGAAGACTTCCTCGCCCGTACTGACCGGATAACGCAGTTCGTCCAGCATCAGCGAGTCGGGGTCAATGGTTTGGCCGCGCACCTCCCGCGCCCGAATATCACGGGGGCGTTCGCCGTTGACCGCGAGGTAGTCTTCCACGATCTGCCGGAAATTCGTGATCCGGTTGCCCGCGACGATGTCCGTGCCGGGAATATCGCGGATCACGCGGGTGAGGCGGCAATATTCCGGCGTGGCGCGGAAGCAATCGGCCAGCAGGTGCAACAGTTCATCGTGGGTGTAGGGCCGCCACGCGCCCGCCGCGTGGTACTTCATGAGTTCGGCGCTGCCGATCAGCGAGCACGGGTAGATTTTGAGTTCATCTGGGCAAAAGTCGGGATCGGTGAATAAATTCCGATAATGTCGGTTATCGGTGAGTGGTGTTGCGCCGTACAAATTCGGCATCCAATGGGCGTGAATCTTGAAGCCCGCCGCCCGTAGCAGCCGCATCGCCCGCCGAGTCGCCGCGACGGTGTGGCCGCGCTTGTTCAGGCGCAACACCGTATCATCAAGGCTTTGGATGCCGATCTGGACTTTGGTGCAGCCCAACCGCCGCAGCCGCAAGACCTCCGCCACGCTGATGTGATCCGGGCGCGTCTCGATGACCAGCCCCACGCAGCGGCACGGCGCGGACTCGTTCTCTCGGTGGGCGGCTTCGACTTCCTCCCACGTGGCATATTCGGTGGCGGGCGTACGCTCCGCAAGGCGCGCTTCGGCCTGTCGGGAGCGTTCCATCTCAGCCTGATAGATGCGATTCACGATCTGGTTATAGGTCTGGGCGAAGGTGAGGCCGTCTACGAAGTCCGGCGCGGGGGGTAAGGTGGCCCGATCCGGGTGATAGCCGAACTGCGACTCGCGTTCGAGGGCGGCCCGAACCTCATCGGTGCGGTCACGACCCGCGCCGAAATCGTGCAGGGCGTCGAAAATGCGGCGGACGAACCAACGTTGGTAACCTTCTGGGTAAAATGACCACGTGCCGCCCAAGATGATCACCTCGATCTTGGCGGTTGGATGACCCATGTTGCGGTAGGCTTGCAGACGGAGGAAGGTCTGTAAATATGGATCGAAGCCGTTTTGTTCGGCCCGTTGTGCGCCGGGTTCGTCGGCGAGGTAGCTCTTCGGCATTCGGACATCGTTGGGGCAGAAGATACACTCGCCGGGACAGGGAAAGGGCTTCGTGAGGACGGTGAGGGTGGTCACGCCGGAGGTGGTGCGGACGGGCTTGAGGCGGAGGCGCTCCACAAAGGCCGGATCATACGGCGGGAGGCCGTCCGTGCCCGCATAGGCAGTATAGGCGCGCACTAACTCGTCGTTGGAGAAGAACTTCCGGCCTTCGGGCGTCTCTTTGAGGTGCGTCCGCAGCAGTTTGTTGAGCGCCTTCCGGTCGAGGGTCGGCAAGACGACCGCCGCCCGCAACAAAGCGATCAAGGCGGGGCGGTGAGGCGCGAGATCGGTACTTCCAGAACGGTGCGGCATGGGTCAGTTACAATCCAGTAGGGTTGACTCAAGGAGATTTTATCATGGATGCGGGGAGCGTTCGCGCCCTCAATGCGCTGAATCGGGCCTTCTACCGCCTGACCGCCGCCCATTTCGATGAATCGCGGGGGCGGGATTGGCCGGGTTGGAAGCGGTTAACGCCGATCTTGACGGCCCTCCCACAACCGATTCGGGTGTTGGATGTCGGTTGCGGGAATGGGCGCTTTGGCCGCTTCCTCGCCCGGACGTTGACGGTTCCGCCGCACTATCACGGCATGGATCACACGCCGGAATTGCTGGAAGCAGCCCGCGCCGCCTTCGCCGTGATGGGCGTCTTGCCGGATGCGGTGCTAGAAGAACGCGATATTGTCGAACGCCCGCCGGACTCCGGCGTGTACGATTTCGTCGGGCTGTTCGGGGTGATTCACCATGTGCCGGGCAGCGCACAGCGGCGGGCGCTCATGGCCGCCCTCGCCGAACGAGTCGGGCCGGGCGGGGTGTTGGCCTTCGCTAGTTGGCGGTTCATGGATCATGCCCGGTTTCGGGAACGCATCACGGCATGGCCGGACGGAATCACGCAGGAGGCAGGCGATTACGTGCTGGACTGGCGGCGGGGGCAGGCAGCGTTGCGCTACTGCCACCATGTCGACGATGCGGAGCAAGCCGCGTTAGAGGCCGCGACGGGTCTGACGCTTGTGGAGCGCTTCGCCGCCGACGGCCACACGGGGAACATCAACTGCTATTCGGTGTTGCGGCGGCCTAGCGTTTGACCGCCGTCACGATCAGTTCGGTATCGGTAATTTCGACAGATTTCAGGGTGTAACGCGCCCCCAGCTCAGACCGCAGGGCGCGGTTGATCCCATCTTGGATCGGGCCGCGAATGGTGTTCTCCGCAAGGCGCAGGGTGGCTGCATTCAGGGCGACCCCGTTAAGAGTGGCACTGGCCAGTTTCCACGTCAGGCGGCCATTGGCGAAAGCCACATCGAAGACGCCGGAGATGGCGAGGGAATCGCCTCGGTTGGTTTTGCCTTTGTAGTCGATGGCCACTTGGCCGGGCCGGAGGTCTACGACAATATCTTCAACCAAGTTGGAACGGGCTTTGGCGCGTTTCAGCGCTTCGGCGGTGATCTCAGCTTCGGAAATGGTCACGGTGACTTCGCTCTGGGCATGGGCGGTGTGGGCGGGCAGGGCTACCCCCGCGACGAGCAGGGCAACAATCAGGGCGATCAAGGTACGGCGGGTCATGGGTTAAATCCTCATCCTTCGCTGTCGTTGCTCACGATCATAAGGGCAATTTGTAAAATTTCTTCATGACAACCACACAATGTGTTCCAGCCGCAGTGGCGTAACCTTGTGAAAATCTTTGATCTTTATTAAGTATTCGTGTGAAGTCACTGCTTTTTGACGAAATTGTTGCACAATCATGAAAACATAGAGTCAACCCCACCCGTAGAATAGTCGGGTGTGCAAGACGCCACCCAACGAACGGAACATGGCATGGAACCGACCTTTCTACTCAACCTGATACTTGCCGTGGCCATTCCCGCCGGCTTCATCTACCTGATCTACCTGTTGGACTTGTACGGGACAGGGAAGTTCAGCACGGTCTTGGTCTGTGTGCTATGGGGCGCAACGGGTGCTTTTGCCCTTTCGTGGTTCTTCAACAACCGCGTCTTTCTGCCCCTGACCAACTCGGTTGAAACGGTACGCATCTCGTGGGGGCCGATCATTGAAGAAATCGCTAAGGCGATGGTGTTGGCCTACTTGGTCGGGCGGCCCCGCTTCCGCTACGTGGTGGACGGCGCGATCTACGGTTTTGCCGTCGGGATCGGCTTTTCCATCACCGAAAACATTTTCGTGGCTGGGCGTGGCGAACTGATCGACACCCTCAGCCGGGTGCTTTCGACCACCTTGATGCACGCTACCGCCAGTGCCGCCTTCGGGATCGCACTGGGGCGCTTCCGCCGGGCTACTTCGGCCCGCCAAAAGTTCCTGTGGCCTGCCTTCGGCATCGTGTTGGCCATGATTTTGCACATCGTCTTCAACGTCCTGAACCTGTACTTGCGCGGCGGCGCGATTGTGCTGCTCGTCGCCGTTGGGATCGGGGCCGTCGGCGCGATCTTCATCGGCTACCAGATCACCCAAGCCTTGAAGGAAGAAAAGAAGCGCTTCGAGCAAACCCTGAGCACCAACGTCGGCGTTTCGTCGGGGGAACGGCGTGCTTTGCAGGTGCTCGGCGGGGAGCGCGTTGAACTGATCCTGAAGGAAATGGCCGAGCAGTTCGGGGAAGAAAAGACTGTCAAAATCCGGCGGTTGCTCGCCATTCAAGCCAATATCGGGATTTTGAACGGCAACCTCAAGACGACGGCCAGCGAACGGCTCAAAAAGGCGTGGGAAGACGAGATCGGGAAGCTGCGCCAAGAGGCCAGCCAGATTCAGCGACAGTTGGGCCTGCACGTCATGACCTTCTTCCGAAACGTGTTCCCCGAAAAAGACGCGGGCTGGCGCGAAGAATTCGGTGTGGCGCTCTGCGCTAGCGACCCCACCCAAATCCACCAATTCGACCTGTTTATGAAGGTTTCCGCCGCCGCCAATACGGTTGATGTCCAGACGTTGGAGCGGCGGGCGGCCCTGCTTCAGAAGGCCGAAATCTTCAAGGGGGTTGCCCTGCATGACCTTGAGCACCTGAGCCGGGCCGTTTCAGAGCGCACCTACCGCCATAACGACATCCTGTTCAATGAAGGTGACGAAGGCGATACCCTGTACATGATCGAAGCAGGGCAAATTCACCTGTACAAGGGAGCCAAGCACGATGAAAAACTACTGCGCACCTGCAACCCCGGCGAAGTGGTGGGCGAATTGGCCCTGATCGACGGGTCGCCGCGTTCGGCGCAAGCGCGGGCGAACGGCGAACTGCGCGTGTTGCGCCTCCGCCGTGAACACTTCAACATGTTCATTTCTAGCCGTCCGGAAGTCATTTTGGCGGTGTTGCAATTCCTCGCCAACCGCGTCCGCGAGACGACGAAGGCAATCGAAGCGACGGCGAATTGGGCGACTCAAGTTTCTAGAGGGAATTACAAAGCCGCCAGCATGTTGGGCTTCTCTGCTCCCAGTGCCGATATGGCCATCGCGGGGGAGGCCCCGCCCCTCACGCCTGAAAAAATCACCACCTCCGCCGATACCGCCGCTGCACTCCCCGTCATGTTGGGGGGGGCCTTCATGCGCGTGGCCAGCATCCTTGAACAGCGTGAAAAGGCCGTCGAACAGACCGGAACCCACCTCGTCGGGGAGTTGGCCGAATTGCCCGACCCCCAACGGAAGGTCATTCAAATCCTGATCCGCGATGCGCTGTCCGATCCGCGTGGGCAACCGCGTGACCTGCTGCTCAGCCGCATTAAGGATTCCGGCGTCGAAGCGGCGGAGTCGGTGCTGGCAGACTTGGTCGAAAGCGGGTACGTTTCGGTCACGGGCAGCCCCGATGACCCCCGTTACAAGGCCTCCCTCAAACGCCGTCACCGGAGCGCGGTAGACCCCCTCAAAATGTGGGCCAAGCCAGACCAGAACTAGGAGGAGCGCCCCGCCATGTCCAAACCCCTGATCGACCAACTGCAAGCCTCCCGCGTGTTTAGAAACATGCCCCAATCGGCCCTTGAAGGCCTGCTCAAAATCATGAAGTCGGAGCGCTACCCGGCAGGGCAAGTCTTGTTCAAACGCGGCGACCCCGGCGATTCCCTGTACTTGATCGTCTCAGGAAAAATCCGTATTTTCACCTACGATGAAGCCGGGAACGAGATCACCCTGTCGTTTTTGGGGGAATCGCGCATTTTTGGCGATTTTAGCGTGCTGGATGACCAGCCCCGTTCGGCTTCGGCCCAAGCTGCCGCGCCCACCGAGTGTCTGATCCTGTATCGGGCGGACTTTCAGGCGTTTATCCATGCCAACCCGGTCGTTGGCTTAGCCATGATGAGGAATATTGCTGAGCAAGTCCGGCTCATTACCGACTTCCTGAGCCATGTGAATAACGCCGTCGAACGCCTCTCTCAAGGAGAGTTGGATCAGGCAGTGGCAGAACTCGAACCTCATCACGGCGACGAGGAATTAGCGACCCTCGTCAACACCTTTGCGGAAATGGTACGGCAAGTCCGCGCCCGCCAAACTGCAAAATGATCGCTCCCCGCCGCCTGCTAAAAGGTTCGTAGGCGGCTGGCTCCCCCTTCCTTCCACAAAAACTAGTTTCCTGAAGATTGAAGGTTGGTGAATTATTTCAGGTTCCCCTTTACGCTCCTGAAATTGAGCGCCCCTGATAAAAAACATCCAAAATCCCATTGCACTCTCGTTAAATTTGGCCTAAATGCTTGTGGAATCTGGCATACCACACTATAGTCTATGGTGACCTATAGGCCACCCTGTCCCAACTTAAGGAGTCGTCTGATGCAGAGAGGTTTAAATCGTCAGACAATTATTGTTGCTGCTGTGATCTTTCTCGCCCTCGCTGCTGCTGTCGTCCTTTTTGGGCGACCCGGCGGGCAAGGTGGGACGGGCATCGAGACGGCAACGCCTATTGCGGAGGCTCCCACTGCTGAGCCACCGACTGCCGAGCCGCCCACAGCGGAACCGCCAACGGCTGAGCCGCCTACCGCCGAGCCGCCCACAGCTGAGCCACCTACCGCCGAACCGCCCACAGCTGAGCCGCCTACCGCCGAGCCACCAACGGCTGAGCCACCTACCGCTACAATTGAACCAACAGTAGAAGTTGTGGTCGTCCCGACAGAAACGCCCATCCCGCCGACGGAAACGCCCATCCCGCCGACGGAAACGCCCATCCCGCCAACGGAGACGCCCATCCCGCCAACGGAGACGCCCATCCCGCCGACGGAGACGCCCATCCCGCCGACGGAGACGCCCATCCCGCCGACGGAAACGCCCATCCCGCCAACGGAGACGCCCATCCCGCCAACGGAGACGCCCACTCCGGTCCCACCAACGGCCACAAATACTCCTGAAATTAGTATTGCTGCGGCCACCAATACGCCTATACCAACCGATACGCCCGTCCCCACCAATACACCTGTGCCGAGCAACACGCCCGCGCCTACCAATACCGACGTTCCCGGCACGGACGCGCAACTACGTTTATTCGTGACCTGTAATGCAGACCTGACCGCCACCTTTACAATTGTCAATGTGGGGTCTTCAACGGCCAATGGGACGGTCACAACCAGTGTTGGTGGGTCATCCAGCCTGTCGTTGGGCGGCGGTGATAGCACGAGCATTGGCCCGTTGCCCGGCGACGCAACCGTGACCGTTGTCTACAGCACCTCGAAACTCGCGGCTGCGACCTTGAGCGCGACAGGAACCTGTTTGGGCCTCCCGACGGCGACAGCGACGGCGACGCTTGCGCCGACGAATACGCCGCGTCCGACCAATACACCCGGCCCGACGAACACGCCGCGCCCCACCAACACGCCGCGCCCGACGAATACGGCCACAAATACGCCTACCGAAGGGCCGTCTCCGACGCCGCTTCCGACGAATACGCCGCGCCCATCCCGGACGCCGCGCCCGACTAACACGCCCCTCCCGACCAGCACGGCAGGGCCGTCCCCGACGCCAACCATCACCAACACGCCGCGCCCAACCAATACACCCGCGCCAACCAACACGCCGCGCCCAACCAACACCCCCGTGACGCCAACGGCTACGTTGACGCCGCGCCCGGACGCTATTTTGAGCTTGGGCGTGCAGTGTAACGCGGACTTGTCAGCGACTTTCTATGTACTGTACTCGTCCGGCACGGTTGCCGTTACGGGTACGTTTAACGTCATCGAACCCTCAGGGGGCGGCAGTAGCGGCGGTTTTAGCCTCAACCCCGGCGGTCTTGAGACGCTCGGTACATTTGCAGGGAACGCCCGCGTAGAGATCAACTATAGCTCTGCCACGTTCTCCTCTGCCTTCCTAAGCGTACAAGGAACGTGCATCCCGTTGCCGCCGACGGCTACCCCAACCAACACGCCTGAGCCGACGGAGACCCCGACGGCCACGCCGACCAACACTCACACGCCGACGGAGACCCCGACGGTCACGCCGACCAACACCAACACGCCGACAGAGACCCCGACGGCCACACCGACCAACACCAATACGCCGACGGAGACCCCGACGGCCACACCGACCAACACCAATACGCCGACGGAGACCCCAACGGCCACGCCGACCAACACCAATACGCCGACGGAGACCCCAACGGCCACGCCGACCAACACCAACACGCCGACGGAGACCCCAACGGCCACGCCGACCAACACCAATACGCCGACGGAGACCCCGACGGCCACACCGACCAACACCAATACCCCGACGGAGACCCCAACGGCCACGCCGACCAACACCAATACCCCGACGGCCACGCTCACCTTGACGCCGCGTGTGGACGAACCGACCCAAACGCCAACGCCGGAACCGCCAACCGCGACTCCGACGGAGGCCCCAACAGGCACGCCGGTTGTAGAACTTCCGACGGTAACCCCCACCAAGGTTCCGTGCGGCTACTGGACGAAGGATGATAACCAATTCCCGCTGCTGGATTACGCCGCAAGCTGCGCCGAAGA
>Ga0272446_1007680_pt1 | contig 10627 bp, 13 predicted proteins | sample YNPCB0061_FD_194587 | JGI IMG/M metagenome (GOLD analysis project Ga0272446, IMG submission 194587) | Hot spring microbial mat communities from Yellowstone National Park, WY, United States - YNP-CB-006-1 | ecosystem: Environmental > Aquatic > Thermal springs > Hot (42-90C) > Sediment | place...
CGGGAGATGAAAATCCTGTGTTGCAATGAGAAGTGTACGGGCGCCAAAGATGTGACGTGCGCGATAAATGCTACTGTAGGTATCGAAACCAGCGCGATCGAGATAAATATCCTTCTGCGGGATGCCGCGCGTCGTGAGGTATGCAAAAACCGCATCCACCTCGTGGTAGTAACGATTCCCATTATCGCCGGTTACCAGTATCTTCCGTGCTTTCCCCGCGCGATACGCCTCAATTGCAATGTCGGCACGCGCCGCGAGTATTCCCGACAGTTCACCACCAATGACCGATGCCCCTAAAATGGCGACTGCTTCAGCAGGCGGCGCACTTGCCACATCGGCGTAGAGGTGATCCTGTATGGCGATGCGAATGAATATCGGTACGAAGAGCATCCCGACAACGAGTATGCCACATCCGTACGCGAAACGCGGACCATGTATGCGGAACCGCCACATGATCTTACGGCGTCACCGTGAAGGTTTGCGTATTCGAGCTGCCGCTTGCGGTAGAAACGGAAACCGGATACGTGCCGGGAGTCACGAACTGAATGTACTGCGGGCAGATGCCGCTCGTCTGGATGTCGCAGGGCGAGAGGTATTGCGGGATGGTGTAGTAGATTGTGGTGCCATTGTACGAGGGAACGTGCATCGTACCGCCTAAGCCGAAATGCACGGTATTGTCGTAGAGCGAAAAGCCGGAACCCTGAATTGCAATCTGCGTGCCGACGCGTCCTGAATTCGGCGTGATGCTCGTGATCGCGAGCGAACCGGAAGACGAGCCGGAGACAGTCACCGTGATTGATGAAGTATTCGACTGACCTGCCGCGTTCGACGCAGTGAACACGATCGTGTAGGTGCCCGCCTGGGCATACGCGTGCGTGAACGTGAGCGTCTGGCTACCCGAGCCGATGATCTGCTGCGGAACCTGCTGGGAGTATGCGTACTGCGGATCACCCCAATCTACCGAAACGGAAATGTACGTGTTCGAGAGGTTATTCACCGAAAGCATCCAAACGCCCTGCGTATTCACGCCAAGGTTCGTTGGGCCAGAAATGTTTGTAATCGTCGGGGCGCCAGTAGACCCAAGCGAACTCACCGTAAACGGTACAGCGTTGCTCGTGTAGCCTGCAGCATTCGTCACCGAAACATAGTACGTCCCGAGACCGACAACCTGCGAGCCATAGCCCGTTATCTGTGCCGGTACTGTGAATGAGACCGAGCGACCATCCGGTGAACCGAGGCCCGTTATGACACCATTGCCAAAGTGGACCGTATTACCCGACGTCGAAAAACCAGAGCCGAAGATGGTGACCGACGCGCCGACCGCACCAACGTTCGGGGAGAGGAGTGAGATCGTCGGTGTGCCATACTGGTACTGGTTGTAGTTGTTGCTGCAGGAATCATAGTACGTGCCGATACCAATATAACCGTAAGAGCCGCCGTAATAGTTCCCGCAATTGTTGTTGAACGGCGGATAGGTGTATGTCGGCTGCGTATACGGGTATGTGAAGGAGTAGCTCAATGGGGTCGTGTACGGATACTGGCTTCCGTATGGCTGATACACGTATCCGCTGGTAGGACTGTATACCGAATTGCCGCACGAGATGCTATTGATCGCCGCGCGCGTTTGTGAATCGACGTAACCGGTTACCGGAAGATTCTGTGCACTCTGGAAATTACGAACGGCTGCAGCCGTTGCCGGGCCGTAGTAGCCGGTCACCATCCAGCTACCGCCACCGGGGTAGTTGCGACTAACGAGAAATGTCTGGAGCGCAGAGACGTCGCTCCCCTGCATACCAGGCGAGAGATCGCGCGCGAGATGCACGCAGCTTTTCGCGTACGAGCCGTAAGCCTGATCGTAGAGCGAAGGTGATGAATAGTAATACGTCTGAGCCGATGCGAGGGGGGCCACACTGAGTGTCCCGACAAAGAGGACTCCCGAGAAGATGCGCTTAGTAAGACTGATCATACGATGAATATGGCTTATATGCGTGCAAAGGGGTACTCGTACGACCCCCGCTCGTATCGCATTTATGCATCATTTTCTCATTGAGCGCAAGTGTAGCTCCGAGCGCATCAAAAAACGATGAAGAATTGTCAATCGCGGCCACGCGCATCCTTAAGCGCACGCGCCCACCACGAAAGCTGTTCGAGCATAGTCTCACCGGCCTTCTCATACGGCGCAAAAGCACCTGGCTTGAGGGAGCCGTCCCCTTGGAGGAACGTGCCGCTCCACGGCATGAGGACAGATGCGCGAATCGGCACCATCTGGAGCTCAACGGCATTCAGACGCAACTGCTCGACGGCACGGGCCCCCATGGCAGAACCGTGGGAGACAAACGCAACAGGTTTCCGATTCCATTCACCATACACCTGATCGAGCGCATTTTTGAGCACGGCCGACGGCCCATGGTTGTATTCGGGAGTCACAATGATAAACGCGTCTGCTTCGGCAATCTTCGCGGCCCAGGCACGTACTGCCGAGTTCGCATACGCGCCATCTTTCACCATCGACGGAGAGATTGATTCATCAAAAAACGGCATCGGGTAATCGCGCAAATCCAAAACTTCGACCTCAAACTCTGATCGCTTCGACGCGCACTCGGCGATCCATGTGGCAGGTTTGTCGCTGAAACGCTGCTGTCTCGTGCTCCCGATGATAACCGTAAGCTTCATCGTTTCCATACGCAGGTAATATCTTTTAACCTTTAATGCCTCTTTCGCGACATTGTTATGTCCCGCGAAAGCTTATGGAGGAGAGAAAATAGATGCGATGAGTTGACTGAGTAAAACACCTCCTGGCCTCGACGCTCATCAATGACGAGTCCCGCCGCTTTGAGGGTTTTAAGGTGCTGCGAAACGGCAGGCTGGCTGAGCTTTACAATATCGACAAGCTCGCCGACCGTCTTGCGCCCATTGAGGAGCGATTGAATGATGGTGTAGCGGGCGGCGTTACCGAGCGCTTTGCCAAACTTCTCTATCTCATCGCAGAGGGCACTCATATAGGCATATTAGCATATGGTTATATTTATACACCAATCAAACCCGTGTGGATATCGCTTTCACCTACTCGGAGACGGTGTTTTGCGGCGCCCCGGCGATAAATGCCGCAATGTTACCAGCGCTGATTTCCTGAATATCCCGATTGGCTTCACGAGAGTAGAACGCAACATGCGGCGTGATAATGACATTATCCATCCCCATGAGTTCGTGATCCTCCGCTATGTCCTGCTGAATCTCTGCTGATACTCCCTCCTCTCCCTCCCTCTTGAGATTGCGTTCCGCTTCCAGTACATCGAGTGCCGCAGCACCGATCTGACCACTCTTGAGTGCGGGGACGAGAGCATCGGTATCGACGAGCTCGCCGCGCGCGGTGTTGATGAGATACGCGCCGCGCTTCATTTTCGCCATGCGCTCTGCATTGATGATGTGGTGTGTCTCGGGCAGGTACGGCACATGCACCGTAACGATGTCTGATCGCGCGAGAAGATCATCTATCGAGACGTAGGTGGCGTGCGCGCTCTCGAGGTCTTTTGCGGGATACGTATCGTGCATGAGAACTTCCATGCCGAGACCCTGCGCAATCGCGACCACGGTGCGCCCAATGTTGCCCGTCCCCAAAACGCCGAGCGTCTTGCCAAAGACATCGAAACCTTCGAGCCCCTCTTGCGAGAAACTCTTCTCCTCATGCACGCGATGCGCGGCCTGGTAGAGCTTGCGGGTGAGCATGAGCATGAGACCGATCGTAAATTCCGCGACGGTATGCTGGCCATACTTGGGCACGCGCGCAACGACAATACCGCGTGCCGTGGCATGCGCAAGGTCGATATTATCGAAACCGGCGGAACGCAGCGCTACCATCTTGAGGTTCGGAAGCATGTCGAGCTGCTCTCTGGTGCAGCGGGACGCCACGAACATTGAAATAATTTCAGCATCGGGATGGGCCTGGAGCGACACATCGCACAGCGGCTCATCGAAGAATACATGCTCATGTCCCGGGAGTTTCTCGGCGAAAACTTCCCGGACGATAGGGTTCGCATCGAAGGTAAGTATTTTCATGCTTTTATCATAACATGATCAGACGGCAAAAAGCCACCGCCGATTCGGTGGTGGCTTTTGGTAACCTGCCCCGATGAAATCAATCATCGGAATCTCGACCATGATCCGCACGAGGGTGGCTCGAATTTTTACTTTCGACATGCTTCTTGGGGCTCGCGTGAGAGTTTGAGACATCATTCGAGTTTATCTCGTCTTCATCAGCACAGCCTTTCGAAAAGATCGAGCTGGCGATCGAGTGGCGGAAACCGTGCGATCGTTGCTTTTCGCACTGCTCCTCGTGTCCAAACGCATGCGCCTTCCCGGGCAAATTCGAAGGGGTGGTCGTCGCATGGGCACGTGCGCGCAAGAGCACAATAATCTGCGCCTGAAGATTGCGGATCTGGGCGAGGAGCGACTGGATCTGTGCGGCAATTGCGGTGCCGTTCGGTGTTGATGTTGCCGTCACGTAGATAGTAGTCGTCGCGCTTGCTGCGCCACTCGGGTTTGTTGCGGTAAGCGTGTAAGTGGTCGTCACCGTCGGTGAGACCGTCGTTGCATTACCGAGGACAGCGCCAAGTCCCGAGATTATTGTGGAGCTTGCGTAATCAACGTTCCAGTTCAAGGTCGCGCTCTGACCGGCCACAATGCTCGCGGGTGTCGCTAAAAACGATCTGAGAGCTGGAACCGGCCACGCGATAGTCGCCACACACGACGACGTCGCGACCGTCGACGATGCATCGGTCGCTTGAATGGTCATGAGGTGAACTCCGGGCGTTTCATTGGTAGTAATCGACGAAGTTGTAGCACCCGAGCCCCAGAGAAGTGCGATGGGTGCGATGCCGCCCGTCGTCGCGGCCGACCAGGTGATTGCCGTTTCCGATGGTACGCCGCTGCAAGTAACCGATAACGCTTCCGCATTCGCTCCCCACGGAGCGAGCGAAAGGGCGCCGATGCTGATAACCGAAGCAAGAGTGGTGCGCATTTTCATAGCAAGATTCTAATGATAAGCAGGGAGCAGCGCTCCCCGCTCCCAAGACGCGACACCGCAGGCACTTCTTACTGCGATGCACTATCCGGCTATACATTTTTGCGGACGTCAATTTATCTGCACGCCAGGCGGGTTCATACGCGAACAGCGCGCGAAGCAACGACACTCACGATTCGCTACGGTCGCGTAAGCGCATTGAGCTTGGCACGTGTGAGCGGGCCGACGTTGCCGTAACCCTGATCCCCGGGATGCGCTATGCCGTACCGAACCTGGAAACGCTGAACGGCTCGCTGCGTCGCCGGACCAAACGTACCAATTACGATGCCCTCGGGGTAGATAGCCGGATCGAGCGCCAAAAACTGCTGGAGCATCGTTACCTGAGGATTCGTCATGCCGCGCACCAAGAGCGTGGTGAATGGCGCATGTGCAGCAGGTGTTGTGGTAGCAAGAGACGGTGTCTGCACCGGTTCAACGCGGGGAACCGGGATACTCTGCGAAGCCGGGTACACAGTCAGTGCGAGCGGTGAACCAATGTTTGCGAGCGTCGTACCCGAAGTGTCGCGGGGTGCGAGCACCATCGTGACGACACGCGGGGTGATGTCATTATTGATGAGAGTCAGCGTCGTGCTCCCCTGCGCGAACGCAAAGAAAACGAGACCTTGGCACGACGTCGTCGCCGTATTCACGAGTACCGTTACGCCGTCGGCACAGCCAGCGATAATCGCCGTTGATGTGGCTCCCGTAACGCTCCAGTTCAAGGTCGCCGTGTCGCCCGATGAAAATACCTTCTTTGATGCGCTGAACGATGCAACGGAGACCGGTGTTGGCGGTGGCGCGGGGATGAGCGTGAGCGTCGTCATGAGGGAATGGATCGCATCATAGCCGGTACCAGCCGCCGGAAGTACGCGTACGGTGATGCTCTGCATCACATTCCCCGAAAGGGTGAATGTGACCGACTGCGAACCCGTCGCCGGAAGCGGTGATGAAAACGCGTTGGTGCCACACGGCAGGTTTATGCCGTTCGCACTTACCGAAACTCCGGGCACACAATCGAAGATGAGGTTTGCGCCCGAGACATAGTTGCCCGTCCACGAGAAGGTAGCGCTCGCACCGGAAACGAGCGTCGAAGACGATACGGTAAAGGTGATAATCGGCTGCGGCACCGTCTGCACGACAAATGATGCGCGGGCAATGCCGCTATAATCGGCTGCACCGTTCTGATCATTGGGTGTGAACGTTGCCGAGACGGTCTGCGACGCGCCGCTCACGTTCACAAAACCAAATGCCTGCGAACCGTTGCCTGAGACATTTACACTGCCGCACGGGACGATATTGTTTGAGGCATCGAGCACCGAGACCCCGGAGGGGCAGTTGAGCATAAGATTTCCTGTCGATCCATCGGTGATGGTCCAGGAAAAAATTTCCTGGTATGCGCTCGAGATGGTGGATGGTGACGCGCTCAACGTCGCGCTCGCGGCCGCCGCCCAAAGCGGCGAGAGCAGCAGCGAAACTGTTAACGAAACGTACAAGTACCTCATGTCGGTATAGTATATCGCATCCTACCGCCAGCTAGTACACCTCGTTGGCTTTCTCCCGAAGGTAGATGAGAAAATGGTGCGAAAAGTTGAGGACCATCTTGAGCGGTGTTTCGATAATAAAATCCATGAGAAGCACAAAAACGTTAATCGAGGAAAATGTGCGCGAGAGGTAGCGGCCGACACGCACGATCGGCGCCACTAAAACAGTGGTCAAAAGAGCGGGCACGCCACGCTCTTCGATCACGACCCAGCGTCGCGCGCGCATGCGAATCCGATACGCGAAGAACATAGCAAGCGAAAGAAACAAGAGGAACAAGGCACCTCCCACAATATTGAACTTCAACGCTTGCAGTATGCCAACAATACCGCCGAAGACGCCGACGATGAGGAGCGCGTAAAAGAACGCAAAAATCGCGGTGAGTCCGCCCGAGCTGGATCGCGCGACAATGGCGCGGGCGGTGCCGTCGTAGAGGATGCGGTGGAGATCAGCGATGATGGTTTCGGTGTTGCGGGCGGTAAACGATCCAACTCCGCGCGTGAGTGTGAAGAGCAGGGTGGGATGAAAGACGAGATTCGTAATGAGCGGCACATAATTGAGCCCATTGAGGACAAAATATTCGTAGGGCGCCTCGGCGATGAGCGCGATTATAAACTTCGTCACAAACAGGTACGCAACCGCGCGAATGCCACTCTCTTTGATGCGCTCGCTCTCCACCTCATACACGCGGTCAAGAAAATGTCTCGCGTAGTCGCTCATCGCGCGCTCATCGGTAAGATTGGCGTGCGGATGTTCGAGAAGATAGGAACGCAAAATGCGAAAAGAGATCGCTTCGCGCTTGATGCGCGGCACAATAATCCACTGCAAGTGGTGCGCGACATCGCGCTTGATGGCTGTGAGAATTCCCGGTACGGCGGTAGCGGTCTCACGCAAATTTATGTTATCCGCCTTCCACGTTGGCACATAAGCAAGCCACAGCGCGTACGCGAGGCTCTCATCGTCTGAACCGAGAAGTGCGCGGCGGCAGGCGCAAAAAAGTTGCGTATCAATCTCGCGCGATGAGTACCCGGTGGCCATCAAGTTCGGACGGATCGTTTTGTACATCGCGTCAATGACGCTCACATCGAGTCCAGCTTGGAATGGCGTAACCAGTGCCTCAATTTCGCTCGCAGCGAGTGAAAGGAGTGTGCGGCGGTACGCATCGCCGACATACGTGGCGAGCTCTTCGAATCGGGCTACTGTCGCCGATGCTTCGTGCGCAAAGTGTTCCGTCGCTTCGTGCGCTGCGAGGTACCTTCCCTCGACGAGCTCGCGCATGAAGCGAGAACCATCGAACTGGCGACCCTCGATGATGAGGCGGCGGCGCAGAATACGCTCAATCGCCGCACGTCGTACCGTGTGCTCTTCTCGATATTCCACAAGGTAGCGCAGTTTCTCATACGTGCCAGCAACGGCACTCACGACGTCGTTTACTTCGAGTGGTGCGGTGCCGTGTTCGCCATGACCCGCGTCGATCGCCGAGACGCGCTCGGCCAGTTCGTGTATAGGTGAAGTCAGCACCGGATTATTCTAGCCCAAAGCCCCGAGGCGAGCTAGATACGCTCCCGCAGCTCGCCAATCTCTCTTTCGATATCGGCGAGCTTCCGCTCGACATCAATAATGAGATCAGTCTCGGTTTTCAAACTCTGCGCTGTTTTTTCCGCAAGTTTCTTATCATGCTTGAAACCAGAAATGAGAATGGAATCGCCGATGAAGAATGAGACGAGAAGTCCGGTCGCGAGAAGAAGCGCGGTGCCGAGTATCACCGAACCAATGCCCGTCAGCGCGGGCACGTATTCCGCCATCTCCCAGACCCCCTTCCAGAACAGGACAATCCCGACGCCGCCGACGAGCGCGTAGATGATCGGCATCCGACTCAGGCGCGCACGGATATGATCTTCGAGTTTATCAAAAAAGGTGAGCGTGCGCTTCCACCAGTGCGTGAGGAACATACGCTACTCGGGCCGCGTGTAGAAGTACATCACGGCGAACCCCGCGATCACGTGCATGAGCATGAGGTTGGCAATGATGCCATACGTCCACCCGATTTGATCAGGATCGTTCGACCACGGCATCGTGACGTCTGGATAGAACGACGCGATGAGCACGACGGCCGAAAGCCACAGGAAATAGCGGTTGGTCTTCGCGACATCCACGAGATACCACCGCATCGCAGCATACACGAGCGCCGCAGCTGCGACGCCGGCGAGCGTGAGGCCGATGACGCTCGAGTACTGGTAGGGACCGAACGTAGCGGGAGGGTTCGAGATCGCCTTGCCGATGACGGTCAGCAGCACGTTGCAGACGACCGAGAGCACGGCGACGAAGCCAGCGCGGCGAGCGAGCTGCAGATACGAGAGCGGTGCACCCATATGCGTACAAGGATAGCACGGGCCAGACAGCTGCCTGTGGAAATTTGCCCCAAGATTGACATAATTCACTAACGTTATATAATTTACACTAGTGCGTGCGTTCGAGAGGAACGAAACATGACATTCGGCTCACTCCGGCGCTGCGATCGCGCCGAAGCGGAGGTGGTGCTCGCCTCAGGCGTGTATATCACCTTCCGGCTCGAGACCTGGAAAGCTCCCGGTCAGCAGAACCTCGTCGAGGTGCTGCGGACCAGGAAAGGCGCCGCGCGCGGCGACAGCATCCTTGTCGACGCTCGCGAACTCCAGGCCGCCCGGCACGAGGCGTTCAGGGCTATCATGGCGCACCGCGCCACGATGCTCCTGCCGCCTCCGCCAGTCGAGCTACGGTTCCGTCCGCGCCAGCTGAGTTTCTCGTTCTGAAGAAGGGGGCGCAGTCATCCTGACTGCGCCCTCTCTCTGTACCCCATCCTTCTCACTTCTCCTCCAAATCGAGGCAGACCGAATTGATACAGTAGCGTTTTCCGGTTTTCGTTGGACCATCGTCGAAGACGTGGCCGAGGTGCGAGCCGCACCGCGCGCAGGTAATTTCGATCCGCACCATGCCATGCGAGGCGTCTCTGTGTTGCTCGATAGCACCCGGAATAGCGCTATCGAAGCTCGGCCAGCCCGTACCGGAATCAAACTTCGCGCTCGAACTGAACAGTGGATTGCCGCAGGCCCTGCATACATAGGTGCCATCGGCTTTCTCGTGTACGTACTCGCCGGAAAATGGTGCTTCGGTGCCACGCTCACGCAAGATGGCGTATTCCTCAGGCGTCAGAAGCTCCTTCCACCCATTTTCGTCTTGAGGCAGGTCTTTTCTCATATCATTTATGTTAGGTATTCTTCTTTTAATAGCTCACCGAACTGCTCCTTCACCTTCTCGAGCTTGGGGTTGATTACTACGTGGCAGTATCCGGCACTCTGATTGCGCACATAGTAATCGCGGTGGTACTCCTCGGCCGGGTAGAATTTCTCCAAGGGCTCGACGCTCGTCACCACCGGTTCACCATGTTTCGCCGAATCGTTAATCTCCCTGATGAACGCTTTGGCTTCGTCTCGCTGCGCATTCGTCGTGTAAAAAACGACCGAGCGATACTGCGATCCCACGTCGTTCCCCTGCCGGTCGATCGTCGTCGGATCGTGGCTCGCAAAGAAAATCGTGAGGAGTGTTCGATACGAAACGAGCGATGGATCGTAATCAACCTTCACCACTTCGACGTGACCCGATCGCCCCGTGCTCACCTCTTCATAGCTCGGGTTCTCCATCTGACCTCCCGCATAACCGGGCTCGACCGCACTCACGCCTTTGAGCATCTTGAACACCGCTTCCGTGCACCAGAAGCAGCCGCCGCCGAACACTGCAGTTTCAGTCATAGGGCAATGATACCAGGGAATAATCAGCCGAACGTGAACGTATACGCGTCTAAAGTTCCACTCTCAATTCTCATCTCAAGTGTGTGCACCGCTCCACCCTGATCTTCGACTATCTTATAGAGGCGGTTTTCGGAGATCGTCGCTTTGCTGTCTTTCACGTCCGCACCTCTCATCGATGCGTCTATGGGCTTGCCATCTATCATGATCTCGACAACAGCAGTACCTGGCGACGAAGCGACAA
>Ga0272446_1007681_pt1 | contig 10626 bp, 7 predicted proteins | sample YNPCB0061_FD_194587 | JGI IMG/M metagenome (GOLD analysis project Ga0272446, IMG submission 194587) | Hot spring microbial mat communities from Yellowstone National Park, WY, United States - YNP-CB-006-1 | ecosystem: Environmental > Aquatic > Thermal springs > Hot (42-90C) > Sediment | place...
GGCTTCGAGCCTGTCGAGCCCCATGTGGCTCTGACCATTGCTTGTCATCGTCATGCCGTCTCCCGCATCTCAGGCCTCACCATCCTTGCACAGCCCCTCCCACTCCGATTTCAAATCGGCTTTCAACTGCCGTCGTGCGCGGCTCAAAAGCGATTCAACCGCTTCATCCGATACGCCCATGACCTGCCCGACCTCGATCTGGCTCATTCCCTCGAAATGAAAGAGGATGAGAGCCAGACGCTGGCGCTCCGGCAATCGTTGCAATGCCGTCTGAACACGGCGCTGCGTATCCTGCCTTTCGAGCCCGGCAAGCTGCGTTGCCGCTTCTGGAACCTCTGGCAAATCATCGACCACAGCCACACGCCCCTGCCCGCGAACGCGGTCGAGGCAAAGATTCGAGACCACACGCCGCAACCAGGGCCTGATCCCTGCCGCGCCGATATCGAGCGTTGCGCCGGAACGCCAGAGTCGCAGGAATGCCTCCTGCGCAACGTCCTCGGCCTCCGCATCGTCGCGCAGCATTCGCCGCGCGATCGAGACAATGCTGCCGAGATGCCGCTCCATCAGGACACGGAAAGCCCGGCCGTCACCACCGCCCGCCTCCGCGACCAGCGTTGCTTCGTCGGTCCGCGATGGGGCCACTGCCCGCGGATTGGCAGCGCTGTCTTCAGTCCGTCTCGCCGCCACACATCCCCTCGACATGCCGTCCGCCGCGCACCTAGCCGCTGTTCCGATCATAGGGCACCAATGCCGCGCAACCACGCCCATTCGATGAGCGTAATCCAGAAAACGCCGGAGCCTGCCCCAATCCGTCGCCGATGGGGGCCTTTCATGCAATCAGCCGCTCGAAGGCCTCTGACACATCGGCAAGTGCCTGTTTCAGCTTCTTTTCCAGGTCCTCGAAGGAATCGGCATGGGCGGCCCGGACAAGCAGTGAGCGTAATCCCTTCGGGGCCGAAGCCGGATCGAATGGCCCCTCGAGCGTCAAGCGGAGAATCTGCGTCAGGTCGTGCAGAAGCTGCCCGGCCCCCATCAGCTTGCGGTGATCTTCCAGGCCGATGAGACCCTCGGACGCCGCCGCGGCCAGTGTCACGAGCGTCGTCTGATGCAGGACCGCCGGGTGCTCCGCCGCATGAACAAGTTGCAGATACTGCGCAATGAACTCGAGATCGACGAGTCCGCCCCGCACCTGCTTCAGATCCCAGATGTCGGTTGTCGCCTTTTCAGCCTCGATGCGCCGACGCATGTCGCGGACATCGGCGGCGATCCGCATGCGATCGCGCCGGGCCATCAGCACCTTGCGGATGTCCGCCTCGATGCGCGCCGATAGCTCACGCGAGCCGGCAATCACCCGGGCCCGCGTCAGGGCCATGTGCTCCCAGGTCCACGCCTCCGTTGACTGATAGCTTGCAAAGCTCGAGAGCCGAGTGGCGACAGGCCCCTTATGGCCCGAGGGGCGAAGCCGCATGTCCACTTCATATAGGGTCCCCTCGGCCGTCGGAGCCGAGATGGCGCTGATCAGCCGCTGCGTTAATCGAGTATAATAATGTGGTGGCGCCAGCGGCTTGGCGCCATCGGATTGCTCAGCTACCTCGTCAAAGTCGTAGATCAGAATGAGGTCGACGTCCGAAGCCGCCGTCATCTCGCGCCCGCCGAGCTTCCCCATCCCGAGAACGACCGCGGCGCCGCCCGGCACGCGCCCATGGTCCTCCTCCATCTCGTACATCACCTCGCGCAACAGGCCGCCGATCAGCCGTTCCGCGATGGTCGCATAGGCGACGCCCGCCTCGGCCGCTGAAATGCTCCCCGTCAGGATTCGGACGCCCACGAGGAAGGTCTGCTCGCTGCCGATAATGCGCGCCGTGTCGAGAATTTCCTGCATCGGGTCGCCCGTTGTATTGGCACGGGCCGCCGCAAACGCGTTGAGAAGAAGCTCGTCAATCGCTGCGCCGTTGAACTCGCTGGCGAGCACCTGCGGATCGAGCACGGCATCGAGCAGGCGGCGCCGCTTGGAGAGGATGCGCGCCAGCCGCGGTGCCAAGCCCATGATGTCGGCAAGGAGACGTATCAGCGCCGGCTGTGCCTTGAGCAACGAAAAGAGCTGCACACCCGCCGGCAGCTCGGAAAGAAAACGGTCGAAACCGGCGATCGCGGCGTCCGGATCGACCGTGTCGGCGAGGGCCGCGATCAAGAGCGGCTGAACCTCGGTGAGCAGCTCGCGCGCCCGCGGCGATCGGACGGAGGGCGTCCGTCCATGATGCCACCCGCGGACGAGCGCCAGCACATTCGCCGGTTGAGAATAGCCGAGCCGCTTCAGCTCCTCGAGCGTCTGTGGGTCATCGACGGCGCCGGCGAACACGAGGTTTGAGCCTTCGCCCGTCAACGACGGGGCGTCCTCAAAAAGACTGGCATAGTGCCGCTCGACCGTCTCGAGCATGTGTTTGAGCTCGGCCGAGAACTCCGCCGCATTCGGGTAGCCCGAAAACGCCGAGAAAGCTTCAAGCTCCGCCGCCTGGGAGGGAACCTCATGCGTCTGCTCGTCGGCAATCATCTGTAGCCGGTGTTCGAGCCGCCGCAGGTACCGGTAAGCCTGATCGAGATCGGCGCGGACGACAGGCTTCACCCAGCCACGCCGCTCGAGCGCAGCGAGCGCATCGAGCGTCGCACGCTCGCGCAGGTCCGCTTGCCGGCCGCCCGCGATCAGTTGTTGCGTCTGCACGAAAAATTCGATTTCGCGGATACCGCCGCGCCCGAGCTTCAAGTTCTGCCCGGCGATGGTGATGGGACCGATCTCCTTGTGGGCATGGATTTGCCGCTTCATCGCATGGATGTCGGCAATGGCCGCGAAGTCGAGATATTTGCGCCAGATGAACGGGGAAAGCTCGTGCAGGAAGTCTTCGCCCGCCGCAAGATCGCCTGCAATCGGGCGGGCCTTGATCATCGCGGCCCGTTCCCAGTTCTGGCCGACCGTCTCATAATAGCCGTGTGCGGCAGCCGTTGAGAGTGCGATCGGCGTTGCCCCGGCATCGGGCCTTAAGCGAAGATCGCTGCGAAAGACGTAGCCGTCTGCGGTCCGCTCCTCGAGCAGAAGTACGAGGTCGCGCGTCAATCGCACGAAAAAGGACTGCAGATCCTCGCTTCCGACAAACCGCGCTTTTTCCCGGTCGAAGAAAACCGTGAGGTCGATGTCGCTCGAGTAATTGAGTTCGAAGGCGCCGAGCTTGCCCATCGCCAGCACGAAATAGCCCGACTCTTGTTCGGGCGACGCTGTGTCCAGCGGCCGCCAAAGACCTTTCTCGCCCGCCATGCGGAATAGAAAGCGCACGGCCGTCGCGACCGCCGCGTCAGCGCACTCCGACAGGCGCCGCGTCACCGCCATGACCGGCCAGATGCCGCCAAGGTCGGCGAGTGCCGTCAGCAACGCGACCTCCGATTTGTAAAGCCGCAAAGCCCGCTTGGCCGCCGCCATGTCGGGCGCCGCCGCCATCATCGTGGCAAGAGATTGAGTGAGGGTTGCAAACTGAGTTTCAGGCGGCTCGTTCAGAACCCGCTCGAGGCGAGCGAGATCGCGAACGGAAAGTGCCGTCAGATACGGAGAGCCCCCAAAAACACCGGTGAGGAGTCGTTCGACTTTGGGATCGCGCAGGATTTGTGCGAGTTGCGGGCGCTGAATGTCCGCCTCGGCTCTCAAGGCTGCAAAATGCTCGCCGCCCCGGTCCCCTGGAATGGAGACCGGAGCATCGGCGATACGTGCGGCAAGGCCTAGAGGGACGGTCTGCTCCATCGCCTCATTGTGCCGCAAGGCTGACCCTCGCGTCACCTGCCGTTTCGCAAGCTGGAACGAGACATTTGCCCGAAAGGGTAACCACGACCTTGAGGCCCGGCTGGTTGTCCTCGAGTCTCACCTCCCCATGATGCAGTCTTGCAACCGCAGCAACGAGACTGAGACCGAGTCCGGTTCCAGGTTTGGTCCGGCTGGCTTCAAGTCGGACGAACCTTTTCAAGGCACGCTCGCGATCTCCGGGCGCAATTCCGGGCCCACGGTCCCCGACCGAAAAGGCCGCACCCTCGCCAAGGCGAAAGACGCGCACGGTGATGGCATTGCCCGCCTCCCCGGCGCGGGAATACTTGATGGCATTATCGATGAGATTGGCCACCGCCTGTCCGATGAGCTGACGGTTCGCACGGACGCGGACGCCCTGCTCCACCTCGATTGAGAGCACGAATCCGGCCTCCTCCGCCGCCGGCGTATAAAGTTCGGCAACATCCTCGACGAACCGGCCGAGATCGAACGTTTCAACGCTTTCTTCAAGCGGGCCGGCCTCGAGCCGCGCGATGAGAAGCAGCGCATTGAAGGTCTTGATCAGCTCGTCCGCCTTCTCGATGGTCCGCTCGAGGCCCTCGCGATAAGCCTCCGCGCCACGCGGATCTCTGAGAGCCGCCTCGGCCGCATTACGCAAGCGATTGAGGGGCGTTTTCAAGTCGTGGGCGATATTGTCGGACACTTCCCGAAGCCCGCTCATGAGCCCCTCAATGCGGTCGAGCATTTCGTTGAGGTTCTCTGCCAAAGCATCGAGCTCGCCACCTTTGCCCGCCATCGGGATACGCCGTGACAGATCGCCTTCCATGATCGACCGGCTGGTGGCCGTGATCTCATCCATGCGATTGAGAATGAGCCGGCTGACCGCCAGTCCACCGAGAAGTCCCGCAACCGAAAGCAAGCCGAACCCCAAGAGGAAGATACGGCGGATCGAATCGGCAAAAACCCGCTGGTCCTCGATATCGCGCCCCACGATGAGGTGCAGGTCGGATCCAAGATCGACGGGAATTGCGACGGCGAGATGGGTCGCGCCGCTTCCTGCAGTCGAAGGTTGGTAGCTGAACACCCCACCCCGCGGCGCGCCATCAAGCTCGGGCGGAATGCGGTTCAGGTTTCCTGCAATCTTTGCGCCGCTGCGGTCCGCAAGATAATAAAGGCCCGTGCCCTGCGGATGCGACAGCGCCGTGACCGTCTGAGTGAGCTTGGCGCGCCCGCCGACATTCATTTCAGAAGACAGAATCCGGGCTTCGGCGTTGAGCGTACTCAGAACCTGATCGGTGAGCAGGTTGTTGGTCTGCCAGAAGAGGAAGCCAACAACGATCGCAGCAACGAACAGAAAAAATGCCACCGCCGCCGCGCTGAGGCCAAACGCCGTTGTCGAAGCCGCTTTCGCGACGCGTTCAAGCAGGGCCGTCACGGATCGTATATCCTGCGCCCCGGACCGTATGCAGCAGCGGCTTGTCGAAGTTCTTGTCGATCTTGGCCCTGAGGCGCGAAACGTGCACGTCAATAACGTTCGTCTGCGGATCGAAGTGATAATCCCAGACGTGCTCGAGAAGCATCGTGCGCGTCACCACCTGGCCGGCATGCTGCATCAGGTATTCAAGCAGGCGGTATTCGCGAGGCTGCAACAGAATGTGATCGCCACCCCGCGTCACCCGGTGCGAGAGCCGGTCGAGCACGAGGTCGCCCACGGTGTAGCGTGTCTGCTGCTCCTCGGGCACCGTTCTCCGCCCGAGTGCCTCGACGCGGGCAAGAAGTTCAGAATAAGAATAGGGTTTGGTCAGATAGTCATCGCCGCCGGCCCGAAGCCCTTTGACGCGGTCATCGACCTCGCCGAGGGCCGAAAGAATGAGAACCGGCGTGCGGTTGCCCTGGGCTCTGAGCGACTTGATGACGGACAGCCCGTCGAGACGCGGCAACATCCTGTCGATGATCAACACGTCATAGGCGCCGTCCATCGCAAGGGCAAGGCCCGACTCTCCGTCACCGGCGAGATCCGCGGTATGGCCGTTCTCTTTTAGGGACTTTTGCAGGAACTGCGCGGTTTCCTTGTCGTCCTCAATCACGAGCACGCGCATGGCATTGTTTCCGATCTTTGCCTTCTCTTAGCATTTAGCCCATTATTTAGCGATCCGGCTTCAAAACGTCGAGGCAGCCCCGCACGCCCGACGGAGCTGCCCCTGGGACGCATAAAGGTCGGCTCCGTCTTAGCCCTTCTTCTCGGAGAGCTGCACGGCCACAAAGCGTTTCTGGCCGGCCGACTTGACGTGCAGGAGCACGGCCGTCCGCTTCAGGTCCTGCGCCTTCTTGATGCCGGTGACGACATCGTCCGGCGTCGACACCACCTGACCGGAGACCTCAAGGATCACGTCGCCTGGCTTCAGACCTTTCTCCGCCGCATCCGACGAAGGATCGACCTCGGCAATGGCGACACCTTCCGAAGTCTGACCCGAGCGGGCCGGCATCAGCGTCAAGCCGAGCTGGCTCAACTCGAGCGAGGATGACTTGCTGCCCTCGTCGCCCGAACCGCTGTCCTCGTCATTTTCGCCGCTCATCGCCGCTTCGGCGTTCTTCGGAAACAGCCCGAGCTTCACCTTGATCGTCTGCTCGGCATTATTGCGCCACACCTTGACGTCGACCGTGGTGTTCGGAGCGAGATCGGCAATCTTCCGCGCCAGATCGCGGCTATCGGCAATCTTGTCCGAGTTGACCTGCAGGATGGCATCCTGCGTCTTGATCCCGGCCTTGGCCGCCGGCCCGTTTGGAGTGACTTCGCTGACCAGCGCGCCATGGGCATCTGCTAGCCCAAGGCTCGCGGCGGTATCCTCATCCACGTTCTGGATTTTGACGCCGAGCCAGCCGCGGCTGACCGTGCCGCCGGCCTTGAGCTGCTCGACGACGTCCTTGACGGTTTTTGCCGGCACCGCGAACGCAATGCCGACGTTGCCGCCCGAGGGTGAGAAGATCGCCGTGTTGACGCCGATGACCTCGCCGTCGAGGTTGAACGTCGGGCCGCCCGAGTTGCCTCTGTTCACCGCCGCATCGATCTGCAGATAGTCGTAGGGGCCCGAGCCGATGTCGCGCGCCAGTGCTGAGACGATGCCCGCCGTCACCGTACCGCCGAGACCGAAGGGATTTCCGACCGCAAGCGCCCAATCGCCGACCCGTGGCTCCTTGTCGGACAGCTTGACCGCCGGAAACGTCTTGGTGCTCTCGATCTTGAGCAGGGCGATGTCGGTACGCTGATCCGTTCCGATCAGCTTGGCCTGATACTTTGTCTCGTCGTTGTCGAAGGTGATCTGGATCTTTGTCGCCCCGTCGATGACGTGATTGTTGGTCACGACGTAGCCATCAGGCGAAATGACGAAGCCCGACCCCTGGCCTTGAATGATCTTCGGGCGGTCCCCATCCGGATTGCCGAATTCCTTGGGCAGGTTCTTGAAGAAGTCGTGCAGCGGATGATCCGGCGGCAGATCAGGAATCGTGAACCCCTTCCGCCCCTTTTCATTCGAAGCCATCTTCGAGGCGCCCCCATCGTTGACGACGGCGACCGAGACGACCGACGGCTTAACCTTGTCGACGATGTCGGCAAAGGAAAGGGGAGCACGTCCGAAAGGCGTCGCAACCGTCTGGCCTGCGCCGGTCTCGGCGCGCACCGGCTGAGACGGCTCCAGGAAGCCCAATCCCAACGCGGCCGCGCCAGCAAGCGCCACCATGGCCGGCGCAATTCGTAATGAGGTGGAACGGAAATTCGACGCTGTCGAATCGCGGTGGGGAAGTCGCATCCCTGGTCTCCAAGTTGATGAAAGGCTTCGCGAGCCTTGGCAAAAGGCCTAAAGGAGATGGGGTTACAACAGCATTTCAGCCATCTTAACTGTTGGTAATCTACCGAGGGGACGGCCCGGATTGCTGATCCTCCTCAAGGATTTCGACGAGTCTGGCCTTTTCCTCCTCCGAGAGGCCCCCTGCCTCCTGGAGGGCCGGGCGCCTTGCCGATCTGACCACCAGAGCGAGGCCTCCAAGCAGCACCAGAAGCGGTGTCAGCCAGAGCAGCAGCGTCGTCGCCTCGAAACGCGGCCGCAACAGCACAAACTCGCCATAGCGCGCCACGATGTAGTCGATCACCTCGGCATCGGTATCATTCGCCGCTAGGCGCTCACGCACCAGGCGCCGCAAGTCGCCGGCGAGCGGCGCATCGCTGTCGTCGATCGACTGGTTCTGACAGACCAGACAGCGCAGCTCCGCCGAAATCGCCCGGGCCCGCTTTTCCAAGGCCGGATCGGCGAGCATTTCGTTGGGCTGTACGGCCAAGGCCCCCGCCGCCCCGGAGAGCATCGCTCCAATCAGTAAAGCCCACGCGAAAAACCGGCGCATATGTGCACTACTCCGCTGGAACCGGTGTCGGCGTTCTCGCGCGCGCCGGCGCACCGACCCTGAGCCGGCGGTCAGATAACGAAATTCCGCCACCGATGAACATGATCAGCGCCCCGAGCCAGATGAAACGGACGAGCGGATTGAAATAAGCGCGGACCGCATAGCCGCCATCGGGCTGCGGATCGCCTATGACGACATAGAGATCGCCGCGCCAGGAGGGATGAATGCCTGCTTCCGTCGTCGGTTGAGGGGGCGCATCGTAGAGACGCTTCGACGGCGTCAGCCGCGTCACCGCCGCCCCGCCTCGTCTGACGTCAAAATCGGCAACGTCTTCGCGGTAGTTCGGGCCACGCCCCTGTTCGATCCCGCGAAAGATCACCTCATAACCGCCGACGGCGAGGCTCTCCCCTGGCTTCATCACCAGAATGTGCTCCTCCCGGTAGGCGCTCGTTGCGATGATGCCGACGACGAGCATGCCGATTCCGAAGTGCGCCAAGAGCGTGCCGTAAGCCGAGCGCGGCAGATTGCGCGCGCGCCGGAGGGCCTCCGCGCGCCCCGCACTGCCGAGCTTGATGCGATTGGCCCATTCGGTGACAGCCCCTGCCATCACGTAGACGCCAAGCGCAATCCCGAAGGGGGCAAGCCAAGGTCCGCGATGTGCGATGGCATAGGCGGCCACGGTGGCAATGATTGCGGCGAGAACTGCTGCCACAAGCCGCTGCATCGCACCCACGAGATCGCCCCGTTTCCAGGCCAGCATCGGACCGATCGGAAGGGCGATGAGGAGTGGGACCATCAGCGGGCCGAAAGTCGAGTTGAAGAATGGCGGGCCGACTGAAATCTTGTCGCCCGTCAGCGCCTCAAGCACCATCGGATAAAGCGTGCCGACGAGCACCGTTGCAGCCCCCGTTACGAGCAGCAGATTGTTGAGCACCAGGCTGCCCTCGCGGCTGATCGGCTGGAACAGCCCGCCCGTCTGCATGTCTCTGGCGCGCAACGCGAAAAGTGCAAGCCCCCCGCCTGTGAAGAGGATAAGAATGGCGAGAATGAAGACGCCGCGCGCCGGATCGACGGCAAACGAGTGCACCGACGTCAAGACGCCGGAGCGCACGATGAAGGTGCCCATCAGCGACAGCGAGAATGTCAGAATTGCCAGCAGGATCGTCCAGATCTTAAGCGCTTCCCGCTTCTCCATGACGAGGGCCGAATGGAGCAGTGCCGTTCCTGCCAGCCACGGCATGAACGAAGCATTTTCGACCGGATCCCAGAACCACCAGCCGCCCCAGCCGAGTTCGTAATAGGCCCACCATGAGCCCATCGCGATGCCGATGGTCAGAAACATCCACGCTGCAAGCGTCCACGGCCTGACCCAGCGCGCCCAGGCCGCATCGATGCGGCCCTCGATGAGCGCGGCGATCGCAAAGGAAAACGCGATCGAGAAGCCGACGTAACCTGTGTAAAGAAACGGCGGATGGAACGCCAGCGCAGGATCTTGCAGGATCGGATTGAGGCCGCGGCCGTCGGAAGGCGTGGGATCGAGGCGCAGAAACGGATTGGACGTCAGAAGCGAGAACAGCAGGAACGCGACGGCGATCGAGGCCTGCACGGAAAGAACGCGGGCTTTGAGCGTCGGCGGAAGGTTGTTTCCAAAGAGGGCGACGGCCGCGCCGAAGAGCGCCAGGATGAGCACCCAGAGCAGCATCGAGCCTTCGTGATTGCCCCAAACGCCCGCCATCTTGTAGATGAGCGGCTTCGTTGAGTGCGAGTTCTCGGCAACGTTGGCGACCGAAAAGTCTGAGGTCACATAAGCGTGCATCAACGCCAAGAAGGCAATCGCGAGCAGCATGAGCTGCGACACCGCCGCCGGTTCGCCGACCCGCATCATCCGCTCATCCTTGAGCGCGGCTCCGGCCGCCGGCACGACGAGCTGCACCGTGGCGACGAGTAGGGCCAGGATCAAGGCGAAATGTCCGAACTCAACGATCACGTGGATGTGTCCTTCAGGGTGTAGCCTTGTTCACGGTTCCAGGATGCGCGCTCGCACCGAGTTTGACGCCTTTTGCTTCGAGTGCCTTGGCGACGTCGCGCGGCATGTAGTTTTCATCGTGCTTGGCAAGAACGCTGTCGGCCTTGAAGCTTCCGTCGCCATTGAGCACGCCCTCGGCCACGACGCCCTGCCCTTCCCGGAACAGATCGGGCAAAACGCCTGTGAACGTCACCGGAATTTCGCGGATCGTATCGGTGACCTTGAAGGCAACGGTCGTGCCAGTGCCGCGGACGACCGAGCCCTGCTCGACGAGCCCGCCAAGCCGGATACGCTCTCCGGCCTTCACGCCCTTTTCAAAAATGTCGCTCGGCGTATGGAAGAAGACGATACTGTCCTTCAGCGCAAACAACACCAGGACGAGCGCCACCGCGAGCGTCGCAAC
>Ga0272446_1007682_pt1 | contig 10626 bp, 8 predicted proteins | sample YNPCB0061_FD_194587 | JGI IMG/M metagenome (GOLD analysis project Ga0272446, IMG submission 194587) | Hot spring microbial mat communities from Yellowstone National Park, WY, United States - YNP-CB-006-1 | ecosystem: Environmental > Aquatic > Thermal springs > Hot (42-90C) > Sediment | place...
GACCCGGCCAGTTATGGACCGTCCCAGCCAGGGAGTATTGCAAGAGCGCGACTGCAGTGAGGTGGTGTCGGCGATCCAGGTGGCTTGCGGATCGAAGAGGGTCCATTCCACGGACAGACAAGGCGCAACGGAATGGTCGACTGTCCGGGTGCAGAGTCGGGCTGGTTTTTGTTGTAAACAGAGCGCCGGGCCTGTACTAAGGGCCCGCCACAGTTGCAAAGCGGATAACTGACCCGTGGCGACCAGGCCCTGCCAGAGCAAGGGTAAGGCTAGCTCTAGCCCGATCGCCCCAGGCGGGGCTTCGGCAAAGGCGACGGTCTTGTCTTCGTAGGTGTGGGGGCTGTGGTCGATTGCGATCGCATCCAGGGTGCCGTCCTGGATGGCCTGGATCAGGGCCAGCCGATCGGCTGGATTGCCCAATGGGGGGCTCAGGTGCAAATTGGGATCATAGCTGCCCAGATCAGCCGTATCCAAGATCAGATGCATCCATGTGGTACTGGCGGTAATGGGTAGTTGGCGGGCTTTGGCTTGTCGGATTAACTCCACGCCGCGGGCTGTGGAGAGGCGCATCAGGTGGACAGTGGCGCCGGTTTCCTCCACGCAGGCCAGCAGCGCGGCTAGGGCTGCCGTTTCGGCGATCGCTGGAATTCCCGGCAGGCCAAACTGGAGCGCCTCCAGCCCATCACGCACTACACCCGTGCGGCTAAGCGCTTCATCGCAGGCCCACAAGGCAATAGGGTGACCCAGGGGGCGCAGATATTCCAGCAGACGCCGAACTAAGACCAGATTGTTTAGCGCCTTGCCATCGGCAAAGCCAACAATGTCTGCCCCTGTCAGTTCCCCCAGTTCCGTCATCTGTTCGCCTCGACAGCCCAGCGTCAGGGCGGCCCAGGGAGTCAGCCGGGGCAAGGCAGGGGATGGCCGGTGACAGAGTTCTTGCTGGTAGGGTTGTTGGTCGTGGAACCAGGTAAGGCTAGCCAGGTTGTCCATGACGGGTTGGGTGTCTGGCAAGACGGCTACTCGGGTAAATCCTCCTGCTGCTGCCGCTTTGCGTAAGGAGAAGATGGTTTCTCGTTCCTCAAACCCCGGTTCGCCAGAGTGGCTGTAGAGATCGACCAAACCAGGCCCCAAGACCAGACCTTGGCTATCCGTAACCTTGGTGTCTGACCCATAGTCCGTGACGGTTTCCGCCAATGTTTGCACCCGTCCTTCCGTGATCAAAATATCTACGACCTGATCCGTTTGTGAAACGGGATCGAGCAGCCGCACCTGTTTCAGTAGTTCATTGGTGGTCATCGGGTTATCTGGCTGGGTGCATTTTGGGCAGCAGCCCTGGGACTCAAGACTGGCCTTAGCATCCTTTAGTCTGCACCATACAACTAAAGTGCTCCGGCTGCTGTCTGGTCTAAAATTCCACCCTGGTGGGTGGTGATGTTAATGGCCATCAGCACTGGCTGACTGGCAGCGCCCTGGGGATAGTCGATGACGCTAACGGCGCCGTTCCCTTGTTTGAAGACCCAGAAATATTCGGGTCCCAAACCCAGCAGCAGGCAGAGGATGGCCTTATTGACGGCATCGTGAGCGACGACTAAAGAGGTTCCGGGTTCTGGGTGGTTGGCCACCGATCGCAAGATGGCATCCCAGGCCGCGATCGCCCGCTGCCAAACCTGGTGCAAATTTTCCCCCTCCGGCATCTGAACCGTTTCCGGGGCAACCTGCCACTGCCGCAACAAACCAGGGAAGGCTTGCTCGATTTCCGATTCCAGTTGCCCTTCCCACAAGCCGTGCGCGATCTCCACCAGGTTTTCTTCCAGGTGCAGCGGCACGTCTGGATGATGTTGCAGGATGATTTCTGCTGTTTCCTTGGGACGCCGCATAGGGCTGGTAAATCCCTGCTGCAGCGGGATGGACTGCAGGAAGTCCGCAGCCTGTTGGGACTGGACCCGTCCGAAGTCATTCAAGGGCACATCAATCTGGCCCTGAAATCGTTTTTGGCGATTCCAGTCGGTCTCCCCGTGACGCACCAACAATAACCGCAAATTTTGGTTGCCCTTTTTAGGCTTGGGCAGCAATTCTCCCAGATGGGCCGTCAGGTTCAAGGACTCCACCTGGACCGGCTCGCCCCAGCCACCCGCAAAGTTAAGCACACTGATGCCGCAGTTGGACTGGTGAATGGAATGATAACGGTCTGGTGTCAGGCCGATCGCGGTACTGAGCAAGGCCCGGTTAATGCCACTGTGGGCCACAATCAGGATGGTTTGGCCAGCATGGCGGGGCAGTACCTCTTTCCAAAAATTACGGGCTTGCTCAAACAAGTCAAGCACTGGGAAATAAGTCTTTTCCTGACCATCTGGCCCTGGGATTGGCAACTGGAGTTGGTGGGGCGCTTCCTGCCAGTGGTGATACTGCTCAGGATAGTGCTCTGCTACTTCGCTAAACAGCAACCCTTCCCAGGGCAGCAGATTAATTTCTTTCAGCAGGTCGGTGGTTTGCAGGGACTGGGTCGGTGGTTCGGCCAGCCTCGCCACAATTAGGTCGGCGGTTTCCTTTGCTCGTTTCAGTGGACTACTGTAGGCTGCATCAAACCGCAAATCCTTCAGTGCCTCGCCCACTTTGCCCGCATCGGAGCGGCCCCTTTCAGTCAGCAGGGATTGGTCAAAGTGGCCTTGAATTCGACGTTCAACGTTGAAACTGCTCTCGCCGTGACGGACAAGAATAACTCGGGTAGCCAGAAGTGTGTCCTCCTTCGCAACAAATGAACGTCTGGTTTCAGATAATGCTGGCACAGGAATCGCTGGAAAACGGGTTTCGGCACCCTGCTAATTTCCCAGATCCAGGAAGCATTCTACCGTGTCTCTTACCTCTCTTGCTGGCTGGTCTGGCAATCAACTTTGGCAAAGCGCTGTGGGAAGAGTCAGGCAATGTCATAATGCCAGTCAGACCTATCCTCCGGTTCCGTCGTTAGGAGACCGCCAGAAACCATGACGATTAAGCGGGTAATCTTGGTTGCACTGACAATTCTGGCGATCGCCTTAATGGGTCAGGATCTGCTGGACAGTTGGGGGCGACCCCAATTCCAGAACCAGTTGGAACTGTATCAGACCAATCTGCTGCTTCAAGTTACCGAACTCAAAGAGGCTGATCCCGGTATGGTAGCGGCCCAAAAAGCTCTGGTGGGAGAAGAACCACTGAAGGCTGCTCTAAAGCAGTATGAGGAAGTCCGCCAGACGGCCCAGAAGAACTTAGATCGCACCCAGAAGTTGCTAGCCGCCAGGCAGTCTAAGCAACAGTCCCTGCGGGCTTCGTTACCTAAGTGGGAGGAACTGATTACCAAACTGGATGTCAATCTAGGCTTGTTGCAGGTAGCCCAGGGGCAGGTTGATACGGCTCAGCAAACCTGGGGGCGTGCGGCTCAACCCACCCAATTGAAGGGGGCGGTCGCTGCTGCTGAAACCGCGGCTATCCTGGCTGGCCTCTGGAGTCAGCCACCCCAACTGTTGCCTGATGCCGAACTGAAAATTAATACCACGCTCACTGGCTGGTTCCGCTTCAGGGCGTTGGCCCAACTCTACAAATTGCAGCAACGCCCAGAACAATTGGCCGAACTCCAGGCCAGGGAACAGGCGGCAGCCCAACAGTCGTTCGTCAATCTAGCAATTGTGGGTGGCTTGCCCGTCATGGGAGCCCTAATCGGCACGACGATTCTGCTGGTGCTGCTGGTGCAATGGTTCCTCCAGGGCAAGCAAGCCCTCCTGTCGCCTACAGGCATGACTGCCTGGGTTCCCCCCTGGGATGGGGAAATTGTCTGGCAGGTGCTGATCTTTGGCTTCTTCCTGGTCGGTCAGATCCTGTTGCCACTGGTGCTGGGTCTGGCTCAATCGGCCCTAGGAATTCCAGTATCAGCGATGGGAGAACGGGCCAAAGCAGTTTACATTCTGGTGAACTATGGCTTGCTGGCGGCGGGTGGTCTGTTGGTCCTCTACTGGTCCATCAAACCCTATTTGCCATTGCCAGAGGGCTGGTTTCAGATCAACTGGCAGGGAAAGTGGATCCTCTGGGGCCTGGGTGGCTATTTTGTGGCTTTGCCGCTGGTTATTTTAGTTTCCCTGGTGAACCAACGAATCTGGCAGGGGGGCGGTGGCAGCAATCCGATTCTGCCGATCGCCCTGGAGGGAAAGGACAGTTTTGCCCTCTTCTGTTTCTTCCTCACCGCCGCGATCGCGGCTCCCTTCTTTGAAGAAATCCTGTTTCGGGGCTTTTTACTCCCCTCCCTGACCCGCTACCTGCCTATCTGGGGTGCGATCGGCGTTAGCAGCCTGATCTTTGCTTTGGCCCACCTGAGCTTATCCGAGGTGTTACCTCTGACCATGCTGGGCATAGTGTTGGGGTTCGTTTACACGCGATCGCGCAACCTGCTGTCCTCTATGCTGCTCCATGGCCTGTGGAACAGTGGCACCCTGATTAGTTTGTTGATTTTGGGCAACGGCATGCGTTGATCTGGTCTTGCAACTGACTTACCTGCCCTTCCAGGGTGCGGATCCGTTCCTTGGCTTCAACCGCCAGAGTAGCCAGTCGCTCCAGCATTTGTCGATCCGTTGGCTGTCGCTGGCTGGGACTAGTGGTTGTCGGTGGTAGCAGGGGTGGGGGTGGACCGCTCGATTGCCGTTGTTGGCTCAATTGGTAAACCTCGGAGCGGAGCTGGTTGACCTGAAGCCGCAGATCAAAAAGCTCAGACTGCAAAGCAGACACCGACTGGGCCGGAGCCTGACTCTGCCACAGGAGGAGTAACAACACACAACTAACAATCCACCCAATTAACTTCAGCATGGGAGGAAGAGAAGGAAAGGGCGATCAGGGGTCAGCGATAAACAGACAGCTATAGCAATCCTATTTGATTTGTGAATGCCTGGATGGTGAAAGGGCTTTGTGAGAAGGATTTCCTGTAGAAACCTTTCACAATCCTGATCGGATCGCTATATCAGTCAAGCCCAATACTGCCTCAAGCGCATAATTCTGGGATGTTGATACATTTACGTCCCCCAACTTTGAGTCTCCGGTGTGGCCTCAGTCGGTCTTGGGCTGGCAGTCTGCCCTCGTTCAAATCGCCCTCATCCCTTGTGTTCCCCTCGCCCATTTGGGGAGAGGGGAAAGAGTTTCCGGCTCCCCTTCTCCTTTTATGGGAGAAGGGGCTGGGGGATGTAGAGCTTGCTCTTCCCGGAGGGTGGGCAAGCCAGATACGGCAAGGGTTTCACCGACTTTTGCATAATAGATAGCCCAAGGACAAGGGGGGATCCAATGATGAGTTCAGGCTGGTTCAGCGATCTTACCGACAGACTGCTAGGCGACAGTCATAGTCATTGTTAGTCGCCTATGGTGCTTCTGAAACCAGCTCTAATTCGTGAGGTTTCAGGTCAGAGACAACTTCATAGTAAGCAATTTGGGGAGGCTGGGCGAACAGCGGATTCATTTTCTTCAAAATGCTCTGATGCTGGGCTTCCCGTTGGTTAACATCCATGTCTTCCATGCTTTCCCAGAAAATGATGGAAATGCCGCGATCAGTTCCCGGTTCCCGTAGTAAATAGGCTCCCTTAAACCCATTGGTATAGGTTGCCACAGCCTGTTCGTAGAGCTCCTGGGCTTCAGCAAACTTACCAGCTTTAAACTCACCAATGGCAACATAGGCCAAATCCCGTTTCAGAAAGTCAAAAAAGTCACTCATACAGTTCTCCTGTGAGCCCAGTATAAAAACCCACTTTCTATTGTCTAAAACTCTCTGTCCCTTAACTCTTAAGCTTTTTAGTAACTTAGGACATTTTTGAGCAAGCATAGACCCAAGAATCATTTGGCCATCAATCTCTGAGTGCGCCAGGCAAGCATTGTCTAAATGCTTCGTCGCCATATAGCAATCCTATAGCGGTTCCTGATCGGATAAGGTACACTAGAAGCCTTACTAGACAGGCTTTACAGGCATCGCCATGTACCTCACACCAGCGAAAACCGCTATAAATGGTTTATGAACGACTGGATGGTGAAAGGGCTTTGTGAGAAGGATTTCCTGCGGCAACCTTTCACAATCCTGATCGGATCGCTATAGCAGCCAAACTTTTGCTAGTGCAGCGTCAACTCTAGAAATTAGGGTTTGTAGTCAGCGCTTCAGCGCTAAAGCGCCGACTACGAGCCAATGGGTTCACCTTAAAATTAGGGTTTGACAGAACACTAGTAATCTTTCGCTTGGAAATCTCCTTCGGCAACCTGTCAAAGAACCTGGATACGGCTTTGAGTGTTTGCTGTTGGCCAGTGACCTGTGTGGGGTGGCTTTTGGTCTAGATGGTTAAACTACCCATCAATCCCCTATTCGGCAATAAAGACACTTTTTAATTCACTGTAGTGATCCAGCACGGCTAGTCCCAGTTCGCGACCCAGGCCGCTGCGTTTGACACCACCAAAGGGCGCTTCCAGGTGAACGCTGTGCCCCGTGTTGATGGAAATTACTCCTGTTTCAATCGCTTTGGCAACCCGTAATGCTCGACTGATATCCTGGGTCCAGATGGAGCCGGAGAGACCGTAGAAGCTGTTGTTGGCGATCGCGATCGCTTCTGCTTCGGTATCAAAGGGAATGGCACAGATCACCGGCCCAAAGATTTCTTCCTGGGCGATTTTCATGCTGGGCTGGACGTCGGCAAAGATGGTGGGTTGCAAAAAGGCCCCAGCTTGCAGGTCCGGCTGATCCGGTAGTCCACCCCCACAGACCAGGGTGGCGCCCTCTTGCTGACCCAGATCAATGTATTGCCGAACCCGATCGCGATGGGCAAAGGAGATCAGCGCTCCAATTTCGGTTTCTTCTTGGCAGGGCAGTCCCAGGTGCAGGGTCTTAAATGCCTGACTTAGTCGATACAAAAACTCCTCGTACAACGGCCGTTCCAGCAACAGGCGGGAGCGGGCGCAGCAGTCCTGTCCGGCATTACCCAAGACGCTCCACATGGCTTTGGGCACCGCTTTGTCCAGATCGGCATCGGCAAAAACCAGATTGGCTGACTTGCCGCCCAATTCCAGCGTCACCCGCTTGATATCGTCAGCCGCCAGCCGCATGACATGGGAGCCGATCGCCGTAGAGCCGGTGAAGGAGATTTTGCGCACCAGGGGATGGCGCACCAGGGCTTCTCCAGCCACCGGGCCTTCACCAGGAACCACATTGAACACTCCGGCAGGGATACCGGCTTCCAGGGCCAGTTCTCCTAACCGCAGGGCCGTCAGCGGCGTTTGGGTGGCGGGTTTGAGTACCAGGGTGTTGCCCATGGCCAGGGCTGGGGCAACTTTCCAGGCTGTGATGGCAATAGGAAAGTTCCAGGGTGCAATCAGGCCACAGACGCCGATCGGTTCCCGCAAGGTGAGGCTGGTTCCGGCGGCGGCCACCGGGTTGACCGTCCCCCCTATCTTGTTGATGGCTCCGGCGTAATACTCGAAACAGTCCGCTGCCAGTTCCACCTCTTCCCTGGCTTCGCGGATGGGTTTGCCGACATTGCGGCTTTCCAACTGGGCCAGATCTTCCTGATGTTGCCGGATTAAGCCAGACAGTTTTAGCAGGAGGCGGGTGCGATCGCGGGAATTGACCTGACGCCAACTTGCCCTGACCTGATTGGCCGCCTGGACTGCTCGATCAATGTCATCTGCCGTGCCCGCCGCTACCCTGGCCCAGATTTGCCCTGTGGCTGGGTCGATCAGATCCGTTGCCAGGTCGGCACTGGCAGGGACGCGATCGCCGTTAATTAACAGAAGATGGAATGGTATCTGCACCTTGAATTCCTCATTCGGACAGTACCGGCAAAGGCTTCCCTCTGGCAGCCTGCCTGACTTAAACACTTAGGACGTTGCTGAGAAAAAGCATACCCGCGACCGAGCGCAGCATTTGGCCGTCAGTCTCTGAGTGAACCGAAAAATTAGGATCCAAATGCTGCACCGCCACAGCAGATCAATTTTTTCTGGCAATATTTCGCCTCAAAATCTCCTTAGCTGCCTATTTGCCCAACACTTCCGGTTGCTCGATTTCCCGCATCGCTCTGGCCAGGAGTGCTTCTTCCTCTTCGGGAGCCCGCCGCACCAGCTTGTTACGGGAATAGAACAGGAAGTAGAGAATCATGGCCACTAAGAAAACGGTGACCCCCCAAACTCCAGGTTGATAAGCCGGGTCGGAGAAGCAAGCCAACAGGGCGACGATGGACAAAAAGGCTCCCACAGCAGCGCCTGGAATTCCCAACGGGCTGAGGTAGGGCCGTTCCAGATCTGGCCGACTGACTTTTAATTTGATATAGGCCAGCATCACCAGGGTGTAGGAAATTACAGCTCCAAACACCGCCATGTTGAGTAAGGCGGGTCCCACCGTGGTCCCAGCAAATTGGATCAGGGCAGCACAGCCCAAGCCAATCAGACCACCCAGAATGAGGGCGATCGCGGGGGTATGGAACTTACTGACAATCGACATCCAGCGGGGATAGTAGCCAGCCCGAGAGAGGGAGAATAACACTCGCCCATAGGCATAGATAATCGTGTGGAAGCTGGCAATTAAGCCAGTTAAAGCTAGAACCGTCAGAGCCTTGGTGACCATTCCATCGCCAAAAATGGCTTTGAAACCATCGGCAATGGGGGCGCCGGTTTTGGCAACAGCGGCAGCACCGGTTAGGGTCTCAGTTACCTTACCGTTATCCGCGATATCAAAAATAATCGGTAGCCCAGGATTCAACACCAGGACCAGCAACGACAAGCCCAGCAAGGTCACGATTCCCCAAATCAGTGCTTTGGGAATATCTCGAACGGTGTCGTGGGCTTCCTCGGCAGCTAGTGGCAGTTGTTCAATGGCCAGATAAAACCAGATGGCGTAAGGCAGTGTCTTGAACACCCCACCCCAGCCGAAGGGCAACCACTGGGGATTGCCAGTGTTAGGCGGAATGTTGAACAGCAGATCGCCCTGGAATTTGCCAGAAAAAATGGCAGCTAGACCAAAGATCAGCAGAACCGCTGCCGCGATCGCCGTGATTACCAGTCCCACCTTCAGGGTCAACTCCACACCCCGGACATTGATAAACACAAACACCGCATAAAACAACACCCACCAAACCGGCACTGGCACCGTAGGGAAAAGGGTTTGCATGTAACTACCGATGAAGTAGACAACCACTGCGGGAGTGATGACATACTCAATTGTGTCTGTTACACCGCAAATAAAGCCGCCCAATGGGCCAAAGGCATTGCGAGTAAAGGAGTAGAAGCCACCGGCATGGGGTAAGGCGGCCGACAGTTCAGCGATGCTATAGACCATACAGACATACATGGCGGCCATCAGGAAGGTGCCGATCGCTAACCCGCCAAATCCTCCAGCTGCTAGACCAAAGTTCCAGCCGGAGAAGTCACCGGAAATGACTGCGCCCACCCCCAGCGCCCACAAAAGCACCCAACCGGCACTGCGACGTAATTGGCGTTTGTGGAGATAGTCGTCGCCCACATCCTCGTAGCGCACCAATCCCCGATTATTCTCTGATTCCCTGGGCATAAGGCAAAGCTCTCTGCTTAATGACAACGAATCTGTTTACTATGCAATCTGATTACCACAATGAATTGGTTGACTCTCCGGGATTTAAGGACTAATACAGAATTGAGGCGGTTGTCCTGTTACAAATAACAATCTCCTGATGTGACTGCCATGCTGTAAACAGCACCCGCCATGCATACACGGCGCATCCTTTAACAGCCTCACGTCCGTGCGCTGGTGGAAGAACAACATGCGATAAGCTGAAATCTGACCACCGACCGCTTTAGGCATAGCGGCTCCGCAGGAGCTTAGCTGAAAGCTGACCACTGAAAGCTTAAGGATAACGGCTGATTATGATTCGCATTGGTAACGGTTACGACATTCATCGCCTGGTTCCAGAACGGCCGTTGATCCTGGGAGGAGTCAGGATTGAGCATGAACTGGGATTGTTTGGACACAGTGATGCGGATGTTCTGACCCATGCCATTATGGACGCCATGCTAGGAGCCCTCAGTTTGGGGGATATTGGTCATTACTTTCCCCCTTCGGATCCGCAATGGAAAGGTGCGGATAGCCTCAAGCTATTGGCTCAGGTCGATCAACTGATTCACTCCAAGGGCTGGAAAATTGGCAACATTGATTCAGTGATTATTGCCGAGCGTCCTAAACTGAAACCGCACATTGCTGCTATGCGCGATCGCCTGGCCAGCGTTCTCCACTTGCAACCGGATCAGGTCGGCGTTAAAGCCACCACCAACGAAAAACTGGACGCCACTGGCCGGGAAGAAGGAATCGCCGCCTATGCAGTGGTTTTGTTGCAGACAACCCCTGAGCCGTAGCGCTGGCTACGGGGTATTTCCCTGGCATTGCCTGGAACGCATGATTGGTTAGAATGGGGGTCTCCTTGACATCTGTGCAGTATGTCTCAATCCAATGACCTACCTGCTCGGATGGATCGTGCCGAGGATAACATCATTGATCTACGGTTGGCCGCCAGTGCTCTGTTGCAAGCAGTAGACAAAAACTCGATTGATATTGCTGATACCGATTTGATCTGATGCTGCATAGAATTTACCCCACCGCCTGCGGCACCTCCCGCGCTA
>Ga0272446_1007683_pt1 | contig 10625 bp, 4 predicted proteins | sample YNPCB0061_FD_194587 | JGI IMG/M metagenome (GOLD analysis project Ga0272446, IMG submission 194587) | Hot spring microbial mat communities from Yellowstone National Park, WY, United States - YNP-CB-006-1 | ecosystem: Environmental > Aquatic > Thermal springs > Hot (42-90C) > Sediment | place...
GGGCTGGCCGAGTTTCTGGAAGCCCCTGGACAATGCCGTGGAGACATCAACCGACAACAGCTATTTCATGACGCGCACGGAAGTGCACTGCCGCCGTTGCGGCGGCCATCTCGGACACGTCTTCAACGATGGGCCACAGCCAACGGGCTTGCGCTATTGCATGAATGGCGTGGCTTTGAAGTTCATTCCAAAGGAAACGGGCTGAGTCAGGCGGTCTCCGCCAAGAGTGTGGAGGTCTCCTCGGCGAGCAGGCGTGCTGTCTCCGTGGCAGAGAGCGGCTTGCCCAGCAGATAGCCTTGACCGTGCGAAACGTTAAGGGTGCGCAGGCGCCGCCAATGCTCATCTTTCTCGATCCCCTCGGCAACGACGTCGCACCTGAGTGTCTTGGCAAGGCGGACGACCGAGCGGATGATCAGATCGCTCTGTCTCGATAGGCCGAGCTGGCTGACGAAGAGCCGATCGATCTTGATGCGGTTGAAGGGGAAGCTCACGAGGTAGCTCAGTGAGGAATATCCGGCTCCGAAATCATCAAGTGCAATCGATACGCCCATGTTCTGCAATCGATTCAACGAGTCGATCGTTTCAGGGTCGCTCTCAAGCAAGCTTGTCTCGGTAATTTCGATCTCGAGACGGCGGGCGGGGAGGCGCGTCGCCTTGAGCGCCGTCTCGACGCGCTTTACGATGTCTCCTGACCCAATCTGCAATGGCGACATGTTGACGCCAACAACGATGTTGACGGGCCATCGCGTGGCCTGCTGGCAGGCCTCCTGAAGCACCCAATCCGCGATGTCATCGGCCATGCCGATCTCTTCAGCGATGGTGAGGAACTGCGCGGGTGACATCAGTCCGCGAACCGGATGGCGCCAGCGAATTAGACTTTCAAAGCCAGTGATGGCCCCGGACTCGAGCCGCCGGATCGGCTGATAGAAGAGCTCAAATTCGCCATTTGTGATGGCCCATTTCAGGCCATCCTCGAGCGCATGACGCTCCTCTGCCGAGCGCTGCATATCGGGTTCGAAAATGCAGAAGCACCCCCGGCCGGCATTCTTCGCGGCATACATGGCGAGGTCCGCCTGCTTCAGGAGGAGTTCGCCGTCGACTCTGCTTTCGGAGGCGAGGGCCACACCGACGCAGGCACCGATCGCGATTTTCTGTTCCTGGTCGACGTGATATGGCTCTGTGAGAGCCTCGACCAGGCGTTCGGCCAAGGCACTTGCAGCCGTGCGGCTAAAGATGCCCTCGGCGACAATTGCAAATTCATCACCGCCGATGCGGGCGACCATGTCGTCCTCACGGACCGCATCGCTAATGCGGAGTGCCGCCGTCCTGAGGACCGCATCGCCGATGGCATGACCAAAGCCGTCGTTCACGGATTTGAACCGGTCAAGGTCAATGTAAAATATCGCATAGTCCGGATTGGTCTGGTTCTCGAAGCCCAAAAGCCTGAGGCGCGCCATGAATGCGCGCCGGTTGGCAACCCCCGTCAGGCCATCGGTCATCGCGACGCGCTCGGTCTCTTGCCGGGCCTCGGTCAATGCGGTGCAGGATTCCTGCAGCTGCTCCAGTGCTCTCAGGCGCTCAAGGAACAGGCGCGCGTTCGTCGCAATGAGACCGTAGAGGAAGAGGAGGAAGCTCGCCGCCAGGGCGCCCAGAAGGAGGTAGTGGCCTCCGAGTACGAACAGGGATTTGACGATGACAGGAACAAGGATCGTCGAGGTGTAGATCACGGCGGCGATCGGGACAGGCGACAGAAGCACTCCACCGCTCGCGGCCATTCCAACGATGAGCGCCAACAGAATGATCTCACTTTCCGTCGGCACAACTCCTACCCATGCGGTGAGCAAGGCCCAAGGCAGGCCAAGGAGAATGGCAAATACATAGGCACCCAAAGCACTGCGGAGGCGCGTGTCAGGAGGACGGATCCGCCTGCCCGTGCGACGGCGGCGGATAGACCTGAAGCCGACGAAGCTACATATTGCGAGCGCCGTGGCTGCCCAGACGGCGAGTTCGGGTCCCGAAGCGTGCCGGTAGAAGGCGAGAATTGCCAGCACCACATTCAGCGCGTAACCCGCCATCGCGGCCGGTGTGGCGCGGGCGAGGCTTGCAAGTTGATCACGATGGACGCGGGTCCAGGCTGCGCGCCTTAGTGTCCGCCCTGCCCGGATGAATTTCGTCATCTCCCCCCTCGGAGAAAGCTTCCAAGACTACTTTAGTGCGGAGCCCTTAACGAGATTCATGCGCCAGGGCAGAAATTTGATCGAATTTCGCAGCCTGTTAATGACATGAACTAAAATTCCGTGCCGCTGCGGTTGCCGGCGGTGCCTAAGCCACCTTTGGTAATCCAATCCGGTTGTAAGGCTCGAAAGTGCAAGACACCCCTCAGAGTGCCATGCTGCAACGGATTTTTTTGGAAGGAACGTTCCCCTACGCAGGGCGCGCGAGAAATGCCTTCCTCGCGGCATCCTGGTGTGTTGCAAAGACATCCCGGAATACCTGTACTTCAACGGAAGCGAGTGGCAATGAGGATTCTGCGTTCGATCATTACCGTCCTTGTTGTCGGCGCAATCGCGGCTGGCGCCTATTACGTCACGTGGAGGGTCGGCGAGGGGCCCACTGGTGGCCGAGGTGTCCGGGACGGCAGCTTTAGCGGTCCCGTTTCCGTCGCTGCCGGGGAGGCCATGATCGCCGATGTGCCCGTCTATCTCGAGGGCGTCGGGTCCGTGAAGGCTCTCAACACTGCAACCGTCCGTGCGCAAGTCGACGGGCGGCTACTGAGTGTCAATTTCAAAGAGGGCCAGGACGTCAAGAAAGGTGATGTGCTCGCGAAAATCGATCCCGTCACCTATCAGGCGGCCCTCGACCAGGCGCTCGCCAAGAAGGCCCTCGATGAAGCTCTTCTCGCCAATTCCAAGCGTGACCTTGAGCGCTTTCAAAAAGTTGGCACGCTCGCCATCTCGCAGCAGCAGATCGATACGCAAAAGGCACTGATCGCTCAGCAGGAAGCGCAAATCAGAGCGGATGTCGCTGCCATCGAGAACGCCACCGCAATCCTCGGATATACGACGATCGTGGCGCCGTTCGACGGTCGCACAGGCTTGCGCCTGATCGACGAAGGCAATCTTGTTCACGCCGGCGACACTGGCGGAATCGTTGTCATTACACAGCTGCAGCCGATCTCCGTGATCTTCACACTGCCGCAGCAACAGCTGCCGGCACTCAGGAAGGCGCTTGCCGGTGAGACCCTGATGGCCCAGGCGCTCTCGACTGATGGCCAAGCCGAGCTTGATACCGGTACGTTGCAGGTGGTCGACAATCAGGTTGACCCATCGACCGGAACTATTCGCCTCAAAGCCGAGTTCCCAAATGACAAGCGCCAGCTCTGGCCCGGACAATTCGTTAATGTCCGCCTGCTCGTCGATACCTTGAAAGGCGTTGTCGTTGCGCCAGCGGAAGCCATCCAGCGCGGTCCTGACGGGCCTTATGTCTATGTCATAGGACCGGATAACACCGTTTCGATACGCCTCGTCACGATCTCACGTCTCGATGAAAAGAATGCCGTTATCGCCGATGGCCTAAAAGCCGGGGAGAAACTGGTGACCAGCGGTTTCGGCCGTCTGAAAGACGGTGCAGCCGTCTCGATCAGCGATGTCAGCTCGCCGCCTCCTCCCGTCGGCAAGGTCGGGCGGCCAGTCTCGGCCGCGGACATGCAACCAGCTCAGGACGAACGGCAAGACAGGCAGGCTCTGAAGGGCCAAAGTGCCCCCTCATCACCCCTTATGACCGGATCGAATGCAGATGCTCCCTCGTCTGCCGATGGCAAAAACGCTTCGGGGGTGCATCGGCATCGAAATAACGGCGCATCGCCATGAGTGTTTCGCGGCCCTTCATTGTGCGGCCCATTGCGACTTCGCTCCTCGCGTTTGCAACATTGCTTGGCGGTATCCTCGGATATCTGGCGCTTCCCGTCTCGTCATTGCCGCAGGTCGAATTCCCGACCGTTGAGGTCACGACCGAGCTTCCCGGTGCCAGTCCGGAAACGATGTCGACGCTCGTGACAGCGTCGCTTGAGCGCCAGTTCGGCCAAATCCAGTCGCTTGCGGCGATGTCGTCAACGTCCTCATATGGCCGCAGCCGCATCACCTTGCAGTTCAATCTCGATCGCGACATCGACGCAGCCGCCCAAGATGTGCAGGCGGCCATCAACGCTGCCGGATCGACGCTGCCGCGCAATCTTCCCTATCCGCCAACCTATTCGAAGGTGAACCCGGCGGATGCGCCCATCGTGACACTGGCGATCACCTCCGATACAGTCTCACTCCGCTCGCTCTCCGACCTTGCCGACACGCTCCTGGCCCAGCGCCTGAGCTCGATCTCCGGTGTCGGGCACGTGTCGATTGAAGGCGGCATCAAACCGGCCGTCCGCATCGAGGCCGATGTCTCGCGGCTTGCGAGTTATGGCCTCAGCATGTCGGATCTCAGCCTCGCTGTCACGGGGGCCAACGTTGCTGGCCCCAAGGGCTCGCTCGATGGCGACAGGCAGTCCTACACGATTGCCGCCAACGATCAGATCGGTCAAGCCAAGGCTTATGAGGACGTTATTGTGGCTTACCGCAATAACGCGCCGGTGCGCGTCAAAGACGTCGCCAAGGTGAGCGACGGCCTCGAGAACACGCGGGTTGGCGGCTGGTACAATGGCAAACCTGCCGTCATCGTCGATGTGCGGCGACAACCCGGCGCCAATGTCATTGAGACGGTCGCTCGTATAAAAACCGAGCTGCCGCGCGTCGAACGCAGCATGCCAGCCGGCGTCAAACTTCAAATCGTCAGCGACCGCACCGAGACAATCCGTGCCTCAGTCCGCGACGTTCAATTCACACTCATGCTGAGCGTCGGCCTCGTGATCATGGTCGTTCTGCTTTTCCTGCGCTCTTTCAGGGCCACCATCATCGCGGGCGTTGCCCTTCCCGTCTCCCTGATCGCCACCTTCGGAGTCATGTACTTCTTCGGCTTCAGCGCCGACAACCTGTCGCTGATGGCGCTGACGATTGGTACCGGTTTCGTCATTGATGATGCCATCGTCATGATCGAAAACATCGTGCGGCATCTTGAAAAGGGCGAAAAGCCGATGAAAGCGGCGCTCGACGGCGCACGCGAGATCGGTTTTACGGTGATTTCACTCACGCTATCGCTGGTCGCCGTCTTCATCCCACTCCTATTCATGACAGGGCTCGTCGGGCGAATGTTCCGGGAGTTCGCCCTGACGCTGACCATTGCCGTCGTCGTGTCGGCCATCGTATCGCTGACGTTGACGCCAATGATGTGCTCACGGCTCCTGAAGGCCGGCAGGCATGATGCGGGTGACAGCAAGCTTGGCCGGCTCTTTGGAAAGATGCTCGGCAACGTCGTACAAGGATATGAGCGCTCGCTCGAATTCGTTCTTCGGCACCAGACGGCAACCCTGCTCGTGACGCTTGCAACGCTCGTCATCACGATCTGGCTCTACATCATCATTCCGAAGGGATTTCTGCCTGACCAGGATACCGGTGTGATCACGGCGGTCGTTGAAGGCGGTCCGCAAATCTCATTTTCTGAAATGAGCCGTCTGCAGAACTCGATCGCCTCGATCGTGTCGCAGGACAGGGATGTCTCGGGTATCGCGTCGATCGTCGGCATCGGTGAACTCAATGCGACGCAAAACGTCGGACATCTGAAGATCGTGCTCAAGCCCCGTAACCAGCGGCCCGCGAGCATCACTCAGGTGATCGACCGTCTGAAGGGGGAGGTCGCTGCAGTCCCTGGAGCGATCGTATACTTCCAGCCAGTCCAGGATGTGCAAATATCCTCGCAAATCAGTCGGTCCCGTTATCAATATACGCTCGTCAGCACCGATGCTGCGGAAGTCTCCGAATGGTCAAAGCGCCTCGCCGACGCGCTCAGGACCTCCGAGGTGCTAAGGGATGTGTCATCGGAGGAGGTCGAAGGGGGACTGATCGCGAAAATAAATGTCGATCGCGTCACCGCCGGCCGGCTCGGCGTGACGATGCAGGCCGTCAACGATGCCTTGAGCAACGCGTTCGGGCAACGCCAGGTCTCCACCATCTACGAGCAATCGAACCAGTACAGGGTCGTGCTGGAGGCCGCGCATCAATACCGTAGCGACCCATCGCGACTCAGCCGGCTCTATGTCCCGTCGGCGACGACGGGCACACAGGTTCTTTTGACCTCAATCGCAACATTGGAGTACGCGACGGCGCCGCTGGCGATCAGCCATCAGGATCAGTTCCCGGCCATCACGATCAGTTTCAATCTCGCCCCCAAAGCATCGCTCAGCGATGCGCTCGAAGCGATCGAGACGGCAAAGAAGGCGATCAATCTACCGCCGACGGTTAGCGGCACGTTCTACGGCGATGCTGCCGAATTTTCCAAATCGCTCAACGGCCAGCCCTGGCTCATCCTGGCGGCAATCGTGACCATCTACATCGTCCTTGGGGTCCTCTACGAAAGTCTCATCCATCCCTTTACGATCCTGACGACGCTGCCGTCGGCAGGCATCGGTGCGGCACTAGCGCTCGAGCTTACCGGGAATGACCTCTCCTTCGTCGCGCTGATCGGCATCATCCTTCTCATGGGCATCGTCAAGAAGAATGCCATCATGATGATCGACTTTGCGCTTGAGGCCGAGCGCACACGCGCGCTCTCACCGAAAGACTCAATCACCGAAGCAGCGCTCTTGCGCTTCCGGCCGATCATGATGACGACGCTCGCTGCCCTTCTCGGCGCTCTGCCTCTCGCAGTTGAAAGCGGAACGGGTTCGGAACTGCGAAATCCGCTCGGCATCACCATCGTCGGCGGTCTCTTGCTCAGCCAGCTTCTCACCCTCTACACGACGCCCGTCATTTATTTGACGATGGAACGGATGCGCATGCGCCTCGCAGGGCCGCGGCCCGGTGTCCACGACAACGAATGGCCGGCAGATGATGAAGCCCGGGGCGTGCGGCGGAGGGGTACCGCCGAAGAAGCCGCGGAGTAGGACATGAACGTATCGCGGATCTTCATCGAAAGGCCGATCGGAACCGCGCTTCTCGCCGTGGGCCTCTTCCTCGCTGGCGCGGTCGCTTACATGTTCCTGCCAGTTGCGAGCATGCCGACCATCGATTTTCCGACCATTCGCGTCATGGCCTCGCGTCCTGGCGCCGATCCGGCGACGATGGCAGCGAGCGTCGCCTCGCCGCTCGAGCGCCGGCTCGGCGAAATTTCCGGCGTCACCGAAATGACCTCGACGAACGCGCTCGGTTCAACGTCGATAAGCGTCCAGTTCGATCTCAAGCGCAATATCGACGGGGCCGGCCGCGATGTTCAGGCTGCCCTCAATGCGGCGGCAACCGATCTCCCCGGCGATCTTCCGCAGGTCCCGACCTTCCGAAAATACAATCCGTCGGCGGCGCCGGTGCTCATCCTGGCATTGACGTCCAAGACGATGACGACGAGCGATATCTACGACATTGCCGATACCGTCATCGCCCAGCGCATTGCACAGAGCGAAGGCGTCGGGGATGTGACGGTGAGCGGCGCCGATCAGCCGGCAATTCGCATTCAGGTTGAACCGACGCTCGTCGCGTCCATGGGCATCAGCTTTGATGACGTCCGGGCGGCGGTTGCCGCGGCCAATGATCTTTCCCCCATAGGCTACGTCGACGGCGCACACCAAGCGATCATCCTCCAAACGAACCCGCAGATGCGCGACGTCGAGGATTACGAGAGCATCGTCGTCAAAAACCTGCCAAACGGCGACATTGTCCGGGTTGGCGATGTCGCCAAAGTTGTTCGCGCAACGCGCAACGCGCGCTCGTCGGCGCGCTTTAACAGAGACCCGGCGGTCCTCCTTATCATCACGAAGAAGTCAGATGCCAACGTCATCGAAACGGTGGACCGCGTGAAGGCCCTGCTGCCCCAGCTAAAGCAGTGGATCCCGGCGGGCATCGACATTTCGATCTTATCCGATCGAACCAGTACCATCCGGGCTTCGGTGCATCACATGCAATGGACACTGGGGTTGACGGTCTTGCTCGTGATGTCGGTTGTTTTCGTTTTCCTGCGCCGCCCGACCCCGACGATTGCGGCCGGCATCACAGTCCCGCTGTCGCTTGCAGGTACATGCGCGGCCATGTGGGCGGCGGGGTTTTCGATCAACAATCTGACGCTCATGGCGCTGGCGGTGGCTGTCGGGTTCGTGGTCGACGATGCCATCGTCATGATCGAAAACGTCTACCGCAACATGGAGCGGGGCATGAAGCCGCTCAAGGCGGCGCTTGAGGGTGCGCGACAGATCGGTTTCACGGTCATCTCGATTTCCGTCTCACTAGTTGCGGCGTTCATACCGGTTCTGTTCATGACGGGGATTGTCGGACGTCTGCTGCATGAATTCGCGCTTACCTTAACATTCGCAATCGTCATCTCGGCCGTGGTGTCGCTCACCGTGACGCCGATGATCTGCGCGCACTTCATAAAAGGCGGAATTGACGCGCGACGAAATCTTGCCGACCGCCTGTTCGAGGGTGCCCTCAAGTGCGTCGTCAAGGCTTACGCCTTCACGCTTCGGCTTGCCCTTCGCAATCAGATCATCATGTTGGCGATCTTCATTGCAACCATCGTGATCACAGTGCATCTCTACGCTGCCCTTCCAAAGGGGTATCTGCCAGAGGATGACACTGGGCTCATTCTCGCCTCGACCGAGGCCAATGCAGACATCTCATTCGCGATGATGCGCAAGCTGCAAGCGCAAGCGCTCGACGTGCTTCTTGCGGATCCGGCAGTCGACAACATCGGCTCGTCGATCGGTGCGGGTGGGCCCAATCCGACGATGAATCAGGGCCGCATGTTCATCAGCCTCAAACCGCTCGCCGAACGCGGCAAAGTTTCAACGGCAATGGTCATCGATCGGCTGCGCGCCCCGCTCGGTAAAATCGTCGGTCTACAGACCCGTTTGATGGCTGCTCGCGACATCAGGGCCGGCGCCCGTTTCGGAAAAGCGGACTATCAATATACGCTCTGGTCGATGTCGGATGAGCTTTATGACTGGGTGCCGAAGGCGATTGCAGCGGTCAAAACCGTGCCGGGTGTCGTCGATGTGACATCGGACCGTGAAACCGGTGGATTGCAGCTCAATGCCACAATCGATCGCGATGCTGCAGCGCGCCTCAACGTTGACATCAGCGAGATCGATACCGCGCTCGCCAATGCCTTTTCGCAACGGCAGTTTTCGACACTTTACGGAGACCGCAACCAATACAAGGTTATCATCGAAATCGATCCGAAGCTGCAGCGCGAGCCCAGGGACCTCTTGCGGATCTATGTCCCGAGCCGCAATGGTCCGCCGGTGCCGCTCGGCAGTCTGGTGACGTTGAGCGAAAGCGTGTCGCCGCTCGTCGTCAACCATCAGGGTCCCTTCCCGGCCGTCACGATCAACTACAATCTGCGCCCGGGTGTCAGCCTTGACACAAGCCTAAAGGGAATCGATGCCGCCCTCGCAAATTTGCATATGCCGGAATCGATCCGTGGCGAGCCGGCGGGCGATGCCAAGGCCTTTCTCGAACAGGCCCGGATGCAAACGCTGCTGATCGTGGCGGCCCTGCTCTCGATCTATATCGTGCTCGGCATTCTTTATGAAAGCCTCGCCCATCCCATCACAATCATCTCCACGCTGCCGTCGGCCGGACTTGGCGCCTTGCTGGCACTTGAGCTTGCGCGAATGGATCTTACCGTCATTGCCCTTATCGGGGTTATTCTGCTGATCGGCATCGTCAAGAAGAATGGCATCATGCTCGTTGACTTCGCCTTGAGCGCCGAGCGGGAGCGGAGACTGTCACCGCAGGAAGCGATCTATGATGCCTGCCTGCAGCGCTTCCGTCCGATTCTGATGACGACGCTTGCGGCATTGCTCGGCGCCATACCGCTGGCAGTCGCGACAGGGCCGGGCTCGGAGCTGCGCCGCCCGCTCGGGATCACGATCATCGGCGGTCTCATCGTGTCACAGGTTCTGACGCTCTATACGACGCCCGTGATCTATCTTCTGCTCGAGAAGCTCAAATCACGGATTTCGCGCCGCGGCAGCCGCCCCCCGGCGCCCCTTGCCGCGTGAATGATGGTGGATCCCGAAAGGCTTTGGCTCGCGCCCCGCGATTCATTCCGGCACTTTCGACCGATCAGGAGAAAGCTCGGCACCCAGGCGTTTCAGTGCCTCCGATGTATCCCACTTGTCGAGCATGATTTCGATCACCGCCGGACCCTCGTTCTGGGCGCGCGCATACGCCAAGGCGTCATCCAACTCATCTTCCGTGGTCACCCGCCGCCCCCATCCTCCGCCGAAGACATCGACAAGCTTGTGATAGGTCCAGGGCTGAATATTGTTATAGGGTCCGTCGTGGATGATGCGCTCGGTGGTGTAGCCGTCGTTGTTCAATATAAGAAGTATGGCATTGGTTTTGCGCCGGCAGAGCGAAGACAGCTCCTGCACACTCATTTGGAAGGCGCCATCGCCGATGAAGGCCACGGGCCGGCGTGCCGGATCGGCAAGGGCCGCGCCAAGGGTTGCCGGCAGGGCATAGCCGATCGACAGGTAAAATGCC
>Ga0272446_1007684_pt1 | contig 10625 bp, 7 predicted proteins | sample YNPCB0061_FD_194587 | JGI IMG/M metagenome (GOLD analysis project Ga0272446, IMG submission 194587) | Hot spring microbial mat communities from Yellowstone National Park, WY, United States - YNP-CB-006-1 | ecosystem: Environmental > Aquatic > Thermal springs > Hot (42-90C) > Sediment | place...
CCTGCCGCCGGCAACGCGGGCAGATCGTTCTTATAGAGAAGAAAGAAGTTGAGGGCGCGCAGGACGGGGATGAGGACGAAGCTGGGGATGGAGAAAAGGGCCAGCATCAACGCCATGTTCGCGCGATCGAGCCACGTATCCTGGCGCAAGGCGGAGAAGATGCCGGCTGGGATGCCGATGGCCAGGCTGAGGAGGAGGGCCGCCCCGCCCAGCTTCACCGAGACCCACACGCCGTGGCCCAGGATCTCGCCGACCGGGCGGCCCTGATAGCGATAGGACAACCCCAGATCCCCGCGCAGCAAGCCGGAGACGTACTTGACATACTGCACATGCCACGGTTGATCGAGGCCATAGAGATGGCGCAAGTTGGCGTAGATTTGCTCGTCGCGCCGCGGCCCCATCATCACCCGGATGGGATCGCCCGGCGCCAGATAGCCCACGATGAACGTCAGGAAGGTGATGCCCAGGATGACGAACACCAGGCTGATCAGGCGCCGGACGATGAGTTGGCCCATACGCTCCCGCCCCGTTAGCGTGGCCGGCCGCGTACTGCCGACCAGTCAGGGACGATCAGCCCCTGGCCGGTGGGCACGATGCCGGACACGTAGGGCTTCATCAGCACGCTGAAGCGCGGCACGAACAATGGCAGCCAGCCGACCTCGTCGATGGCGATCTGTTCGGCCTGGTTGTAGAGCTTGAGCCGCTCTTCGGCGCTGCCAGTGAAGGTGTCGGCCTGTTTCGCGATCTCGTCGAATTGCGCGTTCGTCCAATGCCCATTGTTGTTGGGCGAATCGCTGCGCAACTGCTGCGAGATGAAGTTCTGCGGATCGGGATAATCGGCGCCCCAGATGCTCAGGTAGAACTCCAACCCGGCCTCCGGCGTGAGGTAGGTCGTATCGAGCTGTTGGCTGAAGGTGGCCAGCTCCAGCGGCTGCAGGACGACATCGACCCCCAGGTTGTCCTTCCACTGTTGTTGCAGGAAGGTGGCCACGCGCTCGTTGTCCCCTTCGACGCCGTAGGTCAACGTTACCTGCAGCGGCGATTGCTCGGGGCCGTAGCCGCCCAACGCCAGCTCCTCTTTGGCCTTCGCCGGATCGAACGGCAAGCCCGTGACGGGAAGCTGCGAGCCGGGGAAGCCGGGCGGCAGGATGCGGTCGGTGGGGCCGACGGCGCCGTTGAGCACCTTCTCGGCCAGGGTCACCTTGTCCACAGACATGGCAAAGGCGCGGCGGACATTCACGTTGTCGAAGGGATGCTTCCGATTGTTGAAGCCGATGTAGCGCACGGCGAAGGAGCCGACCTGCTGGAAGTCGGGCGACGAGCTGACCTCCGGAACGCGCGCGGCCGGCACCGGATTCTGCGGGCTGCCCATGATGTCAAGCTCGCCTGTGCGATAGAGCTGGTAGGCGGTCTCCGAATCCTGGATAAACGGCAACTCGATCTCGGCGACCCCCACCGGGCCAGCCCAGTAGTAGGGATTGGGGACGAGGACGAGCTTCTGGTTGTGCAGCCACTCCTTGACCTGGAACGGCCCCGTGCCGAAGGCTTGCTCCGTCCACTGCGCGCCCTTCTCCGCGATCAGGTGCGTGGGGACGACGAAGGTGACCGGGAAGGTCAGTTGGGACAGGAAATAAGGCACCACGTCGTCGGTTGTGATCTGGAGGGTGCGCTCATCGATCACCTGGATGCCCGCCGCTGTGGGAGTCGCGCCGGAGGCCACGTCCGCGGCGCCGACCACGTGGCTGAGCTGGAACGCCGCGCCGTAGGAGGCGGTCTCCGGCTGCAGCGCGCGGTTGATCGAATCGGCGAAGTGCTGCGCCGTCACCGGCGTGCCATCGGCGAACTTCAACCCCTCGCGGATCGTGAACGTGTACGTCTTGCCATCCTCGGAGATCGTCCAGCTTTCGGCGCCATCGGGCACGACGTTGAGCTGCGCGTCCAGCCTGACCAGGCCGCCGAAGATCAGATTGATGGCCTGGATCGACTGCGCGTTCTGGGGGTTAGCGGGGTCCAGGCCGGGCAGCTCATTGACCCCTTCTACCGACCAGATCAGCTTCTGATCGGCGAGCGGGGCGGGCGTCGCCGGGACGGGCACCTCGACTGGCACTTCCTTGACGACCTCTTTCTCAACGACGACTGTCTCTTTGACGATCTGCACCTCGGGGGTAGGCGCCGCGCCGCAGGCGACCAGGAACAGGCTGAACGCCAACAACGCAGCCAGGCGAACGAACGATTTTGCAGACATGGGGACCTCCTGATTCTCGGATGACTTTAAGAGACGCGTACATTATAGCCAATCCTGTCGGACAGGGGAAACTTGCGAATTCCGCCTCCCCCACGGCGCCGCGCAATCGGTCAGGCGGCGGCTGGCAAGCGTTGGATGCGCATCAATCTCTCTGCCTGCACGAAGGACCGCTTTTTGTGGTAAACTATCATCAGAACGGCGGTTTCCTCGCGTTGGTTCACGGACTCTGAAAGGAGGCTCCTATGTCGCGCCAAGGACGATGGGTGTACGCGTTGCTCGCGGCCGCGCTGGCGCTCGCGCTGCTGGCCGCTTGCGCTCCACCGGCTGCCCCCGCCCCCGCCGCTGGAGAGGCGCCCGCCGAACAGGCGGCCCCTCCTCCATCCCTGGAACAGCAGGTCTTGGGCGTGTGGATCACCTGGGGCGATAACCCGGCGCAGCTACAATCGCTCTTCGATCGCTACGGCGCCGCCAATAACGTGAAGGTCGAGGTCAACTCCCCTGTGGACGACGACAAGGTGATCGCTGGCCTCTCCGGCAGCGAGCCGCCCGACATCCTGGTCACAGGGGGGCCGGACAGCGTGGGCACCTGGGCGCGCGAGGGGTTGATCATCCCCCTCGATGACTTCCTGGCTGGCGGCGAGGTGGACATCAACGACATCTTCGAGGCGCCTCTCGGCCAGTGTAAGTACCAGGGCAAGTACTACTGCCTGCCATGGGGCACGGACACCTATGCCCTCTTCTGGAACAAGGACCTGTTCGAAGAGGCTGGGCTGGACCCCGAACAGCCCCCCCAGACGATGGAGGAACTGGCGGAGTATGCGAAGAAGCTGACCAAGATCGATGACAACGGCAACATCACGCAGGTCGGCTTCATCCCCGACTTCTCCTGGTCGCACCTGGGGCTGTACACCGCGATGATGGGCGGGTATTGGTACAGTGAGGATGGGACCAGGATCACGTTCACCTCGGACCCTGTGGTCAACGCCCTCAAGTGGGAGCAGCAGTTCTACTGCGACTACAACACCGAGGATGTGCTGCGCTTCACCTCCGCCTTCGGCGGCTATATGTCGCCGGACAACGGCTTCTACGCCGGCAAGGTGGCGATGATGGTGGAGGGGGAGTGGCAACCTGGCGTCAACTTCATCCAGAAGTACAAGCCGGAACTGTACTACGGCGTGGCGCCTTTCCCGCCGCCGCAGGCGAACCCGGAGCGCAAGAACACCAACCTGGTGAGCGGCACCGTCGCCATGATCCCCAGCGGCGTCAAGGACAAGGCCGCCGCCTGGAAGCTGATGGCCTGGATGATGTCGCCCGAGATCGTGGCCGAGGAGATGGTGGCCAATTTCAACCTGCCGTCCAGCAAGAAGGCCGCCGAGGACCCGCGCTTCCATGAGAACGACAAGTTCGAGGTCTTCCTCAAGCTCATGAGCGATCCCAACGCCAAGGCCCCGATCCTGACGCCGATCAACGCCGAGGTGGATACCGAGTTGGGTCAGATCGAGGAACAGGTGCTGCACACCTGCGCCGATCCGCTCCCGCTGCTGGAAGCGGCCCAGGCCAAACTGCAGCCGATGCTCGAGAAGGCCCTGGCCGAGTAGGGTTCGGGCCGCCGATCAACAACGGATGACGGACGACAGAAGGAGGTGGTTCCCTGTCGTCCGTCGTTTTCATAGGAGGAAACGCATGGCTGTACGCACAGGCGGGGGGAATGTCAGAAGGGTATGGCTCCGTGGGCCGGGGTGGAGCAGAGGCGAGCGACGGCGGTTGCTCACCGGGCTTTTGTTCATCTCGTTATGGATCATCGGCTTCTTCGCCTTCACCCTCTATCCCATGGTGGCCTCGCTCTATTACAGTTTCACCGAATATCACATCAAACGCGCGTCCGAGTGGATCGGCCTCGGCAACTATGTGGCCCTCTTTCGCGATCCGCTGTTCTGGAAGTCGCTTTCCAACACGGCGTACATGGTCGCCATCGGGGTGCCTTTGTCCCTGTTCGTCTCCTTCGTGTGCGCGCTGCTCCTGAACATCAAGGTCCGCGGCCAGTCGATCTACCGTGTGGTCTACTTCTTGCCCTCGATCGTGCCCACCGTCGCCAGCACGCTGCTCTGGCTGTGGATCCTCAACCCCAACAGCGGCCTCCTCAATACGCTGTTGGGCGAGATCGGCATCCGCGGGCCGAACTGGACGCGCGATCCCGCCTGGTCCAAGCCAGCCCTGATCCTGCTCGGCCTGTGGGGCGTCGGCAACACGATCATCATCTACCTCTCGGGCCTGCAGGACGTGCCCGTCTCGCTGATCGAGGCGGCCGAGCTGGACGGCGCCAATCGCTGGCAGCGCCTGTGGGCGATCACGATCCCCCTGGTGTCGCCGATCACCCTCTTCAACCTGATCATCGGCGTGATCGCCACCTTCCAGTACTTCGCCCAGGCGTATGTATTGAGCGCTGGCGTCAGCCCGGTCGGCAGCGGGCTGGGCGCGCCGCTCAATTCCACTCTCTTCTACAGCGTCTATCTCTATCAGCAGGGGTTCGTGTACCTCAAGATGGGGTATGCCTCCGCCCAGGCGTGGATCCTCTTCATCGTGATCATGATCTGCACGGTGCTGCTCCTGCGCTCCTCCGAGCGTTGGACGTACTATGAGGGAGGGTGAGGCATGGCTCAGATCGCGCTGCCGCGCGCGGCCCTCTGGCCGCGTTGGTCACGCTGGCTGCGCCGCGCGGCCAGCAATCTGATCGCCCACCTGGCGATCATGGTCATTGGCCTGTTCTTCTTCGTCCCCTTCCTGTGGATGCTCTCGACGGCCTTGAAGTCGGACCAGGATGTGTTTCGCGTCCCTCCCACCTGGTTGCCGCACGACAATCTGCAGGTGGTCGTCAACGGCCAGTGGGTTCCGGTCTACGAGGTGGACCTCGAAGGGCAGACGCGACAACTGGCGTTGCTCAGCATCGCCGAGGGGCATGGCACATTCGTGGACCCGGCCAACCCTGCGGAGACGATCCAGGTGCGCATGAAGTTCGCGCGCCCCATCCTGGTCCCTGGCCCACGCTGGCAGAACTTCGCGGACGCCATGAACCGCGCCACGCGGCCGGGCCTCGGCGTCAATTTCTGGACCTACATCAAGAACAGCCTGATCATCGCCGTCTTCGCCATCATCGGCACGCTCATCTCCTGCGCGCCGGCCGCCTACGGCTTCGCGCGCGTCCGCTGGCCCGGGCGCGACCTCGTGTTCCTGATCGTCCTCAGCACGATGATGTTGCCCTTCCAGGTGACCATGATCCCCCTCTACATCGTCTTCACGGACAAGCTGAGATGGGGCAACACCTTCCTGCCGCTGATCGTGCCCACGTTCTTCGGCAACGGCTTCGACATTTTCCTCCTGCGCCAGTTCTTCCGCACCGTCCCCGAGGAGCTGTGCGACGCCGGCCGCGTCGACGGCGCCTCCGAGTTCCGCATCTTCTGGAACATCGTGTTGCCGCTCTCCGTGCCGGTGCTGGCGACGATCACGGTGTTCACGTTCCTGTGGGCGTGGAACGACTTCCAGGGGCCGCTGCTCTACCTGACCGATCCCCGCAGGTTCACGATGGCGTTGGGCTTGCAGGACTTCCAGGGGCAGCACGCGGTGGCCTGGAACCTCCTGATGGCCGCGGCCGCCGTCTTCACGATCCCCATCGTCATCCTGTTCTTCTTCGCCCAACGCACGTTCATCCAGGGGGTGAAGCTGACGGGGTTGAAAGGGTAGCAAAGCAGCGGCGGTAGCGTCGGATCAACCAGTTGTGTTAGAATGTTCATGAAGGTGCCCAAACGATGTTTACCCTGGAGATGACCGTCAACGGCGTCCCGCGGCGCCTGGAGATCCCTCCCCAGCGTCTGCTGGCCGACGTCCTGCGCTACGATCTGGGCCTGACCGGCACCAAGATCGGCTGCGGCGAGGCGAAGTGTGGCTCGTGCACGGTGCTGGTCAACGGCGACGTCGTCCTGGCCTGCGCCTATCCCGCCCGCAAGGCGCACGGCGCCCAGGTGACGACGATCGAGGGCCTGGCCGCGCTCCACGCGCTGCGCCCGCCCGCGGCCCAGGAGCCGCTTCCCGTCTCCCTCCATCCCTTGCAGCGCGCGTTCATCGCGACGGGCGCCGTCCAGTGCGGCTTCTGCACCCCCGGCCTGCTCATGGCCGCCGCTCATCTTCTCGCGCGCAACCCCGACCCTGGCGACGACGAGATCAAAGAGGCGCTGCGCAATGTCTACTGCCGCTGCACCGGCTACGCCTCGATCATCCGGGCCGTGAAGCTGGCCGCTGCCGAACGCCGCGGCGCGATCGAACCCCTCAGCAACGAGGAATTTCAGGCGCGCTACCTCGGCCTGCCTCCCACACTGCCGCCCCTCGAAGTCGTCGGCCAGCCCGTGCCTCGCACCGACGCCGTCGCCAAGGTCACCGGCAGCCTGCGTTACGCCGACGATCTCTCGTTCCCGAACATGCTGCACGGGGCTACCCTGCGGGCGGCCTACCCCCACGCGCGCATCGTGCGCATCGACACGGCCGCGGCGCGCGCCCTCCCTGGCGTCGTTGCCGTCCTCACCCACGCCGATGTCCCCGGCCGCAACCGCCACGGCCTGGTCATCGACGATTGGCCCGTCCTCTGCGACGACAAGGTGCGCTACGTGGGAGACGCGGTGGCCATCGTCGCCGCCGAGTCGCCGGCGGTCGCCCAACGCGCGCTCAAGTTGATCGAGGTCGTCTACGATCCCCTGCCCGTCGTCGGCGATCCCATCCAGGCGCGCCGGCCCGACGCCCCGCGCGTCCATGAGGAATGGCCGGACGGGAATCTGCTCAAACATATCTCCGTCCGCCGCGGCGATGTCGCTGCGGGCTTCGCCCAGGCCGACGTCGTCATCGAGCGCGAGTACCGCACCCCCTTCGTCGAGCACCTCTTCCTGGAGCCGGAATGCTCGGTCGCTGTGCCCGCGGGGGTCGCCGGCCACGACAAGCTGACCGTCTACGTCGGGTCGCAGATCCCCTACAAAGACCGCGAGCAGATCGCCGCGGCGCTGGCGCTCCCCGTCGAGGCGGTGCGCGTCGTCGGCACGCCCATCGGCGGCGGGTTCGGCGGTAAGGAAGACATCGCCGGGCAGATTCACGCCGCGCTGTTGGCCCAGGCTACTGGTCGGCCGGTCAAGATCCTCTACGACCGCGCCGAATCGCTGCGCGTCCATCCCAAACGCCACGCCACGATCATCCGCATGAAGACGGGCGCCACGCGCGACGGCAGGCTGACAGCGGTCCAGGCCGAGCTGTATGGGGACACCGGCGCCTATGCCTCGCTCGGCGAGAAGGTGATGACGCGCGCCACCACCCACGCCGCCGGGCCGTATGAGGTGCCCAACGTCCAGATCGACTGCTACGCGATGTATACCAACAACCCACCGGCCGGCGCCTTTCGCGGCTTCGGCGTCCCCCAGTCGGCCTTCGCCGTCGAGTCGAACATGGACATCCTGGCGCATACGCTGGGGATTGACCCGTTCACCCTGCGCCGCCGCAACGCCCTGCGCATCGGCTCGATCACGAGCACCGGCCAGGTCGTGCGCGATAGCGCCGGGCTGATCGAATGCCTCGACCGCGTGGAGGCCGCCCTGCGCGAGCAGGCCGCTGCGGAGAGCGCAGCGCCCCCACCTTCGCCTGCGATCCGTCGCGCCTGGGGCGTCGCTGCTGCCTACAAGAACACCGGCCTGGGCGGCGGCGCGCCCGATCGGTCCACCGCCGAGGTCGAACTGTACGCCGATGGTACCGCCGAGGTGCGCTCCGGCGCCGCCGAGCTGGGGCAAGGGTTGCCCACCGTCCTCGCCCAGATCGCCGCCCAAGAGTTAGGCGTGCCCTTCCACTGCATACGCGTCCTCCAGCCCGACACCGATCGCACCCCCGACGGCGGCCCCACGACGGCCAGCCGCCAGACCTATGTCACCGGCAACGCTGTCCGCCAGGCCGCGCGCGCCCTGCGCGAGCGTCTGCTCGCCGTGGCCGCCGAACGGCTGGACGCGGCGCCGCAAGATCTACAATGCGCCGATGGCGCGCTCCTGGTCGCCGGTCGACCTGTGGCGCCGTTGGGGCAGCTCGCTGTCTGGGCTGTAGAAGAGGGCCATACGCCGTGTATCCGCGCCACGTATGATGCGCCCACCACCTTGCCCCTCGGCGCGGGCGGCGACATGCACTTCGCCTATTCCTACGCCTGCCAGGCCGCGCTGGTCGAGGTCGATGTGGCCACAGGCGACGTGCGCGTGCTTAAGGTGATCAGCGCCCACGACGTCGGTCGCGTCATCAACCCGCTCGGCCTGCTCGGCCAGATCGAGGGCGGCATCGTCATGGGCATCGGCAACGCCCTCTACGAAGAGTTCGTCGTCAAGGACGGCATCCCGCAGACGCGCCGGCTGGGACAATACCGCATCCCCAGCATCGCTGACGCGCCGGAGATGATCTCCTTCTTCGTCGAACATCCGACCACGGACGGCCCCTACGGCGCCAAAGGGGTCGGCGAGATCGCCAGCATCCCTACCAGCGCAGCGATCGCCAGCGCTATCTACAACGCCGTGGGCGCGCGCGTCTATCGGCTGCCGATCAAGCCGCGCGATCTGCTCGCGGCCATGGAAAAGGGGAAGGATGCTGCTCGATCTGAGTAGGACGCACAATGATTGACCTGTCGACCGCCGATTTGGCCGCGATCCAACGGATCCTGGCGCAGCACGTGCCCGGTTGTACGGTGCGCGCCTTCGGCTCGCGTGTGCGCGGGCACGCGCGTCCCTACTCCGATCTCGATCTGGTCGTGATCGGCCCGCAACCGCTTGACTGGCGGCAGATCGAGGCGCTCAAGGACGCGTTCGCCGAGTCCGACCTGCCCTTCCTTGTGGATGTGGTCGACTGGCATACGTTGTCGGAAGGATTCCGGACGCTCATCGCGCAGACGTCTGTCGTCTTGCAAGAGCCGTCCGCTGAAGGGCCGCGCGCGCCAGACGCGATGGATGGTTCCTGCGATCGCAAGAACAGTCACTGAACGGAGGGAAACGATGCCCGACCGCCCGACCCCCTTCGCCATCGATCCTGACGGCGTCGATCCGCGGACGGTGCCACAGCGCGTGCTCTACACGGGCGCGCGCATGCCCGCCATCGGCCTGGGGACGTTCGGCTCCGACCACGTCAGCGGCGCCGAAGTGGCCGCGGCCGTCAGAGGAGCGGCCGCCGTCGGCTATCGCCACTTCGACTGCGCCGCTGTCTATGGCAACGAGCACCTGATCGGCCCCGTGCTGCAGGAGATCATGGCCGCCGGCATCCCGCGCGAGGAGCTGTGGATCACCTCCAAGTTGTGGAATAATTGCCACGCCGAAGCGGATGTCATCCCGGCCTGCCGCAAATCGCTCGCCGACCTGCGGCTCGATTACCTTGATCTCTACCTGATCCACTGGCCCTTCCCCAACCATCACGATCCGGGCGTGGATGTTCACTCGCGCGACGCGAAGGCCCAGCCCTATATCCACGAGAACTACATGAAGACGTGGCGACAGCTCGAGAAGCTCGTCGACCTGGGGCTGGTGCGCCACATCGGCACGTCCAACATGACGATCCCCAAGCTGAAGCTATTGCTCCGCGACGCGCGCATCAAGCCGGCGGCCAACCAGATGGAACTGCACCCGCATTTCCAGCAGCCGGAGCTGTTCGAGTTCGTGCGCGCCCACGGCATCGAGCCGATCGGCTACAGCCCCATCGGCTCGCCTGCCCGCCCGCCGCGGGACCGCACCCCCGAGGACACGGTCGATATCGAGGACCCCGTGATCGTCCGCATCGCCGAGCGGTTGGGGGTGCACCCGGCGGTCGTGTGCGTCAAGTGGGCAGTGCAACGTGGACAGACCCCGATCCCCTTCTCGACGAAACGCTCCCACTACCTGGCCAACCTGCGCGGGGTCGTCTCCGAGCCACTGACCGACGAGGATATGCGGGCGATCGCCGGCATCGACCGCAACTGTCGCCTGATCAAGGGGCAGGTCTTTCTGTGGAAGCCGAACCAGAGCTGGGAGGATCTGTGGGATCCCAACGGCGAGATCACCCCGCCATGATCCTCGTCCACAACGGCGTCGTCGTCACCTGCGACGAGCGCCAACCGTTGATCGAGGATGGCGCCGTGCTCATCGACGGCGATCGTATCGCAGCCGTGGGCATGGCCAGCGACCTGGCGACGCGCGCGCCGGCGGCGGAACGCCTCGACGCGCGCGGGCAATGGGTGCTGCCCGGCGCCATCTGCGCCCACACCCACTTCTACGGCCTCTTCGCGCGCGGCATGGCGCTGCCGACGACGCCCCGCGACTTTCCAGAGATCCTGGAAACCCTGTGGTGGCCGCTCGAC
>Ga0272446_1007685_pt1 | contig 10623 bp, 8 predicted proteins | sample YNPCB0061_FD_194587 | JGI IMG/M metagenome (GOLD analysis project Ga0272446, IMG submission 194587) | Hot spring microbial mat communities from Yellowstone National Park, WY, United States - YNP-CB-006-1 | ecosystem: Environmental > Aquatic > Thermal springs > Hot (42-90C) > Sediment | place...
AGCAAGACGGTGGGCGTGCGCGTGGTCGATGCTGACGGCGGCGTGGCGACAGGCGTGACGACGATCACGGTCACGCCGCAGACGCTGACGCTGACAGCGGTGACGAACAGCGGTCCGGTGCAGGTGGGCGCCTCTGTGCAGGTTACGGTCGAGGTGACCCAGGAATTGGGCGACGCGCTGCTTTATTCCTTCGACTGGGATAACAACGGCGTCTACGAGATCGAGAATCAGCCCGCCAGCAGTGCAACGACGAGCTACGCCGAAGCCGGGCTGAAGGCGGCGGCGGTGCGCGTGATCGACGCCGACGGCGGCGTCGTCACCGGGACAACGCTGATCGAAGTCACCACTGTCGAGGGCGGCGGCGAATTGGAGCACGTCTACATGCCGATTATCAACAGGTAACTGCGATGCAGCCACTACGGATCGCGCTGGATGCTGACCTGAAGGCGCGTTGGGGCGCCGAGATTGCGTGGAGCTGGCGCCAGTTGTTGGCGGCGCTCGGGTACGCGTGGGTCGAGGTCGCCCCAGATGCGCCGTGCGACATTGCTTATCTATGTGAGACGCCTGGAGCGACGTCGGTTTCGACGCCGCTCCAGGCGCGTATGGTGATTGTGGCCGATCCGGCGCGCTGGGCGAACCCGGCAGGCTACCGGCTGGCGCAACTTCAGCGCGCGGCCATGCCCGCCGGACTGTGTTTTGCCGGGGAGGACGCGCCGCCCGCTGCGCCAACGATGCACACTGGCGTCATCTGGCTGCACCGCGATGTCATCTTCGACTTCTTCTGGCTGCTGACTGGTCAGGAAGAAGCGCAGTGGCGACAGGACGCTCACGGCTTTTTCACGCTGCCCGCTGTGTGGTTGGCGCAGGGGGTGCTGGAACAGGCGCCAGCCTCAGCCATCGCCGAGGCGTTGGGCGCGCTGTGGCAAGAGCACGGCCTGGGCGCACCGGCGCCGCGCTGGCCCCAGGGCAAACGCGCGGCAGCCGCCATCACCCACGACGTGGACTACCCGGAGGTGATCCGCTGGCTCGAGCCCCTGCGCATCCTTCGCCGACAGGGGCGGCGCGGCTTGGGCCTGGCGTGGGAAGTGCTCACAGGACGCCGCCATCACTGGGCGTTTCCGCAATGGCTGGACTTCGAGGCGAGCTATGGCGTGCGCTCTGCCTTCTATTTTGTGGCGCGCCAGGGATCGCTGCTTGAGTATGCGCGCGGTGTGCCCGATCCTTTCTACGACGTGACTGCGCCGCGCTTCCGTGCACTCTTCCGCACCTTGATCGAGGGTGGCTGGGAGGTGGGGATGCACGCCAGCTATCTGGCGTACGCAGCGCGTGAACAGTTCGTTGGCGAAAAGCAGCGACTGGAGCAGGCGGCCGGCGCGCCCGTGCTCGGCAATCGCCACCACTACTGGCACATGAACCCTGCCGATCCGACGGAGACGTTGCAGTTGCATGCCGACAGCGGTCTGCTGTACGATACATCGCTTATGCACGATCGTTATCCTGGCTGGCGACGCGGCCTGACGACGCCTTTCTATCCGTTTGCACTGCGCACGCGTAAAGAGATCGGCGCCGTGCAATTGCCGGTGGCGTGGATGGACGCGCAACTGGCGCAGCGCACCGGCCTGACGCAACCGCAGCGCAACGCCAGCGTCTGTGAACTGGTGGAGCGAGTGGCGGCGCAACAGGGCGTCTTTGTCGCCAATGTGCATGATTACGTGTTCGACGATGCGCTCTTTCCTGGCTGGCTGGCGACGTTGCGTGCAGCGCTGGAGTGGATCACGGCACGCGGCGACTTCTGGGTGGCGACGCCAGCCGCCATCGCCCGCCACTGGTCAGAACGCTATCGAGAATTGCTGAGTCACAGCAGTGGGTTGGAGGAAGGACGCTGACAAATGGCGCAATCGGCGATGCAGGGCATCGAAACCGCGCGGGGACGCGCCGCCAATGGCGTCGCCGGCGCGCAAGCGGGCGCGCGGCTCCTGGGCATCGATGCGCTGCGCGGGCTTGCCATCGTGGTCATGGCGCTGGATCATGCCGCGGCTTCGGTGCTGGTCAGCCTGCAAGCGGAGAGTTATGGAGGGCTCACGCCGCAACTGGGCAACTGGCCCTCATGGGTGTTGGGGCTCTTCACCAACCTGGCGTCGCCCACCTTTTGGTTTCTGGCGGGCGTGAGTATGACCCTCTACGCACAAGGACGGCGCAAGAAGGGTGACAGCAACTGGGATGTCACCCGCTTCTTTTTGATTCGCGCAGGTGTGCTGGCGGCGCTCGATCTTTCCATTGCCTGGCTGGCGTGGCGCGGCGGCACGCCGTATACGCACGTGCTGCTGAGCATCGGCCTGAGCATTGCGGTGGTCAGCCTGCTGCGTTTGTTGCCGGCGGCGGTGTTGGCGGTGGTGGGCGTCGCCTGGTTGGTGGTCTATCAACTGGCGCTGCCAGGGTTGGCGACGCAACTCAATCAGGGCGTGGACTACTGGCAGGCGCTGTTGCTTTACTTCAGCTACACGACCTTCCCGGCGACAGAGTTCTCGATCCTGGGCTGGGGCAGCCTGATCGCGCTGGGCTGCGCCTTCGGTGGGGTCGTGCGACGCCCCTGGCTCCAGGCGCCGCGCAACTGGGTGTGGGTCGGTGCGGGGTTGCTGACGCTCTGCGCAGTGTTGCGGGTGTGGGGCGGCTTTGGCGACTTGTGGCGCTACGATGCGTCGTTGCCGCCCTATTACTGGCTGGTGATGAACAAGACGCCGCCCAGCCTGACCTTTCTGCTCTTCAACCTGGGGATCGCCGCCTGGGTCTACGCCCTCTTTCTGAGCCGGGAGCGCTGGCTGTCCGTCCGTCCTCTAGCCTGGTTGGTGACGATGGGGCAAGTCTCGCTCTTTGCCTTCGTGGTGCATCTGGTGCTCTATGGGCTGCTGGGACGGCTGGTGGGGCTATCACCGGTGCAGGGGCCGGGCGTGGTGCGGGCGCTGGCAGTCTGGCTGCTGGGGCTGGCGATCTTGATTCCGCTGTGTACTTGGTATCGCGCTTACCGCCGGGCGCGGCCGCATACGCTGCTGCGTTACTTGTAAGGCGGACGCAACATCGTTGCCGGAGAGCTGGAAATTGATGCGCACATTGCTGTTTGGTCTGATCTTTATTTTGCCGCCATTTCTGAAGCCCTGGGTGCTGCGCCGCTTCTGTGGTGCGCGTGTGGGGAAGCATGTTGCGATCGGCTGGTTCGCCACCATCGCCGCGCGCGAGATCGAGTTGGGGGACTATGCGGCGGTGCGTGCGGCGACCCTCATCCGGCTGGATGGCGTGTTTCGGCTCGGTCGGCAGAGTGAGATTTCCAACTTCTGCCTGATCTACGGTGCGTCAGACCTTGAGATCGGCGACCAGTGCTACATCGGGCCACAGTGCCTGCTCAACTGCGACGAGCCGGTGCGGATGAGCTACTATTCGGCGTTGGGGCCGCGCTCGATGGTCTTCACACACGGCTCGTTTCTGCCCTTTACGCAAGGGTATTGGGTCAAGCTGGCGGGTGTGACGATCGGCAGCTATGTTTGGTGTGCGGCGGGCGTCTTTCTGCACCCAGGCGTCGAGATTGGCGACGAGTGCTTCGTCAACTCGCGGTCGGTGGTCACGCAGTCGATCCCGCCCGGCTCGGTGGTGGAGGGCAACCCGGCGCGCATCGTGCAGCCAATGGCAGCGGTGCGGCGCAAGATGTCCCCGCGGCGCGTGGATGCGGCGCTGCAGCAGGTGCTGCGCGACTTTGCGCGCATCACGCTGGAGCGGGAGATGGGGATCACGGAGATAATCCGGGAGCCGAATCGGTTGGCGTTTGGATGGGAAGGTCGGCGCTATGTCGTGCTCATCGCGCCTTCGACAATGGCTGTGGACGCGATCCCTGCTGCTGCGCCTGGCGAGACGGTCGTGTATCTGGCGAACCTGCCTGAGCCACTCCCATCGCCAGCGCAGTTGTGGCTGGACGCCGCCCACCTGCGCGCCTGGGTGACGGAGGACCCGGTGTACGAAGGCCTGCGGGTTTTCATGCAGCGGTATTATGGGATGCGGTTCACATTGCAGGATATGCATTCTGTCAGGCATGTGTAAGCGCCGAACGATGCCAACCCATGATAGAGTAAGCCCATGCGAATTGTCGTGCCTGTGCATCACTTTCCGCCGCGCTACTCAGCCGGCGCCGAATTGTACACATATCGGTTAGCGAAATGGCTGCAAAGCCATGGCCACGCCGTTGAGGTTGTTGCAGTCGAAGATATCGAGAGTGGCAGCGCATCCGCCCTTGCTGCGGTGCAAGATGTCTACGACGACATCCCTGTCTGGCGGTTAAGTTTCAACCTGCTCAAGGCGCCACAGCGGCGGTTGTGGGAGTTCGACAACCCCCTGCTCGGCGAGTGGTTCGAGGAATACTTTCAACGTCACCGACCGGACATTGCCCATTTTCAGGCTGGTTATCTGCTGGGCGTGGCGCCGATCTTCGCTGCGCACCGTGTGGGCGTCCCGATCGTTCTCACCCTGCACGACTACTGGTTTCTCTGTCCACAGCATACGTTGCAGCGCAGCGACGGCGGGTTGTGCGCCACTGTGCCCAATGACCCGGCCGTATGCGCGCGCTGTCGCCTGTGGGGAGATGCGCCCTATGCGCGCGTGGCGCAGCGGCTTGGACCAGGCGTGCGTTCGCTGCTGGAGCGGTTCACGCCGGGCGTGGGTGGCGCGCTGATCGCGCAACGCCGTGAGCGCTTGCAGGCGGCGCTTGCGCTGGCGGCGCGCGTGTTGTCGCCATCACGCTTTTTGCGCCAACACTTCGAACCTCTGGTGAGTTCGGATCGGTTGCTCTACCACCCCGTGGGTCTCGATGTCGCCTCGCTGCGCGCCGCTGGCGAACGCCGCCCGGCTGCGCATGTGCGCTTCGGTTACGTTGGGCAGGTTGCCAGGCACAAGGGCGTCCATGTTGTGGTGGAGGCGTTTACGCGGCTGGCGACCACACGGCGAGAGGCAGAGTTGCACATTTGGGGCGGTCTGGCGACCCAGCCTGCCTACGTCGCTCAACTGCGTGCGCCGGCAGGCGACGATCCTCGCATTCAGTTTCATGACCGCTTCGCGCACCGTGATCTGCCTGCCATCCTGCAAAATCTGGATTTCCTGGTGGCGCCATCGATCTGGTATGAGAACAGTCCGCTGGCGATCATGGAAGCATACGCCGCCGATCTGCCGGTGATCTGCTCGGATCATGGCGGCATGGTGGAGATGGTCAACACTGGCGAGGATGGCATGCGCTTTCGCCCCGGCGACGTCGCTGATCTGGCGGGCGTCATGCAGCGTATACTGGATGATGAAGCGCTGGCGCAGAGGCTGCAAGCCGGTGCGCGGGCGCGCACAGTCATTGATGTGGAGGAGGAAATGCGCCGTCTCAGCGCAATCTATGCAGAGGTGCGTGCGGAGGCGCTCGCCACGGTGAATTATGTCTAAATTTTCGCGAACCGTTGCGCGCAATTCCGCCTTTGGCATGGCCGCGCATATTACGATCAAAGTTGTTTCGTTCATATTCACCGTATTGGTCATTCGACGGTTGGGCGCCGAAGTCTACGGGCAATACGCGGCTGTGCTGGCTTTTGGCGCGGTCTTTGTCTTCTTTGCCGACCTGGGCCTGAGTCCCTACACGGTGCGCCAGGTGGCGCGGCTGCGCGATCAGCCCGAAGGCAAACGGGAGATCGAGAAACTCTTCGGCAGCGTGTTGGGGCTGCGTTTCTTGCTCTCGCTGGGCGCGGCGACGGCGATCATCGCCACGGCGTGGCTGACCGGACGTCCCACTGAAATGATCATTGGCGTGGCGTTGGGCACGATTGGGCTGGTGATGTACAGCGTGCAGGGCGCGGCGGAGTCGGTGCTTGCCGGGCATGAGCGCATCGATATTGCTGCTGGCGCGCAGGTGGCGCATCAGGTCACCTTCGTGCTGCTCGGTACGCTGGCGCTGCTCTCGGCAACGGGCTACTATGGACTGATTTTCGCCAACCTGATCGGAATTTTGCTGATGACGCTGCTCTGTTGGCAGGGTGTGCGGCGGCTTGGTGTGCGGCCGACGCTGCCGATTCCGTCATGGTGGTTGGCGCTGTTGCGCGCCAGCATCCCGTTTGGCGTGATTGGCTTCACGCTAGGGCTCTCCTACAAGTTCGACACGATCCTGCTCAACATTTATGCTGGCGATACGGTGACCGGTTATTACAACTCTGCCTACAACTTGATCTTCTCCGTGCTGGTGATCTCGAATGTCGTCAACACGGCGCTGTATCCATCTTTGTCACGGCAATCCATCACCCGACCGGAGACGCTGCCAGCCATCTACGAACGCATGTTGCGCTATCTGCTGATGATTGCGCTGCCGATTGCGGTTGGCGGGTGGGTGCTGGCGCCGACGATCATCGATTTCTTGTATGGCGCCGACTATGCCGCCGCCGCGCTGCCGCTTGCGATCTTGATCTGGGTGATCCCCTTCATGTTTGTCACCGAGTTTCTCGGTTACGTGATCGTGGTGAGCGGTTCTGAACGGCGCGTGGCATGGGCGATCACCGTCAGCACGACAATCAACGTGGGGCTCAATTTCCTGCTGATCCCGATTTACGGCGTGGCGGCGGCGGCGTTGCTGACCGTGCTGACGGAGGCTGTGCTGCTGTCACAATATGTGTGGGTGCTGCGCCAGCGGTTGCGTCACATCAACTGGAATCTGGCGTTGTTGCGGCCATTGCTGGCGGCCGCGGTGATGGGCGTGGCGGTGCACCTGCTGCGCGCACTCTATCTACCGCTCGATATTCTCATTGGCGCGCTGCTCTATCTGGGGCTGTTGCTGGTGTTTGGTGTGATCGGCCGGCCAGAATTTGAGCTGGTGCAGGGATTGCGGCGGACGCAGGCAGGCTGAATCGGCGCCGTCTTTGCCCCCGGCGACTGCGACACTGTAAGCAAACCGCAAGTCGCCAAAGCGAATTTTCGTGCAAAAATAGAGTATCAGTGAGCCAGTCGGGGCAACGGAGGTCTGTCTGGCATAGATGCACCGCGCATAGTTCTACATTGGGAGATGGAGAATGGACAGAAACCCACGTGTCACGATCCTTCATTGGTCCAACGAGGTCGATGATGTGGCCCTGACGATCGCTGCATGTCTGACGAAACTGGGCTATGCGCCGACGATCAAACACTATATGACCGATGATTATGCTGACGCCCGCTTTTTGTTGACCTACGCACCGTGGGGACGACTCCAGCGGGTGACGACGCAGTTAGAGCAGTTGGCGCCTGCAGAGCGTCCTTTCTGGATTCACTGGAGCACGGAGGATTGTCCAGACTTGCGTCTGCCAAAATCGCTGATCAGTCCCGTTGGCCGCACGTTGGCGTGGCTGGATCGACTTCAAGATCGCAACGATATCGCAGGCCGGCTCGCACAGACAAAATTAGTGCACTGGGTTCATTGCCGCGGCCACAAATTCCGCTATGTGGGGATGTACGAATATGCCATCAAACGGGGGGTGATGGGTCTGTTGTTGGAGTATTCGCAGGTCTACGCTGACTATTACAGCGCAATGGGGTTGCCGGTGCGCTATGCGCGCTGGGGGTTGATCGACGAGGCGCGAGAAGAAACCGTCGGCGTCGAACGCGATATCGACGTGCTCTGGATCGGGACGCGGCGCACGCGTCGACGCAGCCAGTTGCTGGACCAAGTGATGGCGCGGCTGAATAGCCTCGGCAAGCGCACAGTCGTGATCGATGGGGTGAATCATCCACCGGTTTACGGCCATGAACGTGCGTTGCTTCTGAGTCGCGCCAAAATCACGCTCAACCTGCTGCCGACGTGGTATGATTCAGCGCTGGCTTATCGATGGCCGTTAGCTGCCGCCAGCCGCTCGTTGTTGGTGACTGAGGAGTCGCTTCCGCACGCACCGGAGTATCGACCAGGGGAGCACTATGTCGCCGCACCAGTCTCATCCCTGGTCGAAACGATCTGTCATTACCTGGATCACCCGGAGGAGCGAGCGGCAATTGTTGAGAAGGCCTACCAGGCGGCGATGAACGGTCACACGATGCTGGATAGTGTGCAGCAGATTATGCGGTAGGCGGAGAAGGGGGTGCATGCAGCGCGCCCGGTAGCCGCTGGTGCAAACAATCGCATCTCCAGCGCGTACAAAACATGGGCGCCCGGCATCGGGTTGGCGCTCACCACCTGGAACATGTGGATGTGACATGGAGAGGCTCTGCAAATCGTGAGAATTGGGATTGACGCGCGCTATCTATCACATGCTTTGGTGGGCGGCGTGCACACCTACCTCAGCCTGCTTGTGCCCGCGCTGATTGAGCGGGCGCGCAACGCAGATATCTTTCTGTATGCAGATAGCAAGGCGCGCTTCGAGCTCGATGTCGCCGCCTTGCCGACGAATGTGGCTGTGCGCATTCTACCCTACCGCAACGCGCTGTCTGCGCTCAAGCTCGACTTCACCCTGCGCACCGCCATGGCCGCCGATCGCATTGACGTGGCGCATTTTCCGGCCAACATCGGTTTAGCGCCGCCTGGCGCGCGCAGCGTGGTCACTTTGCACGACGCGATCAACATCATGCCGTTGTGGGAGATTCTGTGGGGACACGAAAAGCGACCGCGCACGATGGCATTGATGACTTATCTTCACTTCCTTTCGACCCTCTCTGTGCGCCGCGCCGATATCGTGGTGACCGTGTCAGAATACTCCAAACGTGAGATCGTGCGGCGCAGCGGCTTGCCCGCAGACCGCGTGATTGCTGTGAAGTATGGGCCGTCGCCGATTTTCCGGCGCATTAAGGAGAGGGCTGTGCTGGCGGAGGTGCGCACCCGCCACGGCGTGCAACGTCCGTTCCTGCTCGCCGACGCCATTAAGAACCCGGCTGTGATCGCACGCGCCTGGCAGCGACTGCCCGCCGCGCTGCGCGCAAGCCATCAAATGCTCTTCTTTTCGCGTGTCGTCGACCCGCCTCAGGCCGTGATGGAGATGGTCGCCGCAGGCCAGGCGCAGGTGTTGATCCGTCCATCGCGCAGCGATCTGGTGGCGCTTTACAACCTGGCGGAGGGGTTCATTTTCCCATCGCTGTATGAGGGGCTGGGGCTGCCGCCGCTCGAAGCGATGAAATGCGGTGCGCCTGTCATTGCGTCGGATCGCGGCTCGATCCCGGAGATCGTGGGTGATGCCGGCGTCATCATCGACGCCAACGACGCCGCCGCGCTGGCGGCCAGCATCACGCAGTTGCTGCAGGATCGTGATTTCCACGACGATCTACAGCGGCGCGGCTTTGCGCGCGCCGAAGAGTTCAGTTGGCCCAAACCGGCGGATCGCATTCTGGATATCTATCGTTCTGCGCTGGCGTTGCCCGGCAAAGGCAAGCCGGCGCCGATGGTGGTGAGTTCATGATGACGCCGCAGCGCGCAGGTGCAACGCCAGCCGTCTGGTGCATCGTGCTGGCGTACAACGGCATCGACTTGACGCTGGAATGTCTTGAGACGTTACGTGCGCAGGACTACCCCAACCTGCACCTGCTGGTGGTGGACAACGCCTCGACCGATGGCACGGTGGCTATCCTCCATACACAGGCGCCGGACGTGGAGGTGCTGGCGTCGAGCGAAAATCTCGGCTATGCGGGCGGCAACAACCTGGGGATGCGCCACGCCCTGGAACGTGGCGCCGACCTGCTCTTCCTGGTCAACAACGACACGCGCCTCGATCCTCACTGTGTTGCGGCGCTCGTGGAGGAGATGCAGAAAGCACCCGCTTGCGGCGCAGTGGGGCCGATGGTCTACACGTGGGACAACTGGGAGACCATCTCCTCGGCGGGCGGCGCGGTGGACTGGGCGGCTGCGGACGCGATCAACGTCGGCGCCGGCGAGATCGATCAGGGACACTATGCGGCGCGCAGCGTCGATTTTGTCAACGGCTGCGGCATCATGGTCTCGAAAGCGGCCATCGAGCGCGTCGGGTTGATCGACGAACGCTTTTTCATGTATTGGGAAGAGACGGATTGGTGCTTGCGGATGCATGAGGCCGGGTTGGATGTGCGCTTTCAGCCTGCGGCGAAGATGCAACACAAAGCGCCGCTCACCTGGGAGCAACAAAACCCGCTCACCCTTTATTACATGGGACGCAATCGGCTCTTTTTCTTTGCGCGTCATGCGCGTGGGGTCTGGCGGGTCAGAACAGTGGCGGGTGCTGTACGGGGGCTAATTCACGGTATTGTGCAGAATCGTCGTCATGGCAACCGGCCTGCTTCTGTTGCAGCGCAATACGCCCTGCTCGATGGTCTCTGTTCACGCTGGGGACGACGAACGCTCTTGTTTTCTCAAAGGGGAGGATGACAATGCGTGTTCTATGTCTTGTCGATGGGCCGGTGGTTTCGCCTGACCGCTGGATGTGGAATCATCTACCAGAGAGCGCACAGGAAGATGAGGTGGATTTCCTGTGGGCGTCGCCAGCGGATCGGTTTCGCAAGTGGGGCAAACTTATTTCATATTACCCTCAGTATGGTTGGCTGGCATGGCGCGCATTTCGACAGTCCAGTTGGCATAATGATGGTGGTGGGCAATATGATGTTATTGTGGCGTGGGAATCAAAAACTGGGTTTCCT
>Ga0272446_1007686_pt1 | contig 10623 bp, 8 predicted proteins | sample YNPCB0061_FD_194587 | JGI IMG/M metagenome (GOLD analysis project Ga0272446, IMG submission 194587) | Hot spring microbial mat communities from Yellowstone National Park, WY, United States - YNP-CB-006-1 | ecosystem: Environmental > Aquatic > Thermal springs > Hot (42-90C) > Sediment | place...
TTTTTCCATTAATTGAAAAAACGCTATCATGTAAGGTGGTAGCTTTTTCCATTTATTAGCGTAAATAGTATCCGTTTGATAAACAAAGTACAACCTAGGGCCATCAGGAACCTGTGCTTTTTCTACGGTATAATTTCTGTCGGCTGCCCACATAAAATCATGAACCTGCGGTGCATAAAAATACCAGGTAATTTTATCCTTCTTAGGAATCTTCACTCCCTTCTCTTCATATCCGTGGCCTACCTCGTTAGGGTTTTGCAGATAACCCGTAGCCCCCAGCGTATATTTTGAATCAATGGTAATTTTTACTCTGAAATTTCCCCATACTCCGTAAAACTCTCTGCCAATATATGGATGTGCATGCCATCCTTCGTGATCATATTCACAAAGTTTGGGATACCACTGCGCCATGGAATAATCCACGCCCTCTGCACTGTTCCTACCCGAACGCCGAATCTGAATGGGTACCTGACTGTTGAACTCCATATAGAACGTAGCAGACTGTCCGGGCAATAGAGGTTTATTCAGTGTAACTTCCAGAATGGTTCCCTGTACTTTATATTTTACCGGCACATCATTTTGCTTCAACAAAGTGATGTGATGATATCCGATTTCATCCGGTCTTAGTTTAGAAATCCTATCTCCTACCCTGCGGTCAGGATCAGGCAGGCTCCTCGAACGTACATCCATTTCACTGCCAGGCTGAAAGGCATTAAAATATAAATGGTAAAATACTTTATGCAAGGTATCGGGCGAATGATTGGTGTACACCAGTTTTTGTTTGCCTGTAAACTGATGTTTTTTTACATCCATATCTATTTCCATGTCATAATCTACCTCCTGCTGCCAATAGATGTATTGAGAGAATACAGGATTTGAAAAAACAACAAAACCAGCCAATATTAAGGTAATCAGAAGCGTTTTCATTCTTCCAACTGATTGGATGCTTTATTTATCAGTCCTTGATGGAGTCGTTTTTCTGTTTTGGCTCCCAGTTCACGTAGCTGCTCTGCCTTGTGAACCAGATTGCCTTTGCCGGTACTTAATTTATTCATAGCTTCTTCATACACCTTTTTCGATTTATCCAATGCTTTTCCCACTTCAAGCATATCTTCTGTAAAACCAACAAACTTATCATACATAGCACCAGCTGATTTTGCAATCTTCAAGGCATTTTGCACCTGACGTTCCTGTTTCCAAATGCTGGCTATGGTACGAAGTGTTGCCAGCAGTGTGGTGGGGCTTACTAATACAATCTTCTTTTCCCATGCAATGTTAAATAACTCCGGTTCCTGCTGTATGGCAGCACTGAAAGCCGCTTCAATGGGCATAAACATCAGCACAAAATCAGGAGTATGTAGCTGAGTGATTTGAGTATAATCTTTTTCCCCAAGTTGTTTTATATGATGTTTCACCGAATCAACATGAGCTTTAGCAAATTTTTGTCTTTCCTCTTCCGATTCTGCATTCACCATCCGCTCATAAGCCACCAGCGAAACTTTGGAGTCAATAATGATGTGTTTATCATCCGGTAAAAAAACTACCACATCAGGCTGCACTCTTCCTCCATCTTCGTAAGTTCCACTTACCTGAGTACGGTATTCAATGTATTTTTTCAACCCGCTTCGTTCCAGTACTTTTTCCAGCACCAGCTCGCCCCAGTTACCCTGGGTTTTGGTATCTCCTTTCAGGGCATGTGCCAAATTATTGGCTTGTTCACTCACTTGCTGATTTAATTCTACCAAGCGTTTTATTTCACTTTGCAAATTCAACTTATCACGAAGCTCTTTATCGTAGGTTTCCTGCACCTGCTTTTCAAAGGAAGAAATTTTTTCGCGTAGCGGATTTAATATATTATCCAAATTTAACTTGTTTTGCTCTGCAAAGCGGCTTGATTTATCTTCCAGAATTTTATTGGCCAGTACTTCAAATTCTGCCTTAAATTTTTGCTGAATCTGATCCAATTCCGTTTTGTCGTTTTTAATTTTTTCCTCCAGATTCCGGTTGGCTTCTTCTAACTGAGATAACCTGGCTTGCAACTGAAAAGCTCTTTTTCTCTCTTCCTGCAGGTCTTCATCTCGTTTTTTCAGTTGTTCATCCCAAATCTTTTGCATCTTTTGGTGTTCTGATTCCATAAAATGTATGCGTTCTTGCAGCCGCAACTTCTCCATCTTCAGCACTGCATCGTCTGATGGTTGCGATTTATGCGATAACCTTGCAGCCAAATAACCAAGTAAGGCTCCGACAGCCAGACCGATAAGTAAAACTACGATTTCCATGCCCTAAAAATACAGATTTGAAAGCGGAGGCCATACATAAAAGAGGAAATGTTTAAAAATTTTAACCATTCACAATAATCCGTACTTTCGTTGTCATGAGCAACATGGTTATTCGGGCAATCACCGGTGCGGTATTTCTGGTGGTCATGATCGGATCAATCCTTTTAGGGGGATACGTACTTCTGGGTGTATTTACGCTGATTGTGTTTTTTTCGCTGACCGAATATTTTAAGTTGATCAGAAATTACAGTCAACCCATGGAAGTACCTGCTATTGCCATGTATCTTGTTGGTTTTACAGGTGTTCAGTTTTTACCGGAAACATTGTTTTTGCCGTTACTGGTTTCAGTCGCTATTCCATTGATGATGACTGAACTTTTAAGAAAAAACGAACAACAGGTAATACATGCCATTACAGTTGCTTTTCCGCTCGTATGGATTGTAGTCCCCATGGCAATGCTGGTTCATATTGGATTTCATCCGATTCAAAATCTTGAAGCCTGGAAGCTCTTATTACCCTATTTTATTTTACTTTGGGTAAACGATACCTTTGCTTACCTCAACGGCAAACTGCTGGGAAAACACAAACTGGCTTCTCATATCAGTACCGGAAAAACCATCGAAGGAACACTGGGCGGAATAGTGTTTACAATAATAGCTGCATTCCTTATTTATCGCTGGCTGGAAATTTTTCCATTATGGAAATGGTTGGCTGCTGCATCTATCATGGCTCCATTAGCTGTTGCTTCCGATCTGTTTGAATCGATTTTTAAGCGCAAGGCCGGAGTGAAAGATTCAGGGAATATGCTGCCCGGACACGGAGGCTTGCTGGATCGCTTTGATTCGGTATTTTTTACTGCTCCTATTTATTATCTAATCATGCACTGGTAACACAAACATTATTTTATATTTTTTTAAGCAGCGTTTCACTGATATATAGGTCTTGGTGTCAGAAATCAAAAAACACAATGTATGAAAAGGCACATGTTACATACTTGTTTAGTATTTATGATGAAGATGGGAATAGTAATTACCTCTGCAAAACGGTACATATACCGTTACACTTACCGATAGCTTCAACTGTGCGACAGAATCGGATCCTTTTATATTGAACAACCTTTCAATTCCCAATGTATCCAATGACCTGTACCTGAAAGCTTATCCCAATCTGGTACAATCGTACCTGATGCTTGAAAACCTGACCCGGGAAAAACAATTCATCCGTTTATTCAACACCTATGGCCAGCTGATTCGGAAACTGAAATGATGCCTGATGAAATTCTTATGCAGAATATGCAACGCTTTGCTCCGGGGTTATACCTGTTACAGGGTAACAAGTCAATGTACATACAGCATCATCAGGCAATAAAAAACTAATTATTTCCTAGTGATAACAGGCTTAAGGTGGAGAATTGTTTTCCGAAGCGTTATATTTTAAAGCGTGGTTTTGGCACGAAGTTACCTGTAATTTCATTTTTTTTTCTCATTTTGCATTGATTTTATGCCCCTAAAACTACAAGCTATGAGTAATGTCACCATAAAAAGAGTAGAAACTGCCAAAGAGCTAAACCGGTTTATTTTTCTTCCCTGGAAAATTTACAAGAATGATCCGGTTTGGGTAGCACCGCTGAAAGGTGATTATAAGAAAATCTTCGACCCCAAAAAAAGTCCGTTCTTTCTGCACGGCGAAATGGTATATTTTATTGCCATGCGTAATGGAGAAGATGTAGGAAGAATTGCCGCCATTAAAAACACACTACACAATAAAACATGGAATGACAAAGTAGGATTCTTTGGTTTCTTTGAATGCATTGACGATCAGGAAGTGGCCAATGCACTGCTGGATGCAGCTAAAGAACAATTAAAAACCTGGAATTTTGACCACATGCGTGGACCGGCCAGTCCTTCGAGCAATGAAGATTACGGCGTATTGGTGGATAATTTTAAAGATCAGCATGTGCTTATCTCTACATATAATGCTCCTTATTATTACAAACTTTATCAAAATTATGGACTAAAAGGGATAAAAAACCTTTATGCCATTCGATTCCCCGGCCGTGAAATTGAAGCCGCTCAGGGCGAACGCCTGAAACGCTTGAAAGATGCAGTTTTACAGCGTACCGGTGTACATTTTGAAAACCTGAACATGAAGAAATTTGCCGAAGGAGTAAAAACATTCCGCGGTATTTTTAATCAGGCATGGAACACTACCTATAATCACGGTTGGGTGCCGCTTACCGACGAAGAATTTGATCATATCACATATAGCCTCAAACCTATTACTGACCCTGAACTGGTACTAATTGCCAAAAAAGATGATAAAGTAGTGGGAGGTATGATTTGCCTTCCCGATTGGAATGAAGTATTTAAAAGCTGGAAGGGAAATATTTTTCCTTTTAACTGGATAGATTTATTTACCAAAAAGAAAAAAATAAAATGCCTGCGTGTAGTAATTCTTGGTGTATTACCCGAATACCAGAAAAAAGGGCTGGATGTAGTAATGTATCATGAAGTGATGCGACGAGGCTTAGACAAAGGTATGGAATGGGCTGAAGCCTCTTACATAGTAGAAGACAACATGCCTATGTTTAAACCCTTGATGAATATTGGCGGAGAAGTGTATAAAACGTACAAAGTGATGGAAATGTCAATTTAAACTTATAATCAATGAAAATCAGATCAAAAAATTTAGAGTTAGCACAAATTAAAGGAATACCCATTCGTATTCATTGGAGTTTTATACTAATTTTAGGTTATGTAGCTTACGTGAATTACCAGGCTGGAAACAGTCTGAACGAAATTATTTGGGCACTCATTTATGTACTAACCTTATTTTTATGTGTTACCTTACATGAGTTAGGGCATGCATTGGCTGCGTTACGCTATGGAGTAAAAACCAAAAGCATTACGCTTTATCCCATTGGTGGAGTAGCTGCACTGGAAAAAATTCCGGAAAAACCTGGACAGGAGTTGGTAGTAGCCTTAGCCGGTCCGTTAGTAAACGTAATCATTGGCGGATTGCTCTGGCTATGGGTCATTTTTTCACCCATTGAATACCGCATGGAAGACATAGGAATCAGAATCAATGCACACAATCTGGTGCTGAATCTGGCTGTGGTTAATGTGATATTGGTTTTATTTAATTTATTACCGGCTTTTCCAATGGACGGTGGCCGGGTATTTCGTTCCTTGCTGGCTTTAGCGATGGATCGGGTGAAAGCCACCCGTATTGCCATGATCGTAGGACAAGCCATGGCCATTTTATTTGTTTTTTGGGGATTTAGAGCAAATCCTTTTTTAATACTCATTGGTATATTCATATTTTTTGGAGCTGCCCAGGAGTACCAAATGGTTAAGAGTAGTGGATTTTTAAGTAAGAAAAAAGTGAAAGATGCACTCATGACGCGTTTTTCTACGTTACGGCCATATCATACGCTACGTGATGTAATGCAGCTGATATTAAGCGGCTCTGAAAAAGATTTTATTGTGTTGAATGAAGAAGAGCATCCTATTGGAATCATGACACGAGATATATTGATAGATTATTTAGCTTCGGGTGGAAAAGACCTTACTGTGGAGGAATGTTATCAAAAAACAACCGTACATTTCGGTCCGGAAGCCGATTTAGACGAAGCATTTAAAATTATGCAGTCTGAAGGATTATCCATTGTGCCGGTGATGTATAACGAACAACTTATCGGAGTAATCAATACTGAAAATATCTTAGAATGTATGATGATGGGTGAAGCGTTGAAAAATGCATCATGAGACAAGAGTATGATTTTATTCAACTAAAATTTGAATGCTAATTTTTTAAATTCATATCTTTGCCTTGTGAAATCAAGGGTTACGGCCATTATGCTATTGCTGATTATCAGTATTCCCATGCTGAGCAAGGTAACCCTATGGTTTTATTTTCTTTCCAATCGTTCTGAAATTGCTCAAACGAAATGTATCAACAAAGACATTCCGGAATCATGTTGTAAAGGAAAATGTTATTTGGGTAGTCAGCTAAAAAAAGTAGAAGAGCCCAATCAGCAAAAAAATCAATCTGTACCTGCTATTAAAAAACTGAAGGAAATACCTTATGAAGTTAAAGAAGTAATCACTATTCAACCATACATTAAAAATTTATCTTCCATTAAAGATTTTAAATATATTGAATCGCACTCTTATGATGCGATTCATACTATTTTCCATCCACCAGAGGTATAGGAACGACTTTATTATTTTAAGTTCCTAATAAACTTTTTATATGAAAAATTTTTTCAGGATTTATTTTATCCTGACTGTTGTTTTATTACCCAATATCAGTCAGGCCTGTGATATATGTGGCTGCTCAGCAGGAGGTATGTACGTTGGGATATTACCCCAATTTCAGCAGCATTTTGTGGGTTTACGATATCAGTTTCGTCAATTTTATTCAAAACATATCGTAAACAATTACCCGGTATTTTCATCGGATAGATTTCATTCTGTTGAATTGTGGGGAAGGTTTTATCCGCATCGAAAAGTTCAGGTGATGGCGTTTATGCCCTTGAATATCTTTTCGAAAGATGAAAGCAACCGAATAACCCAAACTATCGGGCAAGGTGACCTTTTGGTAATGGCAAACTATTTGGCAGTAAACACCGCTGATACAATCATTAGTTGGTGGAAACACAATCTGATGGTAGGCGGCGGCTTAAAATTGCCAACCGGTGAGTTTAATCATTACCGAAATGATTCCTTATTAAATCCCAATTTACAATCCGGAACAGGTTCGTGGGATTTTTTAGTCAATGGCAATTACACTGTTAGGTATAAAAAAATAGGCCTGAATATTGAAGCCAATGCCAGATTTACTACGTCAAATGTACATGGTTATCGTTTCGGTCATCGGTTTAATGGTGCTATGCGTCTTTTTATGTGGACAAAAATTAAAAAAACATCCTTTGTACCTCATGTAGGATTACTTATTGATTTTTCCATGAAAGACAGAAAGAAAAATCTAATAGTACCTGAAACCGGAGGAATGTCTTTATCACCACAAGCTGGGCTGGATATCTACATCATGGGAAAATGGATGATTGGAGCATCTGTTTCTCATGCCATGTGGGAAAACTTAGGCGGTGGTCTTATCTCTTCCGGTTGGAGAGCTCAAATTCAAACTTCATTTCTTTTTTAAAAATTTAAAACAATAAACAAAATTTTATTATGAAAACATCATTCATTCAATTCACAGTTATCACTTCATTTTTAATGTTTATTGGCATGACTTCCTGCAATGAAAATAATCACAACGATGCCAATGTTCAGATTAACTTAACAAGCCCAACCAATGGTTCCATGTTTCATTTAGGGGACACTATCAAGATTCAGGGTACCATTACTGCTGATGTGGAAATGCATGGATATGAAGTAAAGATTAAAAATCTTTCTGCCGGTACTGTAGCGTTTATTACAGACTATCATGATCATGCTGCAAGCTTTACCATTAATGAAAAATGGATCAATAATGTTACTGCACATAGCGATATGCGACTGGTAGTAAAAGTAGAAGTGGATCACAACGGAACAGAAGTTTCTGATTCATTGAATTTTCATTGTCATCCCATGTAATCAATTATTGAAACTTACTTCAAAAGGCAGATGAAATTCATCTGCCTTTTTTATTATGTAGTATATCATTTTGTAGCTTTAAATTGATACTTTTATCCAGTAAAACATTATTATACATGGGCATACATCGGGAAGGAAGAACCTGGCTTACGGTAAGCTTCATCTTGTGGCTTAGTGTTTCAACATTATTATATTTTGCCAACGCGCCGGTTATAATTACTGTTTTAGCCGCAGGCATATTGGGTTTATTATTTTTGATCCTGTTACAGTTTTTTCGTGTTCCTCATCGAATACCGAAAACCGGAGAAGATATTATTCTTTGTCCGGCTGATGGTAAGATAGTAGTTATAGAAAAAACTTTCGAACCAGAGTATTTAAAGGCAGAAGTGATTCAGATTTCAGTATTTATGAGTCCTTTCAATGTACATAAAAACTGGTATCCGGTGAGCGGAGAAGTAGAATATTACAAATACCATCCCGGCAAATATCTGGTAGCCTGGCATCCCAAATCATCCACAGAAAACGAACGCAGTACCACCGTGATACGCCGCAAAGACGGAAAGAAAATTCTAGTTCGGCAAATTGCCGGAATCTTAGCACGTAAAATTTGCTGTTATGTAAAACAAAATACACAGGTTAAGCAAGGGGATGAATTAGGTTTTATCAAATTTGGTTCCCGGGTAGATGTATTTATACCCCTCGATGCAGAGATTAAAGTACAGCTTAATGAAATGGTTAAGGGCAGTCAGACGGTACTGGCGGTCTTGAAATAACAAGCAAACCTCTTAGGTTAACCTTTACATATTTACTTTTATAACTTTTATCAGGTTATGCTTAGTAGCCTATATCAAATGAACTTATCATCACAACAATCATTCTATTTGTCTGATTATCAATAGTTAAAATTTTTGATTTCTATTTTTTAATGTCTATGCAGCATTTTTTTACAAAGAAAGTCTTTAAAAACAGAAACCAATCAAATATTATTTATATGAAAAAGTATATTTTAATTTTTTTACCAATACTATTCTTTTTTAAAAAGTCTTATGGACAGCCAGGTAGCAACGGAGCTGTTACTATTACTAGTCCAAATACCAAGGTAAATTGTTATGAACCAATTACTTCTAATGTCACAGCTGGTCAGACTTCCGTAACAATAGCAAATATAAATTCATGTGGATTAAGTTATGGTGATCTGGTTATGATCTACCAGGCCCAGGGAGCAACAATAAATACATCCGACAATGCCCAATACGGTGAAGTTACAAATTATAATAGTGCTGGATTGTACGAATTTGCCTATGTTATTTGTGTAAATGGTAATACTGTTGTTTTTCAGGACCCATTAGTAAATAGCTATACGACCAATGGGAAAGTACAATTAATTAAAGTACCGCAGTATACTACATTAACAATAAATAGTGGGGCTTCTATAACAGCTTCACCATGGTCTGACTATGGTGCTTACAGGTATGGAGGGGTTGTTGCTATCCATGCAACAAATCAAATCATAGTAAATGGTGAAATTACAGTATCAGATAAAGGATTCAGAGCGGGTAATTTGGATAATAGCTCTAATCAAAATTATTCCAGTGTAACTTCAATTTTTAGATCTACTTCACCTGGTGAAAGTGCTGAAAAGGGTGAAAGTATTGCCGGATATGGACCGGAATATGATGCTATGGGGGGGCGTTTTGGACGCGGTGCACCGGCTAATGGAGGCGGAGGAGGAAATTCACACAATGCCGGAGGTGGTGGTGGTAGTAATGGTGATAATGGAAATGCTTGGAATGGCCAAGGTGTAATGTGTACATCTTGTACAGGCTCATCGGCTTGGAATCTTGACCCCTATCCAAATTCAAATTCATCAGGTGGAGGAAGAGGTGGATATTCCTTTGCATTTCCTCTTAATGATCAAGATGCTCTTACACTTGCTCCTTCAAATTCAAATTGGGGTGGTGATCATAGAGACACTGTTGGTGGCTGGGGGGGAAGACCTCTAAATATAAATTTCAACAATAGGATTTTTTTCGGTGGTGGTGGCGGGGCCGGAGATAGCAACGATGGGAACCTTGGTAACACAAAGAAAGGAGGCAATGGCGGAGGAATAGTTTATTTAATATCACCTACTGTGTCTGGCAGTGGTTTTATTAGGGCTAATGGCGGGGACGCTCTTAATCAAAATTCCAACAATACAGGTGCACAAAGAGATGGGGCAAGTGGTGGAGGTGGTGGTGGAACTATTATCATTAAAGGTAATGTTTCTTCATCATTAACATTAGATGCTAAAGGTGGAAAAGGTGGTGATCAAGCAAACTGGGGTAATGGTACAAATGATTATGAAATAGAGGGACCCGGTGGAGGCGGAGGGGGTGGGGTTATAGCCATTTCTTCAGGAACGCCAATACATAGTGTAAATGGTGGACTAAATGGAGTTAGTCTTCAACCTGTAATAAATGAATTCCCAGCCAATGGTGCTACTTCTGGTGCAGATGGGAAATATATATCAGGTATATCAACCAATTTCATATCATTTGTAGGTTTTGGTGTAAGCGTAACTTCAAATAGTCCGATATGTTTAGGTCAAAATATTACATTAAATTGTAATTTAACTGGCAGTAGTAATAGTAGTTATACATATTCTTGGTCTGGTCCTGCTAGTTATACTAGTAATTCAGCAAATCCGATAAGAACCAATGCTCAGTTATCACATTCAGGTAATTATACAGTTATAGTTACCATGA
>Ga0272446_1007687_pt1 | contig 10623 bp, 9 predicted proteins | sample YNPCB0061_FD_194587 | JGI IMG/M metagenome (GOLD analysis project Ga0272446, IMG submission 194587) | Hot spring microbial mat communities from Yellowstone National Park, WY, United States - YNP-CB-006-1 | ecosystem: Environmental > Aquatic > Thermal springs > Hot (42-90C) > Sediment | place...
TCCCTTGGATCTTTCAAGACACAAGGCGCAGATTGCGACTTCCGCCTCGCTTCATTTTCAAATGCTTAGGCACTCGAACATGGCGGGGCAGCCCAGGCCCACACGGGCACCTTGAGTTTTTCAAGGCGCCCTGTTGTTGGTACCATCCCTGGCGCGGCGGCGAGTACCCCAAACCGGGTAAGGCCCTGCGGTTGCCGATCGAGCGATGATCCTTTGCCCCCAGCCAGGAGTCAGGCCATGCCCGAGGTGCTCTACGACGCCCACCCCTCGATGATCCGCAGCCGTCCCTTCGGGTCCCTGCTGGCCATCGCCCTGGTGCCCCTGGGTATCGGCGTCGCGCTCATGGGGGGCCGTCTGGTCCCAGAGGCGGCCCCGGTGGTGCAGGTCGTTGGCCTGGCCGTGGCGGCCCTGGCCTTCCTCACCCTCCTCGTCTGGTATGTCCGCGCCAAGACCGACCATCTCGTCATCAACGACGAGGAGATCGTCTGGACCCATGGCCTCCTCAACAAGGGATACACCGAGATCAACATGTCCTCGGTGCGCACCACGCGGGTCAATCAGACCCTGATGCAGCGCATCCTGGGCACCGGCGATGTGGAGATCTACACCGCCGGCGACACCCCCGAGTTGGTCGTCAAGGGGCTGCCCAACCCCGATGAGATCCGCCGCCTGGTGAGGGGCCAGCCCATCACGCCCGGGCAACCCGCGGCACGGGCCTGAGCCGTGGCCGCGGGCAATGGCTCCGACCTCAAGCTGTTTGCCATCATCGCCATCTCGGCGGTGGTGCTGGTGGTCCTGGCCGCCACCGTCTTACTGCCGCTCGGCCAGGAAGCGGTGGCGACCCTGAACCAGGGGATTGGGCTCAAGACCGCGACCCTCTGGGGCTTCGGGACCACCGTGGCCCTCTTCGTCCTGTTCGCGATCGTCGCAGGCGACAGCCTGATCGGTGAGGTCCAATTCCTGCTTGGCTCCTTCTTCGCCTTCTTCCTGGTTCTGACCCTGCTCATCGCCTGGATCTTCTGAAGCGGCGCTGAGCCAGCGGACCTATCCCGGAACTGCGCGGCAGCCCTCCCCGCCGGCATCCGGCACCAGCGCCTTGCGCCACCTCTGGAGTCGCCCATGCTCGAATGGATCGCCAGCCCCGAGGCCTGGCTGGCCCTGGTCACCCTGACGGCCCTGGAGATCGTCCTCGGGATCGACAACATCATCTTCCTCACCATCCTGGTGGGGCGCCTGCCCGAGGCGCAGCGCCGACGCGCCCGGGTCCAGGGCCTGGCGCTCGCCATGCTGACGCGCATCGCCCTGCTGCTGTCGCTGGCCTGGATGATGCGGCTCACCGGCCCGCTGTTCAGCGCCCTGGGCCATGAGATCTCGGCCCGCGACCTGATCCTGCTCCTCGGCGGCCTCTTCCTGCTCTGGAAGAGCGCCCAGGAGATCTGGGACAGCCTGGAGGGGGCGGGAGAAGGGACCTCCCTGCGCCCGGCTCAGGGCTATGTCGCCGTGCTGGCGCAGATCGCCATCATCGACATCGTCTTCTCCCTGGACTCGGTCATCACCGCCGTGGGTATGGCCCGCGACATCCCGGTCATGGTCATCGCCATCGTGATCGCCGTGGGGATCATGATGATCGCCGCCAAGCCCATCGGGGACTTCGTCGATGCCCACCCGAGCATCAAGATGCTGGCCCTGAGCTTCTTGATCCTGGTCGGCGTGGCCCTGATCGGAGAATCCCTGGACCTGCACATCCCCAAGGGCTACATCTACTTCGCCATGGCCTTCTCGGTGGGGGTGGAGATGCTCAACCTTCGCATGCGCAGGGGCCGAGCGGCACCGGTGCAGCTCCATGGCCCGCGCCCACCATCGACCGAGCCCTAGGTCAGGGCATGACCCGAGCGCTAATCGCGGCAGGGCGCCGCTCCTAGGGGCCTGGTCCTGCCGAGGCCGCCGGCCCGAGCAGGGCCAGGCGGGCCGCACCGTAGGCCGCCTCCTGTTGGGCCGCAGGACTGACCGGCACCCCCAGCAGGCGTTCGCGGATGCGGGTCCAGACGGGATTCGCTGCACCGCCGCCGATGGTGAGGACCCGCCGCACCGGGGGTGCCCCGAGTTCACTCAGCAGGCGGTAACCCCGCGCCTCGATCCGGGCAATGCCCTCCAGGAGGCCTTGCAGGAAGGCGCGGTCGTCCGCTGGCCTGGGCTCCAGGCGGGGGGCCAGGTCCGGGTCACTGAGGGGGAAACGCTCCCCTGGGGCCGGCAGCGGGTAGTAGTCCAGCCCGCTGTCGCGCTCCGAGTCCATCCCGGCGCTCAAGCGGCGCAGCTCCGCGTCGTCGAAGAAGCGCCGCAGCACCGCGCCCCCGCTGTTGGATGCCCCGCCGATGAGCCACAGGTCGCCGAGGCGCTGGCTGTACACGCCAAGACGCGGCTCGGCGACCGGCCACTCCCCGACCACCTTGATCACCAAGGTGCTGCCGAGGGAGGTGACCCCGTCACCCACCCCGAGCGGGCCCGCCGCCAGGACCGCCGCCGTGGAGTCCGTGGTCCCGGCCACCGCCAGGGTGCCGGGCGGGAGGCCGGTAGCCTCGATCACTGCCTGGGCGAGTGCCGCCACCGGCGTCCCAGGCGCCAGGACGTCGGGAAGGACGATACCCATCAGGTCCAGTCCCCTCACCCAGTCCGGCCAGATACCCTTGACCGGATCGAAGCCCAGCTTGAGGCAGTTGTTCCAGTCGCTCACCCCGAAGCGACCGGTGAGCCGGCCGAGGATCCAGTCTGCCTGGTGCAAGGCAATCCGCCGCCCCCGCGCCGGCCCGTGTCGCCCCAACCAGATCAGCTTGGCCAGGCTCGAGCCGGCACCGCGGGCCGGGCTATCCTCCGGCGCCCGGACCGCGATGGCGGCCGCCTCGGTGCGTGCCCGGGTGTCGTCATACATCAGGGCCGGCCCAAGGGGCTCGCCGTCGCCGGCGGCAAGGAGCAGGGTCGCGGAGGTCGCATCCACGCACACCCGCGCCTGGGCCCCTTGCGCCAGGCGGCGCGGCAGGACCCTCGCCAGGTCCCGCAGCACGGCGAGCACGGCGAACCACCAGGGCCAGGGGTCCTGCTCGCTCATGCCGGCCCCAGGACGCCGCGACGGCGGCAGCGGTGCGCGGGCCTCCCCCAGCACCTCGCCGGTCGGCGCGAGGGCCACGGCGCGGCACCCGGAGGTGCCGAGGTCGACCCCGATGGCCGGACCCTGGAGCGCCGGCGCCATCGCGGGTCGGTCAGGGCAGTTGAACCAGCGGAGGGGCTTGCCAGCCGGGGGCCCGATGCTCGGCCACCACGGTCGTATAGATACCGCCGCGAACATTGAAGTCGGCGGTGAGACGCATGAAGCGGGGCGCCACCGCCGCCACCAGGTCGGTCAGGATTCGGTTGGTCACCGCCTCATGAAAGGCCCCCTCGTCACGAAAGGACCAGACATACAGCTTCAGGGACTTGAGCTCGACGCACAGGGCCTCGGGGACGTACTCCAGGGTCAGCTCGGCGAAGTCGGGCTGCCCCGTCTTCGGGCACAGGCAGGTGAACTCCGGCACCCGGATGCGGATGGTGTAGTCACGCCCGGGCTGGGGATTGGGGAAGGTTTCCAGGTCTCGGCTAGGCATGCTGGGCATACTGGACGGCTCCTGAGGATTGGGCGGACCGCCGTCCGGCGCTCGGGGCGGCGGCGGGGGAGTCTAGCAGCCCCCCGCCGCGCCGGCACGTCGGATCATCACCCCGGCCTCACCAAGCGAACCACCACCTCAGGGCGACCGGCGCCGCCGCCGGCTCCCGACGTCAGGGCGGCCCGGGTCCCCGTCGAGCTGGACCGCGGGGCCCCGGCCCAGCGCGCTGGGATCGCTCCCGGCGCCGTTAGAGCCGACGCCGGCCAGACCTGGACCCCCGGTGCCGCTGGGGACAGGACCGGGGACGCCACCAGGGACGACACCGGCGGGCACAGTGGAGGTTCCCCCGACCCGGTCCTTCGGAGCCCTGCGACCACCCCGCGGCGCCTTGGGCACGGGTGCAACAGCCTGGATGACCGGTTTGGGCTGCCGCGGCGCCCGCGGCTTCCTGGGCCTTGGCGGCGGCGGGTCCGACGCCAAGCCCAAGGCGGCGGGCGGAGCCGGCTTTGCCTGCCCTGCGGCGGCTTGGCGCATCACCGGGCCCGCAACGGGCGTCGCAGCCGGGGTCGGGAAGGGTGCCGGCGGCGCACCCCCAGTCCCCGGGCCCACAGGGGCGGCTCCCCCACCGCCCTGCGGGCCCGCTCCTTGCGGTGGCGTGCCCTTGGGCGCGACGGACGGGCGCCTCGACCTCAGCAGCCCGATGATGGCGCTGCCGAGGCGCAGCAGCCAGACCAGGAGATTCACCACCCCAAACACAGCCGCCACCACCCAGCCCCACAGGCGCAGTGGGAGGGGCTTGCCCTTGGCCCGCCGGCGCGCCGGTGGGCGGGGGGGCTCCCGGTCAAGGGCTGGGGGGACCTCGCCGCGCAGCGGCCTCAGCCCCTCACATGGATCCTCTGTCTCGATCGCGGCATAGCGCTCGGACAAGGCGATATCCCCGTCCACGGTCTCCACCATGTAAAACTGCCGCCTGGCGCTGATGCAGCCGAGGGGGATCACGATGACCGCCATCAGGGTGCCGACGATGGCCCCGTAGAAGATGCTCACGGCCATGCCCTGGAAGATGGGATCGCTCATCAGCGTCCAGGCGCCGCCGGCGGTGGTCAGAGATGTGATCAGGATCGGCCTCATGCGGACCTCGGCCCCAAGCACCGCCGCCTCGGTCACGCTCTTGCCCTTGGCCGCCTCGATCTTGACGAACTCCACGATCAGGATGGACTGGCGCACGATGATCCCGCCCAGGGCGATCAGCCCGATCATAGAGGTCGCGGTGAACTCGGCCCCCATGATCAGGTGCCCGGGGATGATCCCAAGCAGGGTCAGCGGGATGGGAGACATGATGAGCCCAGCCAGGGCGAAGTTGCGGAACTCCCAGACGATGAGCCCATAGATCAGGACCAGGGCGGCCATAAAGGCGAGGCCCATGTCGCGGAAGGTCTCGTAGGTGACGGTCCATTCCCCGCTCCACTCGAAGCCGGATACGCTGGTGTCCTCCGGGGGGCCGATGAGCCCCATCGGCATGCCGCTGATCTTGACCCCGTCCGGGGTCGTGTAGTCCTTGAGCAGATCCTCAATGTTTAGCATCCCGTAGATGGGTGCCCCGAGGCGGCCCTCCATCTCGCCCACGACATACTCCATGGGTCGCAGGTCCTTGTGGTAAAGGATGGGGTCCTCCGCGACCTTGACGAAGCGCCCGAGCTCGAAGAGCGGGACCACCTCGCCGCTGGGCGACATCACCGGCAGGCTGCCCAGGGAATCGAGCTGGGCCCGATAGGCCAGCGGGACCTGGATGACGATCCAGGTGGGCTCCTGCAGGGCCCCGCGCTTGACGTCTCCGACCTTGAAGCCGCCCATGGCCATGGCCAGGTTCTGGTTGATGGTGTCCACCGAGATGCCGCGGCGCACCGCCTTCTCCGTGTCGACCTCGAAGCGCCAGTAGTCGTAGGGCTCGGCCATGTAGTTGTCCACGTCGACCACGCCTTCGGCCCGCTCGAAGAGGGTGGTCATGTCGGCCGCCACCTGGCGGCGAACCGCTTCGCTGGGTCCATAGATCTCGGCCACCACGGTCTGCAGGACCGGCGGCCCGGGGGGCATTTCTACCACGGCGATCTTCGCCCCCAGGGCGTCGGCGACGGGCTTGAGCATCTGCCGCGCCTTCACGGCCAGGGCATGACTGCCGAGGGCCCGCTCTCGCTTGTCCTTGAGCATGACCAGGAGGTCCCCCTGCCAGGGCCGGCTGCGCATGTAGTAGTGCCGCACCATCCCGTTGAAATTGAACGGCTGGGCCGCGCCGGCATAGGCCTGGACGGCGGTGACCTCCGGCATCTCCTTGACCTTCTCGGCGAGTAGGCGCAGCGCATTGGCCGTCTCCGGCAGGGCAGTGCCATCCGGCATGTTGACCACCACGCTGAACTCGGGTTTGTTGTCGAAGGGCAGCATCTTGACCGGCACGGTCTGGGTGTAGAAGAGGACGCAGACCGCGGCGGTCCCGGCGATGGTCAGCACCAGGAAGGCCAGGCCCAGGGGTCGATGCTCGATCAGGGGAACGATCAAGGGACGGTAGAATCTGCTCACGATCTGGCGCGTCCTTTCCTCGCGCCGCTCGGCGCGATGCAGTGCGGCCAGCCTGGGGCGCACTCGCAGCGCGAACCAGGGCGTGAAGACGAAGGCCGCGACCAGGGAGAAGAACATGGCCGAAGAGCCCAGCACTGGGATGGGGCGCATGTAGGGCCCCATGAGCCCGCTCACCCAGCCCATGGGCAACAAGGCCGAGATGATGGTCAGGGTGGCGAGGATGGTCGGGTTGCCCACCTCGTCCACGGCGCGCACGGCCTTGTCCACCGAGGTCTCGCCGCCCTCCAGCCAGTGGCGGAAGATGTTCTCGACCACAACGGTGGCGTCGTCTACCAGGATGCCGATGGCGAAGATCAGGGCAAACAGACTCACCCGGTCGATGGTGTAGTCCACCACCCAGGCCCACCAGATGGTCACCAGGATGACGATCGGGATGACCGTCAGCACCACAAAGGCGGCGCGCGCCCCCAATCCGACCAGACACAGTACCGAGACGATGATCGCCGCCTCGAACATGGCCTTGAGCAGCTCGTTGACCTTGTCGTTGGCGGTCTTGCCGTAGTTGCGCGTGACCTCGATCTGGACATTGCTCGGGATCAACCTCCCCTTGTGCTGAGCCAGCCGGGCGAGGATCGCATTGGCCACGGTGACACCGTTCGTGCCCTCCTTCTTGGCGATAGCCATGGTCACGGCCGCGGCGCCTTGGACCGGCCGGTCGCCGGTGTAACCCGCACCGGTCGAGTGGGTCACCACCTGCTCGGCGTCCTCCGGCGTCAGCTCGACCCGAGCCAGGTCGCCGACGTAGATGGGGCGCCCGCCCTGCGACCCCACCACGAGCCGAGCGACGTCCTCGGCGTTGCGCAGAAAAGACCCCGAGTACACCGTATAGGCGTTCCCGCCCGATTCGCTGGCCCCGGCGGCCAGCTCGGAGTTGGCGCCCTGGATGGTCCCGGCGATGCGGTCCAAGGTGATGTTATGGCCCGCCAGGCGGTCCATCTGCACCTCCACGCGAATCTGCTCGCGCCGCCCGCCGACGACGAAGCCCTTGCCGGTGTTCGGCAGGGCACCGAGGTCTTGCAGCAGGTCCAGGGCGAGACTGCGCAGCTGACTGTCCTCGACCTCCTCGGACCACAGGGTCAGGGTCACCACCGGGACGTCGTCCACGCTCACCGGCTTGACCAAGGGCGGCTGCACATTGGGGGGCATGCGGTCCATGTTCGACTGCAGCTTGTCATGTACCTTGACGATGGAGGCCCCCATGTCCTCGCCCACCTCGAAGCGCACCGTCACGATCGCCGCCCCGCGCTGGGTCGCGGAATAGACGTGCCGTACGCCCGGGATCTCCTTCATGATCCGCTCCAGGGGCTGGGTCACCAGGGTCTCCACCTGCCGCGCCGAGGCCCCCGGGTATTGCACGAAGATATCGATCATCGGCACCGAGATCTGTGGGTCCTCCTGGCGCGGCGTGAACAAGAGGCCGAGGAGCCCGATGCACAGGGCCCCGATCAGGAGCATGGGCGTCACTGGGGTGTTGATGAACATCCGGGCGACGCGCCCGGAAAAGCCCAGAGGTGGCAGCGGTTGGGGTGGCGGGATCGGGCCGATGTCGCCATTCGACCCGAGGCGATCGGGATTCTCGGCCATGGACATCACTCCTCGCGGGCCGTGCGGGAGCGCCGGCCCTGGTGGGCGCCGGGTGTTGGCCGATGGTCGGGTCTTGAGGGCCGCTGCGGCTTCGGCGACGGGGCTCAGCCTCCGAGCCGATCAGCCCGGTGCAAGGGCCCCGCAGACAGACACCATCCAGCCTCTCGGCGCGTTTTTTCTCGCCGCTCGCTCAAGGCTAGACCAAAATTCAGACTTCCTCAGGAAAATCGCGGAGATTCCTTCAGACGGGCGGTGCGCCCGAGGCCGGTTCGGCCAGGCGCCGGTGCGGCAGGAGCTTGCGCATCAGCACCTCGTCCTGACCGGGTATCACCAGGTCCGGGATGGTGCCGATGGCCCGGAAACCATGGCGCAGGTAGAAGCGCCGGGCCCCGGCATTGAACGCGGAGACCAGGAGCCAGAGGTTGTCCGTGCGCCCCTGCCAGGCGGCCTGGATCTGACCGAGGAGCGCGGCGCCGATACCCTGCCCCTGGGCACCCGGCAGGACGGCAAGCAGCTCGATGTAGGCGCCGCGCAGCCAGGGATGCCGCACCACCGCCACGCCCAGGGTCTCGCCGTCGCGCCGGGCGAGATAGCGGGTCAGATCCGGGTGCACCGCCTGCAGCCCCAGGGCCAGGGATTCGACCCCATAGCCCAGGGTCCGCCAGGGGTCCATCTGGGCCAGGGTCCCGGCGAGGGACACCGCCTGGGCGGGCTCCAAGGCGGGCAGGGCCTGAATGTCCAGCGGGGCCGCGCTCACCCACCCGTCCCGCGCCCAAACAGGGCATCGTAGCGGGCGTTGTCACCGGGGCGCTGCTCGTAACAGCTCTGCGCCGCCAGAGGTCGTCCGGCGGCGAGCAGCTCGCTCACTGTGACAAAGCGGTAGCCCTGGGCGCGGAGCTCCGGGACAAACAGGGGCAGCGCCTCGGCGGTGTGCCAACCGCGTCCGTTGGCATGCGCCACCACGATGGCGCCGCGCCCCGCCCTGACACCCTCGCGCACCGTCCGGGCGATGGCCTGGGCGCTGCGACCCTTGTCCGGATCGCCGGTGACCAGGCTCCATTGGATGGCTGCGAGCCCGAGGCCTGCGGCGGCATCCAGGGATCCCTGGCTACAGACCCCATAGGGGAAGCGAAACAGGGCCGGCCAGGCCGGAATACGCCCCCACTCCTCTACCCCCGCAGCGCGGGCGCAGGGTCGCTCCCCCAGGGCCTGGCGCAGGACCTGATACTCGGCCTGGGTCCACAGGATCTGGGACCTCACCTCTTCCCCCTGGATCACCCTCAGGTTGCCGTGGGTCCAGGCATGATTGCCAACCTCGAAGAGCGGATCGGCCATGAGCTGCATGGCCTGCTCGGGGTGGGTCCGCAGCCACTTGCCCCCGGCGAAAAAGGTCGCCTTGACCCCCTCGCGGCGCAACCTGTTGACCAGCTCTGAGTCATAGCCGGCGCGCTCGCTGGCGCGCTCGCAGAGGTCGAAGGTGAGCGCGATCAGCCGGGCCCCAGGGTCCCGCGGCTCGACCTGGCGGATGGACCCGCGCAGCCCCGGACCGAGTGGCGGCAGGCCTGTCTCTGCGGCCCGGATGGCCCAATCGGGCGGCGGGTCCAGGTCCGGCTTGAGCCGACGCTGGATGTCCTTGTCCTTCCCGCTCCCCGCCAGCTGCTCGGGGGTCCAGCACGCCTCCAGAACTGCCTGCGAGCCGAAGCTCGCCTCTGCCCCTGCGGTCGCGGGCACACCCGGCCCTGCGCCGGGCGCCGACGGTGGCGCCAGCGGGTCGATCCGGGTCGCAGTCGGCGCGGGGGCCGCGGCATCTTGTCCGAGGCAAGCGGCCGTCACCCAGATCAGGGCGAGGGTCGTGGCGGCCGCGGTGAGCCTGTGCATGGCGATCAGTCGGGGGTAACGAGGCGCCGCCTCGGGGCGATCGGAAGGGGCCACTGCCGCGCGAACCCCCGGCCCCTCAGGCCGAGGGGGCATCTGGTGCAGTCGCTTGCATGGACGGGCGCTCCCCGAAGTGTCTAAACCAGGCAGCCAGGGCCGGGTACTGCCCCCGCCAGCCCAGCTCGGGGAGGCGCAGGTCCAGGTAGCCCAGGGCGCAGCCGACGGCGATCTGGGCGAGGGTCAGCGGGCCGGTCAGCAGGCCGGGGTGGGACTCCAGCCAGGCCAGGGCACGGCCGATGGCGGCCAGGCGCACCCGCTCGACCACGGGGTTACGCATCTCCGGGGCGCGCCGACGCTCCAACACCAGGATCACGGCGTCGTCCAGGATCCCGTCCGCCGCTGCCTGGCCCCGCAGCACGGCCCAGCGCGTCCCGCCCGCAGGGGGGATCAGGCGCGGCCCTTCCCCTGCCTCGTCGAGCCACTCACAGATCACCGGGCTGTCGAACAAGGGCTCGCCGCCGTCGGGCACCAAAGTCGGGATCCGGCCCAGGGGATTGGCCGCGAGGAGCTCGGCGCTGGGCTCCTGGACATTGCAAGGGACGAGGGTGATGTGCCCATCGAGGCCCTTCTCGATGGCCATGACCCGCACCTTGCGTACATAGGGGGATGTCGGACTGTAAAAGAGCTTCATCACGCCTCCGCCGGCGGTCTAGGGTAGGGGATTCGGGTCCATGGAGATGCCAAACAGGGTGGCCCTGGTGTCGGTCAGGGCCATGCCGCGCTCAGCGGTTGGCCGACGGAGCGGCGGACTCTGAGCTTGGCATCGGCTCGGGTGCGGGCTGGGCCTGCCGCTCCGCGTCCTCGGACGGCGGCTCGGACGGCGGCTCGGACGGCG
>Ga0272446_1007688_pt1 | contig 10622 bp, 10 predicted proteins | sample YNPCB0061_FD_194587 | JGI IMG/M metagenome (GOLD analysis project Ga0272446, IMG submission 194587) | Hot spring microbial mat communities from Yellowstone National Park, WY, United States - YNP-CB-006-1 | ecosystem: Environmental > Aquatic > Thermal springs > Hot (42-90C) > Sediment | place...
TGCCCTCAACGTCCTCAAGCAAGACCGGTCCATCAAGGCTGGCCTTGAAACCAAGCGGGCCAGGGCTAGTTGGGATGATGCCTACCTCCTCAGGCTACTGGGTATCTGACTTTGCGGTTGCCCTGGGTTCACGCACCGGCAGACTGCGGTTCCTGGGCCGCTCGGTTGTACAATAAAAAGCTATAGGCAGACCCTGGCAGGCAATGCAATTCGAGTCGAGCAGAGGCATCACGGACCGGTTTTCTAGCCTGAGCGCACGGGGAGGGCTTTGGTGGGCGAAATCAGTTTTAAGTTGAACGGGCAAACGGTTGGGGTTTCAGGTGTAGACCCCCACACCACGGTACTCTCCTGGTTGCGCCAGCAAGGTTGGATAGGCAGCAAAGAGGGCTGCGCCGAGGGGGAGTGCGGGGCCTGCGCGCTGCTTTTGCTGCGGCCCGAGGGCCAGGGCGCGCGGCTCGAGGCCGTAAACGGCTGCCTGCTGCTGCTGCCCAGCCTGGCGGGCCAGGAGGTCTGGACGGTGGAGGGGCTGGCGCAGGGGGAGAGGCTGCACCCGGTGCAGGAGGCCATGCTCCAGGGCGGCTCGCAGTGCGGCTACTGCACGCCGGGTTTTGTGGTGAGCATGGTGGCAGAATATTACCGCAAAAATCGGAGCAACTTCGACCTCGAGGCCCTCTCCGGCAACCTCTGCCGCTGCACCGGCTACCGGCCCATCCGGGATGCCGCCCTCTCGCTGGGCCAGCCTGCCCACCACGACCCCCTGGCGCAGCGGCTAAACACCCCGGTGGAGGTGGCGAAATCGCTCGAGTACAGCCCCAAAACCGAGTCGTCCCCGCGCTTTTACCGGCCGGTATCCCTGCCCGAGCTCTACCGCATCCTGGCCGAGCACCCTGCGGCCAAGCTGGTAGCGGGTGGAACCGACTGGGTGGTGGAGGTCAACCAGCGCTTTTCTCGTGCCGAAGTGCAGGTGGACATCAGCCAGGTTGCAGAACTCCAGACCCTTTCCTGGGGCCAGAACTATGTCGAGATTGGCGCGGGCGTAACCCTTTCCGAGCTCGAGCACTGGCTGGAAGGGCGCATTCCCCTCTTGGCCCAGTGGTTTCCCCTGTTTGCCTCCCGCCTGATCCGCAACCGGGCTACCCTAGGGGGCAACCTGGGCACGGCCTCACCCATTGGCGACGGGCCGCCGGTGCTCCTGGCCCTGGGGGCCGAGGTGGTGCTTACCGGCGCAGCGGGGGAGCGGGTGCTGCCGCTCGAGCGCTTCTTCACCGGCTACCGTCAGACCGCCTTAGAGCCCGGCGAGGTCATCCGGGCGGTGCGAATCCCCCTGCCCCTGGCCCCCCAGGCCCGCTTCTACAAGGTGTCCAAGCGCCGTATGGACGATATCTCCACGGTGGCCGCGGCCTTTGCCCTGCGGCTGGAGGGGGGCCGGGTGCAGTCCATCCGCGTCGGCCTGGGCGGGGTGGCCTCCACCCCCGTGCGGGCAGTCCAGACCGAGGCTTTCCTGGAGGGCAAGCCCTGGGATGAGCGCACCGTGCGCTCCGCCAGCGAGCTGATCCGCAGCGAGTTCAGGCCCATTGACGACCACCGTGGCAGCGCGGCCTACCGCAGCGCTATGCTCTCGAGCCTGCTGCAAAAGTTCTACGCCGAAACTGCGGAGGTGCGGGCATGAAGATTATCGGACGAGCGGTTCCCCACGAATCGGCCCGGGGACACGTGACCGGGCGGGCCCTCTACACCGACGACCTCTGGCCCCGCTACCCCCAGGCCCTTCACGCCTGGCCGGTGCAGGCCCCCCATGCCCACGCCCGCATCACCCGGCTGGAGGCCTCGGCTGCCTATGCCCTGCCGGGGATGGTGCGGGTGCTCACTGCCGCGGATGTGCCGGGCCTGAACGACTCCGGCATCAAAGGCGACGAGCCTTTGTTCCCCTCCGAGGTGATGTACCACGGCCAGGCAGTGGCTTGGGTGCTGGCCGAAAGCGAGGAGGCCGCGCGGCTGGGCGCGGCGCAGGTGCAGGTCGAGTACGAACCGCTGCCAGCCATCCTTACCCTAGAGGAGGCCATCCGGCAGGGGAGCTTCCAGGGGGCTATGCTGCAGGTAAGGCGGGGCGATGTGGCCCAGGGCTTAGAGGCCTCGGCGCGGGTGCTCGAGGGCGAGCTCGAGCTGGGGGGGCAGGAGCACTTTTACCTGGAAACCCAGGCCTCGCTGGCCCTGCTGGACGAGAGCGGCCACCTCCTGGTGCACGCCTCCACCCAGCACCCCTCCGAGACCCAGGAGGTGGTGGCCCAGGTGCTGGGCCTGCCGCGCAGCCAGGTCACGGTGCAGTGCATCCGCATGGGCGGGGGCTTTGGCGGGAAGGAAGTCCAGGCCAACCCCTACGCTGCGGTGGCGGCTTTGGGGGCCTACCTGACCCGGCGCCCGGTGCGGGTGCGGCTTTCGCGCCTGCAAGACATCACCCTGACCGGCAAGCGCCACCCCTTCTACGCCCGCTGGAAGGTGGGCTTTTCCGAGGAGGGCCTCTTGAATGCCCTAAAAATCGAGCTTTTCTCCGACGGGGGCTGGTCGCAAGACCTGAGCGAGCCGGTGCTGGCTCGAGCCCTCTGCCACCTGGACAACGCCTATTACATCCCCCACCTCGAGGCCACCGGGCGGGTCTGCAAGACCCACAAGACCTCCCAGACCGCCTTCCGGGGCTTTGGCGGGCCGCAGGGCATGGTCTTTATCGAGGAGATCCTCGACCGGGTGGCCCGCAGCCTGGGTCTGCCGCCCGAGGCGGTGCGGGAGCAGAACTTCTACCGGCTGTCCGACACCCAGGAGACCATCACCACCCATTACGGCCAGGTGGTCAAGGACGCCGAGCGCATCCGGCTCATCTGGGACGAGCTCAAAGCCAGCGCCGAGTTCGACCGCCGCCGCCGCGAGATCGCCTTGTTCAACGCCCAGAACCCCCAGCGCAAGCGGGGCCTGGCCATGACCCCGGTCAAGTTTGGCATCTCCTTCAACTTCACCACCTACAACCAGGCCGGAGCACTGGTGCTCGTGTACCAGGATGGCTCGGTGCAGGTCAACCACGGGGGCACCGAGATGGGCCAGGGGCTTTTTACCAAAATCCAGCAAATTGCCGCCGAGGCCCTGGGGGTGCCGCTAAAGGCCATCCGCCTGATGCCCACCCGCACCGACAAGGTGCCCAACACCTCCGCCACCGCCGCCTCCACCGGGGCCGACCTGAACGGGGCCGCGGTCAAGGAGGCCTGCGAAAAGATCAAGGGCCGCCTGGCCGTGGTGGCCGCCCAGAAGTTGGGTGTGCACCCTGCCGACGTGGTCTTCCAGGACGGCCAGGTCTACAGCATCTGGAAGCCCGCCGAGCGCATCCCCTTTACCGAGGTGGTCAGGGCCGCCTATGCCCAGCGGGTGCAGCTCTTTGCCGATGGCTTCTACCGCACCCCTGGGCTTTACTGGGACAAGAGCCGGATGCAGGGCCAGCCCTTCCACTACTTCGCCTTTGGCGCAGCCGTGAGCGAGGTAGAGGTAGACGGCTTCACCGGCCAGTACACCCTGCGCCGGGTGGATATCCTGCACGACGCGGGCGACTCCCTATCGCCCCTGGTGGATCTGGGCCAGGTGGAGGGGGGCTTCATGCAGGGCCTGGGCTGGCTCACGCTGGAAGACCTGCGCTGGGAGGCCAAAGGGCAGGTGGCCACCCGCTCGGCCAGCACCTACAAGCTCCCCAGCTTTTCCGAGCTGCCCGAGGTGTTCAATGTGCGGTTGTTGCCCAAAGCCAGCGAAAGCGGGGTGGTCTACGGCTCCAAAGCGGTGGGGGAGCCCCCCCTGATGCTGGCCATCTCGGTGCGGGAGGCCCTGCGGGATGCGGTCGCGGCCTTCGGGGCGGGAGGGGTGGTTGAGCTGGCCTCACCCGCCACGCCCGAGGCGGTCTATTGGGCCATCGAGCGGGTGCGGCAAAAGGCCATGGTTTCGGGGGACTAGACGATGGCGAAAATGGTCGACATCCGCCAGGCCAGGGGGCAGCTTTCCAGCCTGCTCGAGCGGGTTCGTTCAGGGGAGGAGATCATCCTGAGCAAGAACGGTCAGCCATACGCCCGGCTGGTGCCGCTGGAAAAACCCAAGAAGCGCAAGCTGGGGTTCATGAAGAGGTTTGGAAAGGTGGACAAAGACTTTTTCGGGCCGCTTCCAGAGGAGGAACTGAAAGCCTGGGAATGAGCATTCTGGAGCGGAAGAGCGGGTTTCTTATGCGGGCTAATGGAGTATGTGCTGATGCGCTGGTTTGAACACCTGAACCGATTGGTAGCCGAGCAGGAGCCGCTGGTCATGGTCACGCTGGTGGCGGTGCGGGGCCACGCCCCCCAGGAGGCCGGGGCCAAGATGCTGGTCACAGCGGGCGCGACCTACGGCACCATTGGGGGTGGGAACCTCGAGGCCACCGCCATCCATCTGGCCCGGCAGATGCTGGCCGAGCGTGCCCTGGCCCCCCAGATGCACACCATCCGGCTCACCGAAAACGCCCTTGCCGAGTATGGGGTGCAGTGCTGCGGGGGTGAGGTGAGCGTGTTGCTCGAGCCGGTTATCTCGCACAAGCCCACCGTGGCGATCTTCGGACTGGGACACGTGGGGCTGGCGCTGGCCAGGGTCCTCTCCATCTGTCCCATAGCCATCTGGCTGGCCGACTCGAGGGCCCAGATGCTCGCCCCTGAGCGACTGGAACCGCTGCGCCAGGGCCAGGCCGAGATCAAAACTTTCCACGCGCCCATCCTGGACGGGGTGGTAAACGACCTGCCAGAGGGCGCGCACCTGGTCATCCTGACCCACGACCACGCCGAGGATTTGTTCGTGCTCGAGCGGGCTTTGCGCCGGGCCGACCTGGGCTATATCGGCCTGATCGGTAGCGCTAGCAAGTGGGCCCGCTTCCGGCAGAAGCTGGGCCAGCAGGGCTTTTCCGAGGCCGATTTCAAGCGGGTGACCACCCCCATTGGTCTTCCGGGGGCCAAAAGCAAAGCGCCGGAGGCCATTGCCATTGCCACGGCGGCCCAACTGCTGCCGCATATTTTCGGCACCCTCCAGGCTAGGCCGGCCCGGGAAAAGGTGGCCGAGTAACGCGGTTTTAGGTATGATTTGCGGCAATGCCGGCGCTGCTCGAGCTGAAAAACATCACCAAGCGCTTTCCGGGGGTGGTCGCCAACGACGGGGTGAGCCTCGAGGTCTACCCCGGCGAGGTGCTGGCCCTGCTGGGGGAAAACGGGGCGGGTAAGTCCACCCTGGTCTCCATCCTCTATGGGCTGTATCGCCCCGACGAGGGGGAGATTCTGGTGGAGGGCCGTCCGGCCAGGATTGGCTCGCCGATGGACGCGCTAAGGCTGGGCATCGGGCTGGTGCCCCAGCACCCCACGCTGGTAAACCGCCACACCGTAGCGGAGAACCTGGCCCTGGGTATTGGCAGCCCCCTGCTGCCTGCCCAGCGCATTGTGCCGCTGGTGGAGCGGATGGCCCAGGGCTATGGTTTGCAGATAGACCCCAGGGCCCGGGTTTACCAGCTTTCACCCGGTGAGAAGCAACGGGTGGAGATTGTGCGGGCCTTGTTGCGGGGGGCCAAGGTGCTCATCCTGGACGAGCCCACCAGCGTGCTCACCCCCCAGGAGGCCGAGGCCTTGTTCAGGGTCATGCGCGAGCTACGGGCGGCGGGCAAGTCGCTTGTTTTTATCTCCCACAAGCTCGAGGAGGTGCTTTCCATTGCCGACCGCTGCACGGTGCTGCGCCGGGGGCGGGTGGTGGGCAGCCTGCCTAAAGAAGAGGCCAGCAAGGCCAAGCTGGCCGAGCTGATGGTAGGGCGCTCGGTGAGCTTCGAGCGCAAACGGCAAGCCGCGCAGGTGGGCGATGTGGTACTCGAGGTCGAGCAACTCGAGGCCCGCTCGAGCCGCAACCTGCCGGCCTTGCGGGGGGTCTCCTTTGCACTGCACCGCGGGGAGATTCTGGGCATCGCCGGGGTGGCGGGCAATGGCCAGAGCGAGCTGGTGGAGGTGCTGGCAGGATTACGCAACCCCACAGCGGGTTCTTTGCGTCTGCTGGGGCAGCCCCTGCCAGCCCATCCGGCCCGCCTGTTTGAGCTGGGTGTGGCCCACATCCCCGAAGACCGCATTCACATGGGCACGGTTCCCAGCATGAGCGTGGCCGAAAACCTGGCCCTGCGTACCTTCGACCGGCCCCCGCTGGCCCGTGGGGCTTTGCTCGACCCGGCGGCTTTTTTGGCCCAGGCCGAGGCGAGGGTGCGGGAATACGCCATCGCCACGCCCAGCCTGCACACCCCCTCGAGACTCCTTTCGGGCGGCAACATCCAAAAAGTTATTCTGGCCCGCGAGCTGGCCGGGCAGCCCCAGCTCATTCTGGCCGCCCACCCCACCTACGGCCTGGATATTGGGGCCACCGAGCAGGTGCACCGGGTCTTGCTGGAAAAAACCCAGCAGGGGGCGGCGGTGCTCTTGGTCTCGGAAGACCTGGAGGAACTGCTTTCGCTCTGCGACCGGATAGGGGTGCTCTACCGGGGATGGCTCAAAGGCCCTTTTGCGGTCGGTAGCCTTACCCGCGAAGAGATTGGCCTGCTGATGACCGGAGGTGAGGCATGAGGCTCGAGCCCCTCGCCCACGCCTCGCCCTGGCGGATGCTGGGGGTTACGCTGGCTGCGCTGGGGCTGGCCTTTGTGCTGGTGGGGGGGGTGTTTGTGGCCTATGGGCAGAATCCGCTCGAGGTCTACCGGCTCATGTTTACCGGAACCCTGCTGGAGGCCAGAGGCTGGCAGGAGATCCTGCGCCGCAGCATTCCCTTGCTCCTGATTGGGGTGGGCCTCACCCTGGCTTTTCGCACCCAGTTCTACAACATCGGGGCCGAGGGGCAGCTTTTGCTGGGGGCGGTGCTGGCGGCGGGGGTGGCCCTCTTCCTGCCCCTGCCCGCTCCCCTGAGCCTGCCGGCGATGGTGCTGGCCGGGGCTTTGGGCGGGGCGCTGTGGTGCGGCCTGGCGGCCTGGTTGCGGCTGCGCTTCAGCGTCAACGAGATTCTCTCCACCCTGATGCTCAACTACGTGGCCCAGTCGCTGGTGATCTTCCTGATTAACGGCCCCTGGCGCGGCAAGGACGTGCGGGGCTACATCTACTCCGACCGTTTTGCCGAGTACCAGCAGATTCCGCTTTGGCCGGGCTCGAGCGTCCACTGGCCCACCTTGCTTTTGGGCGTGCTGCTGGCCCTTTTGTTGCAGTTTTTGCTCTTTCGCACCACCCTGGGTTTCCGCATGCGCATCGTGGGCGAGAACCCCGGGGCGGCCCGTTACCTGGGCCTTCCTCAAGACCGGGTGCTCCTGCTCTTGGCCCTCATCACCGGGGGTATGGCCGGTCTGGCTGGGGTGGGGGAGATCGCCGGTATCCACCACCGCCTGATTGAGCCCAGCCAGCTCTCTTCCGGCTATGGCTTTACCGCCATCATCGTGGCCTGGCTGGCCCGGGGGCACCCTGCGCTGGTGCTCCTCACCGCTCCCCTGATGGGCCTGGTGTTGGCCGGGGGCGACCTGTTGAAGGTAAGCCTCAATATGCCCTTTCGCATCGTGGATATCTTCAGCGGGGTGATTTTGTTCTGCCTGATTGGTTCGGAACTATTTTTACGCTACCGTGTTCGCTGGGGAAGGTAACGTGGAAACGGCCCGGTTTTGCTTTATGCGTTTGTGCTAATATGGCTTTATGCGAACCACACTGGATCTGCCCGATGAGCTGTACAAACGCCTGAAGCTGCAGGCCGTGCACGAAGGCAAGACCCTCAAGGAGGTGGTGCTCAGGTGCCTGGAGGAGGGGCTGCGCCGGCAGGCTGCCACCCCGGCGGGGCGGCCCTTGCCCATCGTACCCGAAGCAGGACGAACCATCCGGGCCTATTCGCATGCAGAGTTGTGGGAGCAGCTTGAGCAGCATGAGGCTTCCTGACACCAACTTCTGGTTCGCCCTCTTGGTGCCGGAGCACCCTTTTCACCCCAGGGCCCTGGCTTTCTGGGAGACCTCGAGCCAGTTTGCGCTCAACCGGATTGTAGCGATGGGGCTGCTACGGCTGCTCACCAATCCGGTAGTGATGGGGCATAAGCCCCTCGAGGTTACCGCAGCGTGGACCGTGTACTGGAAACTCAAGCACGAGAGCGGGGTTGTGCTGCTACCGGAGCCCGAGGGGCTGGACGATGCCCTAGAGACCCTTGTGCACGAGGGAATCCCGCCCCGGCTGTGGACGGACGCCTACCTGGCTGCGTTTGCGATGGCCGGTGGTTTGCAACTGGTCACCTTCGACCAGGACTTCAGGCGCTTCCAGGGCCTGAGTTGCATACTGTTGTGAGATATGGAAGAGATCGCCAACGCCTTCGCTCGAGCCCTTTCCTTTGGTACCCCTTTGCTCCTGGCCTGCCTGGGGGCCATCCTGAACGAGCGCGCCGGGGTGGTCAACCTGGGGGTGGAAGGCATGATGGCCCTGGGCGCTCTGGCCGGTTTTGCGGTGGCCTATGGCAGTGGGGCGGGGGATGGCAACCTCTGGCTGGCGGTGCTGGCGGCCATGCTGGCGGGCGCCCTGGCCGCCATGCTGCACGGCTTCGTAACCATTACCCTGCAAGCCAACCAGTTTGTCTCGGGTCTGGCCCTGACCATGGTGGGCCTGGGCACGGCCGGTCTGTTGGGTAAGCGCTTCGAGGGGCTGCCGCTCTTTAACCAGCCCCCCGAGTGGCCTTTCACCCTGGGGGCTATCATGCTGGCGGTTTTGCTGAGTTTTGTGTTCTATGCGACCCGGCTTGGCCTCTCGCTGCGCTCGGTGGGGGAGAACCCGGCAGCAGCCGATCTGCTGGGCCTTAATGTGCTGGGGGTGCGGTATGCGGCGGTGGCGGCGGGGGGTGCCCTGGCCGGGCTGGCCGGTGCCTACCTCTCGCTGGTCTACCGCCCCTCCTGGACCGATGGCATGACCGCCGGGCTGGGCTGGATTGCGGTGGCGCTGGTAATCTTTGTGGGTTGGAGTCCCGTGCGGGCGGTGTTTGGGGCCATCTTTTTTGGCTTGCTCTACTACCTTCAGTTCCGGCTCCAGGGCCAGGCGGCCATTCCTTCGGAAGTATTTGCCAGCCTGCCCTACCTTCTGGTTATACTTGTGCTGGCTTTGTCGGGGCTGCGTGGGCAGCAGGGCAACGCCCCTGAAGCGTTGGGCAAACCTTATCGGCGGGGCGAGCGCTAAAGCCCTAGCTACGGCTGGTAAACCCAACAAGGGCATGTTGGGTTGGTCAAATGGAGGGGTTTGTATGAGAAAGAGCTGGTTAATGGGTGCTTTGATGGCTTTGGCCCTGGGTTTTGGGATGGCCCAGCCGGCCAACCTTAAAGCCTGCTTCATCTACGTAGGCCCTATTGGCGATGTGGGCTGGACCTTTGCACACGACGAGGCCCGCCGGGCCGCCGAGAAGGCCATTCCCGGCCTCACTACCCAGTACGTGGAGTCGGTCAAGCCAGCCGATACCCTGGCTACGGTAGACCGGCTGGTGGCTGGGGGTTGTAACGTCATCTTCACCACCTCCTTCGACTTCATGGACCCCACCCTCGAGGCCGCCAAGAAGTATCCCGAGGTGATTTTTGCCCATGCCTCCGGCTTCAAGCGGGCCCCCAACATGCTTACCTACATGGCCGATTTCTACCAGATTTACTACCTGAACGGCCTGATGGCGGGTGCCCTCACCAAGAGCGGCAAGGTGGGCTACGTGGCGGCTTTCCCCATCCCCGAGCTTAAGCGTCACATCTCGGCCTTTGCCCTGGGGGTGCGGGCGGTGAACCCCAAGGCTACCGTGAATGTCAAGTGGATCAACGCCTGGTTTGACCCCGTGAAGGCCCGCGAGGCCGCCGAGGCCCTGATGGCCGAGGGCAACGATGTCCTGGCCTTCACCGAGGACACCGCTACGGTCGTTCAGACCGCGGCCCGGCGCAAGGTGCCCAGCTTCAGCCACTACAACTCGATGTACAAGTACGCCCCCGACTACGTGGTCTCGGGCCAGCTCGTAGACTGGAGCGTGATCTACATCGACATCCTGAAGAAGGTTCAGAACGGTACCTACACCCCCAAAAACCTCCAGAACGTAGACTACTGGTGGCTGGCCCGCGAGAAAGCGGTAATGCTCGGGGCCCAGGTGGGCATGCCCATCAACCCCAAATTTGAGGCGGCCCTCAAGAAAGCCACCATGACCGTGAACGGCAAGAAGGTTAGCGTCTACGACCGGGTGATGGAGCTCTACAAAGACATCCAGAGCCCCAACCCCAAATGGGACCCCTTCACCGGCCCCATCCGCGACCGCAACGGGGTTTTGCGGGTGCCCGCTGGGCGCAAGATGACGGTGAAGGAGCTCAACGAGATGCAGTGGGTGGCGCCTGGGGTGGTCGGCCCGGTGCCGGACGAGCCCAAGTAGAAGCAAAAATTGGCTGGGGTGCTTTGTGCACCCCGGTTTTTTTATTTGCATTTTAGGAGTTACGCACTTGAGTGAGGATTTGGGGGGAACAAGATCGATAAAATCGCGCACAGAACGGCATTTACCCGAATCCTAACGTGCCTGCGTTTACAAGGTATAACGATTC
>Ga0272446_1007689_pt1 | contig 10619 bp, 5 predicted proteins | sample YNPCB0061_FD_194587 | JGI IMG/M metagenome (GOLD analysis project Ga0272446, IMG submission 194587) | Hot spring microbial mat communities from Yellowstone National Park, WY, United States - YNP-CB-006-1 | ecosystem: Environmental > Aquatic > Thermal springs > Hot (42-90C) > Sediment | place...
TCGCCACCCAGACTGTCGATGTTCAGGAGTCCAGCCAGTAGCAAGGCATACTCATGCGGAAACTCTCCTTGGCCACAGGTCAGCACTCCCGACGCATGCCGGGCACGCAATCGTCCCTGGAGTTTGCTAGCCTGACCGGATACCACCTCAGTGACGAACAGGGTGCGTTCACGAACGGTACGCGTCAAGCGATCGATTGCGGTGCGTGCCTGTCCCCAGGAACGCTGCGTACTTTGCAGTTCCGGTAGGGCATCATCGACGAATAGACAGTCGCCATCGTACCGACTACCGAACAGTCGATCGATCGGTAGTTCCGACTCACTCAGTGGTTGAAATTGCCTCAGCAATTCAGAAGACACCTCAGAGCCGATCTGGTGCGGTGACACCACATTTGCACCCAGAGTGGCGGCCAAACGCTCGCACTGATGCCGCAACACTCCTTTCAACTGCGAGCCAGGCAGGAACGGTATCTGCCGACCGTTGACCATGCGGCGACGCACCAGCCGATCCATGCCCGCCGAGCCCTCACCACTGCCGGCGTGCCAGTTGCTTTCCCAGATGATTTCAAATCGGACATCCAGACGCTGTGCGGTCATGATGCCTCCTGTGGAGTAAAGAGATCGTGAGCTTCGATGAGATCCGCCAGAGCGGTCGCCGGCTTGTTGTTGTGTCGGCACCAGGGAAAATTCTGCTCCATACCCAACTTTTGAAGTACCGACCACAACGTAGAGCGTTCCTGTCGTTGCCCAGTCTGCCGGAGCCGGCTGAACAACTCGCGACAGCGATCCTCCGCGCGAACGCTGCGAGCATCGAGAACAGCCTCCCACAGATCGTGCAACTTGGAACGCGGAATCTGCGCTTTCTGTAGTCGCTCCACGCACTCACGCAGCTTGACCAGATCTTCTCGAGAATACGGTCGGAGAGTGCGAGCCGGGGTGCCTTCCAACCCGACGTGATAATCATTGCGACGAACGGCTGACAAGTCGGCACTATGCCCACCGACGACGAGATGGAAATCGATGTAGGTGGGAGCGTGATAATTTCCACAACGCGGATCGCTGCTGCCCGCCTTTTTAGCACTCTTGAGTAGATCCTCGGCCAGATCCAGCAGCAGATAAAACGGATAACCAGCCCGAGCAAAACTCACGCCGCAAGAAATGGTCATGCCCTTGCCCTGGAGTTTGCTCTGGAAGAACCGCGCTGGCTCACCGGTCAATTTGGCGATCTGCTGCTGAGTCAAATCCTCGAACCGTTTGGTCACTTCCAGGGCAAACGGCAAGGCCAGATCCGCTGGCAGCAAGACGAGCAAATCGTCGCCGCCCAGCAACAGAATGTCCGCTGGCAAGGGCTTGCGCGATCCCTCGCGAAACGCCTGAATCTCGGCTTGGCAGACGGTGGTCAGTGCCGCGTAGCAGGCTTGGCGAATGCTGTTATCGACGATCGAACTGAAAGTCCGGCACGTCGCCACGGAATCGAGTTCTTGGACTAGTCGCCCCATAGCGTTGCCGTCGGCATAGACCAGACCGACGTAGTTGCGCCGTGGCCCCCGTACACGCTGGACTCGTAGATCCTCAAAATCGCTACTGTCTTTCGGACGGAGTTTCGACCAGGCTTGTTCATCTGGCCAATCGTTTGTATTCCCCAGATAATCCATCCAGCCATGCCAGATTCCATTCCGCCAGATCTGGCTCAATTCATCGCGTTTGCAGCGAGCGGCTTCAGAGAGCATCAGGGATTCACCGCCCCAGTTGTAATTGCTTGTCTGTGCTGGCAAGTGCGAGGCAGAACTGCATTCCGCAAGCAATGGCCACAGCGGCGCACAACGATTGGCCGAGGCGGTTTCTCGCCAGCAGCGGAGTTGCCGATGCGCCTGCCGACTGGCTTCCTGATAGGACAACGATTCCGGCCAGGGCACCAAACCCCAGACTAATCGTGCATCGCCACCTGTCTGATGGCGATAGTGCCGTGCTAAAACAGTGACGGCCGATTCAGCCGCTTCACGGTCAGCCGCGTGCAGCACAAATTGCCCGCTACCGCCATTGGCGAAAACCACCTCCAGCGTGCCGCCGGAGAGGTTGGCCCGTAATACCCGCTCGGTTTCTTGACGATTCAGTCGGTCGAGCAGGGCACTGGCACCGCGTATCTCTGCCAGCGCATCAGTTCCGAAGACAAAATGCTTGATTCCGGGCGTATCAGTGACGAGCAAAAATCTTTCCATGTGGTATCCTAGAGCGTTAGGAGCGAAGCTATTAAATCAGTTTGAAGGTCTGCTGAGTAGATGATTTAGAACCATACCTTCTCTGTAGCAGATGACTTCTGAAGAAGACAGAGCTATCGCTCACTAGTGTGAATATGTAGGAATCTGCTCGGTTATGACAATTCTTTTCCCGTTTTCTGTTCAGGCACCTAACAGCCGATAACCGCCCAGTGTCCGCCGCGCTTCGCGGCTCTCAATCCAGACAACGTTGTCGCCCTTCCGAGCATGCTCGACCAGTGGCGGTAGGTTAGCCACCTGCTGCCTAGTGGATACAGCTACAAACAATCGCTTGGCGGTATTCAGGCTCCCCTCGTCGCCCCCAGAAGACGACACCTCGGCTGCTCAGTAGACGCAATCAATCCCCCTCATATTGTTATACGCTTAAGCTGCAAATTTATTTACAATCGCTAGTGGAAAACTAATTGAAGAATGAGCGGGATCTACAAATGTAAATGTCTTCATGGCGGGCACTAGTATGGCTTGGTTCTCTACAGTTGGTTTGGTGCCGAAGACGTGCCCAGCAATGCAAGAGCCTGTTGCCGTATGGACAACCTCAAACGGCTAGAGCGAAACAGTGGTCGTGTGTTGCAACGGACTTGAGACTGCTAGCTTGGACGACCGCAACCAATACTCGACAGGGGATGGACGTGATCCCCCTGTGTTATGGGGGATGGCTTTTAGGCAGCACTCGGATCTGCCCTCGCGCTGCCTTGACTTTGTTCTCGTCCTTTGGTCGTGAGGTTCCAGCTTGTTTAGCTGGCTTGCTAAAGGGGAACAAAATGCGGCTAGAGGTGCCTCAAGGCCGGGCTGGCTGGGCTGGGGCTGGCCGATTAGGTGCGGGGCGTGGTGGAGTCGGACGAACCGGCTGCGGACGAGCGGGCACTTTTTCTGGGACGCGAACCGGCTCACGACGGGGTGTCGTCTCGCGACGGTGCATGCGATACGTCATGGATCGACCTCCTCAGAACGGCTGCGGAGATAAGCAGGATTAACCGAATCGCCAATATCATAATAAGCCAGTGCCTGGCGGAACGTGGACGGATCAGGCAGTTCGTACAGCGACGTTTCGCCTCGGGCGATGGCTTGCCTGACCTGGGTCAGATACCAGCGGGTGGCCTCTTCCTCGGCGGGGTCGATGAACGGATCGGCCGGCAGGTTCGGCACAGTCGGCAACTCGCCCGCCAGTACCCCGGCGATGGCCGTACTCGTTTGATACCCTAGTTGCCGAACTTGCCTGATGAACTCCGCACCCCGCGTCAGGTCGCGCCCCTCTACCTCGCCTTGATGCAGCATCATCGCCTCGACACCACGCAACGGCAACAGCAGCCGATCCCAGCGCGTGTCGGGATCATACAGCGGCACGACCCAGCCGTAATGCGGATAGAGCGATTCTTCCAGGCGATAGCGTTCGCAGGCGATGCGGCGTTCGTAGTCGTCGCCGGGTTGTAGTCGATGGATCAATTGCGGATCGCGGTAGCGGTCGTAGCGACGCAACAGAGCCACCAGTCGCCGCTCGAAATCACGCCACAGCCCGGCAATGGCCAGTCGGCGTTCGTCGAGCCAGGGCAACGGCTGATTGCCGGCCAGCACGCGACAGGTGTCGGCCACACACCCCAGCAGCAGTCCCAGATTGAGCAACTGGATCTCGCGAAACAGGCCAGCCAGATTCGGCGTACTCAGCCGAACCGGCAGCGGAAAAACGTAGTCGAGCCGATGCCCGCGTGCCTGACCGGGAAAGCGTACCTCTAGCAGATCGCCACGAATCAACAGCCCATAGGCCGCATTGGGATCGCGCGGTGGGCGACGCAACAGGGCCTGGAAGCGCTGCAAATCGGTGGTGGCGATAAACAGATAGAACGCCAGGAACCGCCCTCGTTCGCACAGAGACGGCAGAAAGCCTGTGTCGTAGCCAATGGAAATTTGGATTTCTGGGTCGCCCAGGTGGTAGCGGTACTGTTCGACCCAGCAGGCCAATTCCAGTGGCACACTGGTCACTGGAGCCAGCCGCTTGGAGGCAGTGCCGGCTCCGAGCTTGGCTCCCAGAGTGACGCGATAGAGCAGGTCGGCATCGGGTGGGCAATGGGCTAGGGTGGCCGCAAATCCGGGCATTTCTAGCAACGCCTGCACGAGTTGTTGCCGAGCCGTGCAGTTGCCCAACTCGGGCAGCAGTCGCAACTGCTGATACGCCGTCAACAGAGCTTGCTGACGAAGTTCCGGTTGCGACTCGTTGAGCAATCCGAGAACCCGACGAAAACTGGCTGGGGTGGTAGTTCGCTCCAGCGATCGCGACACCTCGCGCAGCCAAGCCAAGCGAGCCTCGGCCCGACGGATCTGCAAGCGAGTGATGGTTTGCTTGAGGAGCTCCAAGGCGGCGAGGCTGAAGCCCAGCAAGACGAGTAAGCCGCTGCATTGCAGCAGTCCACCCAGCGAAATGAGCAGGTGATTCAGTAGCGGTCTGGGTTCGTTCGACGGCGGCAATCCCGCCAGATGGGCAATCGCCAGCCCGCCGGCCAAAAGAATGGCCAGCAACAACACCTGCTCTTGAGCGGGCAATCGTGCCGAACGCGGAAACAGCAATCGAGAGGAGATCATGTCCATTCTCCGGCCAGGCTCGGGGGCGCGGGCCGCGAAATTCATCTGCTCCATCCTACGCGCCGATCGGCCGGAATGCTACAGCAGGCAGAAACATTACTATTCGGAGAGAAATAGACGGGCTAATTCGCTCACTTCTGACGAGCCAGTTCCTCCTCGATGAGTTGCCGTAACAGACTGCGATGACAGCGTGTCTCGTCGGTGCAAGATCGCGAACACATCAGCGTAATAGTCTTGCCCTCGGCGACCAGACCAGCCAGTACGGCAATCTCGTCGGTCTGGGCTTGCATTTCCTCGCGGTAGCGACGGGCGAACTCTTCCCAGGCGAGTGCCGGTCGGCCGGTCTTGCCATAAAGTGCTGCGTGCAGCTCCTTGCTCGGCCCGAGATCCTTCTTCCAGATCGTCCAGGTTTCCCTGGCCTTGGGCAACGCGCGAGGGCGGTAGCGGCAAACGAGGATCTTCAACCCGTCGTCGGGTTCGATCGGATCGCACCATCGCTTGATTCGGATCACCGTTGGCTCTCCTCTTGCCTGTGGGTTGCTGATCTCTCAATGTATCCTACAGTTGCCCTCTGGGACAACCGGATTCCGAGCTATGAAGGATGCTTTCATGGAACGCTTGCTCGTTCTCCTTGCTACCTGTCTGCTGTTGCTGACCGCCCCTACGCTGGCCGCTGATCGTCGTCGGCCGATGCAAATTGACGATTTGTTCCGTCTGCAACGCGTCAGCGATCCGCAGATCAGCCCCGATGGCCAACACGTCGCCTACGTCGTCACCAGCGTCGATCTGGAGGCCAACACCCTCTCGTCGGCTATCTGGATCGCTCCCACTGGCAAAGGAGAACCGCGACAACTGACCAACAGCGGCAAACGCGATCGCCATCCGCGCTGGAGCCCCGATGGTCGGCAACTGCTCTTCGAGTCCAACCGCAGCGGCACCTACCAACTCTGGCTCATCGACCTAGCAGGTGGCGAAGCTCGGCAGTTGACCCAGATTAGCACCGGAGCTACCGACGGCATCTGGTCGCCCGATGGCAAGCACATCGCCTTCGTCTCCAGCGTCTACCCGGAATTCTCCAGCGAGCCGTTCAAGGTCGCCGATGCCGCCAACAAGAAGAAAGCCGAGGCCGCCGAGAAGAACCCGGTCAAGGCTCGGGTCTTCAGCAAGCTGTTCTTCCGCCACTGGGACAGCTACGTCGAGGACAAGCGACAGCATCTCTTCGTACTGCCGCTGCACGACGGCAAGCCGGGCGAGCCACGCAACGTCACGCCTGGCGACCGTGACGCAGTGCCCACCTCCTCGACCTTCGCTCTGGGCGACGACCACACCTTCAGCCCCGATGGGCAGTATCTGCTCTACACGGCAACGCCCGACCGCGATGAGGCGTGGAGTACCAATTTCGACATCTTCCGCGTCAGCATCCAGGGCGGACAGCCCGAGAATCTGACGAAGAACAATCCCGCTGCCGACGGCGCACCGCGTTTCGCACCGGACGGCAAGCAGCTGGTCTATCGTGCCCAGAAGCGAGCCGGCTTCGAGGCCGACCGCTGGCAACTGTACGTTGTGGCCTGCGATGCCTCGGGTGCCTGGAAGGGCAAGCCGCGCAGCCTGACGGCCGATTTCGACGGTTCGCCCGAGTCGTTCGCCTGGGCCGGCGACAGCAAGGCAGTGTACTTCGTCGCCGAGCAGAAAGCCCGCTCGCCCATCTTTCGCGCCGACCTCGATGGCAGCGTTGCCCCGGTGCTGGAAGGACACAGCAACGGCCATCTGAGCGTTTCCCGCGATGGCAAGACCCTGGCCTTCACACGCGTGGCCATGCATTTCCCGCATGAGGTGTTCGTCGCCACGCTCGATCCGGCCACACGCACGGCTGCTGCCGCCCGCAACATCAGCCAAGTCAACGCCAAGCTGCTGTCCCGACTCGATCTGCCCTTGCCGGAAAGCGTCACGATTCCGGGAGCCGACAACACGCCGATGCAGATGTGGATTCTCAAGCCGCCCGGCTTCGATCCGAAGAAGAAATGGCCGGTCGCCTATCTGGTGCATGGCGGGCCACAGGGTGCCTGGGAGGACGGCTGGAGTTTCCGTTGGTGCCCCGAGTTGTGGGCGGCTCAGGGCTACCTCGTCGCTTTGCCCAACCCGCGCGGCAGCACGGGCTTTGGCCAAAAGTACGTCGATGAGATCTCCGGCGACTGGGGCGGCAAGTGCTACGAAGATCTCATGAAAGGGGTCGATTACCTGGAAAAGCTCGACTATGTGGATCGCGACCGCATCGGCTCCGCGGGGGCCTCGTTTGGCGGCTACATGATGAACTGGTTTGCCGTCAACACCGGCCGCTTCAAGTGCTTGATCACTCATTGCAGCGTGTGGAACTTCGAGAGCATGTACGGCACCACCGACGAACTGTGGTTCGACGAGTGGGAACACGGTGGCCCGCCCTGGGGCAAGAACCGCCACTCCTACGAAAAGCACTCGCCACACCGCCTAGCCGGTAACCTCGGCAAGTTCAAAACCCCGATGCTGGTCATCCACAACGACCTCGACTTCCGCTGCCCCATCGGCCAGGGGCACGAACTGTTCACCGCGTTGCAACGACAACGTGTCCCCAGCCGAATGATCAACTTCCCCGATGAGGGCCACTGGGTTACCAAGCCCAAGAACAGCGAGTACTGGCATCAGGAAGTTTTCGCCTGGCTCAAGAAGTACGTCGCGCCGGGCGGCAAGTGAATCGGCGCATGCCGTCTTGCCCGAACCACCGGCAGACCTTTCGCCCATGCGTTCGGCTCGCTATCCTTCATAATGTCGGGTTGGCCTGCTTGGCTTCGATGTTGGATATCTCCCAACCCCTAACCCTCTCCTGCAAGGAGGCAGAAAACTGGACTCCCTGTCGCCCTAAAAATAAGGGAGGGTTAGAGGGACAGGGCAGGGCCAGTCGTCGAAGGATGCGAGCAGATAGCAACAAGAGGGAGATCGAGTGGTGCAAGAACGGCAACTACGGCTGGACGGCAACCTCGCCCAAACTCTCCTGGGGTATCTGAATTTCTCGGATGGGCGGCCTGACGCTCGCTGGCAAAAAGCTCTCAACGAGGCCTACATACAGCTAGCGGTTGGTCCAACTCCTTGGAAGGAACTGCTCGCCCAGTTGCGCCGTATTCTCGGCGACTTGCAGTCGGGAGGCAGCGCGGCATTTCGCGACATCCATCAGGCCGCTGGTGTTCTCGATTGCTGTGCCGAGGTGTTGCCCGCCTACCGAGCCTATCACGCCGATCTGCTGGCCCATCTCGACGAGGCCGATCTGTTCGGCCCGTTCTTTCTGGCTCGCGTGCTGGAGGCCATCCTACAGCTGCGACACCAACTCGAGGAATTGCCCTCGGTTGCCGCTGTCATCACGCGAATCAACGATTTCGTTGGCCATCGTCCCGTGGCCTTGCTGGAAACCCGGCCGCAGGGAGAGCCCTACGATCACGAACGACATCGACCCCTGCCGCTGTATCTACGCGGGCCAGGGACGGCACACAGTCGCTATCGTGCCGTACTCGATCAGACGCTTGACATCCTGCGAAACACCGACCCAGCCTTGCTTAGCGAAGCCTGTCTGCACCTGGATTCGCTCGAAGAAATCGCCCTGGATCTACGCGCCTATGATCACGGCCATCCGGTCAATCGTCGGCCCAATTACGTCTTTGGCGAATACGATCCGCACCAGATCGACAACAAGGGGCGATACACTCGCTACGTCATTCGCAAGGTCACCCTTGACGCTCTGATGGAGCGTGTCGAGGGCGACACGCCGAGTGATCCAGGCGAACGCTTGCTAGAAGGCGCAGCGGTACTAGCGGGCACGATACTGATGGCTACCGGGGTCTGCGGTTGGGGGCCGGGTGCCCACGACTCGACTTCCACGCTGGCGACTCTGTTGCCGCGTATCGCTCGCTATCGCGATGCTTTCTACGAACAACTCATCCGCCGACTAACCGGCAAACATGCCGACCGCTTGAGGCAAGAAAAAGAAACGACCCGCCAGGCCTTCGGAGCCGCCCGACAACATCTCAACGCCTACCTGGCCCGACACCGGGCCACGCAGTTGCAGCAGCGATTCCTGGCTCTGCTGTTTGCCGAGATGGGCTATCCTCGGGCCAGTCAGAGCGAAGCTAACCGCATCCAGGCGGTTAGCGTTCGCCTACTCAGTCGTTTGCTTGGCGAGATCGCCTCGGGTCTGACCGAGTGCGAACTGGGCCGATTCCGTCAGGCCGCGGAGCGATTGCCCCGCATCGAGGAGCTGTTGCATCGCGGCATCCATTGCGGTGCCCTCGCCGATCCCTGGAATATCCTCGGCTTTCAGGGGCTGTTCCCGCTGTCGCCGGCTCGCGAGGATGCTATTCGCGATTCGCGACTGGAAGAACTGCTCACTGTCGTCGAACAGATCTTCTCCTACTACGCCCGATTGATGAGCGAGTCGGCCGCTGTCGGCCAGCGCGAACTGGTGGAGCAACTCGGCAGCAGCATGGAGAAGTTGGCCAACTGGTGGGATCGCTTTGCCACTTTCGAGGTCAGCGATTTGCGGCGTGTTCACGGCGGTGAGGCGGTGCAATCGGCCCGCAGCGTCGCTGCCGCGTTGGCAGGCTGGCGTGAACGTGGTGAGGCCACCCAGGATCTGGCCTTTTGGCGTGATCGGTTGAGTGATTTCCGCTCGCCGCGTGCCTTTGCCCTGGTCGTCGAGGCCCTGCTGGCTCGCAATGCCCATCGGGCCGCTCTGGGCTTGCTGGCCAGTTGGCTGGGCAATGTCGCTCAGGTACCGCTGGAGGACGGCAGCCATTCGTTCCACAATCTGGCCTTGCGCTGGATGCTGACCCTGACTCGGCCGGGAGTTCGCCTAGCGGATTCCGAGAGCCGGGCCATCCGCGAACTGGTCGGTCGCTTCTTCGATTATCTGGAGGCCAACGCCGAGGATTATTGGGAGGTTCCCTCGCTGGAAAGTAAGCGATCTGTCGATGAGGACAACGATGACAGCGAGGACACCTTCGGAGCCGCCTACGAAGGGATGATCTACCGCGATAGCACGGATAGCAAAGAGGGAGCCGTTTCCGACGGCGCACCCCGCGATCACTTTGATCTGGAAGAGCAACACGAACAGCTCGAGCAGCGATTACGATTTCTGTCCACGTTAGCGCGACTGTGGCAGATCGCTGTCCGCTTTGTCGGCGGGGGGGAGGAAAGTCCAGCCGGCGATTGGCTCGTCATCGCCCGACGCAACTGGCAGCGATTGTTGGAGTTGCTCGATGCTCTACAAGACCATGTGGTGCCTGAGCCGACTGGCGACCACGATTCGCTGATCGAATTCGACCGCCGGCGGGTCATCAAGGAGCAGTTGATCTACGCGACGATCGGCACGAGTCTGGACACGGCATTGGCCATCGGCTCGCTACGTGGGGCACTGGGATTGGAGCGAGGCAGCCACGATCCCGACGCCCCACCGTGGGAACAGGACGCAATCCGTCTGGAACGCGCTCTGTTTGCCGGCGATGCCGACGGGGCACGCCGACAACTGACCAGTTTCGTCGGTAATTTCCGCAACGAATCGCTGTTGTTCACGCCATTGTCTCAGGGGCAAGAGAGCGGGCAACCACGAGCCATCTTGCGCGTTCGCATCGCCCAGTCTGTCCTTCGCGCCTTGCTGTCGAGTTTGCCTCGGTTAGGGCTGCTCCGCGAAACCTATGAACTACTCCGCACCGCTCGCCAGATGGAGCAATCACAGCCCAAGCATGGTCGG
>Ga0272446_1007691_pt1 | contig 10617 bp, 11 predicted proteins | sample YNPCB0061_FD_194587 | JGI IMG/M metagenome (GOLD analysis project Ga0272446, IMG submission 194587) | Hot spring microbial mat communities from Yellowstone National Park, WY, United States - YNP-CB-006-1 | ecosystem: Environmental > Aquatic > Thermal springs > Hot (42-90C) > Sediment | place...
CGCGCCAGCGTTCGAGCTTGTATATCGGCACCGACACCTCGCGCGAAATGGCATCGACCGGCTCGCCGCGCAACAGACGCAGCACCACTTCCTTCTTCCGCCCCGCCGACCACCGTTTCACCTCGGCCGCCGCGCTGGGCTCGCCTCCAGTCGCGCTACGCGCTCCTTCCGCCGAGCCCAGCGCAACCCCACCCATCTTCGACTCATTCAGCATTCCAAGCTCCTTTCTCTTGACACGGTTTTACCCCAAATTCGTGTCCAGAAAAATCGGGGCCGGCGCATCACAAGGCTCAACCTGTCCGATAACCTCGTCAACCGCATGTCCTCCCCCTCCCAGATCGTCTCTGCCGCACAGCCGCCCAGGTTACTGGACCAGTTGCGTGACCGTCTCCGGCCCAGGCATGACTTCGGCCCATCCTCCAAAATTGCTCGATCAGGTGCGCGATCGGATCCGCGCAAAGCATTACAGCATCCGCACAGAAACGCAATACGGTCTGTGGATCGTTAGGCGCGTCGGGGGTTGCGCAAGGTTCGCAGCGCGCGCCACTCGTAGACGACGAGCCCGCAGCCGATCAGCGCGATGCCGAGCCAGCCGCGCGCGGCGATCGCTTCGTCGTTGAACGTCGTTCCGAGGAGCAGCGCGGCGACCGGGGTGACAAGCATGATCAGCGCCACGCGGCCGGCGTCCATGTGGCGGATGACGAAGTAGTACAGCGAAAAGCCGATCACCGAGCCGAATACGCCGAGGTAGACGATCGCCGTGGCCGCCCTGACCGGGATCGCCGTCGGCACGCGCGCGCCTTCGACGAGCACCCAGGCGAGGGCGAAGACCGGCAGCGCCACGCTGAGCGCCCCGGTCGTCATGGCCAGCGGCGCCATGTCGGCGCGCAGCCGCTTGATCGCCACCAGCCCGGCGGCCTGGACGATCATGCCGCAGACGACGGCGGCGAGTCCCCAGCGCGCCATGGGGTCGTGCGGCAGGGCCTGGCCGAAAAGCAGCCACAGTCCGGCGATGCCCAGCGCCAGCCCGGCGACGCCGGCGCGGGTCAGGCCGCGCTGGCGCAGCCAGAGGGTCGCGAACACCCCGGTGAAAAGCGGCGACAGGCCGTAGACCACGGAAATGAGGCCGGACGGCACATAGAGCGCGCCCCAATAGGTGAAGAGCATCGAGACCGCGAGGTTGCTGCCGGCGACGCGGTACACCCGGCGCGCGTGTGCGCCAAGCGGCAGCGTGCCGCGGGTGACGAGGAGCGCGAGGACGCAGACGATCCAGCCGGTCGACATGCGCGCCAGGAGCGCGAACGCAAAGCCCGCGCCCTGTGCGCTCCACTGGATCGCCAGCGGCGTGGTCGACCACACCAGGATGACGCCGAGATACGCCGCGCCGATGCGGCGGCGACTCAACGCTCGAGCGCCTCGAGCGCCTCGGCCGCGATCTCGCGCACGTCGGCATCCGGATCGTCGCGGCGCGCCTCGATCCAGGGACGTGCCTGCGGATCGCCGGAGAGGCCCAGGTAATAGCAGGCGTCGGCGCGGATGCGCGGATCGGGGTGTTGCGACAATTCGCCCAGGCGCGGGATCTGCGCGCGGAGCGCAGCGCTGCCGGCAAAGTCTTCGAGCAGCGCGCCGACACCGAGGCGCACGTTGAGGCTCGCATCGACGTTGGCGACGATCGGCAACAGACCGGCCAGCGTCGCCGGGTCGCGCTCGATGAGCGCGCGCGCATCGGCGATGCGGCCTTCCTTGAGCAGCAGGTGGAAGTAGTCGGCGAGTCCGGCTTCGCTGTCCGCTTTGCCGGCCCACGCGGCCAGCTCGGCCTTGCCCATCACGCCGGCGAATTCGAAGCGCCCGAGCCGCACCCAGGGCACGCTGCGCACGCCGAGCGCCGCCGCTTCCTCGGGATGGGCTTCGACGTTGACCACCGTCAGGCGACCGATCACGCCCTGTTTGACGAGATCCGCGAGGGCGGCGAGCTGCGCCGGACAATGCGGGCAGTGCGTGGAAATGAGCAGCAGGGCGTCTGGGGCGGGCATGATGGGGCGCGATATACTCGAAACATGCAATTTACCATCATCCCCGTCACGCCCTATCAGCAGAACTGCTCGCTGGTGTGGGACGACAACGGACGCGCCGCGCTCGTCGATCCCGGCGGCGAAGCACCGCGACTGGTCGCCGAAATCGCCCGGCGCGGGCTGGTGCCGGAAAAGATCCTCCTGACCCATGGCCACCTCGACCACGTCGGCGCAGCCGCCGAGTTGCGCGAGCGCTACGGGATTCCCGTCGAGGGCCCGCACCAGGCGGAAAAATTCTGGCTCGATCTGCTGCCGCAGCAGGCCGAACTGTTCGGCTTCCCGCCGGCGGAGCCGCTCGCGCCGGACCGCTGGCTGGACGACGGCGACACGGTCGTGGTCGGCGCGCTGCGCTTCGCGGTGCTGCATTGTCCGGGGCATACGCCGGGGCACGTGGTGTTTTTCGCGCCCGGGGCGCGGCTGGCGTTCGTCGGCGACGTGCTGTTCAGGGGATCGATCGGCCGCACCGATTTTCCGCGCGGCGATCACGCCGCGCTGCTCCGCTCCATCCGCGAGAAACTCTGGCCGTTGGGCGACGACGTGCGCTTCGTGCCGGGCCACGGCGCCATGTCGACCTTCGGCCACGAGCGCCGCGAGAACCCGTTCGTCGCCGCCGCCGGCTAACCAACCGGCGTGTCAGGGAAGCACAGCTCGTGGCGCGCGCGCCATTCGGGGCCGACGTAGTTGATGATGAGCGACTTGCGCACGCCGTCGATCGGCCGGCGGTCGAATGCGTGCCAGGTGTTCTCGCCGGGCACGAAGATGAGGCCGGTATTGAAGCCGGCCGGGGCGCGACCGACGTGGGTGGTGGGGTCGGAATAGATGTCGGTCCCCCAGTCGATGGCCTGCGGCTCGCGGTTCAGGTAGATCAGCATGGTGAACTTCTTGACGCCGATGTCGGTGTGCGGCTCCAGCCAGAAGCCGTCGGTGTCCTGACAGTATTCGATGCGCAGCGAGGTGCCGGCGGGCGGGGCACCGGTCGTCTGGCGCAAGGCTTCGACCACGCGCTGCGACTGGAACACCCGCGCGAGCGTGTCCATGACCGGGTGGCGGCTGCGGTAGTGCGCGCCGAAGTGGATGCGCGAATCGTTGTGCGTTTCGCGCCGCCCCAGCGTATCGCCGATGTGTGCGGGCGGGATCGGCAGCGTGAGCAGGTCGTCGACGACATCGTCCGGCAGGCACTGCGCGAGCAGCCAGTGCGGATACGGCTGGTCGCGGCGCTCGGCCGCGGCAAGGCAGGCGAGAAAGCGCGCTTCGATCGCCGCGGCGCGTTCCATATCGGACATTTGGGTTTCCTTTTCGACTGAGCCAGCGGCCATTCTAGCAGCCTGTGGTCAAATCATCTGCGCGTCCTCGCGCGGCTTGCGCTCGCTCGCGCCGAACACGCCGGTCTGTTCGAAGGGAACCCAGCCCAGCGCGCGATCGACCTTGATGCGACCCTTGATGCGGTAGGGAACGCCGGCCTTGAGCGCTTCGGGCGGGACCAGCTTGAACTGGCGCAGGAGGTCGATCGACTGCGTCACGGCATCGACCCGCAGCGTCGCGCTGGAGAGCGCGGGAACCCGCGCCGTGGTCTTGCCCAGCGCCTGCGCGAAGGGCTTGCCGTTGACCTCCAGATCGAACTCCAGCCCCTCGACAGCGAGGTCGAAGTCGTTGGGATTGGCGACGCGCAGGGTGACGTCGAAATGCTGCTCGAAGAGGCCGAGGCTTTGCACGTCGAGGTCGGCGACGCTGATTTTGAGCGGCTGGACATTGAACGGCAGCCCCGCGCAGGCGGCGACAAGAAGCAGGGTGAATGCGGCCAGGAGTCGTTTCGCCATGATCGTTCCTAGGAAAGCTCGGCGTTGAGTTGCGCTGCCATGCGTTCGGCCTGGCCGACGTAGGCGCCGCCGAAGAGGTTGGCGTGGTTGAGGATGTGGTACAGATTGTAGAGCGTTTTGCGTACCGCGTAGCCGGGATCGAGCGGCCAGGCTTCCCGATACGCGGCGTGGAACGCGGGCGCGAAGCCGCCGAACAGCTCGCTCATGGCCAGATCGCACTCGCGGTCGCCGAAATAGACCGCGGGGTCGAAGACCACCGGCCGGCCGTCGGCGAGGTAGGCGTGGTTGCCGCCCCACAGGTCGCCGTGCAGCAGCGACGGCCGCGGCTGGTAGCCGGTAAAGAAAGCGTCGAGCCGCGGCAGCAGTTTTTCGCCTTCGCGCGCGAGGCGCCCGCCGAGGCCGTTGTGGGCGGCGAGGGCGAACTGGAAGCCGAGCCGCCGCGCGCGCAGGAATTCCACCCACGACGCGGCCCAGGCATTGGGTTGCGGCGTCGCGCCGATGAAGTTGTCGCGCCGCCAGCCGAAGCGCGTGTCGCTCACGCGGTGGAGCGCGGCGAGCCCCTGCCCGAGCGCGGCCGCATCGCCGCGATCGGCCAGATCGAGCTGTTCGAGCACGAGGTAGGCCGTGTCACCGGCGCTGCCGGTGCAGATCACGCGCGGCACGCGCAGCGCGGCCGCGGCGTCGAGCGCCGCCAGACCATCGGCCTCGGCCTCGAACAGGGGCAGATGCGCACGGCTGTTGAGCTTGACGAAGTAGCGGCGGGTGCCGTCGCCGAGCGTCAGCGCGCGATGGATGCAGCCGCCGCCGACGGCGCTGCGGGTGGTCGTCGTGAACGGGCGCCCGGTGGCGCGGCTGATGGCGGCGTCGAGTGCGGAAAAGTCGTTCATGACGCGAGCAGGGGCTGGATGTCGATACGCAGATGGGCATGGGCGGCGCGCAGCGCGGCTTCGGCGCGCGCGGGGGTTGCCGCGGCGCTGAACAGAAAGCCGAGGTAGCTCGCCCCCTCGGGCGCCGGCGCGACGATCTGGCCGGGAACGGCGCTGATTTCGACCGCGTCGATGCCGGGCACGGCGCGCGCGTCCTCGACGCCGCCGACCGCACGCAGCACCCCGCGACGCGGCACCGGGATCATCATCACGCCGGCAGCCCGGCCCGCGCGGCCCGCAGGAAGCGGCAGATCGAGCGCGTGGCGCAGGACGATTTCCGCGCTGCTCATGCCGAGCGGCGTGGTGAGCGACCGGCCGCACAGCCCGCCGATACCGCGCGGGGCGATTTCCAGCAGCCAAACGCCGGCGTCGTTCACGCGCGCTTCGGCGTGCAGGGGGCCTTCGACGAGCCCCGCGGCGGCGCAGGCGCGTGCCACGGCAGCGGCGATCGCGTCCTGCGTCGCGGCCGGCAGACGCGACGGCGTGACGTAGATCGTCTCTTCGAAATACGGGCCGACGAGCGGATCGGGTTTGTCGAACAGCGCCAGCACCTGGAGGCGCCCGCGCAACAGCACGCCTTCGAGGGCGATCTCGGTGCCCGGCAGGTAGCGTTCCAGGAGCACGCCCAGTCCCCTCCCCTCGCGGTCGGCGCGTGCCTGGATGCGGCGCACACGGGCGACGGCGCGAACGAGCGCCGCGGGGTCGTCGGCGCGGATCACGCCGCGGCTGGCATTGAGGCGCCGCGCCTTGACCACCAGCGGATAGCCGACGCTGCGTGCGGCCGCCGCCGCGTCGGCGTCGTCCGCCAGCAGGCAGAACGCCGGATGCGGCAGGCCGTGGCGCGCTTGCAGGCGGCGGAAGGCGAGCTTGTCGGTGAGCGCGGCGACGGCTTCGGGCGGATTGCCGCGCAGGCCGAGCGCGGCCTGCAGGCGCGCGGCGAGCAGCGCGCCGTGATCGTCGCTGGCGATGACCGCGTCGGGCGGCTGGGCCAGGGCGCCGAGGATGCGCGGCACGGCGATCTCCGGCTGGTCGAAGGGCACGCTCATCAGCGGCGCAAGGCCCCAGTCGGGCGCGAGCTTGGGGCAGTAGTCGGCGCAGACGACGACTTCGGCGCCGAGCCGCGCCGCCGCGCGGGCAAAATCCGCGTGGCCGTAGCCGGCAGCGGGGGCGAGCAGCAACACCCGCCGCATGTCAGAACGCGGCGAGCTGCGTCTCGGTCGGTTCGGCGCAGCAATACCAGGGTTCGGAGTGGTGCGGGATCGCTTCGCCCAACTGCGCCGCATCGACCGGCGGGGCGGCTTCGCCGAGCGCCGCGTGGGTGCGCGCCCAGATGCCGGCAAAGGTTGCGCTGCGCGGGAGGTTGTGCTTTTCCGCGTCCATCACCCAGGCCATGATCTCGGCCTGCAGCGCATCGACGCGCGGGTCGTCCGCCTGCCAGGGGTAGCCCAGCATGGCGTCGTCGAACGCGCCGACGCGCGCGGCGAAGTCGGGCAGTTGCATCAGGTGGGAGCCGCGCGGCACCAGCAGGCGGATCGCGAGCTGCACCGGCGGCACGGCCGCCACGAGTTTCAGCCGCAACAGCGTGGCGAGCAGGTCGCGGTAGCCGGCGAGCGTGGTCCACGGCGTGAACGGCACGAAGGTCGGCGCAAGCGCGAGTCCGAGTGCGCGGCAGTGCGCCAACGTCGCTTCGAAATCGGCGCGCGTGTGGCCCTTGGCGAGTTTCCCCAGGATGGCGTCGTCGACTGACTCGACCGCGGTGACGACGAACAGCAGACCGCAGGCTTGCAGGCGCGGCAGCAGGTCGGCGTGATCGAGCAGGTGCTCGACCTTGATCGTCGCATCCCAGGTGATGCCGGGAAACCGCGTGTGCAGCGCCGCGGCGACACGCAGCGCGTGGGTCGGGCCATTGAGGAAATCGGGGTCACCGAAGCTGATGTGCCGCGCGCCTGCCGCGACCTGCTGCGCGATGTCGGCGATCACCGTCTCCACCGGCACCACGCGGAATTTGCCTTCGTACACCGGCACCACCGGACAGTGCCGGCACAGGTGCTTGCAACCCCGGCTCGCCTCGGCGAAGCCGGTGACTTTCTGCGTGCCGTCCGGGAGGTTCAATGTCGCGTAGCGCGCGAGCGGCGGCAGGGCGCTGCGGTCGGGCAGCAGGAACTCGATCTTGCTGCGGCGCACCACGGGCGCGGGCGGCGCCGTGCCCGCTTGCACCCAGTCGAGCAGATCGGGTTCGGATTCACCGCCGAAGATCGCCCCGATGCCGAGCGACTTCAGCCATGCCGCGTTGACCGGCGCATACAGCCCGAAGGCCGCGAGGCGCGCGTGCGGCGCCAATGCGCGGATCCGGGGCAGCGCGGCGGCGGCGATGCGGGTGGCGGTGTGCATGCCCAGATAAAGCGCGACATGCTCGGCAGCGGCAAAGGCGGCGGGATCGAGTTTCTGCTGCGACAAGTCCACGCAGGACACGTTGAGCCCGGCGCGCCTGAACCACGCCGCGGCGTGCGCGAGGTTGAAGGGCTGGCGGCCGAGCTCGTAGGGGCTGATGAGGACGACGCGCGTCGCAGCCGTCCCGCTTGCGGTCACTTCGACTTGGGGCGGTTCTCGAACGCCTGGGCGATGCCGGGGTCGCGCGAAGCGCCCGCGGCTTCCATGCGCCGCAGATACTCGGCCCACAGCGCATCGTAATTCTGGCCAAGCTGGTAGAGGTATTCCCAGGAGTAGATGCCCGAGTCGTGGCCGTCGGAAAACTGGAAATTCAACGCATACAGGCCGACCGGCTCGACGTTGTTGATGAGCACGTCGCGCTTGCCGACCTGGAGCACTTCCTCGCCGGGGCCATGACCGCGAACTTCGGCCGAGGGCGAATAGACGCGCAGGAACTCGAACGGCAGCTCGAAGCGCGCCCCGTCGGAAAACGCGATCTCCAGTTTTTTCGATGCCTGGTGCAGCTTGATTTCGGTGGGGTTGGGAATCGCCATGATGGGAACCGTGCAACGGAAAGGAGCCTTGAGTCTAACTGATTCGCGAAGCGCTAAAAACCGGACTGCGATGAGGGGAACGGCGCGTCGCCGAGGCCGTCGACGACGTCCTGACGCTCCGTGTCGTCGAGCGGTTCCTGCGTCGCGATCTGCCGGGCGAGCACGGCCAGGTCCGCCTCCGAGGCGTCGCCGCCGGCCCGCGCGCGCTGCGCGACACGCTCGGCCAGGATGGCAACCGGCAGGTCGAAATCGAGGATGCGAAACGGCACGCCACGGCGCCTGGCCAGGTCGCGGAACAGCGCGCGCTGCCAGCGTTTGCTGAAGGTCGCATCGACGATCACCGGCCAGCCCGCGGCGAGGACGGCGTCGGCGAGCTGCGCCAGGTGCGCGTAGGTGCGCTGCGTCTGGTCGCTGCCGTACAAGCCGCTGCCGATGGCCGAGCCGCTCTTCGCCAATGCGTCGAGGCCGGCCAGACGCTTGCGCTCGACGTCGGAGCGCATGCGCACCGCATGGTCGCGCTCGATGAGGCGCCGGGTCGCCGTCGTCTTTCCCGAGCCGGACAGACCGTGGGTGATGCTGAGCGTGAGCGCTGGCACGCGGCAAAGCTGCGCGGCGAGATCGAGATACGCCAGCGCGGCACCGGTGTCGCCGGGCGCCTGCGCCGCGCGCAGCAGGGCCACCTTGGCGCGCACCAGCGCCCGATACACCGCGTAGTAGCGCAACAGGGCGAGCCCCGCGTAGTCGCCGGTGCCCTCCAGCCACAGATTCAGGAACAGAAAAGCCCAGTCCTGGTGCGCACGGTGGACGAGGTCCATGAAGCAGAACGCGACTTCGGACATGATGTCGATCCAGCGCAGCGCCGGATTGAACTCGATGCAGTCGAAAACCACAAGCCGCCCCTCGACCCAGGCGAGGTTGCCCAGATGCAGGTCGCCGTGGCACTCGCGCACGTAGCCGTCGCGCTTGCGCTGCGCCATGAGCGGCGCGAGGCGCGCGTGCTCGGCCGCGCTCCACTCGGCAAGACGGGAAAGCCGCGCAGCCGCGTCGTCATCGCGGAGATGCGGCGCGATCTGGGCGAAATTCTGCGCCACCGGTTGCCAGATTGCGTCCGGCTCGCCCCAGGGACTCGCCGCGTCGGCGCGCGCGCACCCGGTGCGGTGGAAGTGTGCGAGCGTCGTGGCGATCGCTTCGACGTGTTGCGCCGTCAGTTGGCCGGCCGCGTCCAGCCGGTCGAGTGTCGCGTCGGGTGGAAACTGGCGCATCTTGACAGCGTAGTCGAGCGCTGCGCCCGGGCCGTCCACCCGGGGCGCGGCCGGCGTCCCGGTGATCGGCACCACGGCAAGGTAGTAGTCCGCGGCCAGCCGGCGGTTCAGGCGCAGCTCTTCCTCGCACGCCGCGTGGCGCTTGTCGAGGGTGCTGAAATCGAGGAAGCCGAGATCGAGCGGCTTCTTGAGCTTGTAGGCAAACTCGCCGGTGAGGATGACCCACGAAATATGGGTCTCGATGTACGCGAGGTGCGCGACCGGGTGATCGTACGCGGCAGGCCGCAGCAGCCCCGCGACCAGTTCGGGCAGCGCACCCAACGTGGCTAGATCCGGGGATGCGACTCGCCGGCGAAGAGCTTCTCGTGCTTTTCCTGACAGACGATGCAGCGTTTGGCCGTCGGGTAAGCCTTGAGGCGCGGGTAGCCGATTTCCTGGCCGCAGTCGACGCAGATGCCGTAGGTGCCGTCCGCGATGCGGCGGAAAGCCTGGTCGATGTCGCGCAGCTCGCGCACCTGACGGTCGATTCTCACGGCGCTGAAGTCCGCGAGCGCATCGGCCAGCGCTTCGTCGCCGTAATCGCCCGGCTCGCTGTTCAACAGGTCGATGCGATGCGACTCGCCGGCGTTCTCGAGCTCGCTGCGGATTTCTTCGAGAAGCGTATCGCGCGCCTTTTTCAACTGCGCGGAAAGCTCGGCGATCTGGGTCTTGCTCAATGCGGCCATCATCACTCCTTGGGTTGGTTGCAAACGCGATCTTATATCAAGACCGCGGTCTCCCGTTTCAACCCAGATTGTCCATTAGGACGCGCGTAGGCCCGTAGGGCCGCCCAATGGACAACCTGGGTTCAAGATGCCCGCGCGCCGTCGGGGGTCGGCTGCGGTGCCTGAGGGATGACCCCGTCCCGCAATCCGGCATAATGGGGTCGATCGGCCAGGGACCGGGCAGGGCAACGTCCCCGCAGGCACCCGGCCGCGGCAAACGCCGATGGAGAAGGCTTTTTCGAGGTTCGTTCACCCCGGGAGAATCAGCATGAAACACTCGCGCCTCAATGGCTTTCGTGCCGCAGCGTGTGCGCTGGCACTCGCATGGGCGATGCCGGCACAGGCCGCGCAGCCGGCGCCCGACCGCCCGATGCTCAAAGTCGCTCCGCATGGCCGCTACAAGGCGGTGTACGACATTCATTCGGACGAAATCGCGGCGGGCATCAGCAAGGGCCTGTTCTACGCCCGCGGCCTGATCGAGGCGTTCGGCAAGCAGGGCGTAGCGCCGCGACAGCTCGACATTCACCTGGTCCTGCACGGCGAGGCCGCGCAGTTCCTGCTCGTCGACGACGCCTGGCAGCAGCTCAAAGGCGACCCGTTCGCGGTCAATCTCAACGCCAAGATCGTGCAGGACCTGATCAATCTCGGTGTACACGTCGAAATCTGCCACAGCGTGATGAAGGCCAGAGGCTGGACGGCCGCCGACGTGCTGCCCGGCGTGGTCATCGTGCACGACGGCTACACCCGTCTGATCAAATTGCAGAACGACGGCTATGCCTACATCGGCGGATT
>Ga0272446_1007692_pt1 | contig 10617 bp, 9 predicted proteins | sample YNPCB0061_FD_194587 | JGI IMG/M metagenome (GOLD analysis project Ga0272446, IMG submission 194587) | Hot spring microbial mat communities from Yellowstone National Park, WY, United States - YNP-CB-006-1 | ecosystem: Environmental > Aquatic > Thermal springs > Hot (42-90C) > Sediment | place...
CTCGCGATCGGCAAGCAACAACCCCCAGGCAGCCGGAGGCTTTCGCTGGTGCATCTGCCTTTCCTGCCGAGAGGACGGCAGCAACAAGAGACACATCAGAAAACCGGCGGCAGACAGAACCCCCATGCAGAAATAGGCCGTATCCATATCGAAATGTTGGGAAATCATTCCGCCCGCAAGAGGACCGAGACTCAAGCCCGAGAACATGGATAGATTGAACAACCCCATCATACGGCCTTCACTGCCGGCAAGGGTGATGTCTCCAAGATAGGCCTGGGCCACGGGCAGAATCATGGCGGATGCGATGCCCTGAACGAAGCGGATGACGATCAGCGTGTGAACGCCCGTGGAGTAGACGAAGGCGACCGATACGAAGGCGTAGCACAACAGCCCGAATACGATGAAGGGTTTTCGGGCTGTTGCATCCGAACGTCTGCCGAAGAAGGGCAGCATGAGGGTACGAGAAATGGAAAACGCCCCAAAAATGAGGCCGATTTGAAGCCCGCTGGATCCAATCTGCTTTGCGTAGACGGGAAGCAGCGGGATGACGATACCCACTCCGAGAACGGCGCAGAAAACCGAGAAGAACAGGGTATAGAAGATACGGTTCTGCTGGGCGTTCATGAAGACTGGGTCGGTTGGGAAAGCATCTGCTCGAATCGCTCCCGGATGCCTTCGATCCGACGGATGTTTTCCTGCAGCGCTTCTACTTCATTTTCGATCCTCCCGCCATACCGCTGTTTCCGATCGTGGGCCGACTCCATGGCCCCTTTGGTGGCTGCGACGGTTTCATCGAGCCGCTCGGTGATTTTCCGGGCGAAATGGGCGAAAGAAATGTTGAGGTTCTGGAGCATCGACCAGCGGATGTTTTCCACATTGCGTCGGACAAGATCCTCCAGGCGTTGGTCGAGGGATTTGAGCATCGGAAGCGGATCGGTGTTCCAGGTGTTCAGCACCCAGTACGGTTTTCGCTTGAGCTCGAGCGCCTGTTCCGGATTCATGGGCCGATAGGGTACATGAAAGAGATCGGCTGCCGTATGCCGAAGGGTTTCGATGAGCTGGTTCAGACGCTGGTCGTGGGGGGAGAGACACTCCAAAAGCCGGGCTTTGGTCATCTCGTTCAGTTCGGCCTGCTTTGAGGCGAAATACTCGGGAATGCTTTCCGCCCAGGCTTCCTGAACGCTTTTTTGACTCGACTTGCCGAACCGCCGGATGCTGCTCTGATTCATGATGTCCTTGAGCACCAGGGTCGATTCCTCACGCAGAAGCTGCGCTTGCTCTTCCAAGAAACCCGCCATTCGCCGCTTGTCGCCTTCCAGAACGTCTTGAATCAAGGTTCTTTCTCGGGCGGCCTGCTTGAGAGACGTTTCGAACAGCGCGATTTTTTCGGCCAATTCTTTTTGAGGCAGCTTGAGGGCCTGAAGCGAAATGCGGGCTGCCATCAATGCCGCATCAAGCTCCCCGATGCTTCGCAGACAGACGACATGCGAAAGAGCCTGAAATTTTTCCTTGGCCAAGTAGTTCACCAGAAAGCCTTCCAGCTGCGCCATTCCGCTCGTTTCCCATGCCTCGGGCTTTCCCTGTTGTCTGCCCTCGATCGCCGTTCGGGCCGAAACACAGAAAATCGATGCCTTGTCCTGCACACAGCCGTGTTCGCAGAGGGTTTTTTCGTAAAACGCCAAGGCTTGTTTGCGCTCGGCCTCGTTCAGGTAATCGATCTTGCTCAGCACATAGAAGAGCTTCGGCACTTTCTTTCGAACCTCCGCCAGAAATTCGAGCTCGACTTCGGTAATGGGCGGATCGGCGGAAACCAGAAACAAGGCGGCATCACACTGTTCGAGAAAGTCGAGGGTTGCCTGCGTATTGTGTTTGTAGGTGGATCCAATGCCGGGGGTGTCGATCAAAACGACACCGTTGGCCAAGATGTCGGCAGGCAGATAGACGGTGACTTCCTGAACGCCGAGGCGGTTTTTCGGATTGCCTTCTTCGGTGACGTAGCGCGCCAGAAAAGCGCTTCGCTCCTGCGTCGAGCGACCGATGAAGGTTTCAGGCTCCGATTTTCCCTGAAAGGTTACCACGACCCTCGGAGGATCCCCGTATTGGAGAAACGTCGGCGCCGCAGTCAAGGGGATGACGGCAATGGGCAAGACGGGCTCACCCACCAAGGCGTTCAGGAGGGTGCTTTTGCCGCGTTTGAACTGGCCCAGCACTGCCAGATGAAAGCGGCCTTCTTGAAAACGCTGTTGCAGTTCGTCGAGCTTTCCGACCTGGGCTGCAGCATTGGCGCCCAATTGCCCGACTGCGGTCTTTGCCTGCTTGAGCAGAACGGTCAATGACGGCTCGGATTCCAGAGGGTTCATCGTCGCAGAGATCGGTTGCATGGCTTTCTCCCGTAAAAAGATTGGCGGATATCCGATCTTTCCGTTTGCCGAGCGGGAGGCACCGCAAGAAAAAACCGCCATCGGTATCCGGAAAGACCAGCCCACAACACAGGTACCGGTAGGAGTCATCAGCCGGATTCTGGCGGTTATACAGGGAACTCCATCCCTTTGGGGGATATTCTAAGAAATTTCGAAAGGGGATTGCAAGCGCAATCACCGGCGATTCAGGAATTCGACGGCCCCGGTCTGCCCTGGCTTTCCTTGGAGGCAGCGAGCAGCTTGCTGTACCAGCAGGCAAAGTCGTACATGCCGCGACATTTGTCGTCGTTGTTGATCAGTCCGAGGGCCATTTCGAGCACGCCCGCCCCATAGGCATTCGAATAGTTTTCGGACGAATGCTGCTGCAAAAACTCCCGAACGAGCTGCTGCGTCGTGCGTTTGGTGGGATCTTTTCGGATATCGATGGGATCCTTCGGCTCTTGAAACGGATCCCATTGATCGTACCCCTTCTTGAGAATATGCTTTTTCCGCCGCTCGGACATGGCCTCGAACACGGCCCTTTTGCGCTCCTCGATCGTCTCGGAGGATGGGTGATCCAGATCACGATGCATGAGACACGCCTCCGTCGGAATCGGACGGTTTCACAGGAATGCCGAGATATTCTTCGTCGTATACCGTCAGAATGGCCATGGACAGCGGAACGAGAAGATCGCCCATTTTCCGGTGTCTGGATTGAATCTGCCGAACGAAGTCCATCGAGAGATTCAACAATTTCTCGTGAATGCGATCGTATTTGGCCGTCGGATAGGACCGGCCCTTTTGAAAATTCGACAGACCGCAGGTATGGCTGTTTTCGCCGTCGAACGTAGGAATGCCATACAGCCGGCAGGTGATGGGCCGAAACGCGTAGATATCGCAGGTTCCGGCATCGTTCAGCATCGGGCAGCGCACCCGTTCCTCCGCAAGAGCGGCCAGGATGGTTTTGGCGTCTTCTCCGGCCTCGATCCGCTTGTATGCCTTGCGCTTGATCTTGTAAACCGCCCGATCCGCCTTGTTGCATCTTTCCAGCAATTCTTCTCGTTGCTCACCGGAAAATTGTGCTTCAAACCGTTCATGAATGGCCATCGCTTCGACGAGGGTCAGATCGAAGAGGGCGTAGCAACAGTCGTTGCAGGCCGGTTTGCAGGTCACACAGTCCGGAAACGACGCGTGAATCTGCTCGAAGGCACGATCGGCCGATGCGACCAGCCGGTCATATTGGTATCGAAATGGGGCGAATTCCTCCTGGATGTCCATCGGTATTCCTTTCTCTGACGGAGTACAAACAAGCGTTCTCGTGTCCCAGGCCCCCGTCGGCGTCCCTGATTTGTGGAGCGTCGTCGCAGGTGGGCGGGGGGTTGTACCGTGCGGCAGGATTTTGTTTCACTTCCCGATGCAAAACCGGCCGAAAATGGATTCGAGAACGTCGAACCGGACGGATTCACCGGAAATCTCCCGCAGGATCCCAAGCGCATGCCGCAAATCCTCCGCGACCATTTCCTCTGTGACCCCTGTCCGCAACTGGGTTTCCGCTTGTCGAAGCGCTTCATCGAGCCGAATCAGCAGATGTTTCTGCCGCAGGTTCGGCACGATGGTATCGACGGCCACGGGCGGCGAAAGCTTCCGGATCGTTCGTTCCATTTCCTCACGGAGTCGATCCAGAAAGGCCCCGGTCTTGACGGATACGGCAAGAATCGGGGCCGGATCGAAGCGTTTGCGCCAGGGGGCCGGATCGAAGGTGTCGACCTGGTCCAGTTTGTTCAAAACGACGATATGGGGCTTTTCGGCGATCGCACGAACAACCGGATCGTCCGCCCCGGGAATGGCATCGCAGACATCCAGCATGAACAGGATCATGTCGGATCGACCGCACTGCTCGATGGTTTTCCGAATGCCGATATGCTCTACCCGATCGTCGGTTTCCTGAATCCCGGCCGTATCCCACAATTGAAGCCGAACCCCGTGGATCCGGGTTTCTGCCTGAATGAGATCCCTCGTGGTGCCGGGGAGTTCGGTGACGATGGCGCGTTCCTGCCCGATCAGCGCATTGAAGAGGCTGGATTTGCCGACGTTCGGCTTTCCGAGAAGGGTGACGATCAGCCCATCTCGGATCTGAGAATATCCGTCAGCCGCTCGAACCAATTGTTGTACCCCGGAAATCGCCGAGGCCAATCGATCGGCCCATGCCGTTCGACGTTCAAGGGACGGCATGGGCATGTCATCCGGAAAATCGATACATGCCTCGAGCTCGGCCGATAGCTCCTGAACGAGAAGCCGAAGCGACGTCAGTTCTCTCGAGAGCCCGCCTTGCATCAGGTTCAGGGCGGCGGATGCGGCCTGTTCGCTCTGGGCATCGATGAGATCGATGACGGCTTCGGCCTGGGTCAGATCGATTCTGCCGTTCAGAAAAGCCCGTTTGGTGAATTCTCCGGGTTCGGCAAGCCGGGCGCCTGCCTGCAGGACACTTTCGAGAATCCGCTTCAGAACGGCCGATCCGCCGTGGCATTGAATTTCCACGACATTTTCCCGCGTATAGGATCGCGGAGCGGCCATGGGCAGAACCAGCGCCTCATCGATGGCACTCTGGGTCCGACAGTCGACGATCGTTCCATAGAGCACCTGGTGCGAGGGCAGGACGCAGAAGCCATCCGCTGCCATTCGTTCCCGAAGCCGCACATCCGCGGGTCGAAAAAGCCTCTCCAGAATGCCGAACGCCGTCTCCCCGGATATCCGAACAATGCCGATGCCGCCTACACCGGGCGGCGTGGAAATGGCGGCGATGGTATCCGGCGTCACATCGTCACCCCTGGATGCGCATCAGGTCGTGGGATGAGGCAAGCGACACGATCATTTTCCAGGAAGGCCCGTTTCCAATGGTTTTGGCGCACACCCGCTCGTCCTGCTCGATCAATTGCTGGACGATGTCGCGTTCTTTCAGGGACAGAGATCCGATGGTAATCGGCCGGCCCCGCTGCACCACCTTCTGGATGACCTTGTTCGTCAAACGGGTCAATTGTTCGGCCTTTCTCTCTCGAAACCGGTTGACATCGATGAACACCTTCAACGAGGGGTCGGTCTTCTGGACGTATTTCCGAAGAACGTGCAGGACGGCATTCAGCGTCTGCCCTTTTTTCCCGATCAAATGCTCGCACCCGGGACTTTCGACGGAAAACACGACCCGACCGTCGTTTCGAGAAACATCGACGACCGGTGAGTCGGCAAGCCGGCAAACCACGGCCGACAGAAACTGGCGCCATTCTTCGATCGGCAACTCCCTTGGCCCCGCTTCCGACATGGCCGCAGGCTTCATGCCATCGATAGGCTGCTCATGGACTTCCGTCTGCTGCGTGACGGTCTCCGCAACGACCTGCTTGACCTCCAAAGGAGCGACAAAAGGCTGCGGAGCGTCATCCATCGGCTGTTGCACTTGTGGGACCGGAGCGCTCTCGGTATTCTGCAGCTGCTGCGCTTCTTCCCTACCCGATGCCGGAAGCTGCACCCGAATGCGGGCCTTCTTGATACCGACAATACCAAAAATGCCGCTCGATCCATAGGAAATCACGTCATAGGAAAGTTTTTCTGCAGGCACCCCAAGACATTTGCAGGCGTTTTCGACGGCTGCCCGGATGTTTCTTCCTTCGAAGATGCGTTCGTTCATCGCTTCATGACACTGATCTGCGGTTGGATTCCTCATTGGTATTTTTTCTGGATCATGTACTGCTGCCCAATGGAGATGATGTTGTTGACCAGCCAGTAGAGCACGAGCCCCGAGGAAAAATTGATAAAAATGACGGTAAACACGATCGGCATGGCCATCATCATTTTGGCCTGAGTCGGATCCCCGGCCGGAGGACTCATTTTCTGCTGCAGAAACATGGTCACACCCATCACGAGTGTCAAGACCGGTATGCCGTAGGGCGGTTCCATGAACGGAATCGAGAAGGGAAAGTGGAACAAACGATCCGGCGCCGACAAATCCGTGATCCATCCGAAGAAAGGCGCATGCCGAAGCTCGATGGCTTCATAGAGCATCCGATACAAGGCGAAGAAGACCGGAATCTGGACGATCATCGGCAAACAACCGCCCATCGGATTGACCTTGTAGGTCTTATACAAGGCCATCGTCTCTTCGTTCATGCGCTTCTTGTCGTCCTTGTATTTGTTGCGAATTTCGACCAGAAGCGGCTGCATCTTTTTCATCTGGGCCATGGATTGATAGCTTTTCGTACCCAACGGCCAAAGGATCGCCTTCACGAGGATCGTCAGAATGATGATGGCGATGCCGTAGTTCGGCACGACGCTGTAGATCGTGTTCATGATCCACAAAAAGGGTTTGGCCAGAATATCGAACATGCCGAAATGAATGGCCCGGTCCAACCCAAGACCTGTCGATTTCAGAATATTCAGACTCTTGGGGCCGAAATACAGCCGGAACTGCTGGGTGAGCTGTGCGCCGTTTTCGAGGGGTTTTTCGGGGGTTACCAGCTGCGCATGGAGCAGCTGGTTCTCCGGACGCAACAGAATTTTACCTTGTGTCGGCTCCGCCGGAACGACGGCTGCCATGAAATACCGCTCTTCGAGGGCCATCCACTGCACCAAACCGACCGTTTCAGGTTTCTTGGCCGCATCGGATTCGGTGATCTGTTCGAGTTTGTCGTTCAGCAAGGCGCTGAGTCCGACAAAACCGAAATCCTTCTTGTGCGTATCCGCAACTTTATCCAACTGAACCGCCAGCGAACGGTTGAGCGCCGTCCCACTTTGGTTCACCACCCGCACTTCGAGATCGATGATGTATCTGTCCGGATGAAAGGTGTATTGCTTGACGATCGTGATACCGTTGGGCGCATTCCACGAAAACAGGATGGATTGGGATTGCTGCTCGACCTGGATCGAGTCACCGGTCGATGACGTGCGAAAGACGCTCTTCGATAGAACGGCCGCCGACAGATCTCCGTAAGCGATCTGGGAAAGGCCTTCCGGGAACAAGCTCGGAACCAGCACTTTCAAGGGGGAATCGGGTTCCACGGTTTCCCGGTATCCGGTCAGATCCATGTGGCTCAAGACGGCCCCCCGGGAAGACAGAACGGCACGATACAAGGGAGTGCTCACCCGGATTTCCCGAGCTTCTTCTGCAGCAGTCAACTCCTGCTCGACGATCGTACCGGAGGAAGCCTCGATCGCTTGCGCTGCGGTCTGGGTCGGTTGAACCTCGGCCTTCGGTTTCGCGACGGACTGCGTTTCGACCGAGGTGCTGACGGGTGGATTGTCGGGAGGAAACAGGTATCCCCATACCAGAAAAATTAAAAAAGAAAGTGCGATCGCCAAAAATACGCGGCCTTGCTCCATGGAAGATGACTCCTGTTGATACGGTATTGCGTCGGGTTATCGTGAAAATGGGTAACGGGTGATCTGCGGGGGCGACCGGCCGATCGCCCGGCATCAGGGTACATGATCGACGCCTCCGGGATGAAACGGATGGCATTTGCACAAGCGCTTGAACGCCAGAAAGCCGCCTTTCCCCATGCCATATTTCGATATGGCCTCATAGGCGTATTGGGAACAGGACGGATAAAACCGGCAATGGTTGCCCAACCAGGGAGAAACGAGCAGCTGATAGGCGCGGATGACAAAGAGTACGGGCCATCGAAGCATAGGGTTCAACGGTATCTTCACGTGTGGCGGTTTCGATGCTCGATTTTCCCGAAAATATCGAGCATGGCATGCACCAATGCCTTTGAATCCAATGTTGCAGCCGGCTTCCTGGCGATCAGATGGATATCCCAATGTCCGATGGGAAAAAGGCGCTCTCGATGGAGCCGAAAGACTTCCCGGGCGATTCGCTTGATGCGGTTTCGAACGACGGCTCCTCCGACTTTTCGGGAAACACTCATCCCCAATCGGGAATGCAAACAGGTGTTCGGCATGTAGTGAACGGTGAACACCTCGTTGTGCACCCGTTTCCCACGTTCGTAAACGACCTGATATTCGCTTTTCTTGCGCAGACGATCGCACGGTTGAAAGGAAAATGGTTTCATGCCTGCAGAGATGGTGCATTGGATGCGTGCGATACGAGGTGGGACAAGCGCATGCCATGAAATCCCCCGGCATGCGCATACAGGGAGGGTATCCTGTCGGTTCATGCCCGGAGTTTTCAGGCCGAAAGCCGCTTTCTACCCTTGGCGCGACGGCGTCGAATCACTTCCCTGCCCTGTCGTGTAGCCATTCGGCTGAGAAATCCGTGGGTACGTTTGTGTTTGATCTTGCTGGGTTGATAGGTCCGTTTCATGGTTCACTCCTTTGGTTGCATCGATACCGCTGAAGGTTGATCCTAAATGCCTTTGATAAACGATTTATATTACGTGATTTCCAGGAATTCCGTCAATCGTTTTTTGAACCTGTTTGCCGCTATCCCTCCTGCATCATTTCGATGATCTCATACTGTTCCACATGAAACCGTTCGTTCGGATAGATGACGATCGGTTTTCCGGTTTCCTTCTCCAGTTTGACGATCAAATGGTTCTCTTCCCGATGCAGCAGCTCGGCAACCTCGGGATGGACATGAACGGTGATTTTTCGGGTGTCCTTTTCCCGGTATTCGGAGAGAATTTCCCGGAAAATCATGTGACAAACGGATTGCTTGGACAGGATGAATCCTTCTCCTTCGCAATAGAAACACGGCTCGCAAAGAACCCGGTTGAGAGACTGTCGAATCCGCTTTCGGGTCATTTGAATGAGACCGATCTCGGACATGGGCAGCACATGGGTCTTGCTGCGGTCCTTTCGAAGCGCCTCGATCAGGGCGTTGTAGACTTTTTCCTGATTGGCCTTCTTCTCCATATCGATGAAATCGATGATGATGATGCCGCCGATGTCCCGAAGCCGGAGTTGGTAGGCGATTTCCTTGACGGCCTCGAGATTCGTCTTGAGAATCGTCTCTTCGAGGTTGTGCTTGCCGACATATCGCCCCGTATTGACGTCGATGGCAACCAAGGCCTCGGTTTCCTCGATGACGATGTATCCACCCGACTTGAGCCATACCTTCTTTTTCAAGGCTCGCAGGATATCGCCTTCCAGGTTGAAGGCGTCGAAAATCGGTTCCGTTCCTTGATAGAGCTCGACCGAATCCTTCATGAAGGGCATGAAGCGATCCAGAAAATTCTGAACGGTTTCATAGACGACCGGATTGTCGATGATGAGCTTGTCGGCCTCGTGGGTAAGCAGGTCCCGCACGGCCCGAAGGCTGACATTGAGTTCCCGGTGGATCAGAGAGGGAGCGGCGTTCATTTTGTAGCGGGTTTGAATGGCTTCCCAGAGGTTTTTCAGAAAGACCATTTCGTTCGCGAGCTTCTCCGCTTGAACGCCTTCGCTGGCTGTACGCACGATATACCCGAAGGGCTCGGTCCGCAGGGAAAGAACCATTTCCTTGAGCCGGTTGCGCTCGGCCTCATCGGTGATTCTTCGGGAAATGCCGATGTGATCCGTAAACGGCATCATGACCAGGAACCGACCCGGAAGCGAGACATAGGTCGTCACCCGGGCCCCCTTGGAACCGATGGGGCTCTTGGCCACATGGACCAGGATTTCCTGTCCCTCGGTCACGAGGTCTTCGATCGGAATCCCCTTGCGCTTTTCGTCGTCCTTCGAAACGGCGGCAAGGCTGACCGGGGGCTCTTCCAGGTCTTCCTCCTCGCTTTCCTTGAAGAGATTGGGTTCCTGGAGAGAGGGCCTGCTGCCGATGATGTCATCGACGTACAGGAAGGCTGCCTGCTCCAGCCCGATATCGACAAATGCCGCCTGCATACCGGGAAGCACGCGCTGAATCCGGCCTTTGTAAATGTTTCCGGCGATATCGGAATCGTTGTGCCGTTGGATGAACAGTTCCGCGATGGTGCCGTCTTCGAGGAGGGCCACACGGGTTTCGTATTCCGTAGCGTTGATGACAAGTTTCTTATACATCGGTACTCCATCGTAAACACGGGCTATGGGCGTATATCGTGAAAATAGTCGGCAGTGGGCAGTAAACATCAGGCCCATTTTCATTCCCGGGGTTGGTGCCCAACACCATGGCCATTTATCGTGAAAATGCGGCCGCCCCCGCGTGAGGCCCCCCGTTGGCGGTGAGGGCGCAACGGGCTCCACGCCGGCCACCCCGGCGAGGTGTTCGTCTCTGGCGGGGAAGGTGCGCCGGGTCTTTTGG
>Ga0272446_1007693_pt1 | contig 10614 bp, 4 predicted proteins | sample YNPCB0061_FD_194587 | JGI IMG/M metagenome (GOLD analysis project Ga0272446, IMG submission 194587) | Hot spring microbial mat communities from Yellowstone National Park, WY, United States - YNP-CB-006-1 | ecosystem: Environmental > Aquatic > Thermal springs > Hot (42-90C) > Sediment | place...
TATTGTTCTTATCTGATGACATTCAGTCGGAAATGTTGTGCATTTCCATTAAATATAGCTGAAATAAGGTAATTTCCATTAGCAAGGTCGCTGACAGAAAATCTTTGTGTATAACGTCCTGTATTTAATGTACCTTCATAAAGATCTTTTAACTTCTTACCCGTAAGGTCATACACAGAAAATTGTACTTTTCCTGCTATGCTCAATTCGTGTATAATAGTTACTTCATCAGATGCGGGATTAGGTGCAATAGTATTCACTGTAAAACCTTGTTCAGCAGAAGTAACTGTAATCTTAACAGTATTACTGTAATTTTCAGAACCATCAGCATTCACCCTGCGCAAAATGTAAAAGTAAGTACCCGATTTAAGGTTATTATCCATATATTGATATTTATTTTCATTTGAAGAATTAATCGTTGCTATTTTTTCATAATGAATACCATCTTTACTGCGCTTGAGTTCGAAGTATTTCAATGGTGTAATACTAATATCATTCCATGTCAGCACAGCATATTGATTGTTTTCTGCATTACCTTGTAAAAGAAGATTCGCAGAAGTAGGCAGACAAGGCATTATCGTTGTTGTAGCAGTGGCAGTACAACCATTGGCGTCAGTAACAGTAACTGTATAACTTGTAGGAGTAGTAGCAGGAGTTGCCACAGGGTCTTGGCAATTTGTACAGGATAATCCTGATGCAGGCGACCATGCATAATTGTAATACAAAACGGGAGAGGTAGTACAATGACGGAACTGTATATTAGGACGTATTGTGCTTAAAGTGTGTAACATGTTTGTGGTACATACATTAGAAACATCTGCATAATATACTCTTGTACAATTATATCCCATATCCGTACATTTTACAGGGCTGTTCTGACTGTATGAAGAGTTATTAAAACATGTTTCTACAATTAAGTGGCTTACCCCATTCCAGTAAAACGGAGTAGTAAATATGTGATTATTCCAACCTACAACAGGTGTATGGCTTATCGGCCCCAACACCGTAGTTAGTCCGGATGCAGGAACAACAGAGGTAAAAACACTATCCGAAGTACAGCCAATACGTATAGTAAAGTTATTGTGGGCTACTCCATTTGTAGAAATTACTTCAAAAGCAATTCTGTCAATATTGCCTGCAGTAAGTCCTGCGGCAGTAAGTTCAGAAGCACGAATTATGAACTGATGTCTTGCTCCCCAGTACCAGTTTCCATAAGGATTGGGATAGCCCGCAATGCCATTATTAATTGTGCTTGTGCCTACCGTATACGTATTTTGCGGACCTGAACAAGGAAAACTGCTTACACCACATGTAGGAAAACTGGTAAATGGCGTACCTCCTGATACCATCAGGTCTATATTTACAGTACTATCACAATAGTAGTACGTACTTGGCAGACTGATATTGAGTGAAGGAGCTACAATTACTTTAATTTGTTGACTAAACACTACTGAACCACAGTTATCCGTAGCAGTGGCAGTATACGTAGTAGTAGAAGTTGGGGTAGCTGTTACATTTGTGCCTGTGGTAGTACTTAAACCTGTGGCAGGCGACCAGGTCCAGTTCCATGAAGAGAGGTTATTACAACTACCGCTTCCCCCACCAATAATTTCCAGATTGACACTGGTTGGTCCATTACAACCCATAAGGGCAATACCTGTATCGGTGATGTCCACAGAGTTAGCCAAAAATTTTGGTGCAGTAGCTCCGAGAGCGGATTCTAACTGTGATTGAGAAAGAACATACACATAAGCCACATCTGCACAACCTCCCGCAGGGATATTTCCAATATTAAATGCTAATGAAATACCTTCATCTGCGGTGTTTGTTGAACCTATAGCACTGCCAAAAAATCCTATACCACCATTCCAGATGTCGCTTGGGTCATAGTTTGAAAATCCCCCGTATGTAACACGAGCGCGGGAGTCTTTTGTTCCTAATCCGAAGTAAGTATTGTGTGTTAATCCTACTGCACTGACCAATGCCCTTGAACCCGCAGAAGCAGGTTGCTGATACACAATAGTATTAGTAGTTGTATAATTACCTGTCCATGGTTGTTCATTATCAGGGTCAATGTTTCTGGAATAATATACATTTGTAAAATTTGTAGTAGAGGTGTTTTGTATATTCACGCATGTGAGTATGTACAAAGAATCTGTAAAAACAGTTGTCGTTTGTGTAATTTGTAAGCCCATTATTGTACCTTGCCAGACAGCTTGCCTGCTGTTCGGCGTAGTGTTGTATGCAATAATGCTTCCGGGTATACCACCACTGGGAGCCGTGCTCCAGCATACCTGATGATTACCATACACATAGTTGGTAGTTCCTACATTAAATTCAAGGCTAAATCCTTCTTCAGGAGAACCGGGAGTAAAATAATCTCCAACATAATTGGGAAGTCCGCTTGGACCGGGGACTGTCCAACCGTTTCGGGCTGGGTCTGCAACAAAACCAAATCTACCCGGAACGTTTGGGTGATACCCTGCGGGAGGAAGTGTATCTATCCCATACGTACCACAGGCAGATACTACCATTTCTACGGCATTCCGCATGAGGTAACAATGCCCACCTACGATTTGTGCATACAAAGAGTTAGAAAACCAACTCAAACATGAAAAGAAAAGAACGAGAGCAGTAGTATAACGAGTAAGTATGTTCATAAGTAATATACTATGAATATACAAATATACAATTTACTTTTGAAATAATAGTAGTTATACTTGAAAATATTACCCAAACAAATGTGCTACTACTTCCTCCAATTTATTAAAAGCATGTATTTTTAAGTTAAATTTGTTTAGATTTATGCCTTTAAGGTTGTGTTTTGCGGCGTATACTTCTTCAAACCCCATTTTTTCTACTTCCAGCAAGCGTTGTTCCAATCGGCTGATGGAGCGTATCTCCCCACTTAATCCGACTTCTGCACAAAAAACCGCTTTTTTAGGTAAAGGAATATCATTAAGGCTGGATAATATGGCACAAACCACCCCTAAATCTGCCGCAGGATCTTCTATACGTAAACCTCCCGTTATGTTAAGGAATACATCTTTCTGCCCTATCCTGAAACCGCATCTGCGCTCCAAAACGGCTAACAGCATATTCAAGCGGCGCAAATCAAAACCTGTGCTGGAACGCTGTGCAGTCGCATATACCGCTGTGGAAACCAATGCCTGCGTTTCTATGAGCATAGGGCGAATACCCTCCAAAATAGTGGCTATGGCTATACCCGAAAAATGCTCATCAAAATCTGAAAGTAATACCTCAGACGGATTACTGACCTGCCTTAATCCCTCACTGCGCATTTCATAAATTCCAATTTCAGAAGCCGAACCAAACCTGTTTTTAGAAGTCCGCAAAATGCGATACGCATGATGCCTGTCGCCCTCAAATTGCAGAACGGTGTCTACCATGTGTTCCAATACTTTGGGACCTGCAATGCTGCCGTCTTTGGTAATATGTCCAATTAAAAATACAGGAACACCCTGTTCTTTACTGAACCGCATAAACTGCGTAGCACATTCGCGTACTTGCGTAATAGACCCTGGTGCGGATTCTATATGCATAGAGTGCAGTGTTTGGACGGAATCCACAATAACCATATCAGGTTGCAGTTCTGCAATTTGGACAAAAATATTTTCTACATTGGTTTCAGGCAAAATATACAGATTTTCATTTTTATAAGGAATACGCTCTGCCCTCATGCGTACCTGCCTTTCGGATTCCTCTCCCGATACATACAAAATTTTAAGTTCGTTCATTTGCAAAGCTAATTGCAACATAAGCGTAGATTTGCCAATGCCCGGTTCTCCGCCTATCAGTATCAATGCCCCTTGTACAATGCCTCCTCCAAGTGTTCGGTTCAGTTCATCATCAGGAGTAATGTAGCGTTGCTCTTTACCACTTTCCACATCATAGAGTTTTTTTGCTACTGCTTTGGTGCTTTTTTTATGGGAGGTATCCCAAGGGGTAGCACTGCCTTTTTTATTGCTGGCAGAACTTTCTATAACTTCTTCCACAAATGTATTCCAGTTTTGGCAGGAAGGACATTTGCCCAGCCATTTCGGAGATTTTGCGCCACAAATCTGACAGAAAAATGCGGTTTTTAATTTTACCATTGAGCAAAGTTACAAAAATATATTTATATGATACAAAATTTATGTATTTATTTTCTTTTTTTAGTAAATCACTAAATTTGAGCATGTTTGTTTAACAACCTAAATTCTATTCGTGTAATTATTTACGTGGTTTGTTCTTTACTTGGGCGTGTCCCCTGCGCTATCGCTTCGGGGTCGGGCTATCCGCTGGCAGAGACGTGGCATGCCACGTCTGTACTTCACAGGCTACGCCTGTTGCGGGCTTTTCGCTGCTATCCCTCACGCGGATGCGCGCGTATATACACGTACACATGTATAAATAAAAAAAAGTGTTTTTTACCTCGTTTTTACTTGGGGGTGGGTGGGCGGGTAAACCCGAAAACCCCATAAAAAACACTTCTTTCGCGTTAGGCATGCGAAGGGTACGTAGTAGAGACGCCGCATGCGGCGTCTCCGAAGCGATAGCGTAGCCCGTAGCACGCCGACTGCGCCGCAAAGCAAGCAGGAACGCCCAAAAAATTATTTTTCTATACTTGTTCTTGCAAGGTAATATAGTTACCTATTCGTACCCTTTTTTCCAAATACATATAGTATGTTTTACGTATTTTTACATATCATAAAATATAAATCTTTGATAAGCACTTATTTGCAAAAAAAAGTTTGCAAGTTTACTTTTCGTTGCTTATATTTGCAAGATATATTTAACTCGTAAAAAGAAATATGAATGTCAAAATCATTTTTTTAACTGTACTTATGGTTTTTGGGTTTTATTTTGTGCAGGCACAATCTACTACCACAGCATTAAAAACAAAACCAGAAGGTTTCAGAAATCATGCATGGGGCAGTAAAGCCACCGAGTTAAATATTATCCGTTATGTTCGTAAAAAAGATATTGCAGAGCAAAAACCGAGTTTTGACCCTGAACCCGGGTTTGATTATTTCAAAGATGACATGGAACAATTGGATTTGAAGGGTGTAAAACTTGAAGCAATATGGTATTCTTACAATTACAGAGGGGGATTATCCCAAGTGATTTTACTTTTGGAAAATGATGCGGACAGCCCCAGAATGTTACAGAATTTAATCAACTATTATGGCAAGCAAACAGAAATAAAAAATGTAAATGCCAATAACACCGTTCATCACTTTAAATTCAAAGATGACACTTATGTAGAGTTTCATCAGTTCAAGATGAAGGAAAACCCTACTGCGGAAGATTTACAAGGAGATGGTCGTGCCAAATCTTATGTAAAAATATACTCCAAAACACAAACATCACTTCAACTTTCTGAAAACAGACGCAAAGGCTGGGAGTAGTAACAAAAATTTAACATAAAATACAGGCTTGTTTTTCAAGATGTTAAAATAATATTTAAGTATTTTTTTTGTATTTCTACATAAAAATAGTAAATTTGCCCGCTTAATCAAAAACAGCCTAGCAAAGTTATATGTCTGTACAGAAAAAAGATATAAAAATAAAACCAAACTTTAACAAAATTACCATTAGCTTAGCTTCCCCAGAAGTTATTCAAGAGCGTTCAAGAGGAGAAGTACTAAAACCAGAAACCATAAATTACAGAAGTTACAAACCCGAGAGAGATGGCTTGTTTTGTGAAAAAATCTTCGGTCCTGTAAAAGATTGGGAATGCCACTGCGGCAAATACAAAAGAATACGTTACAAAGGTATCGTTTGCGACAGATGCGGGGTAGAAGTAACCGAGAAAAAGGTGCGCAGAGAGCGTATGGGACATATTGAACTTACTGTTCCTGTGGCACATATCTGGTATTTTCGTTCTTTACCCAACAAAATAGGTACTCTGTTGGGCATGCAAAGCAAAAAATTAGACCAGGTCATTTATTATGAACGCTATTTAGTCATTCAACCGGGTAGAATTGGTGAAGAAAAAGGCTGGCAGGCTATGGACTTGATTACCGAAGAAGAATATTTGGATACTTTAGAAAGCATGTCTAAGGAAGAATTACTGATGGATAATGACGACCCACGCAAGTTTATTGCCAAAATGGGCGCGGAAGCGTTAGAAATGGTTCTCTCTCGATTAGATTTGGAAGTACTTGCCGCAGAGTTAAGACAACAGGCAAATAACGAAACTTCACAACAAAGAAAAACAGAAGCCCTCAAACGCCTGAAAATTGTAAATGCGTTTAGAAATGCAAATAAAAATATAGAAAACCGCCCTGAATGGATGATTATCCGTATCGTGCCTGTAATTCCTCCCGAACTTAGACCGTTAGTACCCTTAGATGGCGGACGTTTTGCTACCTCTGACCTTAATGACCTTTATCGTAGAGTAATCATCAGAAATAATCGCTTAAAACGTTTGATGGAAATCAAAGCTCCTGATGTTATCTTACGTAATGAAAAACGCATGCTTCAGGAAGCGGTAGACTCTTTGTTTGACAACTCCCGTAAGGTAAATGCTGTACGCAGTGAAGGAAACAGAGCCTTAAAATCTTTGAGCGATATGCTTAAAGGTAAACAAGGTCGTTTCCGTCAGAACTTGCTCGGTAAGCGGGTGGATTACTCCGGTCGTTCTGTAATCGTAGTAGGTCCTGAATTAAAATTAAATGAATGCGGCTTACCCAAAGCTATGGCGGCTGAGTTGTTCAAACCTTTTATTATTCGCAAATTGATAGAAAGAGGTATTGTAAAAACAGTGAAAAGCGCTAAAAAAGTAGTAGATAAAAAAGAAGCCATCGTATGGGATATATTAGAAAATGTACTTAAAGGGCATCCTATCCTCCTTAACCGCGCGCCTACACTGCACAGATTGGGTATACAAGCCTTCCAACCCAAATTAATTGAAGATAAAGCTATCCGCTTGCACCCATTGGTGTGTACAGCTTTTAACGCTGACTTTGACGGTGACCAAATGGCGGTACACGTACCCCTTAGCCATAATGCTGTATTGGAAGCCTCTTTACTTATGCTGGCATCACATAATATCCTTAACCCCGCTAATGGACAACCTATTACTGTACCTTCTCAGGACATGGTATTGGGTATTTATTACATGACCAAACAACGTAAAGGGGTCAAGGGTGAAGGCATGAAATTTTATAGCCCCGAAGAAGTAATTATTGCTTACAACGAAGGAACTGTACACCTTAACGCCAAGATACATGTACGCGTGCCTGTATTAGAAAATGATAAATTAGTAACCAAATTGATTCATACTTCCGTAGGACGTGTGCTGTTTAACCAGATTGTGCCCAAAGAAGTAGGTTATCAAGACAGATTGCTGACCAAAGGCGCTATTCGTGAAATTATCGGGCTGGTGTTCAAGAAAACCAATATGCAACGCACTGCTTACTTCCTTGATGACCTTAAAAACCTTGGCTACCGTTTTGCATTCAAAGGAGGTCTATCGTTCAGTTTGGCAAATGTTAAAGTTCCCGCAGAAAAACAAAAATATATTGCAGAAGCCGAAGAAGAAGTTTCTAGTATCAGAGGGAACTATGACATGGGTTTTATTACAGAAAACGAGCGTTACAATCAGGTAATAGATATCTGGACAAGAGTAAACTCAAAGGTTACCGAAGCCTTGCTTAAACAAGTATCCGAAGATGATGAAGGTTTTAACCCTGTATATATGATGTTGGATTCCGGTGCAAGGGGTTCAAAAGAACAGATACGTCAGTTAGGTGGTATGCGTGGTCTGATGGCAAAACCTCAGAAAAACCTCTCTGGTTCCAGTGGTGAGATTATCGAAAATCCTATTTTGTCCAACTTCCGTGAAGGATTGAACGTAATGGAATATTTCATTTCTACACACGGTGCGAGAAAAGGTCTAGCAGATACAGCCTTGAAAACGGCAGATGCAGGTTATCTTACACGCCGTTTGGTAGATGTGGCAAATGATGTAGTAATTACAGAAAAAGATTGTGGTACATTAAGAGGCATAGAAACCTTTGCCCTTAAAAAGAATGATGACGTAGTAGAAAGTTTATATGAACGTATTCTGGGTAGAGTAACCGCTTCCGAAGTTTTACACCCTCAAACAGGTGAAGTAATTGTAGAAGAAGGGGTAGAAATTACTGAAGAAATAGCAGATTATATAGAAAAAACAGGTATAGAATCCGTAGTGATTCGTTCTGTACTTACCTGTGAAGCCAAACGCGGTGTTTGTGCCAAATGTTATGGCAGAAACCTCGCTACGGGCAGATTAGTACAAAAAGGAGAAGCGGTAGGTGTTATTGCAGCACAGTCTATCGGAGAACCAGGAACACAGCTTACCCTTCGTACTTTCCACACAGGGGGAGCGGCATCTCGTATTTCCGCAGAAAATGAAATCAAAGCAAAATATGAAGGTACTGCTCGTTTTGATGCTGTAAGTTTTGTAGAACGTACAGATAAAACCACAGGCGAAAAACAACGTATTGTACTATCCCGAAGAGGAGAAATTCAAATTATAGATAATCAAAACAGAGTATTAGTAAGCCATCGTATTCCTTATGGTTCAGAAATTCGTATCAATGATGGAGATAAAACAGAGAAAAATACTGTTATCTGTCGTTGGGACCCCTATAACTCTGTTATCCTTGCTGAAACAAAAGGTAAAGTACAATACGAAAATCTTGAAGAAAATATAAACTTTCGTAGAGAAACTGATGAAAATACAGGTACAGAAGAAGTAATTATAATAGAAACCCGTGACAAAACTAAAAACCCGTTACTTCGCATTATTCCCGCCAACAAAGAAGAACTTATCAGCAAACCTATCAACTTGCCCGTAAATGCACATCTTGTAGCAGAAAGCGGTGATGAAGTGCAACCCGGTGATATTTTGGTTAAAATACCCCGTCAGACAGCTAAAACAAGAGATATTACAGGAGGTTTACCTCGTGTAACTGAACTTTTTGAGGCTCGTCAACCTTCTAACCCTGCCGTAGTGAGTGATATTGATGGTATTGTTTCGATTAGCCCGGATATTAAACGTGGTAACAGAGAAGTATGGATAGAAGCAGACAGCGGTGAGCGTAAGAAATATCTTGTTCCTGTGGCAAAACACATTCTTGTACAAGACGGCGATTATGTACGTGCAGGTGATGAACTTACCGATGGTGCTATCAGCCCTAGTGATATTCTTCGTATTAAAGGACCTAATGCAGTGCAAGAATATCTTGTCAATGAAATTCAGGAAGTTTACCGCTTGCAAGGGGTAAAAATCAATAACAAACACATAGAAGTTATTGTTCGCCAAATGATGCAAAAAGTAGAAATTATTGATGCAGGCGATACTGAATTTTTAGAAAAAGAAGTTGTTGATAAGTTAGAATTTCAGGAAGCTAACGACAATCTCTGGGGAAGAAAGTACGTTTTAGATGCCGGAGATTCCAAAAATCTGCGTGCAGGTATGATAGTTTCTTTTGCTAAAATCCGAGATGAAAACTCTACCTTAAAACGTAAAGACTTGAAATTAGTAGAATTCCGTGATGCTATTCCTGCTACGGCTCAACCCATTTTACAAGGTATTACAACCGCATCTCTTGGAACGCGTAGTTTCATGTCTGCGGCATCTTTCCAGGAAACAACTAAAGTACTCAACGAAGCCGCTATCCAAGGACGTGTAGACCATTTACTTGGCTTGAAAGAAAATGTTATTGTAGGGCACCTTATACCCGCAGGTACAGGACTACGTGAGTTTCAGGATATGACAGTTCAGGTTGCAGAAAAGCAAGAAAATACCCCTGTCATTACTTCCTCTTCACGTAAAACTGTGAAAAGAAAAGTATAAAGTTGAGTTCATTTATCAGAATTAAAACGTTAAAACAGGGTAATTAAAAAAGCCCTGTTTTTTATTATATTATACCATGTTGATAAATTACTATTACAAAGTAATGAACACTATATAAATTTATTTTTGGGCGTTCCTGCTTGCTTCGCGGCGCAGTCGGCGTGCTACGGGCTACGCTATCGCTTCGGTGCGATTCGCACCATGCGTGCAAGCACGCATGCCCTCCGCATGCCTAACGCAATTTTATGCGTGTGCATATAAGTACGCGCACATATCCGCGTGAGGGATAGCAGCGCAAAGCCCGCAATGAGCGTAGCGAATGAGGTACAGACTTGGCATGCCAAGTCTCTGCAGCGTATAGCCCGACCTGAACGCGGTGAAGGACACGCCCAGGATAGTAAAAAGATATTAAAAGTCTTTTGGATAAATTGTAATTATTGTGAGTAACACCTTGAATCCAAATAAAAAATATACTGCGTATCTTGTATTGTAGGAAAATATTGCGCACAATCAATATGAGGTTGTTTAGGATTGTATAAGATTTCCAATCAAAGATGTATTTTTGGGTGTCAAATCGCAAATACTCTTTTTATGGAAATCTTAGGCAAAGATATAATTATTAAGTATATCATACCACATTTACAAGTAGGAAGTTGTGGAAAACGTTTAGAAACTGACTTTATGATTGAAATTGTTTCGGCAATTCTTTATCGGTTGAAAACAGGGGTACAATGGCGTTTTTTACCTGTACAGTCCTTTTTTAG
>Ga0272446_1007694_pt1 | contig 10613 bp, 9 predicted proteins | sample YNPCB0061_FD_194587 | JGI IMG/M metagenome (GOLD analysis project Ga0272446, IMG submission 194587) | Hot spring microbial mat communities from Yellowstone National Park, WY, United States - YNP-CB-006-1 | ecosystem: Environmental > Aquatic > Thermal springs > Hot (42-90C) > Sediment | place...
GGTATGGAAGTGTTGGAAGAAGCCTTAACCCTCAAACCCGACCTTCAATTCATCATGATTTCAGGGCATGCAGATATGGAAATTGCCGTAGAAGCTACTAAAAAAGGTGCTTATGACTTTATCCAAAAACCGCTTGACCTTAACCGTCTGTTGGTTTCTATTCGTAATGCGTTGGATAAAACGGTTCTCGTTTCTGAAACCAAAAGTCTCAAACGCAAAGTAAGTAAAGTAACCCCTATTATCGGTGAAAGTGAAGGCATTAAAAAGGTATTGGAAATGATAGATAAAGTTGCCCCTACCAATGCGAGGGTTATGATAACAGGCAGTAATGGTACAGGTAAAGAACTGGTTGCCCGTTGGATTCATGAAAAATCTCAACGAAATAAAAATCCTATTGTAGAAGTAAACTGCGCCGCTATCCCCTCCGAATTGATAGAAAGTGAGCTTTTTGGACATGAAAAAGGTTCTTTTACTTCTGCTATCAAACAGCGGATTGGTAAATTTGAACAAGCAAGCGGTGGTACATTGTTTTTAGATGAAATCGGAGATATGAGTTTATCCGCACAGGCAAAAGTGCTTCGTGCTTTACAGGAAAACAAAATTACACGCGTAGGCGGAGAAAAAGAAATCGGGATAGATGTGCGCGTCATTGCCGCAACCAACAAAGACCTTCGCAAAGAAATAGAAAAAGGAAATTTCAGAGAAGATTTGTTTTTCAGATTAAATGCTATTGAAATTCATGTACCTGCCTTAAAAGACCGAATTGATGATATTCCGCTTTTGGTCAAAAGTTTTCTTAAAGATACTTGTGAAGAATATGGTATGCCGCTCAAAAGCATTACTGATGGCGCCCTTAAACAACTGCAAAAACTGCCATGGCGAGGAAATATTCGTGAATTAAAAAATGTAGTGGAACGTTTGGTTATTTTAAGTGGTAAAAAAATCACAGATATTGATGTAAATACCTACGTACCACAATTACAGACTACCAACAACAGTGAATTAGCCTTGCTGTGTGAGCGTTTTGAACGTTTACAGGATTTTATGAACTATGTGGAAAGGGCTTTTTTAACTTATAAGCTAAAACAAAATCAATGGGATAAAACTCTTACCGCAGAACAAACAGGTATTACACAAGTTAACCTGGAAAACAAAATCCAGTCTTTGGGTATTGAGCAGTAAATTATAGTTCTATTTTTGCGTTATGATTATTGCCCCTTCTATTCTTTCTGCGGATTTTGGCAATCTTGCTGATGATGTAGCTATGCTTAACCAATCCGTTTGCGACTGGATACATTGTGATATTATGGACGGCGTATTTGTGCCTAATTTGTCTTTTGGCATACCTATATTGCAAGCTATAAAAAAACACAGTCAAAAACCGCTTGATGTGCATTTAATGATAGTTCAGCCTGAAAAATATCTTACAGTATTCAAAGACGCAGGAGCAGATATATTGAGTGTGCATATAGAAGCAAGCACTCATTTGCATAGAACCCTTTCAGAAATCAAAAATCTGGGAATGAAAGCAGGAGTGGCAATCAATCCACATACCAATGTTGAACAGTTGTTTGATATACTATACCTGACTGATGTGGTATGTATGATGTCCGTTAACCCCGGATTTGGAGGGCAAAAATTTATTGAACATACCTATCATAAAGTAGAGAAACTGAAAAATAAAATTATTCAGGAAAACACTTCTACACTCATTGAAATTGATGGAGGCGTAAATTTGGATAACGCTCATAACCTCAAAAATGCAGGTGCGGATATTTTGGTAGCTGGTAATTTTGTATTCAATTCGCCTAATCCCTTTGAGGTTATCTATAAATTAAAAGAAGTATAAAAAAACAACTCCATAAATACTTATGAAGTTGTTTGAGTTTCTCTGTCATTCTATAACATTAAATACCCGTATTTTGAAAACCATTACTGAAGGCTTCGTTTATTTTTTCCAGAATGTCTTTTATTTTGGAATGACGTTCTTTTTTTTCTTCATGGCTTTGCTCATTCACATTTATATGAATAAGTTCTTTTTTGAGATTGGATAGTTCTACAATCTTGTTGAGGTAGTTTTGTTTGGCAACATACAGTTGATGCTCCAATTCTGCGATTTGTTTTTCACAGCTTTTAATGGATTCGTTGATTTCTGCTTCTAATTTTGCTTTTTCCATAATGATATTGAATTTGATTATTTAAACGAGAGTTTGTTGCAAAATGTTACAGGTAACTAATTAAAAATGAATTATTTGTATAAAAATATAATTTACTCAATAACTATACAAAAAGGCAGTTACTGTTTTGAAATTTTATACAACCATGACAAAATAAAGCAGTGTGTTTATATAAATTGTTAATTTTGCTTTATGAAAAAACTTATAGGAACAGTATTGGCATCTGTTTTCCTCTCCTCTGTAAGTATAGCACAGGAAAAAAAATCACCTGAAAACTGGCTACATGCAGATTTTGAAACAGATAAAATTATGGGTATGAGCGTAAATAAAGCCTACACCCTTCTCAAAGGTAAATCCTCCAAAACCGTAGTGGTAGCCGTATTAGATAGCGGTATAGACATCAATCATGAAGATTTAAAGGACATTATCTGGAAAAACCCCAAAGAAATCCCGAACAACAACATTGATGATGATAACAATGGCTATGTTGATGATGTACACGGCTGGAACTTTATCGGAGGAAAAGATGGTAAAAATGTATCACAGGATACAAAAGAATCTGCACGGGAGTATAAAAGACTGTCCGCAAAATTTGGAGATAAAACAGATGAGGAACTTAAAAAATTGCCTAAAAATGAAAAAGCTGATTATGAAAAATACAAAAAGGTAAAAGCCAAATTTATTACAGAACGTGCCCAAATGGAACAAACCGTGAAAATCTATGAAGTTTTGAAAAAAGGCATAGAACAAATTGTTAAGGATTTTGAAGGCAAAGAATTAAATAACAGTACGTTGGAAAAATATGATGCAGGAACAGACCCTCTCAAAATGATGGCAAAACAAACGCTATTGGAAAGCATGAAATCCGGTGAAAAAGCAGATGAGGTTTTGAAAGAAATTACCAAGGGGTACGAATACTTGGACAAAATGGTTAATTACAAACTCAATCCCGATTTTGACCCCCGAGATATTGTAGGCGATAATTATGCAGACCAACTACAAAAAAATTATGGCAATAATGATGTTATAGGTCCAGATGCATCTCATGGAACACATGTAGCGGGTATTATTGGAGCAAAAAGAAATAATAACATTGGTGTAGATGGTGTTTGCGATAATGTGCGCATCATGGTAGTGCGTGTAGTCCCTGATGGTGATGAACGCGATAAAGATGTGGCTAATGCAATCCGTTACGCAGTAGATAACGGCGCAAGTATTATTAACATGAGTTTTGGCAAAGATGTATCTTTTAATAAAAAGATCGTTGATGATGCGGTTAAGTATGCTGTTTCCAAAGATGTATTATTAGTACATGCGGCAGGAAATTCTTCCTTAGATTTAGATAAAGAGGATAACTTCCCCAATAAACGATATGAAACAGGTAAAAAAGCAGAGGCGTGGTTGGAAGTAGGTGCTTCCTCTTGGGAAGGTGGAAAAAATAAAGTAGGTTCTTTCTCTAACTATGGACAAAAAAATGTAGATGTTTTTGCACCCGGAGTGGCTATTTACTCAACTATTCCCGGTTCCAAATATGAGCGTTTTGATGGTACAAGTATGGCATCACCTTCTACCGCAGGGGTAGCCGCACTGTTAAGAGCGTATTTTCCTGAACTGACCGCAGTACAAGTAAAAGAAATTATTATGAAAACTGTAACGCCTATCAAAGGAACTACCATAAAACCGGGTACAAAAAATGAAGAAATTGCTTTCAGCAAACTTTGTATTTCTGGGGGTGTTGTCAATGCGTACAAAGCCGTAGAACTTGCCATGAAAACCAAAGGCAAAAAGAAGTAAAATTACCTTTCGCTCTTATTGAGTTTTAGGGAGAAATTTTTAACTGATGTTCTGCATCAAAAATTTTATGGGCGTGTCCTTCACTGCGTTCAGGTCGGGCTATCCGCTGGTAGAGACGTGGCATGCCACGCCTGTACTTCATTCGCTACGCTCATTGCGGGCTTTCCGCTGCTATCCCTCACGCGGATAGGTGCGCATACATATACGCACACGCATACGCGTTAGGCATGCGGAGGGCATGCGTAGCATGGTGCGAATAGCACCGAAGCGATAGCGTAGCCCGTAGCACGCCGACTGCGCAGCAGGAACGCCCAAATCCATTTTCTCTATCTTAAAAATACGTAAATAGTTATCTTTTATCTATCTTTGCAGGTATGAATAAAGGAGCTGTATCACAATTTATTGAAAAAAATTATCTGCATTTTAACGCTGCCGCTTTGGTAGACGCCGCAAAAGGTTATGAAAAACACCTTCTTGAAGGCGGAAAAATGATGATAACACTCGCAGGAGCTATGAGTACCGCTGAACTCGGCATTTCGCTTGCAGAAATGATTAGACAAGATAAAGTTCAGATTATTTCCTGTACAGGTGCAAATCTTGAAGAAGACATCATGAATCTGGTAGCCCATGACCATTACAAGCGTGTGCCCAATTACAGAGATTTAAGCCCAAAAGATGAGTGGGAACTACTTGAAAACGGATTTAACCGTGTAACGGATACTTGTATCCCCGAAGAAGAAGCATTCAGACGTATTCAAAAACATATTCATAAACAATGGAAAAACGCACAGGATAAAGGAGAACGTTATTTTCCGCATGAATACATGTATAAAATGCTTCTCTCAGGCGAAATGGAACAATACTACCAGATAGACCCCAAAAACAGTTGGATGATAGCCGCCGCACAAAAAAACCTGCCCATTATTGTACCAGGTTGGGAAGACTCCACTATGGGAAATATTTTTGCTTCTTATTGTATAAAAGGAGAATTACAACCTAGTGTTATGAAATCAGGGATTGAGTATATGGTTTGGTTGGCAGATTGGTACATCAAAAACTCATCAGGTAAAGGCGTAGGTTTCTTTCAGATTGGTGGGGGTATAGCGGGTGATTTTCCTATCTGCGTTGTACCTATGCTGTATCAGGATTTGGAGATGGAAAATATTCCTTTTTGGAGTTATTTTTGTCAAATATCAGATTCAACAACGAGCTACGGTTCTTATTCAGGGGCTGTGCCTAATGAAAAAATCACATGGGGCAAACTTGATATAAACACACCTAAATTTGTGATAGAATCTGATGCTACCATAGTAGCACCGCTTATTTTTGCATGGGTATTAGGATTGTAGAAGTTTTGGTTTTTACCACTCAATAGCTTCCATATTTTGTTGAGTTAGAAACTCATTGGTTTTAGAAAAATGCTTGCACCCAAAAAAGCCGTTATTTGCTGATAACGGTGAGGGGTGCGCTGCTTTGAGTATCAAATGATGGGAATTAGTTATGAATTTTTCTTTGCTTTGAGCTGGTTTTCCCCAAAGGATAAACACTACGGGTTCTTTTTTTTCATTCAGGGCTTTGATAGTAGCGTCAGTAAATTTTTCCCAACCTTTGTCCTTGTGAGAAAAGGCTTTGTCCTTTTCGACAGTTAGGCAAGTATTGAGTAAAAATACTCCTTGGTTTGCCCACCGTGTGAGATTACCACTTTTAGGAGGGGTTATTCCTAAATCATTTTGAATTTCTTTATAGATATTTTTGAGTGAAGGTGGTAATGCTACTCCATCATTGACAGAAAAAGCTAATCCATGTGCCTGCCCTTCTCCATGATAGGGGTCTTGACCTAAAATTACCACTCTCACTTTGGGATAAGGCGTTTGGTAATACGCATTGAATATTTCTGTGCCTTTGGGATAAATAATTTTGTTGTTTGCTTTTTCTTGTTTGAGAAACAAAACTAAACTTTCAAAATAAGGTTGGCTAAACTCAGCATTGAGCACTTCTTTCCAGGTATCTTCAATTTTTATGTCTGTCATAGGTTAGAGTTGATTTAAAATATCGTCCAAATCTGTGGAAAGTGTATTATTTTCCTTTTTCTCAGTATTGTTTTCCTGCTGAACTTTGAGGGTTGGCATTTCATTTTCAGCAAGTTCAAACGTATCTAAACGCACTTTTTCATTTCTTTCAAAGGCTTTTAGTCTTTCCGTTTGGATTGCCAGAAATGTTCTTAATTGTTCTATAATATCATCTCTTCGGGTTATTATTTCATTATACTCTCGTTCTACCTCTTTGATTTTAGTGCGTAAATCTCCTTGTATTTTCTTTTCTTCTTCGTTGGCACGAGCAATAATGCGTTCTGCCGTGATTTTGGCTTCCTGAATATGCAAAATAGCTTGTTTTTCCGCATTTTCCAACGTCTGTTGAGCTGTGGTTTTAGCTTGCATGAGGGTATCTCGCAAGGCTTGTTCTACTTCTTTGAGGGTAGAAAGTTCTTGGGTAAGTTTAGCAATATTTACTTTGTACTGCCTGTTTTCTTCCTGGAGCTTTTCCCATTCTATGGATAAATTGTATAAGAATGCTTTTACTTCATCTTTATCATATCCTCCAAAAGAGGATTTATTAAACGTTTGTTGTCTTATATCTAATGGACTAATCATTTTGGTATCTGTGATAGTGTTGCAGGTAGAAATTGAATACTGATTTTGTATCTGTGTGCATTAAGCACGCCCTACAAAAATAAGAAAAAAAGTAAAAGTTTACTTGTTTTTAAACAAAGAAAAATCCTGAGTGTGTTTTTCAGGATTTCTTATCAGGGATTTTATATGCCAGTGTTGTCTATCTTGAATATTTTACGAGAGCAATGTTTTTATCCACTTCTTTGGATTCAGGGCTTTCGGGATATTCATTTTTTACCTTTTGGTAACAAGCCAAGGCGTCATCATACTTTTTCATTTGCTCATACACTCTACCTGCTTGCATTAAATACGCAGGCGATAACGTACTAAGCGGATATACTTCTGCGGCTTTTTTATAGTATTGTGCAGCTTTTTCTTTGTTCAGTTTATCTTCATAAATAGCACCCATAGTACCATACGTAGTAACAGCAAGAATATTCTTACCTGGGCTGTATTTTTCAAGATACTTTAAGGCTAAATCTTTGTTCCCTTTGCGGTAATAAATCATGCCGAGTTCATAGTTGGCTAAATCTCCTACTTTGGTATTACTATATTCTTTGGATATGTATTCCAGACCCTTGTTCTGACCATCACCTTTGATGGCTTTGTCCAAAGCAGTTGAATCTTTGGGAGCAGATTCTGCTATATTCTGAGAAAAATACATATTGGCTTTTGCGGCTTTTTCATTTGCTTCTGTTTCATCTCCACCAAAAAAGTACAGATAACCGAGTATCAAGCCTGTAATAAATACTACACCTCCCAAACCATACAAAATCTGTTTTTTATTTTTCAATAAAAATTGCTCGGCAGTAGGTGCATTGGATACAAGTTCTTGAATTTTTTTATCCTCCGCTGAGGTTTTCTCTTTGGTTTTGGCAATAACTTCTTTTTCGTCTGAGGTAGTTAATTTTTCTTCTGACATGGGTTTCAAAATTCAGGACTGCAAAACAAATAAATTTTGGATAAAAAAACAAATTCTTGTACTTTTGTATGATTTATTTCTTGATTTCATGCGAAATTGCATTATTACAGGCATTTTACTTATACTGTGCCACTACTTACAAGCACAAAAAATATGGTTTGAAGATGATTTTAATGATTATAGCAAAGGCTGGACGTATGGTAACACCTCAGAAACGCAAAAAGAAGTTAAAAATGGTGTATATAAAATTACAGTCAAAGACCCCAATGCTTCTGCATGGGCATTTTGGAATCACAGTATTTTTTTAGACAGTGATAAAGATTTTTCTATTGAAGCTACCATTACTCAAACCAGCGGAGTGGATAATTTCAGCTATGGGGTAGTTTGGGGTAAAGATATTGATAATCTGTACTGTTTTGGAATATCTTCCAATGGGTATTATATCTTTTATGCTTATATTGATGGTAAATATACGGAGCTACAAGCGTGGCAAAAAAGTTCTGCCATCAATAAACTGGGAAGCAAAAATGTTCTTAAAGTTAATCAAAAGGGGCAAAAATGGGAATTCTATGTGAATAATGATAAAGTATATTCAACCAGTGTAAAAAAAGCCTTTGGTACTTGTGTAGGTTTTATGACAAACAAACAAATGACTATTGAAGTAGATAAATTGGTCATCAGACAAGATAATTTTATCAATGTTCTCCCTAATGCACAAAGTAATGTTAAAAAAAGAAACTTAGGCAGTGATGTCAATACTAAATATGAAGATGTATCCCCTGTGATTTCTCCTGATGGTAAAACCTTGTTTTATGGCATTAAAAGAAGCCCTGAAAATGTAGGAGGTACAGATGACGGAGAAGATGCATGGTTTACTACTTCTGCTGATGAAGTAAATTGGACAAGAAGACAAAATCTCGGTAAACCGCTTAACAACCCCAGTGCCAACGTGGTGGTTTCCGTAATGCCTGACAACAATACCATGATAATGATGCACAAATATAAATCTGATGGTACATTCAAAGCACAGGGTCTTTCCATCACGTACAAAACGGAAAACGGCTGGACTGTTCCCGAAGATATTTCTATTGAAAACTTTTATAACAACTCCAGATACAATGAATTTTATGTCTCTGCGGACAGAAAGGTAATTTTAATGACGGTTCAACGTGATGACAGTTACGGAAACAAAGATATTTATGTGTCTTTTGCCACAGGAGAACGCAGTTATTCAAAACCTATGAATATAGGTAGAACCGTAAACACTGTAGGTGATGAAGTAAGTCCGTTTTTAGCTGCTGATGGTGTAACTTTATACTACGCCACAGACGGAAAACCGGGGTATGGCAGTCATGATATTTTTGTAACCCGCAGATTAGACAATACTTGGAAAAACTGGTCAGAACCACAAAATCTCGGTCCTGGTATCAATAGTGCAAAATGGGACGCTTATTATACTGTACCTGCATCAGGCAAATATGCTTATATGGTCAGTTCTGAGGGAGGAATTGAAGGTTCAGGGGACATTGTGCAGGTGGAAGTACCCCAAGAAGCCAAACCTAAACCCGTTTTAATTGTATACGGAAAAGTACTGAATGCCAAAACGAATGAACCTATTTCTACTAATGTTACCTACCGTGATTTGGGTACAGATGAAGAACTGGGCTTAGCACGCTCCAATCCAAAAGATGGGGGGTATAAAATTGTTCTGCCGCAAGGCAAACAGTACGGTTTTTTTGCAACCAAACAGGGCTTTTTATCTACGAGTGAAAATTTAGATACCAAAGACCTCAAAGAATTTAAAGAAATTGAAGTCAATTTATTTTTAACCCCAATAGAAGTAGGGCAGTCTGTACGGTTAAACAACATCTTTTTTGAACCCAACAGTGCCACACTCAAAACAGAATCATATCCTGAACTGAAACGGGTAGCAGAATTTCTGAAATCCAATCCTAATATCATTATTGAAATTGATGGTCATACAGATAACGGTGCGTCAGGTACAAGTCCAAGCTATCTGATGCAACTTTCCCAGTCGCGTGCCAAATCTGTGATGGATTATATTCTTAAATGTGGTGTGGATATGGGTCAAATCAATTATAAAGGATTTGGCAATACCAAACCTATTGCAGACAATAACACCGCAGAAGGCAGAGCAAAAAACCGCAGGGTAGAATTTACAGTGTTAAAAAAATAAATTCAGCATGTTGGATTTTTTTTTGAATGCAGATACACAGCTCTTTCGTTGGATAAACAGCAGACATTCCCCATTTTGGGATATAGTGATGTATTGGATAAGCGATATGTATATCTGGGTACCGCTGTATGTGTTCTGGTTAGTTTATATCATTAGCGAGTATGGTAAAAAAGGCATTTGGATATGCGTTTTTATAGCTTTGTTAGTTTTCATGACAGACAGCGGAAGCACTTTATTTTTTAAAGATAATTTCAGACGGCTGCGACCTTGTCATGCGCTTGCCAATGTGCATATTGTATTTGGTAAATGTGGTGGAAAATATGGTTTTATTTCTTCACATGCGGCTAATGTATTTGGATTAGCTACTTACTTGTCTTTATGGCTACATAAAGATATACGTCATTTTTGGAAATTTGCCCTTGTATGGGCGGCTGTTATTGCCTATTCACGTGTGTATCTGGGGGTGCATTACCCGCTAGATGTGTTTTGTGGAGGACTGCTCGGAATACTTTTAGGATGGCTGAATTATAAGTTTGTACAAACGAATATTATACAACAGAGATATGAAACCTCTTAACTGATGTTACGCAAGATATTTTTTAGGGCGTTCCTGCTTGCTTCGCTACGCAGTCGGCGTGCTACGGGCTACGCTATCGCTTCGGTGCTGCGCACTTTGCTACGCAAACCCTCCGCATGCCTAACGCAAAAGAACGGATTTTTGCGAGGTCGGGGGCTTCGCCCCAGTAATGTTAAGTTCTTTTTTTGAAACATATTTTTTGAAAATCAGAAGAGAATAGTATTCGGCTATGTGTTATCGTTTGTTTATATTGAGTAATAAGAAAATTAAGTACTAT
>Ga0272446_1007695_pt1 | contig 10613 bp, 8 predicted proteins | sample YNPCB0061_FD_194587 | JGI IMG/M metagenome (GOLD analysis project Ga0272446, IMG submission 194587) | Hot spring microbial mat communities from Yellowstone National Park, WY, United States - YNP-CB-006-1 | ecosystem: Environmental > Aquatic > Thermal springs > Hot (42-90C) > Sediment | place...
GTTGAAATTCACGCCAAAGTCTTGTCGGTTGATCTTCGCGCGCGCCGTGCCACCCATGCGCTCGTTACCGAACGGGTCCGTGAAAGGCTGCGGAGTGCCTTCGACGTGAAGGGTCACCTCGCGGGTTACCCCTTTGATCGTTAGATCGCCAACCACCTCATATTGATCGTCGGCCCGTTTCACGACCCGCTTCGACCGAAACGTAATCGTCGGGTACTTGGCCGTGTCCAAGAAGTCCGGGGATCGCAGGTGTTCGTCCCGCTTGGGTTCCCGGGTGTCGATCCCGGCAGCGTCGATCGTGGCCTCGACGCGCGAGCGAGTGATGTCTTGATCGTCCAACCAGACCGTCCCGGTTACCTTGCCTAACGTCCCACGCACGGTAGACACCATCATGTGTCGCACACCAAAATGTACTGCGGTGTGCGCTGGATCGATTTCGTACACCTGCACAGCCTGGGCACTGCCGGCGCACAGAAGACCAAGAGCCCCGAGCCACCATCGCCGTCCGAGCAACTGCCGCATGAGTCATCCCTCCACAGTGTGTTGGCATCCAATATCATCCGGAAGTCTGCCCTTACGCGGCAACTTCAGGATAGCCAAGGGAACGCAACGCTTGCCGAATGGCCTCTGCCGCACGATCCAGATCTTCTGGCTTCGGGTTCAAGTCTTGGCGTGCAAAATCCAAATCGTACACCGAATCGATCGGTACGACATGGAAATGCACGTGAGGCACCTCGAGCCCGGCTAACATGAGGCCCACCTTCGTAGGCTGAAACGCACGCTGGATTGCGCGGCCAATTTTCTGGGCTGTATGGGTCAAGTGGGTGAGCAGCGGCGGTGGCAAGTCCAACCAGTGGTCGATTTCCTCGCGCGGCACCACAAGGGTGTGCCCGGGTCGCAGCGGATGAATCGACAGAAACGCCACGCATTGCTCGTCCTTCCAAACGAACCTGGCCGGCAATTCTCCTCGAATGATTCGTGTGAACACGCTCGCCATCTTGATCCTCCTCAGGGCACATTTGTCAGTTTGTACACCCGACGAGAGCACGCGCCACTGCGGCAACGATTTCTTCGATCGTAATCGTGTTGTTGCCGTCGCGGTCCCCAGCCAGACAATCCGCTGGCCTACGGACGTCCAATGCAATAGCGACGAGAGTCACCAGTTCATCGATGGTCACGATGCCATCTCCGTTACAGTCGCCGGCACACAGAGGGGTTGGCGAAGGAGTCGGGGACGGTGTGCTTGTCGGCGTCGGGGCAGACACCACGACCGCGCCGTGACTTAGCCGCACACCGGCTACTGGGTTTCCCTCGTCGTCCACGACCAAAACGTCCTGGAGCGTTAGTGTGTAGGCGCCTGCGGGTGTGTCGCGCCCGACGGCTACTGTGCAGGTCCACAACACGCTACCGTCGGGGATCACTGTCAAGGGCGGCAACTCGGAGAACAAGAACGCGGCCACGCGGGTGCATTCGTCACCGGAACATGGTTCCGGGCGATACTGCACGAGAAATGACTTTTGCAAGGAGGCATTCGCTCGGCAGTCTGGAATGCCATCTGGAGCCGGGGCAATCGAAGCATTGACAGGATCGAAAACGATTTCCGCTTGCACTGCGGTAATCGGCAGTTCTGCCGTATAAAGACGCACCGCGACATCCACACGGTCCCCTGGTAAGGCCGTCACGCTCGCGACTTCGAGGATCGGAATCCGAGCGGTTGGTGATCGAGTCGGTGTTGGCGAGGGTGTAGTGGTCAAGGTCGCCTCAGGGGACGGCACTGTGGCTGTGAGCGTGGCTCCAGGAGGGCTAGGGGTCTCGCTCGGCACCGGGGTGCTTGTCGGAGTCAAGAGGCTTCCCGTTGCAGTAGGCGACGGGGTGGCGGTGGGCACCGTAGGCGTCGGGGTCTTCGTGATTGTTGGAGTAGGGGTCGGTGGGTTTACCTCGAACGCGCCAATGTCGCAGATTGCAGATCCGTCGCCGTTTCCGTCAGCCGGCCGCGGAAACCCGCGTTGATCTTGAGCCGGACAGTCGGCGGGATCTCCCCGGTCGATCGCGTCACTGCCCGGGCGCAAGGCCATCGTCAGCGAAAGACCCCCGTTGAACGCCAAGCCACCCAAATTTGGTTCCGCGTTGTTCAGGTCGCCAACCTGGTCGAACAAGCAGCTCGCTCCCGTATCCAGATTGTAGCCCCGGGAAAGCAGCGGCACGCCCGCACAATTGGCCCCCATAGAGCTGTTGGCAACGATCGAATTGTGAATGCTGGCATCGCCAAGGTTGTGGATTGCACCGCCCGCGGTGGCACCGTTTCCACTGAAGGTCACACTTTCCACCTGCAGAACGCCTCCGGCCAGGTTTGCCACGGCTCCACCCTGACCAATCGGCGCGGCTGTGTTGTTGGCCAGGGTGCAGTTGATCAAGATAGCTTGGGCCCCTGGGAGATTGACCAAGGCGCCTCCGGCGCCAGCCGATACCACGTTGTCCCGAAGCGTCACTCCCTCCAACCGCAAGACTCCTGCGTTGCGGATGGCTCCGCCCCCGGCCTCGACTTGCCCTTGCCGCAACACCAGGTTGCGAATGGTTACGCGGGCAGGGGAGTGAATGTCGAAAATTCGGTCCCCCCGATCCCCGTCGATGGCCGCCACCCCCGGACCGACGCCCTCGATCGTGACATCGGCAAGAAGGTCCAAGTCTCCTCGAGAAGCATCTTCGTCGTCCTGGCCGCCGTTCTTCAGGCGAAACGCGGGTTGGAGACTCGGGATTTCGATCCGGTCCTCCCCAGAGGTCGAGTTCGCCTCTTGCACCGCCGCGCGTAGCGTGCACACTCCGGAGTCACCCGCGGCGCACACCCCGTCGCCAGGCCGAGCATCCGGCAAATCGAGAATCGAGTTCACCACGAAAGTAGCTGCACGCGCCGGATTCGAACCTCCTGGGAGCACGGAGACCCCGAACGCCAAAGCCATGAAGAAGAGCCACCGTGTAGACAACTCCAACTCTCGATGTTCGTTCTGCTCCATCATCTGCGCCGTTCCCGATGACTCCACTCACCGCTCCGCTACCAGTCCACGTACCTGCGCCAAAGTGCGGCCAGCTTACCACAAAAGCGTCGCTCCGCAGCAAGAGGGGAAGAACCCTTCACCGGCCGCACACACCAGAGGCTCGACCTCCGTTGGTCCTGCGGGAGAATCGGGACCGCAAGCAAACAACGGCCAAGCGCGGCCGACGGCCACTTAGGAGAGCTCGCACCCCGAGGTCTCGAGGTTGTGAACAGAGAGGGCACCCAGACGCTCTCGCTCGGTTGACGGAACCCTATTCGCTTGTGTTAATTGGGCCGTCGTTCGTGCCCTCGTAGCTCAGAAGGATAGAGCACAGGATTCCTAATCCTGGGGTCGTGCGTTCGAATCGCACCGAGGGCACTTCTATTCCCGTGATTTTCGCAGAGCGTCCACAAAACAACCGTCTCGTCAGAAGGCCGTTTTCGCAATTTCGGTCACCAAACAGTCACCAGTACTCGGAATGCCTTGTGCCACAAGGGTTTCGGCGATTGTATCGGGACGAGGAGATTGCTGGACAAATCTCGCATCCCGCCGGGACACAGCCCGCCCTATGTCTCATGCGGAACTCCGCCGGCTTGTTCGGCACGACAAACGCCGCCCAAAACGAAGAGACAACGCTTCGTGCGTTCGTCTGTTGCACGCGGAGCACCCCCGTTCACAGGAGCGTGCCGCGGAGGATCAAGCTTGCCACGGTGAAGTAAATCACGAGCCCGGTGACGTCGACCAAAGTTGCCACGAACGGCGCCGATGCACTGGCGGGATCGAAGCCGAGCCAGCGCAGGACGAAGGGGAGCATGGATCCCATCAGCGTCCCCCAAGTCACGACCCCAATGAGGCTCAGTCCTACCGTGACGGCGATCAAACCCCAGTGATCCCCGTAGATTCCAAACGCCCACTGCCAGATGCCGATCCGAAGCAACCCAATTGCAGCCAAGATGGCACCCAACGCTAAGCCAGAAGCCAGCTCGCGGAGAAGCACTCGCAACCAGTCCCGTAAGCGCACTTCTCCAAGGGCCATTGCACGAATGACCAACGTGGACGCCTGCGAGCCAGAGTTTCCGCCACTACTGATGATCAGCGGCACGAACAGCGCTAACACCACAGCGCGGGCAATCTCCTCTTCGAAGTACCCCATGGCCGTGGCGGTCAGGCTCTCCCCGAGGAACAAGGCCGCAAGCCACATGCCCCGCTTGCGTACCATGGACAGAAAGTCCGTCTCCCAGTACGGAGCGTCCAGTGCTTCGCTACCACCGATTTTCTGAATGTCCTCGGTCGCCTCTTCTTGCAGCACGTCGACGATGTCGTCGATGGTCACCACGCCCTTCATACGGCCTTCTTGGTCGACCACGGGAAGCGCCAGAAAGTGATGCTGCTGAAATAAGCGGCTCACGGCTTCCTGGTCCTGGTCTTCGGTGATCGACACAACGTCCGTACGCATGCAGTCGGCGACCCGTTGATTCGGACCGGCTGCAAACAACTCGCGGAACGACAGAACTCCGAGCAAGCGCTGGTCGTCGTCCAGAACGTAGGCGTAATACGTGGTGTCCCGATGCTCGGCGGCATACTTGCGTAAGTATGTAATCGCCTCGGTAACCGTCATATCCGGCCGGAGCCGAGCATAGTGGGGATTCATGAGTCCGCCTGCAGCATCTTCGGCATAGGCCAACAACCCGCTGACTTGCGAGCGCGTCGCGTCGTCAAGCAACGACAACAGCACTTCGCGCTCCTCCTTCGGTACATGCTGGATCAAGTCGGCAGCGTCGTCCGGGGGTAGCAAGCGCATCCACGACCGGCGCTCCGCCACCGGCAAACTGAGAATGAGCTCGGCCTGATCCCTTGTCGGCAACGCAAGGAACAAGTCTTCAGCCTCGGGCCGGGGCAGGAGAGCGAACGCGCGCTGGCGATCCTCCGCAGATAAAACGGGCCACGCGGCCAGAAGTTCTTTGGCGTCCAGTTCCTCGCCAACCAGGTCCAAGGCATGGTTGCTCGAGGAACCCGGTTCACGCGACATTTCGGGGCCAGTAATTGCTGGGGCCATGGTCACACCTCCTGCCCGCCTTGCCCGGGCAGCGGTGTAACCGGAGCAAGACGGGACCTATACTCGCACGTACTTGAGAGCGAGACGACTCGGTCCGTCCGAACTCATGAAGCGCCTTCTTAGTACGCCAGGAACCCAAAGGAAAGTGCAGTTGGTGCACCGGCACTGCTGGTCCCTGCCGTTCCCCCGGGCACGGCGTTTCATCGACGGAAGCACCTTGCCTCTATGGGACTTGAGGGTTCACGCGATGACCGCGCAAAACGAAAGAGCGCTTTCCCATTCGTATAGCTTTGATTAGAAGTACCGTTGGGCGGCCAACTCATCACGCCGTGAATCTCGAACCAAGGAAGAGGAAGACCGATGTCCGAGTTTCAAACCGTGCTCTTCGAAGTGGACAACCGTGTTGCCACCATCACGCTCAATCGCCCCGAACGAAAGAATGCGATGAATCAGCAGCTCAAAGACGAGCTGCGCGAATGCTGGCGTAGGGTCAAGAGCGACCCCGACATTTGGGTTGCCATCATTACCGGTGCGGGCGATGCCTTCTCCAGTGGCGCCGACGTCGAGTCGCTAGCCACCGGCGGGTTTGTCAAGCCCGACCGGTGGCGCGAGCTTGCGATGATCGAAGGAATCGTCGAGCTGCCAACGCCGCGGCGCCTACGCGTGCACAAGCCGGTGATTGCCGCAGTGAACGGTGTGGTGGCTGGCTTTTCTCTCGATCTGGTTACCGAGGCCGATATTCCCATTGCTTCCGAGCGGGCCTATTTCGTCGATCCGCACGTGTCCATCGGGTACGTGTCGTCGCACGAGATGGTCAACATGGCTCGTCGTGTGCCTCTTGCCGTCTGCTTGCGCATGGCCCTCCTCGGGAGCCGCGAGCGCATGACTGCCCAGCGCGCATACGAGGTCGGGTTGGTCACGGAGGTGGTCCCGCACGAGCGGCTGATGGCGCGGGCACGCGAACTTGCCGAGATGATCTTGACCAACGCGCCACTTGCAGTGTGGGGCACAAAAATGGCGATTTTACAGGGGTTGGGGCTTCCCATCCCTCAGGCTGAAGAAATTGCTGCCGCCTATTTGGAAGTCGTGGAGCAATCGGAAGACCACCAGGAGGGCCCTCGAGCGTTCGTCGAGAAACGAAAACCCGAGTGGCGAGCACGGTAGTGACCCAGAAGTGGCGTTCGCGGCTCGGCGCTCACAACCGCCGGTTCGCTGGTCATCCAGTCTCTGCACCTTCTTCTGACGAAGCCGCGATCTTCGAGCAGTATCGCGGAGAACTAGCTGCGCAAGTCATTCCGGCCACGGCGGCGATCATCGTCAGTGCGGTGGCTTTGTACGGTGCGGTCGAGTGGCTCGTGCGCCGCCCGGTATTTTACGAGTCGTTACCCCTTTATTTGGTCGAGATTGCTATCCCCCTCGGGCTCGCAGCTTTGCGGCGATGGATTCCCCTAAGGCGGGCGCCCTGGCTGTTACTTTTGGGGGACTTCCTGTTTACGCTCGTTCTCATTGCCCAGTTCCTCGTTCCGAGTACGACGATTTCGGGAGCAGCAGTGATCCTTTCCCTCAAAATCTTGGCTCCCGCACTGTTCTTCCCATGGGCACCGACCTTTCAGGCGATCGCGGCAAGCTACACGCTGCTCTTGTACTACGGTGTCCTGGCGCTGGGGGTGCGCGAGGTTCGACCCGATACGCTGGTGCACCAGCTTGGCGGGCCCCTTGTTGCAAGCGTGTTCTCCGTAGCTGGCGCTTTCGTAGCCGAGCGGCTTCGCCGCGAGGTGTTCCTGCGTGGAGGTCGTCTGCAACAAGCCGAGCAACAGCTCGGCCTGCTGGTACGGCGGTCCCCGATCGCGTTATGGATGACAGATCGCGACTTGCGGATTGTCGCTGCCCTGGGTGGGCCGAACCTACCAACCGGCGAACGTCCCGCCGACCTCATCGGACGGCGATTTACGGAATTGTTACCTACTTTGGACCCACAGTTCCCTCCGTTGCGTGCGCACTTGGATGCTTTGGAAGGGAAGTCGGCTGTCTATGAGTTCCCCTGGGAACAACGTCATTTCGTCGCTCACGTTGAGCCGTGGTACGATCCTCGTGGCCAGGTTGGCGGAGTCGTTGCCGTTGCCTGGGACATCACCGACCGCAAGCAAGCTGAACTTTTACAGCAACGCGAGATCCAAGTTGCGCACGCACTGGCGCGTACGGGGGAAGTGTTGTTGGGCAGTCGAGACATCCGCGAAACGCTGGAGCGCGTGTGTCACCTCACTCAAGAGTTCCTCGGTACCGAGTTCTGCCTCGGCTACGTATGGAACGAGGAAAAACAAGCCTTCGAACTCCTCGTTGCGACGGGCATGCGGCCAGATGCGGTAGAGGAACTTAAGATGTTCGTGGCGCGCCCGAACGACATTGCTCCAATGTATCGCGGCTTGAACGAGCACCCCGTTTATCGGTTCCGCATTCCAAGCCCACCGAAATTTGCCTGGGAAAAACTCGCGGAACGCTTTGGCTTCAAAGAATTCCTGTCGATTGGCATTCGCCCGCGCGGCCAACTAGCCGCGATTGTATCCACGGGTTACCGAGACCGCCCCTTGGCGACGGATGACACCTCCGACCGTGTGGCCGCCGGTATCGCCAATCTGGCTGCCCTGGCGCTTGAAAATGCCCGGCTCATGGAGGACCTGGAACGAGCCAGCCGAATCAAGTCCGAATTTGTTGCTACGATGTCGCACGAACTCCGGACCCCTTTGAACGTCATTCTCGGATACGGGAGTCTCCTCCTCGATGGCACGTTCGGGAGTCTCACCGAGGAGCAACTAGATGTCCTCAAACGGGCTCAAGCAAGTGCACAGCACCTACTCGAACTCATTACCATGACGCTCGACTTCAGCCGCCTCGAAGCCAGGCAGGTGTCCGTGCACCGCGAAACGCTGGACGTGCGCGCTTTCCTCCAGCAGATCGAAGAAGAAGCGCGGGGGACGTGGAACAAGCCTGGTGTCGAGCTTGAGTTCCAAGTCGTCGGTGAGCTGCCGCCCCTGCGCACCGACCCGATCAAGGTGGCGGTTATCCTCAAGAACCTCATCGGCAACGCCGTGAAATTCACCGAGCACGGATCGGTTTCCGTCCGCGCGCGAGCCGGGAAAGACGGAATCGAATTTCTCGTGGCTGACACTGGAATTGGTATTCCTCCTGAAGCGTTGCCACACATTTTCGAGCCATTTTGGCAGGCGGACAGCTCATCCACCCGACGGCACGGCGGCGTAGGATTGGGTCTCTACATCGTTCAGCGTCTCGTGGAGCTACTGGGTGGCACCATCCACGTGGAAAGCCAGGTTGGACATGGCACCACCTTCTCCGTGTGGCTCCCTTTCGACGCAGAACCGCAACTGGCAAAGCAACCCTGACCTCGGCTACAAGTTCATCCACTTACTTCAGTACGGTCCAGCGTTTGTTTGGCCAAATGGAAGCGTTTGCTTTACCATCCAAAACTTTTCCCGTGTCTAAAAGGCTCCCGGTCGTTACCCTCGTGGGCCGGCCGAATGCGGGAAAGTCCACCCTGTTCAACCGCCTCGTGGGCAAGCGGCAAGCCATCGTCGACGAGCAGCCAGGGGTCACGCGGGATCGCAATGTCGCCGTGGTCAACTTCGACGGCCGCGAGGTACTGCTTGTGGACACGGGAGGCGTGGACGAGCAAGCCCAAAGCGACATCGCGCGGGCCGTCCAAGAGCAAACGTGGCTAGCGGCCGAAGAGGCGGACGTGGTGGTGGCTCTTTTCGATGGTCGCGAAGGTCTCAACCCGTTGGATGCTGACCTGGTTCGACGCCTGCGCTCGCTCGAGAAACCGGTTGTGTACGTGGTCAACAAACTCGACGACCCCAAGCTCGAATCGAATACTGCAGAGTTTTTTGCTTTGGGCATCGCTGACCCGCTACCCGTGTCCGCCGAGCACGGCCACGGTGTGGCCGAACTGATCGAGCGCGTCGTAGGGTTGCTGCCCTCCGCCATGGAGGAAGCGCAGGCACCGCCCGATCTCGAGAGCGCTGTTGCCGTTGCAATTGTTGGCCGCCCGAACGTCGGGAAGTCTTCTCTGCTGAACGCGATTGCCGGCTATCAGCGAGCGATCGTGAACGACCAGCCGGGAACTACACGCGACGCGATCGACACGCTCGTGACCCGGGGAGATCAGTGCTTCCTGTTTATCGACACTGCAGGAATCCGCCGCCGTCCTCGGGTGCGAGAGATCATCGAACGTGCCAGCGTTGTAAGGGCATTTCGCGCAATCGAAAGAGCCCATGTGGTTCTTTTGCTGATCGACGCGGTGGAGGGCATGACCGATCAAGACGCGCGCCTCGCCGCGCAGGTTCTAGAGCGCGGAAAAGCTCTAGCCCTGGTGTTCAACAAGTGGGACCTGGTTGCCCCCGCCGCGCGCAAGGTGAGCGCGTATCGCGAGCGCGTTGCCAGCGAATATCCTGCATTTGCTTCTGTGCCCGCTGCTTTTATCTCCGCCGTAACCGGCACGGGCGTGGACAAGCTTTTCCCGTTGGTTACTGCGCTGTACCGCGCCGCCCGGAAACAACCCCCCACAGCTAGGCTCAACTCCTGTCTCCAGGCAGCGACACGTGCGCGCCCGGCCCCCAGCGTGCGTGGCAAGAACGTGCGCTTTTACTACATCGCCCAAACGGGGATCATGCCGCCAACATTCACGATTTTTACGAGCCACCCCGAGCATATCCCTTCCTCGTACACGAGGTATCTGGAAAACGAACTACGCGAGCACTTTGGCTGGAACGGAATCCCGATCCGGTTGCGGTTCCGCGCACGCTCTCGGAAGTCCCTTGCTCACAGAATGCCGGCCGCTCGATAGCGTCTCGCGTGCGCTACGTAATGCGCTGCGCTCTGCACAATTTCCGCCTTTTCAGCGTCGCTCAGTGACCGCACCACTTTCGCTGGAGCGCCAAGCACCAAGCTTCCAGGTGGAATTTTCGTCCCTGGGCTGAGCAAAGCGCCCGCCCCGACGAGGCAGTTGTCTCCCACTTCGACGCCATCCAGCAGCACTGCGCCAATCCCAATCAGGCAGCGATTCCCAATTTGGCAACCGTGCAGCACCGCCCTGTGCCCGACGGTCACTTCGTCACCCACGATCGTCGGCCAGCGACCCGTAGTGACATGGACGACAGTGGCGTCTTGGATGTTTGTCCGGCTTCCGATGCGGATGAAGTGCACATCGCCTCGCACGACCGCGTAAAACCAGATGCTACTTTCCGCACCGATGGTCACGTCTCCGATCACCTGCGCCGACGCATGAACGTACGCAGTCGGATCCAATTGAGGGAACTTCGAGGAGAACTCGACGAGCATACGTCGGAGTTACGCCACCATCGCGGTCGAAGCAACGGCAGAGATCGTTGTGTGAGGTGCCGGTTCGTGCGCTTGCGCAACTGAAGCTGGCTTTGATAGATGAGAGCATGGTTTTGCAATTCGGTCTCACGCTTGTTCCAGCAAGCCCATCGCCGCGCACCGGAGATGGGCTT
>Ga0272446_1007696_pt1 | contig 10611 bp, 3 predicted proteins | sample YNPCB0061_FD_194587 | JGI IMG/M metagenome (GOLD analysis project Ga0272446, IMG submission 194587) | Hot spring microbial mat communities from Yellowstone National Park, WY, United States - YNP-CB-006-1 | ecosystem: Environmental > Aquatic > Thermal springs > Hot (42-90C) > Sediment | place...
GGTGTGGCATCAGGTATTTTCGTCTCCGTGAGGTTCGGGTCAGGCACAATGCGTGCCAAATCAGCGTTCACCAGCACAAAGCGATAGCGTGACCTTCCAGCCGGCTGAATCATCCATGCTTTGCCGGACGGTGCGGTGCCGGATACCGATGGCGGCAGGGGGGTGCGGTAGCGGAAGCTGTAGATGACATCACCCAGATTCTTCGGCAGTTCCACCCCCAACGCCTGAGCCGCCATGACGATGTCAGCCCGCGTAAAGCTGACTTCCGACGCACCTGCCTCGTACTTTTCACTGAAGATATGTTCCACAATGCTGGCGTACTGTGTCGTCATGACGCCTCCGTTGCGCGCATTTGGCAGGCTCTGGGTCATGGATGTGCCGCCGAAGGCATTCCGCGCACCCGGCCAGTGCATGACAACCACTTCCTCACGCAGCAGTTCGCGGGTTGCCGTTGCCAGCCGCGTGCGAAAGAGATCGATGCTTTCCACCTCGTAGCCCAGGTCCTGCGCCAGTTCGGCCAGGACTTGTCCCGTACGAATCAGTACGCGCAGGTACGAAGCCTGGTCGCCAACGACATAGGCCAGGCGTGCGCCAGGACGCAGCACATGGCGCAACTCGGACAGATGGCGCACCATGCCGCCAAAATACAGCTTTGTCACCCGGCCGTAGAGCCGTTCAAAACCGCTGGTCTTGCCAAGTTCCAGCCGGCGCGCCTCGATGCTCTCCACCAGAGCCTGGATGCGCGGACAGGCGGCTACCCAGCCATCGTCGTCGTCCTCGCTGGTCACTCCGCGCGTGTTTGAGCGAATCAACCCGCGCTTGAGGGCCTTGAGATCGGCGCGATTGCGGATGAAACCCAGGACAACGGACTCCAGGCGCGTCGTCCGGGTGTAGTCCTTCTCGTTCGGGTAGGGCGGTGACGTAAAAACCACATCAATGGACTGTGGCTGGAGCACATCCAAAAGCTGGCGCGCATCAGCAAGATGCACCCGGACCGGGGTGTCGCGTCCGCGCATCTGGCGCAAATCCTGCGCCATGCATCTGACCCGCTCCAACCAACTGCTGACGACCGGCGCATCCGGCTTGACGGCTCCCACGCCCACCTCCGGGCCGAAACGGAGATTGCCGATGGACTCAACCAGGGCCCTGGCGAGCGCCAGCAACTCGTGGTGGCGCCAACGGCTATCGGTATCGGCCTGCAAATGTTCGAGAAGAACGAGGGTTTTGTGCAGAGGGAGCGGACTTATGGAGTTGGTCAGCAGCAACTCCATCTGTTCCGGTGGAAGCTCTCTGAGTTCGGGTGGCGTTGGGGTGCGGCTGCCATTCGTCGCGGCAAGCAGTCCGAACGCCTCGTCGGCAATGCCGGACGCCTGAAGCGCCGCCCAGGTCTTGCCGGCAATCCATTCAGCGTGGTCTGACAACGCATCCGGGTCTGGACGCCAATCCACCTTGGTCCGGCTGGCAAACCAGGCCACGGGATTGCTTTCAATGCCGACGCTGGGAATGCCGAGCTTCTTGCATTCGACGAGGGTCGTCCCCGTTCCGCAAAATGGGTCGAGAACACAGTGGTGCTCCGAAACGCCAAACCGGTGCAGGTAGTGGCGCACCAGGTGAGGTGGAAACGACAGTACGAAGCGATACCAGTTATGAACCGGCTCGTCAGCATCGTCCATCTGGTTGTTCTGCAGAGAAAACCGGCGCATGTCACCCATGATTTTCGGTTCACACGGATTCCCGCAACCCCCGGTCCGGCGCCATTCAAAACCTGGCAGACAGCTTTGCCGTACTCCGGCGGCTTGACAGCACGGCTTCTTTCCGGGTAGCGATTGTCCAGCGGAAGGCTGATGTGCTTGCGTAGCTCAGTGGATAGAGCAACCGCCTCCTAAGCGGTAGGTCGCCGGTTCGATTCCGGCCGCGAGCATATTGCCGGCCCCACCGGCAGGCAACCGGCTTTGCGCTACCGCCTTGACCGTCCACGCCACAGGGTAGCCATGCCCACATCCGGGGGCCGCCACCGAAATGCTTTCACCGATCAATCCCAGTCGCCCAGACGGATGCCCAGCACAGTGATGTCATCCCGCTGCGGCAGCCCGTTCTGGTAGTCCTGCAACAGGGCGAGCAACTGCGCCTTCTGCTCAGCCAGGGGCCGGTGATACAACCGGCCAAGCTGCTGACGCAGAACCCGCGTGCTGTATCGGCGGCCCTGTGCTCCCCCCGGCTGATCGGCAAACCCATCGGAAGTCAGATACAGAACCAGCCCCCGGTCAAAGGACAGTCCATGGTTGCGGAACGTCTCCCGGTGGCGGCGACTGAAACCACCAATGGCACGTCGGTTGCCCGACAACTGGCGGATGAGCCCATTCTCTTCCGGTCCTTCACCGGCCACGGCGTAGTAGAGCGGTCGCCCGGCGCCGGCAAAGGTCACCTGCCGGTGCCGGAGGCTGATGTGGCACAGCGTCATCTCCAAACCATCCAGCGTTTCCACGGATGCCGCCGTCTCCCGGTGCCCGTGCACCTGAAGGGTCTCCAGCAAACTGGCATCCAGCCGTTCGAGGATGGCCGCCGGATCGGTGATGCCCTCCCCGCGTACGATTTGGGTCATGAGAATGCTGCCGGCCATGGCCAGCAACGCCCCCGGCACACCATGCCCGGTGCAGTCGGCGACCGCCACAATCACGTCTTCATCTTCCCCCACCTGATCGAACCAGTAAAAGTCGCCCGATACGATGTCCTTGGGCAGGAACAGAATGAAATGCTCCTCCAGAACGGCCGCCATCCGCTCCCGGTACATCAGCATGGAACGCTGAATGCGCTCGGCGTAACGGATGCTGTCGAGCATCTCCGCCTGCTGCATGGCGATCTCATCGCGTTGCCGGACGACCTCCGCCGTCCGCGCCTGGACAACCGCTTCGAGCTGCGCGGCGCGCCGCTCCAGAATCCCCAGCCGCCACCGCACACCGCCATACACCGCTCCGACGACAACCAATCCGTAGAGCGTGAGCATCCACCACCGCCGCCAGAGTGGAGGGTAGAGATAGAAGCTGTACGCTGCGCCGACCTCATTCCAGACGTCATCGTTGTTGCAGGCCTGAACACGAAACACATACCGCCCGGCCGAAAGGTTGGTGTAGAAGGCCGTCCGGCGGTCGCCGACATCCACCCAGTTGGCATCGTAGCCCTCCAGCCGGAAGCGAAACCGGACGCGGTCCGGAATGAGAAAACTCAGGCCGGCGCAGTCGAACTCCACCCGCCCTTCATCCTGCGCAAAGGTGCCCTGCCCCTCGGCCGTGGGCACATCAATGCACGGGACACCGTTGACCACCACGCGCTCAATCCAGACCGGCGGCGGAAGTGGGTTGGAAACCAGTTCACGGGGGATGATCCGTACCGCGCCACGCGCGGTCGGAAACCACAGTTCCCCACGGCGGGTCGCCCAGCCAGCCGGAGAGGAAGCCCCATTGCACTGGCGCGTCCTCATGCCATCGGGAATCCCATACACCCTGGTGGACTCCAATGCCGGACGGCGGCCGTCCAGAACGGCTTCAACATCGTCACGGCGGAGACAAAAAATCCCCCGGTTGCAGCTCATCCAGAAACCACCTTCGGCGTCGTCCAGGATGTGAAATATCTTGTCGTCATACAGCCCGACCCGACTGGTGAGGGAGGTGATTTGCCCACGCCGCAAACGGCTCAACCCACCTTCCGTCCCAATCCAGAGCGTGCCGTCGGGGTCCTCGTGAAGGGTAAACACCGTGTTGTTGAGCAGCCCTTCTGCCATCCCGTAGTGGGTAAACCGTCCGGCGTGCCAGAGCGACAACCCACCCTGCGTACCGATCCAGACGCCACCTGCCCGCCGGGGCAACAGGCAGCGCACGATGTTGTCTGGCAGCCCATTCTCGACCGTAAACGGCTCAATCCGTCCCGCCTGGAGACGGTTCAAACCGCCGCCGTAAGTGCCAATCCACAGGGCGCCGGTGTCGTCCTGACACAGGGCATAGACTGCGTCGCTGGAAAGTCCACGTGATTTGTCATAGCGCGCCACGATCCTGCCGTTCTCGATGAGCACCACCCCACCGCCATTGGTGCCAACCCAGACGCCACCACCCCGGTCCGGGTACACCGACCGGACGGCCTCGTTGGTCAATCCCTGCGCCTTGCCGTACACCGTCGTCTGGCGACCGTCGAGCACACACACCCCGCCGCCATCCGTCCCGATCCAGAGCCGCCCGGCCTGGTCTTCGCACACACTGCGGACACTCTCGGCCGGCAACCCCTGTGGCGCGCCAAAGACCGTTACCGTTGTATCCCTCAAGCGCGTCAACCCGGCATTCGTGCCAAGCCAGAGGCTTCCCTCACGGTCTTCGGAAAGCGAACGCACGAAGTCCTGGGTCAGTCCGTCGCGCGCCGTGAAAGTCTCAAAACGTCCCTGGTACAGACGGGCGACGCCGCCGCCATCGGTGCCAATCCACAGAACGCGGTCACGGTCTTCCCACAACGTCCAGACCAGCCGGCTGGGCAGCCCCTGCCGCTCGGCATACAGTGTGGTCTGCCCCTCCCGGCGGGCCACCAGCCCCACCCCATAGAAGGCGAGCCACAGGATGCCGTCCGAAGTCTCCCGGATGGCGGTGACGGTATCCCCGGCAGGAGCTTCGTCCACGGTAAAACGCGCAAGCTGCCCGCCCACCACGCGATGGAGCCCGGCGCCCTCCGTTCCGACCCACAGCATACCGGTGCGGTCAAAGCCGAGCGCCAGGATTTTGAAGGGGCGCTCGGCCGGGCAGATTTCCCAGCGGCCCTGGTGAAAACGGCTCAGGCCCTGGTTCGTTCCGACCCAGAGCGTACCATCCGGGCCTTCGCACAGGGCATAAACAAAGTCACCGGCCAGTCCGTCGGCTTTCGTGAGGGCTGTAAATACGCCGTCCCGGTAGCGGAGCAGTCCGCCGCCGAGCGTGCCCATCCACAGCGTGCCGGCGCGGTCTTCACACAGGGACCACACACTGTTGTTTTTGATGGCCGGCGTGTTCCGCCGGTCAAAAACCGTGAAGCTGAACCCGTTGAAGCGGGCCACGCCCTCATACGTGGCCAACCACAGGTAGCCATCCCGGGTCTGCAGAATGGCGTGGACGCTCTGCTGGGGGAGTCCCTCCTGGAAGATGTCCCGTCCATACTGCGTGACCGTCTTGTGCGGGTCCAGCGCCGCAGCCGGTATGGCGCACAACAGCCACCAGAAACACAGGACATACCAGCGGCTGAAGCACCACCGACGGCGCACCGGTTGGCAGTACACCATCGGTAGTGGAATGCCTCCAGATTCAACCAACATGGACACAGGGGCGTTTTTCCGGGTTATCAACCGCTTTGCGCAGCACCTCGTGAACCACCGGAGCCGTGTCCCCTTCGCCCAGAAACAGATACTTGAAGGCGTAGCCAATCGGACTGCCTTCCGTCCACCCAAAGTACACGTCGGGAATCACGCCGGTTTCCTTCTGGGCATGGAGCAGAAAGGCCGCAATGGCATTGGGCACGGCCGGGCTGTCACAGCGCAGGATACGATGCTTCCCCACCGTCACCCCGTGGACTTCGAGCACCTCATCGTTGAACTCGGAGGGATTGACAATCTGCACCTCGAAAAACAGCACCGGTTCGTCGTGGTTGATGCGGTGCACCCGCTTGAGTTCAGCGCGTTTGCGGGCATATTCCCGCTCGGTGCCGGTCTGGGGACGGTTGGCGGCAATACGGAGCATGTTGTTGCGGACGGCTTCGTGCAGAAACTTCCGGGCTTTGTCATCCAGAACGACGCGCTTCGTCCGCAACTCCGTCGCCCGCAGCGCCCGCGACACCAGCGAAACAAAGATGAGCGACAGAATGAACGCCAGGCAGACCTTCAGCCCCGTCGGGCGTTCGCGGATGTTTTCGAGCGTCGTGTAGGTAAACACCAGCGCAATGGCAATGAAACCGGCGTACGTCCAGCCCCCATCCCGGCGGGCCGAGATGACGACGGCAATCGAGGCCGACAGCATCAGCATGAGCACCCCGGTGGCATAGGCGTCGCCCTGGGCTTCGATGCTGGCGTCGAAAAACCAGGTAACGAACAGCGTCACGCCCGTGATGACCACCACCAGCGGACGATTCGCCCGCGCCCACTCCGGGGCCATGCCGTAGCGCGGCAGGTAGCGCGGGATGAGATTCAGCAGCCCGGCCATGGCGGAAGCGCCGGCGTACCACAGGATGGCTGCCGTCGTCAGGTCGTAGAGCGTCCCAAAGCCGACGCCGAAAAACTCGTGCGCCAGATAGGCCAGCGCACGCCCAGCCGCCTTGCCGTTCGGTTCGAGCGCGGACGGCGGGATGAGCAACGTCGTCACGAGCGAACTGCCAATGAGCGCCAGCGACATGATGACCGCTGCTGTCAGCAGCAGCTTTTTCGCATTGCGGATGCGCCCGGCCGGGTTGTCGGGCGTGTCGGTCAGATCGCCCTTGATGAGGGGCATGACGGTCACACCGGTTTCAAAACCGGACAGACCAAGCGCCAGTTTGGGGAAAGCCAGCAGTGACAGCACGAAGATCAGCCACACGTTGCCGTGGGAAGCGCCTGCTGCCAGTGCCTGCTGCCAGCGGGGAAACACCTCCGGGTGGGTGATGATTTCATACAGACCACGCCCGATGACGATGACGTTCAGCCCCATGAAGGCAATGACCAGCCCGACAGCCAGATAAATGGCTTCGGCAAAGCCCTTGAGAAAAATGGCTCCCAGCAGGACGAGCAGGAAAAAGGTCAGCAGCAACCGGTGGTCGAGCCAATGCGGCGCGAAGGGATTTTCAATCAGGTGCTCGGCGGCATCGGCCGCCGAAAGCGTGATGGTGATGACGAAATCCGTGGCGGCAAAACCCAGCAGACACAAAACGAAGGTCTTTCCCCGCCAGCCCGGCAGCAGTTGTTCGAGCATGGCGATGCTGCCCTGCCCATTCGGGCTTTCGCGGGCCACACGCCAGTACATGGGCACCGCCCCGAACAATGTCAGCGCCACCAGAAACAGCGTGGCAACAGGCGCCAGCGCGCCCACGGCCAGAAAAGCGATGTAGGGCTGATACGCCAGAGTCGAGAAGTAATCCACACCGGTCAGACACATCACCTGCCACCAGGGCTTGGTGGGATGGGTGTGGACGCGGGCCTTGGCAGCGGAAAGCGTCCGATCACGCGCGCCTTCCAGAAACCAGGCCCTGAACCGAACAATGGTGCGTAACATACATTTTTCAGTCGTCAGGCCTGTGCCTGAAGCCCTGACGACCGCTCCGGGGCAGCATTCTAAAGCATTTCGCAGTTTGGCCAAACTGAGCGAAACAAAGCCGCCGCCAGGGCGTGCGCTAGTCTCCGCTGTGCAGGATGCCGAGTGGTTTTTTGCGGAGGATGTCCCAACTGGCCACGCCCCCCACCAGAAGGACGAGCAGAAACGTTCCCCCGGCACCAATGAGCCAGTCTTCCCAGAACGGAAGCCACTCGCTGCGCAGGACGTAGCGGGTGATGTACCAGCTTGCCCCCAGCGCCCCGCCGCCGCCGATGATGACGGCCGCCACAGCCAGCGCACCGTATTCGATGAGGGTCAGCCCGATAAGCGTCACGAAACGCGCCCCAAGGGTTTTGAGCAGGGCGGTTTCATACTGCCGCTGATAGCGGGTCAGGGTCACAGCCCCGATGAGCATGGCCACGCCGCTGAATACAACCAGGCTGCCAATTGTGGTCAGCGCCGATTGAAGGCCCTCCAGAATCGTGCGCACCGTTTTCAGGAACTCACTCGTCAGCGCGACCAGAACGTTGGGCGACACCCTGGTGACCGCTGCCGTCAGCCTGCGGTAGGCGTCGGGCGAGCGGTCGAGGACATCCGTTTTGACCGTTCCCAGGAAGGTTTGTGGCGCTTGCTCCAGAACCTTCCCCGGCCGGGCCACGATGGCAAAAAACTGCTGGCTGCGGCGCGGCTCGATGCGCCGGATACTGCTCACGACGCCGGTCACTTCCCGCCCCTGGATGTCAAGTGTCAGGCGGTCGCCGACGCGCGCGCCGAGATTGTTTTGCAGAAAGGTCTCCAGCGACAGCTCCAGGGTGTCCGAGGGCGTGGACGCCCACCACGTCCCTTCCACGACGGTCTCCCCGGCATCGAGTCCGGCCCGGTAGGTCAGGCGAAACTCGCGGTCAACGGCCGCCCGCCGGCCGGCTTCCCGGATGGCGGCGAAGTCAATCCGCCGGCCGTTGATGGCGGTAATCCGTGCCGAGATGAGCGGGATGAACGTAGGGCGTGTCTGCAGATGCTGTTCCACAACAGCCCCGACCCGGTCGGTCTGGGAGGGCAGGACGTTGAGCAACAACAGGTTCGGGAGGTTTTCGGCGGCGGCCAGATTGACGCTGTAGAGCAGATTGCGCTCCACCAGGCGCACGGTCAGGGCAAAGAACAGCCCCACGCCGACCGTCATCACAATCACGGCGGCCTGGTTGCCGGGCCGGCGCAGCGCCGCCAATCCCTGCCGGAGGGTGAACAAGGGCACGTGCCGCCCCAGGCTCGCCAGACGGATGACCACCCAACTGACGGCATAGAGCACCAGCAAGGTCACGGCCATGGTCTGGAACACGGTGTTGCCCAGACGGAACGACCCCGCCTGCCAGAGAAACAGCGCATACAGCGCGCCCAGCGCGAGCAGTCCAACCGGGAGCGCCCAGCGCAGCGGCAGTGCCAGCGGTTCGACCCGGCTGCGGAGGAGCAGATTGGGTTTGACATTACGCACACCGGCCAGCGGGACGACCGAAAAGGCCAGCGCCACGATGAGTCCGATGCCAAAGCCCTGCCCGATGGCGGACCAGGTCAGCTCGAACACCACCGGGAAGGGGAACTGTCCGGCGGCCTTCGGCCCCAGCCCCCGGACGGACAACGCCGCCAGTCCCCAGCCGCAGGCGCTGCCCAGCAGCCCCAGCATGGCCATCTGGAGTGTATAGACGCCAAACACGAGAGAACTGGAAGCGCCCAGACACTTGAGGACAGCAATGGCGCGGATGCGCTGACCGATGATGGTGTAGGTGACACTGGCAATACCGACGCCGCCCAGCATCGTGACGGCAATGCCGACCAGTCCAAAAAAGTTTTCGGTTTCGTCCAGCGGCGCAGCCACACGGGCTTCACGGGCGCGGGCGGTCTCGACCGACACCCCGCTGTTCGTCGGCAGTTCCTGGCGCAGGGCACGGGCCAGGTCGGCGATGCGGTCGGGACGGTCGCCAACGCGCAACCGTACGGCATAGGTGGCGCGTGCATCAGGCGTCAGCAGCCCCGTCGTCTTCATATCGGCCGCCGACATCAGGACCAGCGGTGACGCGCCAATGGCTGTCGGCGTATCCTCGCGGCGGAAGGTGCCGCGGATGGTGAACGTCTGGCTGCCAATCTTCAGCGGCTTTCCCACGGCGGTATCCAGGCGGTCCAGCAGGGATGCCGCCACGATAATCCCCCGCCCGGTCAGCAGGTCATAGTGGTACGTTCCGCTTTCCAGCAGGATTTGCCCATCGAGCGGATAGCGTTCATCCACGGCGCGCACGAGCACGCGCGTTGCTTCTTCGCTGTCCGCCACGACGCCCGTCGCCAGCTCGATGGCATCGGTGCGGGCGGCATCGGGAAAGGTGGTCAGGACGGCATCCAGACGGGGGCGCAGCACGGCCAGCCGCCCGTAAGGCAGCCGGACTTCCACATCGGCCGCCAGAAAGCCACGGGACTGCCGGACGAGCGCCACGCGCAGGTTCTGAATGGCCGAGCGGAGGGTGATGACCAGCCCTGTCCCCACAGCCAGGCAGACGAGGAAAAAGACCATCTGACGCCAGGTGGCCCGCATCTCGCGCCAGAACATACGCAGGGCAAACAACATAGAGGGCAGCCGGGACCGGGGCTAGAAAATCGTCCAGGAAGACGGCTCGGAGGGATCGCCAGCCGGAGGATGATGGTCCAGGCAACAGTAGGCAAGATGCTGGCGGCGCTCCTCACCGCCCACCCGGTGCGCATCGAGCAGCACCCGCTGCTCCCGGACCCGCAACCGATCAACGGCAAAGCCCACGTCCTCAACCATCATTTTCAGGCACACGGAAGTAAATCCCCAGAAGTTGCTTGCGTCTGCATTCGGCTGTCCCCGGTCCGGGAACCGTTCAGGGTCTGGGAGAAAGCGCATCACTGGCTCAGACCGCAGGGCTTCCGGCAACTCGGAATCTATGCAATAGGACTCAATCAGAAGCCGGTGCGACGCCAGCGCCGCGCCGTTGGAAAGAGCGCGGTAAGGGTCGGCCGTGTGGTAGAGCAGCCCCAGCATAAGCACGATGTCAAACGGCCCATAGCCGCCCAGCGAAGCGTCCAGAACATTGACCTGATGGTGTGGTATGTCCACGCCCTGAATCATGGACAGCAGCGCAAAGCCGGAGTTATCCCGGTGGCGATAGTCGAACGCAACGACGGAGGCTCCCTGCCGATGCGCCCGGAAACTGAAATACCCGTTCGAGGCGCCCACATCCGCCAGGCGGATACCGGTCAGGTCTTCCGGCAGTTCCAGCTCCAGCCACAGTCCCTCCGGGTTGTACGTGCCATGCGTCCGAAC
>Ga0272446_1007697_pt1 | contig 10610 bp, 9 predicted proteins | sample YNPCB0061_FD_194587 | JGI IMG/M metagenome (GOLD analysis project Ga0272446, IMG submission 194587) | Hot spring microbial mat communities from Yellowstone National Park, WY, United States - YNP-CB-006-1 | ecosystem: Environmental > Aquatic > Thermal springs > Hot (42-90C) > Sediment | place...
GTTGGCCAGCGCCGCGCGCGCGGTCGCTGCGGTCGGCAGGTTCGCGAGCTGCCGCCCCAGCTCGCCCTCCGCCGCCTCCGCCAGCGCCGCGTCCGTCGTCACGAGCACCGGCACGGCGTGCGGATCGTGCTCCGCCTGTGCCAGCAGGTCCGCCGCCACCAGTCGCGCGTCGGCTGTGGCGTCGGCCAGCACGACCAGCTCCGACGGCCCCGCGAGCATGTCGATCGCGACGCACCCCGCCACGAGCTGCTTGGCGGCCGTCACCCACCGATTGCCCGGGCCCACGATCACGTCGCACGCCGGCACCGGCCCGACCCCGTACGCCAGCGCCGCTATCGCTTGGGCGCCGCCCGCCGCCAGCAGCGCGTCGGCCCCGGCGATGCCCGCCGCCGCCAGCGTCACCGGCGTCGGCCGCGGCGAGGCCACCCAGACCTCGCCCACGCCGGCCACCCGGGCCGTCACCACGGTCATCAGCACCGACGATGGCAATGGATACCGGCCGCCCGGCGCATAGCAGCCCGCCCGTTCATGCGGCGCGAGCGAATGACCCGCCACGCCGCCGGGCACGGCGACCTCCACCGGCCGCAGCGCCGCACGCTGCGCCTCCGCGAACCGGCGGATGCGGTCGGCGGTCCGCTCCAGCAGCGCGCGCTGGGCAGGCGGCAACGCCCCGGCCGCAGCCCGGAGTGCATCGCGCTCAAGGATGAGCGGCGCCGCAGGCGCCAGCCCGTCGAACCGCTCCGCGTACGCGCGCAACGCGGCCGCCCCGCCCTCGCGAACCGCGCGGACGATCACCGCCGCCTCGGCCAGCGTGGCCGCGTCCACGGGTTCGCGACGCAGCGGCGGGACATCAACGGCCGCAACCGGACGCAGCAACGGTTTCGCGTTCACATGCAACTCCCTCTTCATGTCACCGCGTCGGGATGCCCCCGAATCCCAGTGGGGCACCCGCCGACGGCCGGTGCGGGCTCTCCAGGCCGCCCGCCGCGCCCCAGGGTGATGAGCCGTCCGTCTCACTTCGCATTCCCCGGCCTCCGCGTCAGGGTTCGGTCCCGGCGGTCCAGCTCGTCCGCCATTTCGGCCAGCGTGGCGCCCTCCCGAGCGAGAGCGACCAGCGCGAAGTAAATCAGATCGGCGGCTTCCCACACGGCCGCATCGCGGCCGCGAGCCTCCGCCAGCTCGCCCGCCTCCTCGACCAGCTTCGACCGCAGCAGCCCGGGGTCGGCCAGCAACCGCCGGGTGTACGACCCCTCCGGCGCGGCCCGCATACGCTCGGCGATCCGCCGCGCCAGGGCCGGCAACCCCGTATCCGCGCCCCAGCACGTCCACGTCCCCTCGTGACAGAACCCTGCCCCGTGCTGCCGCACGGTGAATCGCAGCGTATCGCGGTCACAGTCCACCGCCACACGCAGCAGCTCCTGCGTCGCGCCGGACATTGCCCCCTTGACCCAGACGCCGCGCTCCCGAGACTGATACACGCCCCGCCGTGTTCGCACCGCCTCCCGCAAGCTCTCGCGCGACGAATAGGCCAGCCCGAGCGCCACGCCGAACTCGTCCACCACCACCGTGGGCAGCAGCCCGTCCGGCCGGTCGGAGGTGAGCGGCGCGGCCAGCGCATCGCCGAGGTCGAGCACCTCCTTGTACAGCGCCATGCCGACCTGCGCATCGGCCCCCAGTCGGTCCAGTGCCGCCACCTCGTCCGCCGTCGTGATGCCGCCTGCGAACGTCACCCGCGCCGCCCCCGCCAGCCGCACCAGCTCCGCCGCAGCATCGAGTCGCGTGCCGCCCAGCCGCCCCTCACGTTCAACGAACGTCACGAGAAAGCCCCCGACCCGCTCGCGGAGCTCGGTCATGCGCTCGGCGATGCCGCGGCCGGTCCGCTCCCGCCACCCGCGCACGACGACCTCGCCGTCGACCGCGTCCAGCGCCGCGATCACACGTTCGCGCGGCAGCTCCCGCAGGATCTCGGGCCGCGCCGCGGTTCCCAGCACGACCCTCGTCGCCCCGGCGTCCAACCACGCGCGGGCCTGCTCGACGGAGCGGATGCCGCCGCCCACGCGGCAGGGCGCGCGGCGCAGAAGGTCGCGAATGACCTCCGCATTCGACCCCGTTCCGAGCGCCGCATCCAGATCCACCACCGCGATCTCGCCCGCAACCGCGAAGCGCTCCGCGATCGGCCGTGGATCGCCCGCGTCCAGCTCCAGGGTCCGGCCGCCGACAAGCTGCACCGCGTGTCCACCCATCAGGTCGATCGAGGGAACGATCATGTCCGCACCGCGACTCCCCGGGCAGCCAGCGCCCGCTTCAGGTCCGCCACCGTGTACTCGGCATCGTGGAAGATGCTCGCCGCGAGCACGGCCTCCGCGCCGGCCTCCAGCGCATCGCACAGGTGCCCGGGCGTCGCGGCCCCGCCCGACGCGATGACCGGCACGGACACGGCCCGCGTCACCTCCCGGAGAAGCTCCAGATCGTAGCCCGCGCGTGTGCCGTCGCGATCCCAACTCGTGAGCAGGATCTCGCCCGCGCCGTGCTCGACGCCGATGCGGCACCACTCCACCGCGTCCAATCCGGTCCGCTCCCGGCCGGACAGCACCACGACCTCCCACCCGCTGCCACCGGGCCGCCGGGCCGCATCCACCGCCAGCACGGTGCACTGGCAGCCGAACTCGCGCGCGAGGCTCGCGAGTAGCTCCGGCGCGCGGACCGCGGCCGTGTTCACGGCAACCTTGTCCGCGCCGGCCTCCAATAAGGCACGCGCACTGTCAGCATCCCGTACGCCCCCGCCGACCGTAAGCGGAATCGAAAGCACCGCCCGCACCTGCCGGACGGTCTCTACCTGTGTGCCGCGCCCTTCCGGCGTCGCCGACACATCCAGGAGAACCAACTCGTCGGCGCCCTGCGCTTCATACGCGGCCGCCAGCTCGACCGGCGAGCCCGCCTCCCGCAGGCCCTGGAACCGCACGCCTTTCACAACGCGCCCGTCGCGGCAGTCGAGGCACGGGATGATGCGGCGCATCAACATGAGCTTGTCCTCGCGGTCTCCGCGCCCGCACCCAGGTCCCCGCCGGCCTGCGGCATCGCCAGCCACCGCCGCAGCAGCGCCAGCCCCCAAACGCCCGAGAGCTCCGGGTGAAACTGGCAAGCCAGCACCGCCCCGCGTTCCAGCGCGGCCACGAACCGCCCGCCGTAGTCCGCCCAGGCCGCCGACCAGCCCGGCGGCGCGGCTGCGAAGCGGTAGGAATTCGCGAAGTACGCGTAGCCTTCCGCCACGAGCTGGCACCCGCTCTCCGGCACGACGCGGTTCCACCCGAGCTGCGGCACGCGCACACCCTCGCCGATGCGCGTCACGGTCGCCGACAGCACGCCGAGTCCCGGCACACCCGGCGACTCCTCGCTGCCCGTGCCCAGAAGTTGCAGCCCGAGACAGACGGCCAGCGTGGGGCGGCCGGCACAGACCCGCTCCGCCAACACGCCGACCAGCCCGCAGGCCGTCAGCCGCTCCATCGCCGCCCCGAACGCCCCGACGCCCGGCAGCACGAGCCGGTCGGCCGCCGCGACCACGGCCGGCTCATCGGACACGCGCGGCGCTGCTCCAGCACGCCGCAGACCGGCGAGCACCGACGCCAGGTTGGCCGTACCGGTGCGAACTACGACCACTTCCGGGGCCGTGCTCATGCGAGCGTCCCCCTCACCCTCGGCGCCTCGCAGCCAGTCCCCAAGCATCGCGCGTCGTTCCCGGCCGCGGTCATAGGAGCACCCCTTTCGTGCTGGGCACTTCATCGCCCCCATCGCGCGCGGCGGCGGCCCGCAGCGCCAGCGCGACGGCCTTAAAGGCGGCCTCCGCCCGGTGGTGGTCGTTCGCTCCCGCCAACACCTCCAGGTGCAGCGTCAGCCGGCCGGCCACTGCGAGCGACTGCAAGACGTGGGCGACGTTCTCACACGCCAGCGTGCCCAGCCGGTCGCGCGTCAACCCGAGCTCGACGCGCGCGAACGGCCGGCCCGAGAGGTCCACGACCGCCCGCGCGAGGGCCTCGTCCAGTGGCGCATAGGCCGATCCGAAGCGCGCGATCCCGCGCCGCTCACCCAGCGCGCGATCGAGCGCTGCGCCGAGGGCCAGCGCGCAGTCCTCGGCCGTATGGTGGTCATCGACATGGAGGTCGCCCGCGCATCGCAGCCGCAGATCGAAGCGCGCATGTCGCGTTAGCGCCGTCAGCAGGTGATCCAGAAAGCCGATGCCGGTACTGATGTCGGCCGTTCCGCTCCCGTCGAGGCACAGCTCGAGCATCAGGTCGGTTTCGCGTGTCTTCCGCTCCAGTTTCGCCGTCCGCGCCTCCATGTCAGAGCACCTCCTCGAGGGCGGCCCGCAGGCGCGCCAGGGCCCCTGCATCGCCGGGGCATGTGATCCGCAGCGCGTCGCGTAGATCCGGCCGGTCCGGGAACGCCCGGACCGCAATCCCTTGCGCAGCCAGCGCGTCGCGCACCGCCAGGGCCCGCGGCGAGCGGGCGAACACGAAGTTCCCCTGCGACTCGGCCACAGGCAGCCCGCGTCGGCGCAACAGCGCGCTCAGCTCCGCCCGCTCGCGGCGCACGGTCGCCACGAAACGTGCCACGGCGTCCGCCCCGCGCTCCAGCCACGCGGCCGCCAAGGCCGCCGACGGGCCCGCCACCGCGTAGGGATTCCCGGCCGCCCGCAGCCAGTCGAGAAGTTGCGGTGGGCCGAGCGCATACCCCACCCGCAAGCCCGCCAGGCCCCAGGCCTTCGAGAAGGTCCGCGTTGCGATCGCGTTCGGCAGAGCCAGCGCCGCGGCTGTCAAGTCCTCCTCCGCGAACTCGACGTACGCCAAGTCGACGAGCAACACGGCCTGCGGCGCGCGGTCGGCCAGCCTGCGCAGGTCCTCGCCCGTCGCCACGCAGCCCGTCGGATTGTTCGGCGAGACCACCACCACCATCGCCGTGCGCGGCGTCACGGCCGCAAGCACGGCATCGGTGGGGTACGGTCCGTCCGGCCACGGCACGGCACGCAGCATGCCGCCGGCCAGTTGCGCATAGCGCGGCAGCATCTCGAATGTCGGCACCGGCAGGACGACCTCGCGACCGGGTGCCAAAACCGCTAGACACGCCCGATAGAGCGCATCGTCCGCGCCCGCCGTCACGAGCACGCCGCCGGGCGGACGGGCGAACCGCTCGGCCAGCACGGCCTCCAGACCCGCCGCACTCGGATAGCGGCGCAGCAGTTCCGGGCCGACCGCGGCCAATACGTCGAGTAACCCCGCCGGCGGAGCGGCCCCTTCGTTGCCGTCGAGCCGCAGGTCGATCGGGCCGCGCGGCCGGGGCGGCGCGTAAGCCGGACAGCCGGCCATTCGCGGCGCGGGCGCCGGGACGAGGGGCGAAGCGGCGGCAGCCGGGCCTTTCACAGTGCGCTCCCTGCTCATGGGACGATCTGCGCCAGGCCGCTGACGACGATGTCCGTGCCGCCGCGGGCCTTGATCTCGGGAATCAGCTCGGGCAACCGCTGTCGCGGCACCGCCACCTTCACCGCATACCCCGCGTCTCCGTGCAACGGGGCGATGGTCGGCTCCCGCATGCAGGGCAGAATCGCGACCACGTCCTCCAACCGCGCGGCCGTGACGTTCACCTCGACCATGACGCGCTGCCGGGCCTCCAGCACCGAACGCAACAGCAACACGAAGCGGTCGATGGCCGCCCGCCGCGGCGGGTCCGCCAGCGCCCCGGGGTGCGCGTACAGCCGCGTCGACGAGGTCATCAGCTCTTCCACGATCTCCAGTCCGTTGGCCTCGAGCGTGGCGCCGGTCGCGGTGATGTCCACGATGCAATCCGCGTCCTCCGGCGGATGCACCTCCGTCGCCCCGTAGGACCGGACGAACGTCGCCGCGAGCCCGCGCGCCCGGATCCACTCCGTGGTCAGGCGTTCGTACTCCGACGCGACGACCAGCGACCGCCGCGGCAGTCGCCCCTCGACCAGCAGGTCGCGCGGCGCGGCGGCCACGAGCCGCACGGGATCCAGCCCCGTGTCGAGCAGCTCGACCAGGTCGACGCCGAGCTCCGCCACCCAGTCGGCGCCGGCGAAGCCGATGTCACGCGAGCCGACGTGCAGCATCTCGATGATGTTCTGCGGCTTGAGGATCTTGGCCTCGACCCCCGGCAGCGAGATCGTCGGCCGGTACTGACGGGCACCGTACCGCAGTTGAATTCCCGCGTCGGCCAGCAGGCGCGTGACGCCCTCGGCCATGCGGCCCTTTGGCAGCGCCAGCCTCAGCGGCGGTGCGGATGTGACACGCGACATACGCTCGGCTCCTCGAACCTGGGCGGCCCGGGCCGGCGCACCGCTTAAACGAGCAGCGCCGACCCAGGGGCCGGCGCCGATGGTCTTGCTGAGGTTTACCTCACGAAGCCATCACCCGGCCCGCGTGCGGGCGTGATGATGATGGCCGTGATGGACGAAGAACCACGTCATCCGCGGTAAGTATCTCACCCGGCCGCCGCGAAGTCAAGCCGAAACCGCGCGGCTCCGCCCGCTTCCGTCCGACGGGCGGGCCTTAGGGCCCCGGCAGGCTGTACGCCCGCAGCCCGTCCCGCGCGATCAGCACGACGCCCCCTGGAATCCAGCGCACGTCGCGCGGCTCCGTCGCGCCGCACAGTTCCCACGCGCCGCCCCCCGTCGCCGCCGCGGTCTCCGTCGCAGGCCCGTCGCCGGGCGCCCGCAGCGCCACCGTGAGTCTGACCCGCCCGCCGGAGACCCACACGACCTGCAACCGGCCCTGGCAGACCGTCACACCACGCGCCGCCGCGCCGGCGACCGCCGCGCGGCCGACGAGTCGGCCGCTCGCAGCGCAACACTCGACCACCGCGCCCGCACGCACTGCCACGATGCTCGCGCCGAGCACGTCAATCCCCTCGAGCGGACCGTCCTCCGCCTCGTGGGCCTGCCGCCACGCGACGCCACCGGTCGACAGATCGTACGCGACCAGCGCCGCGTCGTGCCCGGCAATCAGCAGAGCCGCTTCGCCCGGCACGGGGCGCGACTCCGACGCGGGCCGCGATGCGGGCTGCGACGCAGCGCTCCCGACCGGCCCCGCCGCCCCGTGCCACAGCGCCACACGTCCCGCGCGCGCCGCGCCCTCCAGCCGCACCGTACGCGGCGGTGCGGCCCACGGCCAGACCGTCGCCTCGCGTTCGAAGACCGTCACGATCCCGTCTTGCGTTGCCGCGCTCCACGCCGGCCAGCGCGGCATCCGTCGCACGTACGGCCGCGGCCGCTCGCGCCCGAGCGTGGTCACCAGCAGCCACGAATCGCGCCCTTGCGGCCAAAGCACCGCGGCGTGGTCGCCCGCGACGTGAATCCGCGGCTCGGTCATGGAGGGCGTCGGCACCTGCCACAGCGGCCGGCCGTCGTCCACCGTAAGGAGCAACATTTCCGTCTCGGTCCCGACACGCCGCAGCGCGAGCACGCCGTCCGCCGTCGCGTGCGCCGCCAACCAACCGCCGAGATGCTCCGGATCATCCGGGTAGCTCTCGCCCGGTGCCGGTGGCCGGCCCTCGCGCCACCGCAACCCCTCGTCGCCGTGCAGCGCCAGGCCGTACACCGCATGCCGGTCGAAAACACATACGTCGCCGGTCGGCGGGCCGTGCTCCGCGTGCTTCCACGAACCGGCGGGCCACCAGCCGGCCGGTCTGACCCCCGGCGCCGCGCGAACCGGCGCCCGCCAGCGCGCGCTGCCCGCGCGCGCGTCCAGCAGGTACAGATCGCCGCCGCTTGTGGCCACCAGGATTCCGGCCCGCGCGCCCTCTCCCACGTCCACCGCCCACTCAACGGGCGCCGGCGCCGACCACGTCCACGCCGCGTCCAGCTCGGCCGGACCATCCGCGGCCCGCGCGATCGGCTGCCCCACCGCGAGCAGGCAGGCGAGCGCGGCCACGCGACGAAACATCCGCTCCACGGCTCCTGCCCCCGCTACCACGGCTCCGGGGTCACCGCCCTGCCGCCTGCGACGACGCCGCAAGCGGTCCCCTCCGTCCCCTGACACGCTCGCGCTCATCCCCGCGCCTCCCACTCCCGCACCACCGCCGCCGCCGCGTGAGCCAGGTTCTCGGCCGTCGCCGCCAGCGCCGCCTCGCGTGGCACACCTTCCGGCGAGATCACCACGATCCGCGCGACCCCCACGGCCCGCGCCAAGTCCGCCAGCGACTGCCCCGCGTCCGGCATCGCGGCACCGACCAATGCCACCGTCGGCACGCCGAACGCCCGCGCCAGCCGCGCCACACTCGCGGCCGCCTTCCCGCGCGCCGACTGTCCGTCCATGCGACCTTCGCCCGTCAGGCACAGATCCACGCCCGCCAGCTTGTCCGCCAGGCCGATCGTCGCGGCCACCTCGGCGAACCCCGGCACCAGCCGAACCTCGTATGCCGCCGAGAGACCCGCCGGCAATCCGCCGGCCGCTCCCCCGCCCGCCAGCCGCGTCACGTCGCGCCCGAACGTGCGGCGAAGCAGCCCGGCCCAGTGCCGCAATCCCGCCTCCAGGAGCGCGATTGCCTCCGGCGTCGCCCCCTTCTGCGGTCCGAAGACCGCCGCCGCCCCGTTCGGCCCCAACAGCGGGTTGTCTACGTCGCGCAAGACGCGAATGGCGGGCAAGCGCGCGGTCCCGTCGGCCGCCGCGCGCACCGCGCGAATCTCGGGCAACCGTCCTCCGGGCAACGGCGCGGGCAGCGGCCGGTGCGTCTCATCGAGCAGGTCCCAGCCGAGCGCCTGAAGGCAACCCGCGCCGCCGTCGACCGTCGCCGAGCCCCCGACGCACAGCGCAAGCGCGCCCGCGCCGGCCGCCACCGCCGCGCGGAGCAGCTCTCCGGTGCCGCAAGACGAAGTGCGTAACGGATCGCGCTCGGCCGGTGCGAGCAACGCGAGTCCCGACGCTTCGGCCATCTCGACGATGGCCGTGCGGGTCGCGTCGTCGGCCAGCCACCAGCGGGCCGCGCGCGGCCGGCCCAGCGGATCGCGGACGGTCAGTGTGTGCTCGCGGGCGCCGCGCGCCGCCGCCAGGATCGCCCCTGTGCCCTCACCACCATCACCTACCGGTGATACGATCACCTCCGCATCGGGCCGGGCTCGCCGGACTCCGTCCGCCAGCGCCGCCGCCGCCGCCGGCGCGGAGAGTGCGTCCTTGAATTTGTCCGGCGCGATGAGGACTCTCACTCGTCGTCGTCCGCCGCCATGACGGCCTGGGGGCGCCGCAGCGTGGCCAGGCCCCGCTTCGACGGTTCCCGCAGGAACGCGAGCAGCTTGCGACCGGGCTCGGTCCGAACGAGTTGGGCAATGCGCTCGATCGCATCCGGCAGCCGAAGGCCGGAGCGATACAGCAGCCGGTGACACTGCCGCAGCTCCTGCCGCTCGGTGCTGCCCAGACCCGCGCGCCGCAGCCCGACCACGTTGGGTGCATGCACGCCGCGCGGCCCGTAGAGCATGTACGGCGGCACATCCTGCACAAGCCGCGTGCCGCCCGCGACCATCACCAGCTCGCCCAGCCGGCTGAACTGATGCACGACCGCGTTGCCGCTGATGAACGCGCGGTGCCCGACCGACACGTGTCCGGCCAGCAGTCCCCCGTTGGCGATCACCACGTCATCGCCGACCGTGCAGTTGTGACCGACGTGTCCCGTCGACATGATGAAGCACCGCGCCCCGACCACGGTCGTGCTGCCGGGCGTCGTGCCGCGGTGAATCGTGGCGTGCTCCCGAATGATCGTCCCCGCGCCCACGACCGTGAACGTCGGCTCGCCCTTGAACTTCAGATCCTGCGGCGGGTGGCCCACCACTGCAAACGGGTGGACTTCGCAGTCCGCGCCGAGCGTGGTGCCCGCGCCCACGTACGCATGCGGATACAGGCGCACGCGCGGCCCGACCCGCACGTCTCGTTCCACGATCGCGTACGCACCGACCTCCGCCGTGGGGTCGATCTCGCCGGTCCGGTCGACGATGGCCGTCGGGTGGATCGCCATGCCTGATTCCCGTGCACCCATGCGGCGCCGCACGCCGGCGCCGCCGAATCCCGGGATTCTACTCCCCGCTCGCCGGGCTGTCCTCCCGCGCGCTCTCCGCCACCACGCGCCCGTCGTGCAGCACCGCCCGTGGCCGCGGGCGCTCGCGGATCAGCTCGGCCACCGTCGCGACGGGCCAGACGGCGAGATTGGCGCTCGCCCCCGGCTGCACCTTGTGGTGCCCCAGGCCGACGACCTCCCCGGCCCGGCAGCAGGCCATCTCGAGCGCCTGCTTCAACCGCGCCGGGCCGCTCATGTGCTCCGCATGCACCAGCAGGAACACCTGCTCGAGCAACTGCCCGCGACCGAGCGGGTAGAACGGATCCTGGATGCAATCCTGGCCGACGGCACACGGCACGCCCGCGTCCAGCAGCGCCCGGACGCGCGTCAGCCCGCGGCGCTTGGGGTACGCGTCGAACCGCCCCTGAAGGTGCAGGTTCACCCCCGGATTCGTTACGACGCTGATGCGTGCCTCGGCCAGCAGCTCGATGACTCTCGCAGCGTGGACTTCGTCGTAGCTCGCCAGCGCGCACACGTGCGAGGCCGTCACGCGCCCCTGC
>Ga0272446_1007698_pt1 | contig 10608 bp, 12 predicted proteins | sample YNPCB0061_FD_194587 | JGI IMG/M metagenome (GOLD analysis project Ga0272446, IMG submission 194587) | Hot spring microbial mat communities from Yellowstone National Park, WY, United States - YNP-CB-006-1 | ecosystem: Environmental > Aquatic > Thermal springs > Hot (42-90C) > Sediment | place...
AGACCCGCAAGCAGACATTCCACACCATCTGCCCGTGCCGACCCACCAGCACCGCAAAGGCTTGCTCCTCCTTGTCGCACTGGAACGCGCGGAGCAGTTCGGCATCGCTGCGGGAATCGCATTTCCACAGCGCGGCGGCGAAGTGCAAATAGTTCCGTAACGAAGTCGTTGGATCGCCTGGCATAACGGAGGTTTCCCGGGCTGGCTCTTAACCTACCAGACATGCCGATCGAAGGTGCGGTTGTTTCTCAGGAAGGACAAAGAATTCACAAGAACATCATAAATCCGACACGACATCGTAGATCGTAGGGATCAGACCTTTTCACCGGGCCAGTTTGCTTCTACCTCGTGAGTCTTTTCGCTCCTTGCTAGTCCCCTTGACCGAGTTGGCTTCGACACCTAGCTTAAAGGCATTCGCCGACGAGTTGAATGCGACTATGACCGTACTCTCTGCCGTCCCAGATCGCACGGGACGTTTTGGTCCTTATGGGGGGCGTTACGTCCCCGAAACCCTCATAGCCGCTCTGGTGCAACTGGAACGGGAATATGAGGCAGCTCGGGCCGATCCTGCCTTCCAGCGCGAATTGCGGCATTACCTGCAAGTGTGCGTCAATCGTCCTTCGCCGCTTTATTTGGCCCAACGGCTGAGCGAATATGCCGGCGGAGCGAAGATTTATTTCAAACGCGAAGATCTCAACCACACTGGCGCGCACAAGATCAACAACTGTATCGGTCAAGCACTCTTGGCGATACGAATGGGTAAATCCCGCATCATCGCCGAGACCGGAGCGGGGCAACATGGGGTGGCGACGGCAACGGCCTGTGCTTTGTTTGGCTTGCCTTGTCAGGTGTACATGGGCGAGGAAGATGTGCGGCGGCAAAAGCTTAACGTTTTCAAGATGCGGGCCATGGGTACCGAGGTGGTGCCCGTGACCAGCGGCAGCCGCACCCTACGCGACGCCATCAACGAAGCGATGCGCGATTGGCAAGCCAGCGTCGAAACCACCCACTATATCCTCGGCAGCGTCGTCGGACCGCACCCGTTTCCTCGCATCGTGCGTGATTTTCAGGCGGTCATCGGCCAGGAAACACGCGAGCAAGCGTTGCGGCAGTTGGGTCGATTGCCCGAGGTGGTGGTGGCCTGTGTCGGGGGCGGCAGCAACGCGGCGGGGATGTTTTACCCCTTTGTGGATGATCCACAGGTGGAGTTGGTTGGTGTTGAGGCGGGCGGTCGCCATCTGACGCTCGGCCAACACTCCGCAACGCTGGCGGCGGGGCAACCCGGCGTGCTGCACGGCACCTTTAGCTATGTCTTGCAGGACGACGATGGCCAAACCGCCGACGTGCATAGCGTCTCCGCTGGGCTGGACTACCCCGGCGTCGGGCCGGAGCATGCCTATTGGAAGGATAGTGGCCGCATTCGCTACACTGCGGTGGGAGATGCAGCGGCGATGGCAGCGTTTCGGCTGTGTTCACGGCTGGAGGGGATTTTGCCGGCTCTGGAGACGGCCCATGCCGTGGAGGAAGCAGTGCGGATCGCCTCAAAGCGATCCAAGAACGAGAATGTGATCGTATGTTTTAGCGGTCGAGGCGATAAAGACTGTTATGAGATCGATCGCTTGGAGAGCCTAGGATGAACGCCCTAGACGTGACCTTCGCTCGTTTACGTCAACAGGGCCGACGCGCATTTATTCCTTTTCTCACGGTCGGTGATCCCGACCTAGCCCTCACCCCTCAGCGAGCCACTGCTCTGGTGGACGCTGGGGCCGACCTGCTGGAACTGGGCTTTCCCTATAGTGATCCCATTGCCGACGGCCCGGTCATTCAATCGTCCTATACCCGTGCGTTGGCCCAGCGGCTGACGTTGGAGGACATGTTTCGTACGGCAGCGAGCATCCATGCCAGGCACCCCACGACGCCTCTGGTCGCCATGACCTCTTTCAGCCTGGTGTGGCGACGGGGACCGCAGTGGTTTTTGCAACGGGCCCAAGAGGCCGGCTTTAGCGGCTTGATCGTGCCGGATTTGCCGTTGGAGGAGTCGGCCCCACTGCGTGGGCCGGCTCAGTCCCAAGGCTTGCACCTGATCCAGTTGGTGACGCCGACCACGCCCCCCCAACGCGCCGAGCAGATTGTCGCGGCCTCGGCTGGGTTTGTCTACTGCGTGAGCGTCACGGGCATCACTGGTGCCCGGGCGGAACTTCCCGCCGCTCTGATCGAGCGTCTGGACTGGTTGCGCCACGTCTCCCACTTGCCTTTGTGTGTCGGCTTCGGCATCAGCACTCCCCAGCAGGTGCGGCAGCTGCGGCCACACGCTGACGGTATCATCGTCGGCAGCGCGTTGGTGCGTTTGCTGGGCGATCCCGAGGGCTTTTCGCATTTGGCGCAGGAGTTGGCTCAAGCCGCTCATGAAGTCTAAAGCCCTGCCTTCATTTCCCCTGGACAAGGAGTCATCATGCCCGATGTGATCACTTTTGGCGAAGCCATGATTCGCCTCGCCCCGCCGCAATTCAAACGCCTCGAACAAGCCACCAGCCTGGAGTTGCAAGTTGGCGGGGCCGAACTGAATACGGCCGTCGGGGTGGCGCGGCTGGGGCATCGCTCGGCGTGGGTGTCGCGACTGACGGATAATCCGCTGGGCCGGCTGATTGCCAATCGCGCCCGGGAGGCGGGGGTAAGTACCGAGCATCTGCTGTGGACCAAGGAAGATCGCGTCGGCCTGTATTTTCTCGAATTCGGAGCCGCCCCCCGAGCCAGTAGCGTGCTGTACGACCGCAAAGACGCGGCCATCGCTCGGATCAATCCGGGCATGGTCGATTGGGGCCACGTTTTTAACGGGGCCAAATGGTTTCACGTCACCGGCATCACGCCGGCCCTGAGTCCCAGCGTGGCAGCAACGACACGCGAAGCACTGGCCGCTGCCCGAGCCGCGGGTCTGACCACCAGCATGGACCTGAACTATCGCGTCAAGCTGTGGACGGCCGCCCAAGCCCATGCCTGCCTGAGCGAGTTGATGCCCCTTACCGATTATCTGCTTACCACCGAAGAAGACCTCGAACGAGTCTTCGGCATCCGGGCATCCAGCCATGAAGAAGCGGCCGCCCAAACGGCCGAGCGGTTTGGCTTGAAAGCGGTGGCGATCACGCTGCGTGAAAATCCGCTGGTGTGGAAAAACACCTGGACGGGGATGGTTTGGCATCAGGGCCGCACCCTGACGACGCGGGCGTATGAGGTGGAGATTGTGGATCGGCTGGGCGCGGGCGATTCGTTCGCGGCAGGATTCATCCACGGCCTGCTCACGGGGGACTTGCAAAAAGCTCTAGATTGGGGCGTGGCCACCAGCGCGATCAAGCATTCGATTCCGGGCGATTTCGCTTGGGTTACACCCGAAGAGGTCGAAACCCTTCTCAAAGGGGGCGGCCTACGCATTAGCCGCTGATTTTCCTTCGCCGCCAACCGTGATGCCGTCGTTTGACCCGCCGAATCCTGTGAACTATGATTTCGTGTCTATCTCGTTTCGCGTAACCCCATGATGAGTTTTCTTCGGATGATCACGAAAACGCTTCAATCTGTCGGCCAAATGCTCGGCTTGGTTACGAGACATCCTGAAGAGGAACGCCGCATCTGGGGCCGGTTGCGATGCGACCATGTCACGAATTGTTACGTGGCGGGAAAAACTCCAGCCAGCGGACACGAGGTGCGAGTGCAAAATCTGTCGCTGGGTGGGGTTGGCATGCAGTCGCCAGTGGCCTATCGCCCGGGCACCTTGTTGAGCCTCACCCTGCCGCCCGTGGCAGAGGCCAGCGAGCCGACCGAGGTACTGGCGTGCGTGGTACGTTGCGACCCTGTTGGCGAGCAGTACGAGTTGGGCTGTACCTTTGCTGCGGTGCTAGAAGAAGACGATCTGGCCCGCTTTGGGGCACGCAAGCAACCTGCCGAGCCAACCGATCAACGAAAATGGGTGCGTTACGAATGCCGGGCCGAGGCCAACTATCAAGTGGTGCGTTCTCCTGAGCCGGGCCTTTTGGTCCCAGCCAAGGTTCGCAATCTCTCGGCGGGTGGGATTTCGTTGCAAGTCGATGAACCGCTCCATGTGGGCGACCTGCTGAGTCTGGAATTGCTACGCGATGGCGAGGTTCTGCTCACCACCTTGGCCAGCGTCGTTCGCACGGAACAGACCCCTGAGGGCAAACGCTTGATCGGCTGCAATTTCCTCCGCGAGTTGGATCCCGCAATTCTCGCCCAACTCGCCTGAACGTTTTGCTGCGGCTCTGGCCGAGGGAAGCTCAGTCGAGCACTTCCAGCTTGCTTGCCTGGATGATCGTGCGCACACCACGCACCGTGACTCCCTTCCGCTGTATCATGGTGCCGTATACTTTAACCGTCTTGCCGTTGAGTTTGTCGGCGTTGCTGCCTCGGGGAAGTTCGACTTCAAAGCTACCGCCTGGAGTGGCAATCATCACGCCGGTCGTCTCCCCGCCGATGGCCACGATCCCTGTGCTTAATTTCCCTTTGGCTTCGACCTTGAGATAGCTATCGGGTTCTTTGTCTTTTTTGGGTTCCGGGTCGGCAGCCGGCAGCGTGGCAATCATCCCGACCAAAGCAAGCAAAACGGCCAAGCGGAACATGAGGCATACCTCTTTAGGCAAAAAGGGTGTTAGGAAAACCGCATTGGTCAGAGGACACCTCTCGCCCCTGCTGGTGTTTGATGTATCGAAAAGAATTATCGAGAACAGGTGACCGGAACCACGGGAACCGTCACCGCAGGAGCAACGTAGGTGGCCGAGTTGGCTGTGCGACAGGACAAGGTCGCCCCCATACGCGGCGTGGCCAGGATGGGACCAATGAGGAGTGTCCACAGGGTCAACAACGCGAGAGTGCGAAAATCCATGATCCACCACGCGGAGAAGAACTTGGGCTATGAGGTCCCTAGCATCCTCTGTGCCACAGGCTCCGGGCGAAGGAAAAGTCGATTCTACGGGCGGTTAGGCTCCGTCCTCACCACAGGCGTTGTTGCCAAAACTTTACAACTCTGCTATGCACTGTTAACCTCCCTTAGCATCCGGCGCAGGTTTTGAAGACGGCAACGGTTGCACCGCGAACGTCCATTCGGCGATCGGTTGGCCCCGTTCGCCGTGTTCCACGACCAAGCTTTCCATACGCTCGGCCGTCATGCCGGCATACCATGTCCCCTCGGGGTAGACGACGGCGATCGGCCCTTGGCTGCACAGCCGCAGGCAACCCACCTTGGTGCGGTAGCAGTGCGTCAGGCCGCGTTCCTTGATGAGGGCTTTGAGGCGCTCCCAGGCGGCCTGCCCCTCTTCCGGCGTGCAACAGCTTGGTCCGGTACACAGGAAAATGTGGCGTTGCAAGGTGCCGATACCTAGCTTGGTGGCGAGGCTTTGCAAGTGTTCGCGATCCATTTAGTCTTCTCCGCGGAAAATCAGGGTGCGGTTGCCCGTTTGACGTTGCCAGGTTTGCAGCCAGGGCCAATCATCGGCCTTGACGCCCCGTAAAACCACCTCACGCGGCTCCAACAAGGCAAGGGCTTGCGGCACATCCAATAGCCGTAAGATGCCCAGCAACGCAGGGCCGTTGCGGTGCGTTGGCGTGGGCCGGGTCAATTCCAAACGAGCCACGAAGGGTCCATCCTCCGGCTCGATCAAAGCGGCATAAATGGCCCACACGGCCGCATCGCTGCTCGCCTGAAGAGTGTATTTGGCCTTGCTCGGGGGCAGGGCTGTCAGAGCGCGGCGCAGGTCGGCGATTTGCAGTGTCTCCAGGGTCGTGCCCAATAAAGCATAACGACGGCGGAGATGCTGTGGCTCGCGGTCGCTGAAGCGGGTCGGTCCCACGCCCCGTGGTGCAACGAGGGCGAAGGCCCAGCCGTAGGCTTTCATGCTGCGACGCAGGGTGTCCAAGCGCTCGGGCTTAGCCAGGGGGTAGGGACGTGGCGCGGGATTGCCTCGGGCGTAAAGCACCTCCGCAAAAGCAGGCCCGAGATCGCTCACCCAGCGTTGCCATTCGGCCTCGTCACAGACACTGACGAGAAGTTCTTGGACCTCGTGTGGCTGCCGTACCGAAAGCAACCAAGCCCGCAGGGGTACGCCCTTTTCGCTGAGGAAATCGACGGCGGTTACCCGAATGCCCTCGATGGTTTGTTCGCTGGTTTGCACCTGGAGCGTGGCGCGTTTTTCGCCACCCTCCCTCAAAAACTGCTTCCGCAACGCTTCGAGCAACTGCTTTTTTTTGCCCGGCCACCAAGCACGGGCTACCTCGGCCGAGGCGGGGATTTCGTGGCTGGCCGGCCGGAGAAAGCGTTCGTGGATGATGTCATTGAGGGCGTCGGCGGGCGGTTGGGCGAACACCTTGAGTTGCTGCGGCGTGAGGGGTTGGCGGTTAGGCAAAGTAATCGGACCGGTGTCGTTCTTCAGCCAGCGGTTCATCCAGGCAAACGCTCCACGCTGCAGTTCCGGCGTGTCGGTGTGGCCGCCCTTGGTTTCGAGCAAAGCAAATTTTTCCGGCACGCCGAGTTCCTTGTATAGGCGAGCGATCGGCTCGGCAGGACGACGATAACCCGGCACGGGAAAGATGGGGTCGGCATCGCTGTTGCCCAGCAGCACCGGCCGGGGCGCACATAAGGCCATGACCTGAAGGAAATCCCAGCGGTGGGTGTTGACGAAATACATGCAATCGCAATGCCCCGCCACGACGCCTCGCTCCCATCGTCCCGGTGAGCCTTCGCTGACATGGGCCAGCAGGTCGGCCAGACCGGCCACGGGCACCGCACAGGCCACCCGTTCGTCGGCAGCCATCAGCCACCACGAGGTCGCGCCGCCGCCACTGCGTCCGGTGACGCCGAGGCGTTGGCGATCGACCTCGGGCCGGGACTCTAGGTAGTCGATGGCTCGCAGGGCGTTCCACAGTTCGATGCCGGCGGGCGTGTAGCCTAATGCTTGCCACCACCACATCCCTAGGCGATAAGTGCCGTGGTGTAGCCCCTGCAGTTCGCCCAGCTGCAGCGTATCGACGATCAGGCAGACGTAGCCGTTTTCCGCGAACCAGGCTCCGTGATGTTGGTAGGCCACTTTGTTGCCATACGAGATGCCGTCCTGAATCCGGGCGGCATGACCACACAGGTAAAGGACAGCCGGCAGCGGCTTCTCGACCTGTAGAGGACGATACAAATTGGCCGTGACATACAAGCCCGGCAGCGATTGGAAGTGCAGTTTCTCGACGCGAAAGGTCGGCGTATCGAGCGTGCCGGTGATGGTGGCCCGCAGGGGGGTACGCGGCGGCAAGGGGTTCAGACCCATCATGGCCAGGAATTCGCGGCGACGCTGCGCTTGCTTCTTCGTCCAGCCGGCTGCATCGCGCACGTCGGCCAACGCCTGCTGACGAAGGGCCGAGGCCCGGTGGCGAAACGACTCAGCCAAGAGGCGATCGCCCACATCCGTAGCCGAGCGCACAGGCGGCGCCACCGCACTGAGCAAGAGCAAGACAGCGATCATATGTCCATCTCCCCGCGAACTCGAAGTCCACTTCGCAGGTTAGCAGACCGGCCACACCCCGGCCAGCTTATGCCTCGGGTGAGCCGGGCGGTGGAAGGGTTTCTGGCGGTGGGGTCGCCTGAGCGGCCAGCCGTTTACGCTGTTGCACGGCTTGGCGGAGCAGATACTCGATCTGAGCGTTGAGACTGCGTAGCTCCTCCTCGGCCCAGCGTTGCAGGGCGTCGTGCAGCTCGGGGTCCAAACGTAACAAGAAGGCTTTGCGCGCCATCGAGCCTCCGCTGCCTGTGTGGCTGGGCCTCAGTTATACAGCGTGCCGGTGTTCAGCACCGGTTGCGGCGAGGCATGTCCGCACAGCACTACCATCAGGTTGCTGACCATGGCGGCACGGCGTTCGGGGTCTAGCTCCACCACCTGACGTTTGCCCAATTCTTCCAGAGCGTGTTCCACCATGCTGACAGCCGCATCGACGATCAGTTGCCGAGCCGCGACCATCGCAGCCGCTTGTTGGCGTTGCAGCATGGCGGCAGCAATTTCGGGGGCGTAGGCCAAGTAGCTAATGCGGGCCTCGATGACCTCCACGCCTGCACACTGGAGCCGTTCGTGCAGTTCGTGTTTGAGTTCCTCGCCGATAAGCGTGGTGTTGCCGCGCAGGCTGCGTTCGTCGTCGTGGGCATCATAGCTGTAGCGGCTAGCGAGGTTGCGGAGGGCGGCCTCGGCTTGGGTTTTGACAAATTCCTCATAGTCGTCCACTTGAAAAACCGCCTCGGCTGGCCGCACCACTTGCCAAACGACGACGGCGGCAATTTCAATCGGCGTGCCGTCGCGGTCGTTGACCTTGCTGGGCTTACGGCTGTGGGAGGCGGCCTGGATCACCTTGCCGCTAGCGTCTTTGATTTCCTCAGTGCTTTGCTGGCCGGTCTCGAAGGTACGCCGCCGCAGCGTGACGAAGGTGCGGGTGTAAAACGGGTTGCCCCAGAAGAAGCCGACCGCGCGGACCGTGCCGACGTAGCTGCCAAATAGTTGCACGACGCGTGATTCATTGGGGCCGTTGATGAGGTAGCCGGCCAGCGTGATGAGCCAGACCAACGCACCGGGGATGAGGAGCCACCACACGGTTGGCTCTCGAGGGACATAAAAACCAAGGGCCACCAGCAACCCCAAACCCAGTAGATGAGCGGTCAGGGCAGTCCAACCCGAGCCAAGTGAGAGTTCGGTGTCGTTCACGAGTCAATCCTCCCAAAGGTGATAGTTGTATTCTAGCAGAGTGATATCATTTTGCAATAGCATTTTGCGAACACTCTCAGAAGTGCTCCCTCGGCGGACTTGTCCGCTGGGCCAGATTCGTTATCATGTAGTTTTCCGCTGGGGATTCTTCGAAAACAGAGGGGGCCGTATGGGGAGCAAATGTGACATTTGCGGCAAACAGCCGGTTCGAGGCAATCAGATCACGACGCGTGGCAAGGCCAAGTATTTGGGCGGTGTGGGCCAAAAGCCGACCGGCATCAGCAAACGCTGGTTCCGTCCCAATCTGCAACGCATCCAATGCCAAGTGGGCGGGTCGGTGCAAACCCTGACCGTGTGCGTGCAGTGCATCCGCAGCGGCCGAGTGCAACGACCGATCAAACGCAAAGCCTTCACCATGCCGAGTGTGGTCTGAGGTCGTGGCGGCGTTGGATTTCGAAGGCGTGGCCAAATTGGCACGTTTAACGCGTCTGGAGTTGACCGAGGCGGAGTTGCAGTTGCTCACGCCGCAACTCGATGCCATCCTGGCCTATGAGAGCCGGTTGAGTGAACTGGATCTGGCCCAGGTGGAACCGTTGGCTCATCCGTTGGATGCCGTCAATCACTTGCGGGACGATCACCCCCACGTCACGCTGCGACTTGAACAAGCTCTGGCCAACGCGGCCCAAACCCGTGATGGCTGCTTCGTGGTGCCGCCTGCCTTGGAGTAATTGTCTGCCTTGGAGTAACAGCGGTGTCGTTGCCCTCGTTGTCAGGTATGCACGCGGCGTTGCTTCAGGGGCAAGCCCGAGCCAGCGATTGGCTGGAGGCGTCGCTAGCCAGGATCGAGCAACACGAGCCGCAAGTGCACGCCTTTTTACATGTCGATGCTACACAGGCGCGAGCTGCTGCTGCCCAGGTCGATGCTGCCCCTCGCGATACCCTTGGTCCCCTGGCTGGCGTGCCCGTGGCGATCAAGGACAATCTCGTCACCCACGATATGCCCACCACTTGTGCCAGCCGCATCCTGGAGGGCTATCGTTCGCCTTTTGATGCCACCGTGGTGCAGAGGCTGCGGCAAGCGGGGGCGGTGCTGGTCGGCAAAACGAACCTAGACGAGTTCGGCATGGGTTCGTCCACGGAGAACAGCGCCTACGGCCCGACACGCAACCCCCAGGCACTGGATCGGGTGCCGGGCGGTTCCTCGGGCGGCAGTGCCGCCGCCGTCGCCGCTGGTATGGTGCCCATCGCCCTAGGCAGCGATACGGGCGGCAGTGTGCGGCAACCGGCGGCGATGTGTGGCATCGTCGGTCTGAAGCCGTCTTATGGCCGGGTTTCACGTTATGGGTTGATTGCCTATGGTAGTTCGCTGGACACGGTAGGCATCTTGGGGCGAAGCGTCGCCGATGTGGCTCGGGTGCTGGGGGTGATCGCTGGCCCCGATCCGCGGGATGGTACCAGCATCGCAGCAGCAGTCGAGGACTATGAAGCCGCCCTGAAGAAACCGCTCGTGGGCGTGAAGCTCGGTGTGCCGAGGGAATACTTTACCCAAGGAATTGATGCCGAGGTGGCCGTTGCCGTTCGCGACGCCTTGGCTGCCTATGAAAGGCAGGGGGCGACGCTCGTGGAGGTATCGCTGCCCCATGCGCCTTATGCCCTGGCGGTTTACTACCTGATCGCTACCGCCGAGGCTTCGAGCAACCTAGCCCGTTTCGCTGGCGTGCATTATGGCCGACGGGTAGCGGCCAACGGGTTAAGCGAGTTGTACGAACGCACGCGAGGAGCGGGGTTTGGTCCCGAGGTAAAGCGGCGGATCATGCTGGGAACGCACGCGTTATCGAGCGGCTACCGCGACGCGTATTATCTGAGGGCCTTGAAG
>Ga0272446_1007699_pt1 | contig 10608 bp, 9 predicted proteins | sample YNPCB0061_FD_194587 | JGI IMG/M metagenome (GOLD analysis project Ga0272446, IMG submission 194587) | Hot spring microbial mat communities from Yellowstone National Park, WY, United States - YNP-CB-006-1 | ecosystem: Environmental > Aquatic > Thermal springs > Hot (42-90C) > Sediment | place...
CAAGCCGCTGCAGCTTCGAACTCGTCCAGAAGACCGTGACGGCCGGCATTGGTGCACTTGTCACAGTGTCAGCACCAACGGCGTTGGCACTCGACCTCGCTCGTAAGTCAAATCTGTTTCTGGCGGCCCTCGGACCTGGCGGCCCCGTGGTATTCAATCCTTGAACTCTTCGACCAATCAACCCATCCATACAATTCGGTGTCCCTGATGCAAAGCTCCGATCTCGTCCGCATGGCCAACCAGATCGCGGCCTACTTCGAAGCCTATCCGAAGGCCGAGGCCATCGACGGAATCGCAAAGCACATTCACGCCTTCTGGGAACCGCGCATGCGCAATGCGCTGAAGGACTACATCGACAAGGGTGGTGAGGGGCTTTCGCCGTTGTTTCTCGAAGCCGCCGCCGAGTACTTCAAGGGGCCGAAGTCGCCGGTGAAGACCAGCACGACCGAAAAATCGGCGAGCAAATCCCCCGAGACAGCCCCGGCGCGCCGCTCATAAGAAATCCAGGGATGTCCGGTCTCCGGACCTTACCGAGCGGCAGGTGGCATTCTCGGTCACGCTGTTGCGCGAACACGATCCGCGCCTCATCCCGACTGTGCCGCCGGGACGAAGGCGCCCCTCCTCATGATGCCGATCGGAATGGCTTCAATAGGGCGTGCCATCCTTGTGGAAGAACTGCCAGCTTCCATCGGGGCCAAGGACCGCCTGAAGATCATCCGCAGGATAGGAGCCCTCGTCCCCCGGGGTGCGATCGCCAATCTCGAGATAAACGACATCGCGCTCAGTCCTGTTGACCAGGTGATGTGCAATTCCTGACGCCGGAAAACCTGAACACATGCCGGCACGCAGCTCGACCTCACCCCGATCGGTGACAAGCGTTGGCTCCCCTTCAAGGATGTAGATGAATTCGTCCTGCTTGCTGTGCCGATGCAGGAGGGCCGACTCTCCGCCTGGGAATAGCCTCGTTAAATTGACGCCGAAGTTCCTGAGGCCAAACTGATCGCCGAGGGCACGCTTCTCTCGTTTCGCCATGCGCGAGAAAAAGGGCTCCGGATAATTCGAAGCCTTCTTCCTCGGCGGCACGGAACCGGCGTCGAGTGCCAGAACCGCAGGTTTGTTTTCCTCCGACATCCTTGCCTCCTATGCGGGTAAAGTTCCATCGCAAATGCGGTCACGAAACCGCTTCGGCTCCGAGCACAAAAAAGGGCGGCGCGAAAGCCCGCCCTTTGTCTTATCCGGTTGAGAGGATGCGAAGCCGGTCAGGCCGCCGCGGCCTTGCTCGCGGCCAGCACCTGCTCCCTGAGCCGCCCGGTGACCTCCGCAAGGTGATCAAACGTGAATGTGAAGGTTCCGACGCCGGCCGTTGCCGATCTGAGATCAACGATCAGGTTGTCCATTTCGGCTTCAGGGATATGCGCCTCGATCAGATCCCAGCCAGGCCATCCGGGACGCCCGTCAAAACCGAGGATTTGTCCACGACGTTGCGAGATGATGCCGTTGATGCGCGCATTGGCCTCCGATGGCACAGCAATCCTAACTGCCATGATCGGCTCAAGCAGGACCGGATTGCATTTCGGCATACCTTCGGACATCGCAAGCCGGCCCGCCTGGCGGAACGCCATATCGGATGAATCGACGGAGTGATAGGAGCCGTCCGTCAAAGTGACGGCGACATCAACAACCGGGAAACCGAGCGGACCCTCGGCCAGATAGTCGCGCACGCCAATTTCAACGGAAGGGATGAAGTTTCTGGGGATCGCCCCCCCGGTGATCGTCTCATCAAAGGTGATGCCCGTGCCGCGCGGCAATGGTTTGATGCTGAGCTTCACATCCCCGAACTGTCCGTGTCCGCCCGACTGCTTCTTGTGGCGCGCCCGGATCTCGGTCCCTGACCTGATCGTCTCGCGGTAACCGATCCGGCGCTTTTCGCGCAGAACTTCGATGCCGTATTTGCGCATCAGGCGTTCGAGGGCCACCCGGAGATGCATCTCACCCTGACCGTGCAGCAGGACCTGATGCATGGCAGCATTGTGCTCGAGTGACAGCGACGGATCTTCGTCGATCAATTTGGCAACCGCCGCCGAAAGTTTGACCTCGTCCTTGCGGTCCTTGAGCCCAAGTCCAATTGCAGCGACCGGCTGCGGCGGCTTTGGCGTCTCGATCTGCCTGATCGCCGCCTTGCCAACGGCGATCGTTTCGCCGGTGTGAATGGAGTCGAGCCTCCCGAGGGCAACCGTATCGCCGGCCTTGGCACTGCCGCGCTTCACCGTTTCCTCACCGCGAATCGTGAAGATGCCGGCCGCGCGCTCCTCCTTGCCGTGGCCACCGACGACCGTGGCGCTGTCCGGAATTTCACCGGCAAGCACACGCACGAAGGAAAGCTTGCCACCGGCTTTCGTGTGCACGCTCTTGAAGACATAGGCAGCCGACTTTTCGCCCTCGAGCTTCAACCGGCGCGCCGTATCTTCAACAAATGGGCATTCGTGGCGCAGCGCCTTGAGAAGCCGCAGGATGCCGTTGCCGTTCTCGGCAGAGCCGAGAAGCACCGGACAGATGAGACCGTCTCTCAATTCCTTGGTCAGATCCGTAAACACCCGATCATTGGGCGGCGGAATATCTGCGAGCAACTGCTCCATCAGCTCGTCGTCGTAGTCGGCGAGCTTCTCGAGCATCTGGAAGCGCGCTTCCTGTTCCCGCGTGGCGACAGACGACGGCAGATCGATGATCTTGCTCTCGGCATGCTCGCGATAGAGATAGGCGCGTTCTGATGCGAGATCGACGAATCCGGTCGCGATTCCATTCTCCCAGATCGGGATCTGTCGAAGTACGAGCGGCTTGACGCTTGCCGGCTGCAAGCTCGGAATAACATCGCGCACGGGGGTCTTTGAAGCATCGATCTTGTTCAGGAATAGAAGATGCGGAACGCCCGTGTCTTGAAGCTGTTTCAGGATCACTTGCAGAGCCGAAACGCGTTTCGGATCGGCTTCGCAAACGACGACCGCCATGTCACATGCGGGGAGTGCCAGCGCACCTTCATGCGCGAATTCGACCGAGCCGGGACAATCGATGAATGTGAAGGTATCACCAAGGAATGTGGCGTCCGCGACATTGACGCTGACACTCATTGCATGGTCGCGGGCTTCCGGTGTGTTGTCGCCGACGGTCGATTTTGCTGCGATCGAGCCGGCTCTCGAAATGCTTCCGGTACGGGCGAGAATGGCTTCGAGAAGCGTTGTCTTGCCACTTGCAAAGGGTCCGATCAGCGCCACGCAGCGCGCGCCGCGGACCCCAGCTCTGCCGCCTTGAGTGCCATTTCCGCCCTTTGGGCCATCTGAGCTTGTCATGATTGCCTCCCATTGCGAGGCGCGCGCCGATGCTCGGCCGCACCCCGCACCTCGAAAGGCACGGCAGTAGGAATGCTCGCTCCAAAACGGACGATGCACAATGGAATTCGCCACGGTATTCGCCGCACGGTTTTGTGAAAGCGGCTTGCTGCGCCGCAAGAGAGCGAGGAGCATTTACCGCGTCTATTGCTGCAATGCAGTTCAATTGCGCATCTTTGAAATGCTCGCTGAAAGACAAAAATAACTTGAATAACTTTAAACTTGCCGCATCATGAACGCGTCCGGGTTTCGCGCGTTGTCAGGGGCACTGGCGCACGATCCGGAACGGGCCAGAGGGAATTTGGCTCAGAGAAGTGAGGCTGGGTTATGAGTATTGAAACACTGATGTCCGCGGCCAATGCCGCCGGATACGTCATGGCCGCCGAAGACGAGCTCCCTGACAGTTTCGGCGCCGAGCCGACGGTTCTTGAATTCAAGTCACAACCGGCAACGGCAGTCGCGATCTGGCGCCCGGTCGTACCCGACATCGATGGCAAGCCATTGAGCAGTCATTTATCCCATGCCTGGGAATGGTTCACGGGCCACTTTGCTGGTAGCGCGACGGCCTAAAGCAAGCCGACGAATGGAGCCCGATCCCCGAGGCGGCCCGAAGGCCGCTCCGGCAAGGGCCCGACGCACGTCCCAACTCGAGTGGCAGGCCCTTCAGGCAAGGTTTCCGCAGAAACGCTGAATACGCGTGCAAGCGTCTTTGAGCGCCTCCGTTGAGGCCGCGTACGAAAGCCGGAACGACGGCGATCCCTCGAACGCCGCACCGTGCACAACCGCAACGCCTTCCTCTTCAAGAAGCGCAGTTACGAAATCTTCGTCATTGGCGATTTTGACGCCTGACCGGCTCGTCTTGCCGATCGTCGCCTTGACGCTCGGATAGACATAGAACGCGCCCTGCGGCTTGGGACACTGCAAGCCCTTCGCCTGGTTCAGCATGCTGACCACGAGATCGCGGCGCTCGACGAAGATCTTATTGTGTTTGGCGATGAAGTCCTGAGGTCCATTGAGCGCCTCGACGCCGGCCCACTGCACGATCGACGATGGATTTGACGTCGACTGCGATTGCAGCTTGCGCATCGCATTGATGAGCAGTTCGGGCCCCGCTGCATAGCCAAGACGCCACCCGGTCATGCAGTAGGCTTTCGACAGGCCGTTCATCGTCAACGTCCGATCAAAAATGCGGGGCTCCACGGCCGCTGGCGTCGCAAACTTCAGTCCATCGTAGAGCAAATGCTCGTACATATCGTCCGTCAGCAACCACACGTGCTTATGGACAAGAAGCACATCGGTCAGCGCCTTGATGTCCTCGGCCGAATAGGCGGTTCCCGTCGGATTGGACGGAGAATTGAAGATAAACCACTTGGTCTTCGGCGTGATCGCCCGGTCGAGAACCTCGGGCCGAAGCTTGTAGCCGTCCTCGATCGTCGTTTCCGCGAACACGGGCTTACCGCCGCCGAGCAGGACGATGTCGGCGTAGGAGACCCAGCAGGGAGCGGGAATGACGACCTCGTCGCCCGGATTGAGCGTGGCAAGAAGCGCATTGTAGAGCACCTGCTTACCGCCGGTGCCAACCGAGACCTGGCTCAATTTGTAGTCGAGTCCGTTCTCGCGTTTGAACTTGGCAACGATCGCGGCTTTGAGCTCCGGAATGCCGTCGACATCGGTATATTTGGTCTTCCCGAGGTCGAGCGCCCGCTTCGCCGCATCCTTGATGTTCTGCGGAGTATCGAAATCGGGCTCTCCGGCAGAAAGTGAGATGATGTCCCGCCCTTCAGCCTTGAGCTGGCGTGCTTTCGTCGAAACCGCAATGGTCGCGGATGGCTGGATCCGATTCAAACTGTCTGCAATGAAGCCCATGGCACGAGCGGCCTGCTTTTCGGGAGCTGAGGAAATCCGTTTCGCTTCTGCGAAATAGGCGGCGCGGAACCTACTTGCAATGATCTCCGCCTGCAAGCCGACGTTTTGCCAATGCTACCGAATGTCCGTACCGGGGTTGTGAGGCGGCTCTGCAACAAAGTCCGCAAGAATTACTCGGGAGCTGGACTGCTCCACGGACGCCATATTCCGAACGAATGCACGCCCAGAACGAAGATCAACTTCTGCTTAACTGGTTGTGTCATGCAATTGGTTTGCGGAGGGAACAGACGCCATGCCTGCCATAAAGTCCGAAGCCGCCACATCGAGGCGTCCGGTAGCCGGCCGCAGTGGCTCTCGCCAACGGATGATTCGCCCCATCCTCCACGGGGCCCTGGCCGCCCTCGTCGTCGGGCTCCTGTCCATGGCCATGACGAGCGCGCCGCTCAGAGCAGGCACTATCCCTTGCCTCGCAAGCATCGAGCGCTCGGCCGCACCGATCGCCGTCAAGGCCATCGGCGAGCCTGGTCCCGCGCCGCTCATCGAGATCGCAACGACCGCGTCCGCGAACGACCCGAACGCCGTCTTTCGGCGCACCAGCGCCACCGCGGCATGGGGCCTTTTCGGCGCCTCGTTATCGCTCTTGGCCGCGCTCAACCTCTTGTTTTTCAGACACTTGAAGCGTGCCTATGCGTCCCCCAGGCGGTGCCGCCGCACCCCCGCGCATGATGGGTTATCCTCACCACGTGACCAGCCGCGCTCTTGAATTGCCGCAATTCGGTTTGTACGTCTGATAGAATGTGAACCATTCATCCAAAGCCGACTTATACTTTATATAAGGATGCTGGAGGTGCGAAGCATGGCGAAGCAGGGAATGCGAGCTTTCTGGGTGGGGCTTTCCGCCGGGGCCGCGGTAGCAGGGCTTGCCGCAGCACCGTTTTTTGCAAGCAGTGAATCGTTTCTGAGATCAAGCTTCTCGACCGCGCTGACCCGGGCAGAGCAGCCGGCAAAGGCGGTGGCTTCGACCGCCCCAGTCTCCGGAACCGAGGAGTATTGGCTCTCCGAGATGCGCCGCGACGGCATCGGGCCAATGACGAAAACGGTCTCGGTCGGCGATCGGATCACCCTCAGTCTCGGGGGGGATCGCCGCACACTTGAAGTGGCGAGCGTGACCGACTTCGCCCCCCAAATCACCGAAATCGACACCTCCGCCAAACCGAGTCGTTTCGTGCTCGTGACCGCGCGCGACGTGAGCGATCCCGCCGCCCGGCCGGTCCGCTTCATCATGGAACTCGAGCAGGGCAGCGTGCCGGTCGTCACCGGACGCGGAGGGCGGACGCTATAAGCGGCTTGAGCATTCCGTATTCAGGCAGAAAGCCGGGCCTAAGTCCGGCTTTCTGATTTTCTGATTTTCTGACGAACGCGCGGGTCACCAGCCGATGGGTTCCTTGTCCTGAAAGAATCCTCCCGTCGGCCCGTCGGCCGGAAGCATCGCCAGCCATACTGCGGTTTCAGCCCCCTTCGCCGGCGATCTCGGCGCTTCGCGCCCTCCCATGTCAGTACGAACCCATCCCGGCGAGCAGGCGTTGACTTTGACATCACCGCGCGCCTCCGCCTCAGCCGCCGCGATCCTTGTCAGTGCATTGAGAGCCGCCTTCGAAACACGGTAGGCGGGAAAGCCCGAACGCATGCCGGAGAGTTGGCCGGCAAGCGAAGACATATTGACGACGCGCCCATACCCGCGCGCCATCATGCCAGGAATAATTGTGCGCATGGTGATGGCAGGACCGAGCACATTCGTTTCCCACGTGCGCCGGAATACGTCGTCCGTCATATCGAAAAGGCTTGCGCCAAATCCGCCAGGTCCATCGATCAGAATCGCCGCGTTATTGATGAGAACGTCGATCGCACTATAACGCCGCTCAAGTTCAGCGAGAACGACCGGCAGCCGATCCGCATCGGCGACATCGACGATAACGGTGGCAACATCAACGCCGAGCTTTTTAAAGGCTGCGCCGGCGGCCAGAGCCTTCTGCTCTGACCGCACCCCCGCAAGAACGTTGAATCCCTGACACGCGAGCTGGCGAGCGATCTCGAAGCCGATGCCGCGATTGGCCCCGGTCACAAGCGCGGTCCTCTTTGTCATGCTGGAAACAATGCTCTCTTTTCGTGGTCATGATCACAACGATCACCCGTCCCTGACTATAGCCGAGCGGCGCGGGACGAGTAACGGGGCCCGGTTCCACAACAAAAAACCCCGCCATTGCTGGCGGGGGCGCTCCATGAGGTTCTTAGGGGACTTAAGACTTCTTTTCGGTCTTATTTTTCTTGAGATCCTTGATGCATTGGGCGCGGAACTTCTTGCGCTCCTTGCCATGCAGACCTTTGGCATCGGCCTGCTTTGAACACTCGATGGATTCCGGGCTGCGCACCATGGGCTTCTTCGTCGCCGTCTTGGCGTCGTCCGCGGCCAGCGCCGCCCCACTACCGATGACCATCATCGCAATTGCTGCTGCCGCCACCCTCTTCATTGAAATCATGATGTTCTCCGAATTTGCATCTCTCGGAGGTTCCCCTCCATCCCGGCATGCCTCTCGAATCGAAGCTGCCCGGTTGCCCATACCTGCCCCGACGAAGCCGGGGGCAACGGTGAATCGGGCCGCCGCTTGGCTATCACCATCGCCAGGCACGGCGATACTTACTCTTCCGTAAGGAGAAGAAACGGCCAGCCGCAATGAGCGGCCAATTTCCAGAAGGGTGACACTGTGGATTGGGGTATCTATATTGATCCCGTGTCGTCTCCACCGAAAAAGCCAGCAGGAAAAAGTACGCGGCCGCGGCCGTCCCGGGGCCGGTCCGGCAAACCTGTACCGCCGCCTATTGAAACGGCGGCCGGAACGCCCGGATTCGGCGAAGCCCCCCATCCAGGTTGGCCGTTGCCCGGGGGCACGCGCCAGGGGCGTGACGAAAATGCCCCTGACGAAAAAACCCCCGAACGCGCGCCTAGGAGCCTCCCTGCCCTGCGGGGCAGCGCCCTGCGTCCGCCGATGGGCGGTGAAAGCCTGACCGATAGCCTCAACGCTCTCTTGACGAAACCCGAAGAACGCAGCGAGCGCGCCCGATCGATCTTGGCCCGTCAGCCGTTGATGGCGACCCATCCGATCGTTGCCGGAACGACGTCGACGTTCGTGCCCCATCGCCCCGAACGGCCATCGAAAAGCGAAGGCGGAATTCGCTTCAAGATCGTTTCCGACTACGAGCCCAGGGGCGACCAGCCGCAGGCCATTGCTGAGCTGGTCGAAGGTGTTAACCGGCACGAACGCAGCCAGGTGCTCCTCGGGGTCACGGGTTCGGGTAAGACGTTCACGATGGCGCACGTCATTCAGGCGACCCAACGCCCGGCCCTGATCCTCGCCCCGAACAAGACGCTTGCCGCCCAGCTCTACGGTGAGTTCAAGAGCTTCTTTCCCGACAATGCAGTCGAATACTTCGTCTCCTACTACGACTACTATCAGCCCGAGGCCTACGTTCCGCGCACCGACACCTACATCGAGAAAGAAGCCTCGATCAACGAACAGATCGACCGCATGCGGCATGCTGCGACGCGTGCCCTCCTCGAACGTGACGACGTCATCATCGTCGCCTCCGTGTCTTGCATCTATGGCATCGGCTCGGTCGAGACCTATACCGCGATGACGTTCACCGTTCGCGTTGGCGAACAGCTCTCTCGGGATCAGCTTCTGGCCGACCTCGTGGCCCTCCATTACCGGCGCAACGATCAAAACTTCCAGAGAGGCTCATTCCGCGCCCGGGGTGACACCGTCGAAGTCTTCCCAGCCCACCTCGAAGATCGCGCCTGGCGCTTCTCGCTCTTTGGCGACGAAGTGGAATCGATTGTCGAGTTTGACCCCCTGACGGGGGCCAAGACGGATGAGCTGGCGCTCGTCAAGCTCTATGCCAATTCGCATTATGTGACGCCGAAGCCCACATTGCAGCAGGCCATCAAGGCGATCAAGATCGAGCTGAAACAACGCCTCGAAGAGCTTTATAATGCCGGCAAGCTCCTCGAGGCCCAGCGCCTGGAGCAGCGCACGACCTTCGACATGGAGATGATGGAGGCCACGGGCTCCTGCGCCGGCATCGAGAACTATTCCCGCTACCTCACCGGGCGCAACCCGGGCGATCCCCCGCCAACGCTTTTCGAGTATCTGCCCGATAATGCTCTCGTCTTCGCCGATGAAAGTCATGTCACGATCCCGCAAATCGGAGGGATGTTCCGGGGCGACTTCAGACGCAAGGCAACACTTGCTGAATACGGATTCCGGCTGCCCTCCTGCATGGACAACCGCCCCCTTCGCTTCGAGGAATGGGACGCGATGCGGCCACAGTCGATCTTCGTCTCCGCCACGCCGGCGAACTGGGAATTGGAACAAACCGGCGGCGCATTTACCGAACAGGTCATCCGTCCGACAGGACTGGTCGATCCCGTCGTCGAGGTGCGTCCCGCCAAGACCCAGGTCGACGATTTGCTCGATGAGGTCCGCCAGGTCGCCAAGAAAGGTTATCGCACTCTCGTCACCGTGTTGACGAAGCGCATGGCCGAGGATCTGACCGAATACATGCACGAGAACGGCGTGCGCGTCCGCTACATGCACTCCGACATAGAAACTCTGGAGCGCATCGAGATCATCCGCGATCTGCGCCTCGGCGCCTTCGATGTGCTGATCGGCATCAACCTTCTGCGCGAGGGTCTCGACATTCCCGAGTGTGCCTTCGTCGCCATCCTTGACGCCGACAAGGAAGGCTTCCTGCGCTCGGAAACCTCCCTCATCCAGACGATCGGCCGTGCCGCGCGCAATGTCGACGGCAAGGTCATTCTTTACGCCGATCAGATGACCGGTTCGATGGAGCGCGCCATCGCCGAGACCAACCGGCGGCGCGAAAAGCAGCTCGCATGGAATGCGGCCAACGGCATCACTCCCGAAAGCATCAAGCGCAACATTCACGACGTTCTGCAGTCCGTCTACGAGCAGGATCATGTGACGGTCGATGCCGGTCTCGCCGAAAGCGAAAATGTTCGTGTCCTCGGGCATAACCTTGAGGCCGTCATCGCCGATATGGAGATCAGGATGCGCGAAGCCGCCGCCGATCTCGAGTTCGAAACGGCGGCCCGGCTGCGCGATGAGATCAAGCGGCTGCGTGAAACCGAGCTTGCCATCGCCGACGATCCGCTGGCCCGGCAGGAGGAGATTGCGGAGAGAACGAGTATCTTCCGCAAAGATCGCAGGGATGGCGGCAAAGCCATCTCGCCCCCCTCGGAGCGACCACCCAGGCCGGCATCATCACGGATTGCGACCGAATA
>Ga0272446_1007700_pt1 | contig 10607 bp, 7 predicted proteins | sample YNPCB0061_FD_194587 | JGI IMG/M metagenome (GOLD analysis project Ga0272446, IMG submission 194587) | Hot spring microbial mat communities from Yellowstone National Park, WY, United States - YNP-CB-006-1 | ecosystem: Environmental > Aquatic > Thermal springs > Hot (42-90C) > Sediment | place...
CATTTATCGTGAAAACAGAATTCAGGAGTCAGAATTCAGAATTCAGGAGAAAAGCGGTTCCTGCCTGTTTTCATGGATGGGGGCGGCAACTCCCGACATGGGCATTTATTGTGGAAAAACGATCTTCATCGTTGTTCCTGAGCCCTCGTTGCTGATGACTTCGATTCTCCCGCCATAATGTTCCAGAATGCGATGCACGATGGAAAGACCCAACCCCGTTCCTTCGGTTTTGGTCGTGAAAAAGGGATCAAAAATCCGCGCAAGTTGTTCCTTTGGGATGCCGCAGCCTGAATCGGAAATTTCAACCACCATGGCTTGTTTGCGTGCAGATACCGAAACGACAATGTCCCCTGTTTCCCGATCCCGAATGGCTTCAGCTGCATTCAGAAGCAGGTTCCAAAGCACTTGATGCAGGTGGGCTGGATCGATCCGCAAAACAAGTCCCGGAGCAATGTCGCGAACAAGGCGAACCCGACGGTTTTGTTCCGGTGATTGTTCAAAGAGGTCCAGAACGTCGTTGACCGTCATGGAAAGATCAATCTGTTGCGGTGTTGCCGCAGTCGGACGTGCAAAAAACAGGAAGTCCCCGAGCAACCGATCCAGGCGGCCTGCCTCGCGTGTAATGATTCGCATCAGGCGTTCCCGAATCGCTTCGTTCTCCAGGTGATCCCGGAGCATGGTGACTGCGCCGACCAGAGATGCCAGCGGATTCTTGATTTCATGAGCGAGTCCGGCGGCCATTTCTCCCAAAACGGCAAGCCGCTTCACCCGGTTGACATGATCTGTCATCACACGCAGTTCCTGCCTCGTCTTTCGGTTTTGCTCCGCCAGGTACCCACTCAAATAGGCGACTGCAAGACTTGCTGCAAAGAGAACCCCGATCTTATAAATGACATGATGAAAATCCCTGGGGCCTAAATCATACATGGCCTCGCCCGGGGGGGCGATCACCTTGGCCCATTCCAGAAGAAGCATGGCGGCATATTGCAGATTGGCCAGAAGTGCCATGCACAAGCTTCCCGGCTGATGAAGCAATACACCGGCGGTGACGATGACCAACAGATACATGAAGGAAAAGGCGCTGGAAAAGGAGCCGGTGCAATAAATCAAGACGCTGCACAGCGAAATATCGCAAGTTAGTTGTACCAGGGCAAACCGGTCCATCCTTCGGATGTGCTTAAAGACGGCCGAATAAAGGATGGAAAGCATAAACACCGAAACGGCAACGCCATACAGAATGATCAAACCGGTGTTGTACTTTGGCAGGTCCGTTCGCTGCTGGACATAAATGGTGGAGCCCAGCAGCAGGGCGGAAAAGACGATCCGAAAAACCATCAGGAGTTTCAGACGCTCGGTTAGCTGCCTTCCGGCCGTTTCGTCATCCGGACCCATCCGCCATCGGACGACAGGGATGAACGGTTTTCTCTTCGACGCTTCAACGGTGCTGGAATGGGAATCAGCCGTCATGGGGTTGCCGTTCTGGGTGCGGGTGAAGCAGGAACCACGGTCGTCAGCCGATGGCACTGGCAATCTTGAAAATGGGAAGATACATGGCGATGACCAGTCCGCCGATCGTCACACCCAAGAACACCAGCATGAAAGGTTCGATCAGGGATGTCAGGTTGGCGACCGCCTGATCGACTTCCTCGTCATAAAAATCGGCGATTTTTCCCAGCATGACATCGAGGGCTCCGGTCGTTTCTCCGACTGCGATCATTTGGCAGACCATGGGAGGAAAGACATTCGTTTCGATCAGGGGATCGGCCATGGTTTGTCCTTCGGCAATGGCCGATCGTACCTTGTAAACTGCCGCTTCGATGACCTTGTTCCCTGCCGTTTTGGCGACGATCTCCAGAGCATCGAGAATGGCCACACCGCTGGCCAGCATGGTTCCCATCGTTCGTGTAAACTTGGCTACGGCCACTTTTCGCAGCAAGATACCGATCACCGGCATGATCAACAGGAAATGATCGATGACGACACGCCCTTTTTCCGTGGCGTAATACTTCTTTAATGCGAAGATGAACAGCACCAGCGCACCGATCATATACAGGATATTTGATTTGACGAATTCGCTGAGCTGAACCACCATCATTGTCGGCAGGGGGAGGGCAGCTCCCATTTCGGAGAACATTTTTTGAAACACCGGAATGACGAAGACAAGAATGATGGCCAGCACGACGACTGCGATACCCAGGGTAACCAACGGATAGGTCATGGCGCCCTTGACCTTGGCCTTGAGCTTGGCGGCCTTTTCAATATAACCTGCCAGACGGGCGAGGATGGTATCTAGAATGCCGCCTGCCTCTCCTGCGGCAATCATGTTGACGAAGAGGTCATCGAACTGCTTGGGATGCTTTCGCATCGCGTCTGCCAATGTCGTACCGCTTTCAACCTGTTCCTTGATATCCTTCAGAATGGCTTTGAAGGTCGAATTTTCTTCCTGAGACTGCAGGATATCGAGACATTGCACAATGGGAAGGCCTGCATCGATCATCGTCGAAAACTGGCGGGTGAACAAAATGACGTCTTTTTCTTCGACCTTGGGTTGCAGAAGGGGAATTCCGGCCAGAAGGTCCTTCGGCTTTTTCTTGATTTTCGTCGGGATGATTCCCTGTCGTGCAAGGTGGGCTTGAACGGCCCTTTCGTCGGCCAGGTCGATTTCACCGCGTTTGACCTCGCCTTTTCGGTTTTTTCCGCTCCATTGATAGACCGGCATCGTGTGCCTCCATACAGATGGGTTTCGAAGTGACGGATGGTGGATGAATGGCTTTTACCTCTATCACAGCACCATTCGGACAACAAGTCGATCGTTGATGGCAGCCTCGGTTTAGGTTGCGGTTGAATCTGGCTCGAAAGGCGGATATGATCTCCGCCGAAACGATCGGATGGTATCGATCCTGTCGGAATATGTCAAAAAACCAGCGCAACCCTATGGATGAAAAACCCGGTCTGACCATTATTACGACGCATTTGAACGCCGATTTCGACGCTCTCGCATCGATGCTGGCCGCTCAGAAGCTCTATCCCGAAGCCCTCGTGGTCTTTCCCGGGTCTCAGGAAAAGAATTTGCGCAATTTTTTTATCAGTTCGATGGCTTACCTATTCAATATGGCCGATATCCGAACCATCGATTTCGATGCCATCCGGAAACTCGTTCTAGTCGACACGCGCCAGCCGGCTCGCATTGGAAAATTTGCAGAGCTTCTGCAGCGCTCCGATATCGAAATCCACATCTACGATCACCATCCACCCATGCAGGCCGATATTCTGGGACATCGGGAATACTGTCGGGCAGCCGGTGCTACGGTAACGCTGCTGTGCGAACTCATTCGCGACAAGGGGCTGGATATTTCGGCAGACGAAGCCACGGTCATGTGCCTCGGCATATATGAAGACACCGGATCGTTCAGCTTCCCATCAACGACGTCCGAAGACTTTCTTGCTGCGGCTCATCTGCTGTCCTGCGGTGCCAATCTGAACACGATCTCCTCGATGCTGGCCAGGGAATTCAGTCCGGAGCAGATATCCATCCTGAACGAAATGATCCAGTCGGCCACTCGGTATGCCGTCAAGGGCATCGAAATCGTGGTGACCACCATTTCGAGCGATCGCTACATCCCCGACTTTGCCTTCCTCGTGCACAAACTGATCAAGATGGAAAACCTTTCAGCCTTGTTCGCCATTGCATCGATGGAAAACAAGATCCATATCGTCGGAAGAAGTCGGGTATCCGAGGTAGATGTCGGGCTGATTCTGTCTCGGCTTGGAGGCGGGGGGCATGGGTTTGCGGCATCTGCTACGCTCAAGGAGTACACCCTGAACCAGGCGGAGCAGAAACTCGTCGAAATCCTTTATCAAACGGTTCGTCCACGAAGGCTTGCACGGGACATCATGTCCTCTCCAGCCATTACCGTAGGGCCGGCCATCACCTGCAAACAGGCAGCCGAAATTCTCAACCGGTACAACATCAATGCGCTGTTGATCACCGATCCGGAACAGACCGAGTGCCCCCTGCTTGGCTACATTTCTCGGCAGGTGATCGAAAAGGCTCTCTATCACCAGCTCGATGCAGTGGCTGTCCGGGAATACATGACGAGCGATATGGCCTGGGTCGGACCGGAAGCGGATTTGGCCGAGATTCAACAGAAGATCATCGAGAACAAACAGCGGATTCTTCCTGTCGTTCAGGAAGGGAAGATCCTCGGCGTTGTCACCCGCACGGACCTGCTCAATCTGATCGCGCGCCAGTCGAGTATCGACATGGCCAATGCATCCGGGAATTTTCAGGATGTTCTTCATGCCAGAACCCGAAACATTCTTCCTTTGATGAACGAGCGGCTCTCTTCCCATCTGATCGGGCACCTGCGAAACGTTGGTTTGGTCGCTCGGGAGATGGGAGTGGAAGCGTATGTGGTGGGTGGATTCGTACGGGACATGTTCCTGAACCGGCCGAACGACGATATTGATATCGTGGTGGAGGGGGACGGTATCGCCTTCGCCAAACGCTATGCGGCAGCCACCGGTGCGCGCGTGCATACCCACGGGCATTTCGGAACCGCAGTCATTACCTATCCCGACGGATTCAAAATCGATGTGGCCACTGCCCGTATGGAATACTACCAATTTCCGACGGCTCTTCCTATTGTCGAGATGAGCTCCATCAAGCTCGATCTGTTCCGCAGGGATTTTACCATCAACACCCTGGCCATTCAGCTCAATCCGGACAAATTCGGTGTGTTGATCGATTTCTTCGCCGGTCAGAAAGACATTAAGGAAAAGGCCATCCGTGTATTGCACAATTTGAGTTTTGTCGAGGATCCCACGCGGGCCTTTCGAGCCATTCGGTTCGAGCAACGCTTTGGGTTCAACATGGGAAAGTTGACGGCCGGGCTTATCGAGAACGCCGTCAAGATGGATTTTTTTTCGCGGCTCAGCGGCAGGCGGGTGTTTCATGAAATCCGGCTGATCCTTGGAGAGGAAAACCCGATTCCGGCGATCTTTCGATTGAACGAGTTCCATCTGCTTCGGGTGATTCATCCGAACTTTCAGCTTTCCAACGACAAGGCCGGCCTGCTTTCCGGTGTCAAGAGCGTTCTTTCCTGGCACGAGCTGCTCTTTCTCGAGGAGCCGTTCGAAAAATGGATGGTGTATTTCCTGATTTTGATGAAAGGCTACGACTTAAAGACATCCGACGATATCTTTACCCGATTGGAAATACCGGAGAAATGGAGGTATATCTTCGGTCGGGAGCGGCTGATCGCCGAAAAGACGCTGAACTGGCTCGAACGGCATATGCCCGTTTCGAACAGTGTGCTCTGTGACCATCTGGCGGATATTCGGGTCGAAGTGAGGCTTTATATGATGGCGCTTGCCAAGCAGGAATCGGTCAAACGGGCCATATCCGGCTATTTCGTCAAGCTGCGTTTCCTGAAGCCGACGATCACGGGTGAAGATCTCAAACAATTGGGATATGCGCCAGGACCGATCTACAAGACCATCCTGCAGTGCATCTTGAATGAGAAGCGCAACGGGCGACTCGAAACGAAGGAAGACGAGATTCGATTTATCCGGGAACACTTTCCGTTGCCGTAAAGGGTAAGGACGAGCGTCGTGCGTCGTACATAGGTGCGTTCATCTGCCGCCCCTCCAATGGATGCATGCGTTTAAAACAATATGGATCAAGGCAGACGTCATCTGCTTTTCTTATGACCTCTGACACCTGACTCCTGTTTTTTGGACTTGTTACATCTTCCCCTAGCTGATGAAAGGAGAAATGGATGACACCCCCCATGACCATTCCAAGGCTCATTCAGATGAAACAGCGATCCGAGAAAATCGCAGCCGTTACTGCCTATGATGCCCCTACGGCCGTCATGGCCGAGGCGGGAGGGATTCATCTGATCTTGGTTGGTGATTCCCTGGGCATGGTGGTTCAAGGAAATATCAACACCCTTCCGGTGACGATGGATGAAATGATCTATCACACTCGGATCGTTACCCGGATGTGTACCCATGCCCTGGTGGTGGGGGATATGCCTTTCATGTCCTATCAGACCGATATTCCTACGGCCATCCACAATGCAGGGCGGTTCATCAAGGAGGCGGGAGCGGCTGCCGTGAAGCTGGAAGGCGGGGCATCCGTCAGCCGGATCATCCGAGCCCTAACGGAAGCCGGTATTTCGGTTCAGGCGCACATTGGATTGACTCCGCAATCCGTTCATCAGATGGGGGGATACAGGGTCCAGCGCGACGAGGAACGGTTGGTTGGCGATGCCCTTGAAGTGGAGGCTGCAGGCGCCTTTTCCGTTGTCCTCGAAGGAATTCCTTCCGAAATCGCCGAAACCATCACCCGGAAGCTCCATATTCCCACGATCGGCATCGGTGCGGGGCCGCATTGCGACGGTCAGATTCTGGTGATTCATGATCTGCTGGGATTGACGGAGCGGCATGTACCGAAATTCGTAAAAGCCTATGCGAAGTTGATGGATATCGGAAAAGAGGCGGTCAGGAGCTATGTTGAGGAGGTGGCAAACGGAGAATTTCCTGGACCAGAGCACTGTTATACCTAAGTGGCTGACCGTAAAGCATATGAAAAGCGTTGCGGCGACGTTCGCAGGAAGTGGCATCAGGAGCATTGGAATTTGACAGATTGGGACATTGGTTCTTGAAAACTTTGGTCAAAGGCGTTATGAATCATCGACAAACCGTTTTTCAGTTTCATTGTGGCCTTTATACAGGATCTCGAACATGACGCTTTCCAAAACGCTGGTCATTGCAACCCGAAACGCAGGAAAATTGGCCGAAATCCAGTCCCTCCTTTCCGGATATCCGGTCAAGTTGCTCTCTCTCGATGCCTTTGGTCCGATTCCGGAAATTCCGGAAGAGGGAGAAACGTTTGATGACAATGCCTATCAAAAAGCGTCGATGGTAGCCCGCATCCTTGGACTTCCTGCACTTGCGGACGATTCCGGCCTCGTCGTCGAAGCATTGAATGGTGCGCCCGGGGTTCATTCCGCCCGCTACGGTGGGGACGGTCTCACCGATGCCGATCGATGCCGCTTGCTGCTACGTCGTTTGGAAGGGGTCACCGATCGAAGAGCGTCCTTTGAATGTGTGGTATCGATCGCCGTTCCGACCGGGCCTGCCCTGACCTATGAAGGGCGGTGCGAAGGGACGATCCTTACGGAAATGCGCGGGCAAAACGGTTTTGGATACGATCCCGTTTTCTTCTATCCACCGTTTGGAAAAACCTTTGCCGAAATGACTTCTGAGGAAAAGAATGCCGTCAGCCATCGAGCGAAGGCCCTGAAGGAGGTTCGGGAGGAATTTCCCAAGGTGCTCAAATGGATCGAGCAGAACATGCCCATATGGGAAACCTTCACGTGTCAGGAGGGATGCCATGATTGAGGAGCTGATCATCAAGAACCGTTCCTGCAGAAGATTCTACCAGAGCAGGTCTATTGGAAAGGATATCCTGATCGATCTCGTCAATTTAGCCCGCCTTTCAGCCTCCGCAGCGAATCTCCAACCCCTCAAATACATTCTGTCCAACGATCCGGAACGAAATGCCCGGATTTTTTCCTGTTTGGCCTGGGCGGCCTATTTGAAGGACTGGGACGGGCCGGTTGAAGGTGAACGGCCTTCCGCCTATCTCGTCATGCTTGGAGACCGACAGATCACCACCAACTACCATTGCGATCATGGCATCGCCAGCCAGAGTATCCTGCTCGGCGCCCGGGAAAAAGGTCTTGCCGGTTGTATTCTGGCGGCGGTCAATCGGGAGAAACTGCGGGAGCTGCTTGCCATTCCGGAGCGTTTCGATATTCTTCTCGTTCTGGCGCTCGGCTATCCCAAGGAGGAAATCGTCATCGATCCTGTCGGCAAAGACGGCAGTATTCGCTACTGGCGGGATGCCAACGGTGTTCATCACGTACCTAAGCGGGATCTTCAGGAAATCATCATCACCACCTATTTCTCATGATCGACCCCCCTTTCTTCTTGTGCCCGTCTCGAGAAGGTCGTTCCCCTTCTCGAAGCGGCCCATTCCAGAACCATCCGTTCGGACCATTGCCGATCCGCTCGATTCATCCTCCCTGATGGGGGGCTGTGCACGTCATCCGTGACGCTCCTGCACCCAAACCGGTCTCGGTTGGATGCACCTCATATCCCATTCTCGTTGCCGGTCACTCCGGCTGTCGCCACTCACTTTCAAAGGAGAAGCCCATGTATTTCAAGAACCAAGGCGCCGATATCGTCGTTGAAATCGGCAACGTTCGAACGCTTGAAGAGGCGGATGTCCTGTTTCGTGCGAAGCTTGAACCCGAACAATACGAGCGATTGAAGCGGTTGCACCATCCCGGTGTGCTCTTGAAGATCGCCAACACCATTGCCATGGCCGAGCCGGACCGGGTTTTCGTCAACACCGGCACGGAAGCCGACCGGCAGTTCATCCGGGAGCTTGCGCTGCAAACCGGTGAGGAAGCACGGCTTGCCATGCCGAAGCATACCATCCACTTCGATTTGAAGGAGGAGCAGGGCCGCATCATCGACCGAACCTTCTATATCGCCAATCCCGGGGAACACGTCAGCACCCTGGCCAACAAAAAGGATCGGGACGAGGCGCTTGTCGACATTCGGGAGAAGATGAAAGGGATCATGAGGGGGAAAACCTTGATTGTCGGCTGCTATGTCCGGGGGCCTGCCGGATCGCCGGTTTCCAATCCGGCCCTCGAACTGACGAGCAGCGCCTATGTCGCCCACAGCGCCGAACTTTTGTACCGAAACCATTTTCAAGGATTCGACGAGGAAGTGGCCCGTCAGGGACATTTTTTCACCAATATACACAGCCAGGGACTGAATCGACCGGAAGACCTACCCCATGCCCGCGTTTACATGGATCGAAGTTACTGGACCACGTACAGCTTCAACTGCACCTATGCCGGAAACACGCTTCTGCTCAAAAAAGGCAATCACCGTTTCTGCGTCGACAAGGCGGTCTACGAAAACCGGGGAAGGGAGCTTTCGGAACACATGTTTATTACCGGGATTCGGAGGCCAGGCGGCCGGGAAACCTGGATCGTCGGTGCAGCACCCAGCGGGTGCGGCAAAACGACGACGGCCATGGCCGGCGATCTCTTCGTTGGAGACGACCTGGCCCAAATGTGGATTGCATCCGACGGATCCGTTCGAGCGGTGAATCCCGAGTGCGGCATTTTCGGCATTTTGGAAGATGTCAATTGGGAAGGGGATCCCAAGCTGATGGAGCTGCTTCGGAAACCGGGAGTAGAAGTGATCTGGTCCAACGTGCTGGTGGATGAAGCGGGGGTGCCCCATTGGACCGGGAATGGTGAGCCAACTCCGGAAAGCGGCGTCAATTTCCAGGGGCCATGGAAGAAAGGGATGGTGGATGCAAAGGGTAAACCGGTTCCCATTTCCCATCCCAACAGCCGTTGTACCCTGCGCTCAACGGGTCTTGCCAATTATTCGCCCAAGGCCGAAGATCCGGCAGGCGTCGAGGTGCGTGTCATCACTTACAGTGGCAGAGACAGCAATACCATGCCTCCTGTCTGGGTCGGTCTCACGCCCGATCATGGCGTGGTTATCGGTGCATGCATCGTGTCGGCTGCGACAGCGACCGAAGTCGGTGCAACCGGGGTCAAACGGGCTCCTTGGGCGAACGCCCCCTTCATTCCCGGAGCCTTGGGCGACTACATGGAAGCGCAGTTTCAATTTTTCAACTCTCCGGCCATCGATCCCGATAAACGGCCGATCATGGCGGGGCTCAACTATTTTTTGACCCATGAATCCAGAGGAGGCCAGGGGAAGGGGTTGCTCGGAGAAAAGCGGGATGTCAAGGTCTGGTTGAACTGGCTGGAACGACTGGCCCGAAAGGAAGTCGAAGCCATCCGCACCCCTATCGGCCTGATCCCCCGTTATGACGATCTGCGGCAGCTTTTTGAAGCCATCATCTCCAAACCCTATCCAAAAGAACTGTATCGTTCCCAGTTCTCGCTGTATCTCGATCATATTCTGGCTCGGATCGATTTGCAGATGGAGGCCTATCGCAAGGAGATCAACCTGCCGCCTCGATTGTTCGAGATTCTCGAGGTCCAGAAATCGGAACTCCTTGAATGGAAGAAGGCTTACGGAGATATTGTCGCACCGTGGGAAATCCGGTGATGCCCCAAAGGGCCATTGCCTGTGAAGATGTGGGAGCCAGGGATGCCTTGAAGGGATGCCTTGGCCCCACAACAAGAAGTCAGGAGTCAGAAGAGAGAAATCAGAAGAAATGCTCATGGCAGTGGGCTTTCGCCGCCCCCGTTTATGAAAACAGGCAGGAACCGCTTTTCTCCTGAATTCTGACTTCTGAATTCTGTTTTCACGATAAATGCTCATGGCGAGGGGTGCCGTCCCCGTCTATGAAAATGCCGTAGCGGTATCGGGCGGATGGGACATGGTTGGCGTCACCCCGGAAGAAAGGCCCGTCGTGGCTGGTTCAGGTGCACCGGATCTGTTTGGCGAAGCCGAAAACGAACTCATGTGCCCGGCCTCGTAAGGCTGGACAAGGGCCACACCCGCTCCGGGGAGGCCATCGGTTTTCGGCA
>Ga0272446_1007701_pt1 | contig 10606 bp, 9 predicted proteins | sample YNPCB0061_FD_194587 | JGI IMG/M metagenome (GOLD analysis project Ga0272446, IMG submission 194587) | Hot spring microbial mat communities from Yellowstone National Park, WY, United States - YNP-CB-006-1 | ecosystem: Environmental > Aquatic > Thermal springs > Hot (42-90C) > Sediment | place...
ATCCTCCGGTCCCGACGCTGACGCGCATTGCGAAAAAAGACCTGGAACTAGACGGATTTAAAGTCGCGGGCGGCAGTCTCATCTTCATACCGATCTACGCCGTTCACCGCCACCGCCAACTGTGGGAGGATCCTGATCGCTTCGATCCGGAGCGTTTCGCGCCGCAGCGCGAGAGTGCATACTCGCGCTATCAGTACCTTCCCTTCGGCGCTGGCCCCCGCATCTGTATCGGCAGCTCGTTCGCCATGGCCGAGTCGATCGTGATGCTGGCAGCGTTCGTAAGGGCGGCGCGCTTTGAAGTACCGCCCGGCTTTTGCCCGTTGCCAGTCTCCCGCGTGACTCTGTGGTCCGACAGCGGCATGCCCCTCAAGGTGTCGATGCGCGGCAAATGAGCGGTTCCACTAAAATGAAAAGCGGAGCCGGGTGCGAGACACTTGACCGGCGGCTCGCATTCGATCACTCGTCCGGATGCTAATCACAAGGCTACCGTGTGCGGAGTTGAATCTCTTTCCGCAGAGCGCAGGATGGTCTGCAATGTCAGCGACTCACCGCAGAAAATCAATCTGCGAGCAAAGCACACTCGAAGCTGCCCCATGACGAATCCCGAATTCACGCTCGCTGTCGACGGGCGAGAGATGTTGTTTGATTTCCAGGTGGATGCGTTCGCGGCGGCTACCAAGGAGCGGGGCGCACACGGCTAGGCTTTAGAAAGCCAGCATAGCGATGAACGGCGGTCTACGCTGGACTGCTGCAACTGCGGCGCTGGTGAATAATGAAACGGCAAGAAAAGAAGTACGGCGAGAGATTTTTATCTTCCTGACTTCTTTTTAGGTGGGTTAGCCGCTTCTCTTGCCAGCCGCTCTGCCCTGAGACGCTCCGTCTTCGCGCGAACAGCAAGTCGTTCTGTCTCGTAATCCTTCATCGCCCGCGACGCTTCCTGAGCGCGCCGCGCCTTTATCTCGGCTGCATCTGTATTTCTCGGCTTAATGGCCATCGGCCGACTCCGCATTAGTCTGTTTGAAACGAAAAAACCCGCGGCTGGCGGGTCAGGCGCGGGCTCCGAGCGATCGGGCCCTGCCAGTTCATCCGTGGTCAAGGCCGATCGACAGCTTCAAACTAAGCGGCTTGTAGGTTTTCGGCTGCGGACTTGCCGGTCCGCCGATCAGCAACAATGTCAAAGGATACCTTCTGACCCTCGTTTAGAGTTCGCATACCCGCGCGCTCTACAGCGCTGATATGAACAAAAACGTCGTTGCCACCGTCCTCTGGTTGAATGAAGCCGAAGCCCTTTTGGCTATTGAACCATTTCACGGTTCCCGTTTGCATAGAACTATTTCCTCGTTTAGGTGCGTTTAGGTGCGCGTATTTGATCCCCACCAACGGCAGGGAAATAAGTCAAGATTGTTGGAAGGTCGTCGGACAGATTGGAGACCCCCACTTTCTTCGCCGCGACAAACATTCGCCGAATGAAGGGTCAGCGCCTATTAAGCGCGCTGGCATCACGCATCACTCAAGCGACCTGAATGACAGAGACCGCCATCTTGCCCGTGCGACGATCCTGTTCGATCTCAAACGATACCTTCTGACCCTCTGAGAGGCCGTGGATTCCAGCGCGGTCAAGTGCGGTGGCGTGCACAAAAACATCATTTCCACCCTCGTCAGGGGCGATGAAGCCGAAGCCCTTCTGCGCGTTATAGAACTTGACGATACCTGTATTCATAGATTGTCCATTCTTTCAAACTTTAAACGGCTAACAGGCCAGCGCGCGCATTCGCGCGAGCACTAGCTTTTTTCGATTTTTGGTTGGTTTTGAACGTGAGCGCGGCCTCGCCAGCACACAACGGCCCGATTGACCGGCCAAAGTCGATGCCCACCCATAGCACGCTATCGCCGGAACACCTAATGCCTATTTCGAACACTGGCGTGCCCAACTTTGTTCTGGAGAGGTGGAATTTGGCGCGCCGGGAAGGATTCGAACCCACGACCCCCAGATTCGTAGTCTGGTGCTCTATCCAACTGAGCTACCGGCGCGTTTGTCGCCGCATCGGAGGCAAAAACCCGAGCCGGCTCCAGGGCCGGGGGCGGCGAAGCCCCCTCTCTAGTGGGTCGAGCCCCCGAGCGCAAGACCCTCTCCGCGTCGAAATACGCCTCCTCGGTGGCTAGTTGGCGCAGGCAAGAACTGACGCCGCCTTCAGACGACAACGCGGTCGGGAAGCTCGATGCGGAAATGCGCACCCTTGTCGCTGTCGACGAGACTCAGCGCACCGCCATGGGCCTGCACAAGGTCCGCAGCAATGACGAGACCCAACCCCGTCCCGCCTTTCTTGGTCGAGCCCTTGAAGGCCTTGAACAGATTTTCCCGCGCCTTCGGCGGCACGCCCGGGCCGTTGTCCATCACGTCGATGATCACCTTGCGCCCCTCACGGTGCGCGCCGATACGGACCTCTCCGTCCGTCTTTCCCTCTACGCTTTCGATGGCCTGGATCGCATTACGTACCAGGTTGCTGAGCGTACGGAACAGATGCTCATGGTCGGCATCGACGCAAAGGCTTGCATCGATATTGGCGGCAAAGGCGATTTCGCCATCACGTGGCAAGCCCTGGCTGTCGGCAACTTCATCGACCAATGGCTTCAGAAGCATGACCTCGCGACGGGGAGCAGCTTCGGAAGCACCTCCGAACTGCAACGAAGAATTACAGAACTGAATGGCGCGGTCGAGCGAAGCGATGAGCTTCGGCACGAACCGTTGCACGGTCGGATCAGGAATGTCGACGAGGCGATCTGAGATAAGCTGCGCATTCGCCAGCATGTTGCGCAGATCGTGGTTGATTTTTGAAACCGCAAGTCCGAGCTGCGCAAGCCGGTTCTTCTGCACCAAAAGTCCCGACAGCTGCCGCTGCATACTTGCAAGCTCCCGCTCCGCAATGCCGATCTCGTCCAATCGTCCGGTCTCCGGCATGATACGGCTCTGATCCTCCGGATTTTCGGAAAAGCGCAGTATGTTCCTTGTCAGGTTGGTCAGCGGCCTGACGAACAGTCGGATGAGCGCGAAATAGATGACCGCAGCGGTGAGCAGCGAAAGAATGATCGAGAGCCAGAGGATGTTCAGTCCGTACCGGATCATTGCCGCCTTGAGCGGTGCCTCGGGAATGACGACCTCGATGAGATCGTTGCTATCCGGACCACTGTGGCCGACGACGCGAATGGTCCGGCCGCTCGCGAGCAGCGTATCGACTGCATCCTTCATTTGCTGCAAGCGCAGTCCCACCCCTTCCCAGAACGTGTCAGGTTCCGGCCGCAGATAATAGACATAATCGATGGTGAGATCGCCTTCGGCCGGAAAGACGAGGCGCCGCTCTCCTTGCCGTCGCGAGGCAATCGCGCGCACCTGAGCGGTCCGCAGCAAATCAGCGCGCAACGCCGACGGGACCTGACCACCCGGGAAGGCATCGGACGTGAGTGCCGCGAGTTGCGCCGTCGTCAGCCGCTCCTGCAGCCACGTGACCCGATAACTTGCGATCGACGGAAAGAAGATCAGCGTTTCGGCCAACAGCACGAACGCGCCAGTTAGGATGAGCAGTTTGGCGGGCAGCCCGCGACTCGCCCAGAAGCGTGTCACGGCGCGCCAGACAGCGCCGACTCCCAAAGACATCGCCGCCTTGTTATCAGTCTGCTGCTTGCTTCCTTTGAAAATTTCTCGCTGCACGGAATTGAAAGTCTCCATTGATGGAGATCATTAACCGAGCTTCGCCATTAAAGCGATAATTTTGCGCACGAAGGGATTGCTCGGAGCCGTTGCAAAGTAACGAAATGCGGCACGTTTGTTAATTTCCGAAAGCGTGGGATAGGGCGAGATCCACTCCGTCATTGCCCTGATTTTGAGGCCTTGTGACAGGGCGAGCGACCACATTTGAATGATCTCACCCGCGTGCGCTCCGACAATGGTCGCCCCAAGGATCTCGCCTTTCCTCGTCGTGATGACCTTGACGTGCCCCTCCGTCAGCCGCTCGGCCTGCGCCCGGTCGTTCTCATGATAAGGCCAGCGCAACACATTGATCCTGCCATGCCGTGCCCGCGCTTCCGCTTCCGTGAGGCCGACATGGGCAAGTTCGGGTTGCGTAAAGGTGACCCGCGGCACGGCTCGGCCGGTCGTCTTGGCACGCGCGCGAAAAAACGTCCGCCGGAGTACGATATCGGCATGGTCGACGGCGAGATGGGCATAGCGGCCCCCCCCAGCGGCATCGCCGATCGCATAAACTCGCCGATTCCGAGTCCTAAGCGCCGAATTCACTTTGATGCCGGAGCTCGTCACCGGGATGCCGGCGGCGGCAAGCCCAAGGTCGGCGACATTGGGCTTTCGCCCCGCGGCAACGAGAATGTCGCTGCCCTCGATGACCTCACGGCCTGAGCTCGATTCGATCTCGACCTTGAGGCTCCCTTGGCTCCCGGAAATGCGCGTAATGCGGACACCCTCACGAATGGCGATGCCCTCATTATTTAAGGCAGTGAGGAGGATAACAGCGAGCTCGGGATCCTCGCCCCCGAGAGCATTCGCAATGTCGAGCACGGTCACGCGCGATCCAAGCCGGCGATAGGCCTGCGCCATTTCGAGCCCCCGCGATCCGGCCCCGATGACGATCAGATGCGGAATCGCCGCTGCGCAATCGAAGATCGTCTCGTTGGTGAAATAGGGAATGTCGCTGAGGCCCGGAATGGGTGGAACAACCGGAGTGGAGCCGGTCGCGATCACGAAACGGCGCGCCGAGATACGAAATTCGCCCGCCGCCACGGTCGACTTGTCAACGAACCGCGCCGCCGCCGCGATCACGCGAACACCGAGGCCGGTAAACCGCTCCACGGTCGTATTCGGTGCGACACGGGCAATCACGTCCCTGATATGCCGGCCGACCTGAGCATGGTCGATGATGGGTTCTACGCCGCGGATGCCAAAGGGTGACGCCGTGCGCATCGCATGAGCCCGGTTGGCCGCGGCGAGCAGAGCCTTCGACGGCACGCTCCCGTAGCTCAGGTTATCTCCGCCCATCTTGTGCTTCTCGATGAGCACGACGCGCTGCCCGAAGGCTGCCGCAGCAGCAGCGAGAGCCAGACCGCCGGCACCCGCACCGATGATGCAGAAATCGGCTTCGATCCTCTCACTCTGTGGTCCCGCATCGGCATTGTCCTTTGGCATCGCATGCCTTCCAGATATTACAGGCTTCAACCAGCGACCCGTTACCTGGCCGTTAAGGCCAAAATCGCACGCACGGGCGGATCCTTCGGGCCGCCCTTAACGTCCGAGCGCCAACCCTAAGCAACGCAATCACCTGGGAATGCATCTTTCACGTCCTGAGCCGCCTCGGCCACGGCCGAACACCGCTCAAGCGAACGAAAATGGGGACAACACGTGAGGCGCCCCGGAAACGGCTGATTTCAGGCCCGCATAAGCGCTGGTGGGCGAAGTTTGAAAGTTCGAACGTGATGAAGACTGCGAGCCCGCCGCAGACCCGCCGCAGAGTTGCATGACACCCCCAAGGTTCGGCCTCGAACAGAAGCCAAGCCATCGCCAGGGCGAACACCCCGCGGACACCCCCCTCGTGTGGTAAGCTCCCGGCTGCGTTGACTTGCCAGGCCGCCCCCACTATAAGGGCGCGAATTCCGGAGAAGAAATGACGCGTTCTACTGGGCATTTTCCCAGGCCCTGCGGCTTTCTAACGCTCGGAAAACACAAGAATTTCATCCGGCGCCCGCCTGGGTGGCGAGGCAACGAAGAATTGAACGGAGATATCCGTGAAGCGCACGTATCAACCGAGTCGCATCGTTCGCAAGCGCCGTCATGGCTTTCGCAAGCGCATGCTCACCGCTGGCGGCCAGAAGGTTCTTGCCCGCCGCCGTGCCAAGGGCCGCAAGCGGCTCTCCGCCTAGGAGTTTGCGCCACGGCTCCGGCGCCGGGTTTAGTTGCTGGAGGCGACGATTTCGATTTTGCCGACCCTCAAGGCGCGCGCCGAATTCCTCGCGGTCCGCGGTGGCCGGCGTTCATCCACTCCCGCCTTTCTGATCGAAATGCGCGAGCGACCGACGACCGGGACAGGCGCAATAGGCCCCCGCTTCGGTTTCACGATCACCAAGAAGATCGGCAATGCCGTGACCCGCAACCGCATCCGGCGGAGACTGAAAGCTGCCTTCGCCGCAGCTGCTCGCGCCTATGCCCAGCCATCGTGCGATTATGTGATTGTCGCGCGCCAAGCTGCGCTCGACCGGCCATTTGCGCTTCTCCTTGAAGATGTTGGGCGCGCGCTGTCAGCGCTCCACGGCAACCGTAAGTCCGCCGCCACAGCGAAACCGCTCCGAGGGCCCCCCCTCGACGGCAACAAAAAAGGTTCAGCGTGACCGGGTGTCCCCTTCCTTTTATGTAGAGTTTCCGCCATCGCTTCCGGGGCCATTGAGGGCCCCGCCGCCGGCGCTCTTTCGAGGACCCGATGAACTCCCCTAACGATCCAAAAGACCAAACCAACCTGATGGTGGCCGTTGCGCTGTCGATCCTGGTCCTCATTGCGTGGCAGTACTTCTTCGCGCGGCCGCAGATCCAGCAGGAACAAGCCCGTCAGGAATTCAATCGGGAGCTTGAGGCGCAACGGAGCGGTACGTCGAAACCGGAAAGCCCACCCAATGTGGCCAATGCCCCGGTTGCCACGCCGTCGGCAGGCGTCCCGGGGGCCGCGACACAGCCATCAGCGGCACCACTGACGCGGCAGGAGGCCCTGGCGTCTTCGCCTCGCTTAAAAGTCGCGACGCCGTCACTCGAAGGTTCGATTGCCCTAAGGAGCGGTCGTATCGACGACCTCGTGCTGAGCAAATATCGCGAGACGGTAGACCCCAACAGTCCGAAGGTCACGCTGCTGTCACCGGTCGGCGCGCCTGATCCCTATTTCGCGGAATTCGGCTGGGTAGCGCAGAGCGGCACGCCGACCAAGGTTCCCGACCGCGATTCTCTCTGGTCGATCGAGAACGGAAGCGTGCTCACGCCGGACACCCCCGTCACTCTCACCTGGGACAACGGCCAGGGGTTGATCTTCCATCGCAATATTTCCGTCGACAAGGACTACATGTTCAAGATCGTCGACGAGATCGAGAATAAATCCGCCACTGATGTCGCGCTGTTGCCCTACGCGCGCGTGCATCGGGCCGGCCACCCGCCCTCGCAGGTCTATTCGGTCCTGCATGAAGGCCTGGTCGGTATTTCCGGCGAGCAGGGACTTGTCGAAGAGACCTATGCGAACGCCCTCAAAGAGGGCGTGCCGAAAACGTACGACAACGTCACAGGTGGCTGGCTCGGCATCACCGACAAATACTGGGCGACGGCGCTCATTCCCGATCAGACCGAACCGTATCGGGCCATGTATTCCGGCATGAAGGCACGCGACCCCAACGGCCAGGACGCCTTCCAGGCCGATTTTCTGCGTGGTGCATTGACCGTGCCGCCCGGCATGCGCAAAGGCGTCGAAGCCCACCTCTACGCCGGTGCCAAGCAGGCAACGCTGATCGACGGATATGAAAGCGCGCTTGGCATCTTACGATTTGACCGGATGATCGACTGGGGCTGGTTCTATTTCATCACCCGGCCGCTATTCCGCCTGATGGAATTCATCAACGGCATCGTTCACAACTTCGGCGTCACCATTCTCATCCTCACCGTGCTGGTGAAGGCCGCCTTCTACCCGCTTGCCAACAAGCAGTACGAGAGCATGGCGCGGATGAAGAAATTGCAGCCGGAAATGCAGCGTATCAAAGAGTTGCACAAAGACGATCCTCAGCGTCAGCAGAAAGAGATTTTCGAGCTCTACCGGAAGGAGAAGATCAACCCGTTGGCGGGTTGCTGGCCCATTTTGTTGCAGATCCCGGTGTTCTTTGCACTTTACAAGGTCTTGTTTGTGACCATCGACATGCGCCATGCGCCGTTCTTTGGCTGGATACAGGATCTTTCAGCGCCCGATCCGACGACCATTTTCAACCTGTTCGGCCTTTTGCCATTCGAGGGGCCGTCCTTCCTGCACATCGGCATCTGGCCGATCATCATGGGCCTCACGATGTGGGTGCAGATGCAGTTGAACCCGCCGCAGCCCGATCCCATTCAGCAGCAGATCTTCCAATGGATGCCGCTGATGTTCACGTTCCTGCTCGCAAGCTTCCCGGCCGGGCTCGTGATCTACTGGGCATGGAGCAACACGCTCTCGATTGCCCAGCAGCTCCACATCAACAAGAAGAACGGCGCCGAGATCCACCTATTTGCCAATCTGAGGCGCACATTCGCCCCGCTCCTTAAGCTCTTCAGCGCGAGCGACAATTCCGGCAAGTGAAGGCGTGGGCGGCGTCGATGCGCCGCCCCTGAAGCGAGCGAGCCGCAATCGCCATGACGGGCCCCGATCCCAATGCGCCAGACGAAATCGAAGCCGGCCGGCGTCTTTTCGCACGGGCCTGGACATTCACCCGAGGCGCGCCTGACCTTGAACATTTGCCCCCCGACGACCGGCCTGAAATCGCCTTTGCCGGCCGCTCGAACGTCGGCAAGTCGAGCCTGATCAACGCGCTGGTCGGTCAGCAGAGATTGGCACGGGCGTCTAATACACCGGGACGGACTCAGGAGCTCAATTTTTTCGCTGAGCCGCAGGCTGCGCTCTACCTCGTCGATTTGCCGGGCTATGGCTTCGCGCAGGCGCCAAAGGAGAAGGTCGCCGCCTGGAACAAGGTGCTGCGAACCTATCTTGCCGGCCGGCGCAGCCTGCTACGCGTGTTTCTGCTGATTGACGCACGCCATGGCCTAAAACCCGTCGACAATGACATCATGGCAATCCTCGACGGGGTTGCCGTCTCCTATCAGATTGTCCTCACCAAGTCCGACAAGATCAGCCATGCTGAGCTTTCGAACGTCATGGCGCGTACATCGCAAGCTCTCGCCAAGCATCCGGCCGCACACCCTGACGTTCTCCCGACCTCAGCCGAAACCGGAATGGGGATCGAAGATCTGCGCGCCGTTATCGCGAAACTTCTCGATGTGCACGGCCGTTAGCACGGGCAGGGGCACTATTGCATGAACTTCTGCATGTAGAGCTTCGCGAGGTTGAGGCCCGTTTCCCCAAAAGTTGAGAGCGCCCCGCCTGCGACGGCCGCGATCGTCCAGCCCATGAGCCGGCCAAGTGCACGCCGGATATTTCGGCGCACTTTGACCTCTATGACCTGATCGGGAAGCGCCGTTTCAGCCGCAACACCGTCTGCCCCGACCGTTCGTGCCGATACGATGATCTGCAGCCGCGACCAGCCCCGCGATTGCGGCGTAATCAAAAACCGCCAACTCGCGAAGTCATCGCTCGCATACCCGAGATTGTTCTCAATCCACTGCGTCTCGGGCGAAGCCGATTCGATGAAGAAGCCCCCTTCCGGGGCTCGCAGTCGGACCGACATGGCCTGCGTGACGGCGACAGCGTGATGCCAAACCGGGCCGCCACCCTCGAGCCCCTCAGTCAATGCCTTGACGGAAGCCTTGGCGATGCGGATTTCGACCCGTTCGGTCCTGCCGACGCGCATGGCCCGCGGGATATTTTCGGCGAGTTGCCCGGCTTCGACTTTCACCGTCTTTCCGCGTCGCTCGCCTTGCGATTTCTGCCCGCTCGGCGCTGGCGTTTTGGTTGGGCGATCGGCCCGAAGAGTGGGCTGAGGCGAAACAACCGGAGAGCCGGGCGGCGCCATACCTGGCGGCGCCATCGTCGGTCCGGCACGGGCAACCGGGGACGTTCCCGCCACCGATGGAGATTGCGGAATCGGCGGCGGAGTCGCAGTGGCCTTGCGTTGCCTGATGTAGGCAGGAATCTCGAACTCATGAAAATCGTCGGCGCGGGGTGCCGCAGCGGATTCAACACCCGGGCGATAACCTCCGACCTCAATCGACGGCGCAGGAAAAACGGGGAACGGCAGCCCTGGCGCCGGGGCCGAGGAAGGCAATTCTGGCGCCTCAGCCGGTGCAGTCTGGTGAACGGATGTTTGTGGATGCGGCGGGCCCTGAGGGGACACCCCCGCCGGAGCAGCCGGAATTGTGGAAGGAAAGGGCCCGGACGCCGAACCCACAGACGGTGGCAATCCGCCGACGGAGCCCGGTGCCGTCGCGACCTTTGGCGCGGCCGCCTCCCCGGCTTGGCTTTGTGAACCCTCTGCCGTCTCCTTGCCTTGCGTTTCCCCGCCTCCAGCGGCCGCCGGCCCTTCGCCCGCCGGTGTTTCGGTCCGCTCCGGGTTCAGGGATCCGGGCGACACCGGAGCATCGGCGGCTGTCGATGCAGACCCGGATAGTGGCGCGGCAGGCGCCACCTGCGGAGAAATTGGCGATGGTGCCGGTGATTGTGGAACAGTCGCGGCATCCCTATCCAACGCAGGCGGCATGGCGACGGGAGGCGGCGGCACCGGCTGCGGCATCTCTTTCATGATCTCGCGCAGCGACGGAGCCGCACGCGACTGAACGCGTTCCCGCGCTCTGGCTAGCACGTCATCGGCAATCGGGACCCGCGGCGGCGCTGGCCCAAGCGCCACCTGCAGAGCCCGAATGGCACCATCGAATGTCAAA
>Ga0272446_1007702_pt1 | contig 10606 bp, 6 predicted proteins | sample YNPCB0061_FD_194587 | JGI IMG/M metagenome (GOLD analysis project Ga0272446, IMG submission 194587) | Hot spring microbial mat communities from Yellowstone National Park, WY, United States - YNP-CB-006-1 | ecosystem: Environmental > Aquatic > Thermal springs > Hot (42-90C) > Sediment | place...
TCAAGATGAGGTATCCCGTCGCAAGACCTGAAGACTCCTCGGAGATTACGAGGTTGATAGGTTGCAGGTGTAAGTTTGGTAACAAATTTAGCCGAGCAATACTAATAAGTCGTGCGACTTACCATAAAATTTTATAAATAGTTAGCTGTTACTGAGACTCTCTCTTTCAATTTTTCATATTTATTTTTGACAGATAAAATAAAGTTTTTCTGGTGGTTATAGCTGCGGGGAAACACCTCTTCCCATTCCGAACAGAGAAGTTAAGCCCGTAAACGCCGATGGTACTGCATGCGCAGGTGTGTGGGAGAGTAGGTAGCCGCCAGAAATTAAAATTTAACCCCAATCGTTTTTCGGTTGGGGTTTTTTTATTTGTATTTTTCTCAAAATGAATTAACTTTGTAGTAGTTTAATTTTTTATTTACAATGACTGATAAAGTTAAAGATTTAACAGATTATCAACTTCTGTTATGCATTAAGGAAGGTGATAAAGTAGCTTTTAACCAAATTTATAAAAAATATTGGTCTAAGTTATATATTTATTCTCTCAATGTATTAAAGGATAGAGAGATTTGTGAAGACATTGTTCAAGAGATATTCTATAAATTATGGATTAGAAAAAATGAAATTGAAATTTCTGATCTTCAAAGTTATTTATATAGTGCTGTAAGAAATCAGATTTATAAACATTTCAGAAATAATAAGTATAAGAAAGAATTAGAATCCCAACTAAATTCGTTTATTTGTAACTGGCAAGAATTTTCATTTGCAGAGTCTGAATTGCACAATATTATTAATAAAGAAATTGAAAAATTACCAGAGCAAAGAAGAAAAATTTTCATATTAAGCAAAAAAGAAAATTATTCATATCAAGAAATTGCAGACCTACTTAATATCTCTATTCAAACTATCAAAAATCAAATGAGTAAAGCACTTAAGACTTTAAGAAATTCTTTGAAAAGTCTTAAATCTTTTATCTTATAATTTTTTTATCAACTGATAGTACTTTTTCCCAATTCATGGTATTTAAAGCTATCAAAAAAATTTAATTAAGCAGAGAAACAAATGAAGAATACTAAGATTAATATTGATGATTTATTAGAAAGGTATTTAAATAACAAAACAACAACTGAAGAAAATGTTATTTTATCTAAATTTTTAGATTCTTTTCAAAAAGGTAATGAAGATTGGGATGAAACTGTGTTCGGAGAAAAAACACAAATTGAGGAAAGAGTTTATCTTGAATTGATGGAGAAAATTAATAAGCCTGATGTTACCACCAAAGAGTATTCAAATAGAAAGATATTTTTAAAAATCGCAGCTTCTATTGTATTTATCATAAGTGCTCTTAGCATTCTTTTTTACATTAATAATAATTACAATTCTAAATCTTCAGCTCAATTATGGACTGAAAAAAACACACAAATGGGTGAGAGACTAACAATTAATTTTATTGACGGGACTAAGATTATAGTTAATGCTAATAGCGTTATTAAATACCCCAATAATTTTTTATCAAACAAGGACAGAGAAGTTTATTTAGATGGAGAAGCATATTTTGAAGTTTCAAAAGATTCACTAAGACCATTCAAAGTTTACACAAATAAAATTGTTACTACAGTGTTAGGAACAAAGTTTAATGTAAAAGCATACCCTGATGAACACGAAATTGCGGTATCACTTGTTAATGGAAAGGTTAAAGTCTCTAACGAAAACAATGCAGTTGAAGATGCATCAGTAATCCTTAAACCCAACCAGCAGTTTGTTTATAATAAAAACGAACAAATTAGTTCGGTCACTATTTTTAATATTCAGTCAGAGATTGGATGGAAGGATAATAATCTCATCTTCGACAATGAACCATTGAGTGAAATATTCGTCGTACTCGAGAGAGCTTATGGTGTAAAATTTGAATTAAAGGATAAGTCATATACCAGCTGGAAAGTAACTGCCAATTTTAAGAATGCTTCTCTCTGGACTGTTATAGAGACTATCAAGAATCTCACAAAACTTGAATACAAAACTTTGAAAGAAAACAATTCTGTAAAGGAAGTCTCATTTTATAAACATTAAAAAAAGCCGTATAAATGGATCAGATTGCTACGGCTTTGAAGATTTAAACACCGGTCAATAAAGTGTTTAACATGAAAATATAAAAATATGAAAAAAAACATTTTTAGGGTGATTAAAATGACAGCTTTTTATTCTTCATTGGGATTGTTTCTCCAAATTTTCCTTATAAATATTTTATTCGCTTCATCTTTTTCTAAAGGACAGGATTTGCACAATATCAGAGTAACTACACATTATAATGTTGTAACTCTAGAGCAAGCGTTCAAGATATTGGAAAAAGAAACTGGATTTACTTTTACTTACAAAGTAGATGAAATTCCTCTTCATAGAAAAGTTGTATTGAATTTTTCGAATGAATCTTTCTATGATGTATTAGAAAAAATATCAGGAAATTATGGATTGATATTCACGAGAGTTAACGAACAAATAGTTGTTAAAAAATCAGGTGAAAACCCTAAACCAAGAAGAGTTATTCAGGATACGGGAACGATTAGAGGAACAATTAAAGATGCTCTAACACGTGAACCTTTGATTGGAGCTAATATCATTATTAAATCTGTAAGAAATGATAAGGTGGTCAAAGCATCAATATCTGATATTAATGGCAATTTCAACCTTGAGAGTATCGTTGGTGAATACACTTTAGAAATTCGTTATGTAGGTTATGCAACAATATATCAAAAAGTTATTCTGGGAAAAAATGATGTTATAGAATTGGAATTCGATCTCAAGGAATCACTTGTGGATTTGAATGAAGTTACAGTTACAGGTTCATTCAGTCAAAGAGAGAAAAAAGAATTAGCAAATCCGGTAACAATTATTTCAATGTCTACTGTAAGGCAAATGATGCCTGCGGTTACAAATCTTACAGACATTCTTGCAAACAATGTACCAGGGTATTTTCAAGATGTACCAAATGAATTTACATTTGGCTCAAACTTGAATCCGATATTACGAGGCTCATCAAGTTCATCCGGTAAGCAATTGCTTATTTACATCGATGGAGTCCCGGTATCGAATGAGTCATTTAAGAATTCATCTCCAATGACTGTTCTCGCATTCAATGGCACTCCGCCAGGTTCGCAACAGCAAGATATTAACAAACTTGTAAATGTAAATGACATAGAGAGGATTGAAGTATTACGAGGTCCAATGGCAACAACATTATATGGTTCCGGAGCCGGTAACGGTGTAATAAATATTATTACAAAAAAGAATGCCGCTACAAGAACTCGGGTTAATGCCTCTTTAACTTTTTCAAGCTTATCAGATATCTTTTCGGATGTGAATCCATTAAAGAAAAACTATGTCGTAGGTATAGCGGGAGGTAATGGACAAATTGGATATAATCTTGGTGTGTCAAGATTAGAGAGAGACTACACCTACGTTCCCACCGCTATTCCCAGATATATAAACATGTCTTACAACGGTAGTACCAAAATGAATTTGGAGCCGGTGATGGTTGATATGCGGTTCGATTATATGACTACAGAAAGTGGCGCTCAATCCGTTTCGAAAATGTGGCAGCGCTATCAGCAAGTAAGAGGATGGAGCTCTTTTCCGCTGCCATCAGCCGCTAATAGTAAAACAGATAATAACACTTTCAATGCAAGTATTATTATTAAGCATGTACTAAGCGAAAATTGGTATCATTCATTACTAGTTGGTTATAATTCTTATAACCAAACCGGTTATGATTATATCGCTCCAAGTTCAACTGATAAGTGGAATATAAACGCAACTGTAATGGCAAAGAATTCAATCAGGTATTTCACAAATTTCAATACACATCTGCTTGAGAATTTAAAGGTTGATCTCACAACAGGTTTTGAATATTGGAAATCTACTTATGACAACACTTCAATCTCAACCTCGAAACCATATGATGAGCAATTAGCAGGCCAGTTGATTAACACTACAACGGGTAGAAAAACTTTTAGAAAGGATGTTAACCAGGGCTACTTTGCAGAGACTGTTTTAGGATATCAGGATAAACTCTTCTTTACAGGCGGATTTAGAATTGAAAAGAACAGCAACATTACTGCGAACGGCGGTTACGCACAGGCACCAAGAGTTGGTCTTTCCTATGTTCAGAATTTTGACGATCTCATTATTAAGCCAAGAATTTCATACGGAAGTTCAATTAACCCGCCAAGGTGGGAACAAGTGATAGGTTCTGTTTCAACTTCAGTAACCATATTACCAAACCAAGAATTAAAAGCAGAGAAAAACGCTGGTTACGAAATAGGTGCGGATATTTACTTCGCTGATAATTACTCTCTTGAGCTTACCTATTATAATCAGATTGGCAGCGATCTTATTTTTATCGAAATCATTCCAGGGCAGCCGGGACAACCAAACCAGCAGCAATACCGAAATGTTGGCAAAGTAAAAAACCAAGGTCTGGAATTAGTTGGCTCAATAAACCTTAATCCGTTGTTGTTCCGTTTAACCTATAGCTACATGGATAACCGCTATGGTTCAAACTATCAAGGATTCGTTGAAGGTGAAAGAGTTGTTAATACTCCTAAAAATACATTGAATGCAAATGTTTCTTACACGTTGCCAAATATTTTAAATCTTGTAGATAAGCTCTCTTTTTTAAGTCTATCGGTTCAATACCGCGGTTCCATTTACGCAAAAGATCTTCTCGTTTATTATGATGGGCTTTACAAACCGGGCGCACCGCAAATTAGTTCTGGACTTTTACCATACATCGAAACAGGCAGTTATGCGCTTCTTAATTTCAGCGCAAATTACTGGATAACAAATTATTTACAGGCAATTCTTGATGTAAGAAATCTATTAGATAAACAATTAGTCGATGGCCAGTTTTATCCATTAATCGGAAGAGAGATTTCGATAGGACTTAGGGCAGATCTTTGAAAATATTTTGTATAGAAGTGAGTAATCACCAATCTCACGATGAAGGGTTATTCATACTTTGGTAAAAATTATTTATTGATAAATCATAAAAAGAAACGGAGGAAACATGAAAGTTTCTAATACAGACTCAAAAAAGAGAATAGCGGTTGTTTTTCTTTTGGTTGTGACATTTCCTCTCTTGCTTCTGGCTCAAACAGCCGGAACTCTTGATAACACATTCGGTACTAATGGCGTCACGTTAACAGCAATTGGTACGGGTAACGATTTTGCGAATGCAGTCGCAATTCAGTCAGATGGAAAGATAGTTGCAGCTGGCTATTCAATAACAGGTACCAAATATGATTTTTCACTCGCTCGCTATAATACCAACGGTTCGCTCGATAACACTTTTGGTAACGGTGGAATAGTTAAAACTTCTGTTCAAACAGCCACAGATCAAATATATTCTATTGTAATTCAACCGGATGGAAAAATTGTGGCAGGCGGTGTTTCTTCCTCAACCGCAAATAGTTACGATTGGGCTTTAGCACGCTATAACCCGGATGGAACTTTGGATAATACATTTGGAACAAATGGTATTGTGGTTTCATCTTTAAGTTCCAAACAAGATTATTTATACTCTCTGTTGCTTCAGAATGATGGTAAAATAGTAGGTATAGGATACTCAAATGATGGGACAAAAAGTAATTTTACCCTAGCGAGATATAATTCAAACGGTACACTAGATGCCAGCTTCGGAACTAACGGTGTTGTCTTAACATCCTTCGATTCTAATTCTTCAATAGCCAGGACCGGCGCCATACTTCCGGATGGAAAAATTCTTGCCGCTGGAAATATGACCGCATCAAGCATTTCAAATTTTACTATTGTGAAATATAATTCCAACGGAACTATTGATAACACGTTTGGTACAGCAGGAAAAGTTGTAAAAGCATTTGGTACATCGAATGAAATTATTTACTCGCTTCTTCCGATGCAGGATGGCCAAATTGTTGCTGGTGGAACTTCCCGTGTTGGAACTGTGACCAATTTAGCAGTGGCGCGTTTTAAATCTAATGGCGATGTGGATAACACATTCGGTACAAATGGAATTACCATTAATCAAATTGGAACTACAAATGCTTCGTTTGGCAAACTGCTTAATTTGCCGGGTGTTGGACTTTTAGCTTGCGGGTATGGAACGGTTAATAACGTATTAAGCATGGTATTTCTACTATACAATTCCACCGATGGGAAAAATGTTACTTCATTTGGAACCGCAGGGATAGTTTCAACGGCAGTTGGAACAACTTCAGCAGGGGCTAATACAATGGCAATGCAAAAAGATGGTAAAGTGATTGTCGCTGGTTATGCACAAGGTTCCGTAAATTATGACTATGCCATAGCACGCATTCATACTGGCGTAGTTGTGAGTGTTGAGACAGTGAATGAAAATATTCCCTGTAATTTTACACTTAACCAAAATTATCCTAATCCATTTAATCCGTCAACAACAATTACATTCACGATTCCTGAAAATGGATATGCGATGCTTAGAGTTTATGATGCAGTGGGACGCGAAGTTGCAATACTATTTAACGGATATGCTGAAGCTGGTAGATATAATAAAGTTGAATTTGAAACAAAGAACTTAACAAGCGGTGTTTATTATGCACAGCTAAGGTTCAAGAATAATGTTGAACAAAAAAAAATGTTGCTTGTTAAATAATATATTAACGATGAAATAAAATTAATAGGAGTAAAAGTGAGAAAGATTTTTGTTTTGATATTTCTGTTGTTTTCATTTAGTAGCCAGTTTGCCCAAATAATAATTCAGGAAAAAGTTAATACAAGAGATGGCAAAGATTATACGAGTGCTATGAAAGTTTTTCCTGAAAAACCAAAAGCAGGCGATAAAATTAAAATCACGTTTGATTCTAAAGGAACTAATCTAGAAAATGCTTCAAGTATTGTCGCTACCTATGTCGCTGCCTCAGAAAAAGTTGAAGAATTCAATTCTGTACCCATGAAAATGAATAACAATTTATGGGAAGCGGAACTCATAATCCCGGCCAATGCTAACATTCTTGGAATTATGTTCGAAAGCGATGAAACATTTTTTACCAATAATGCCAAAGGATACTTTGTAAGAAAATACAATGAGCAGGGTGAAATGACTGTCGAATCATTACTTGCTCATTTGAACGCTCAATACACATGGGGTCCAAGAAGTATAGGCCTTGGCGTTTATAGAGAAGTAAAACCGGCAGAACTTGCTGAATTAAATATAATTTTTACTGATAACCCTAATCTGAGAGGTAAGTTTATTAATCTACTTTTAAGATCAACTGTGAAGAATCGTGAAAAGGGAGATAATGCTTCGGTTCTTAAAATAGTTGATGAGTACAGAACTAAGTATGCTAATACTGAAGATGATTATAAGAATATTATTTATGGATACCAAGTAATAGGCGAAAGAGCTAAATCTACTGAAGCTTTTAATGAGGGGGCTTTAAAATTCCCTCAAAGTGAATACTTTATTGTAAACAGAGAAATTCAAACTATATCAAAGGAATCTGACCCCCAGAAGAAGAATGATATGCTTGAAGCCCTTCTAAAAAAATATCCGGACCAAATAGATGTAGAAAGATATTTTTCTTCTACAGTTCATTTATTAATAAAAGGAAATGATCCTACAAGCATAACTGAGTTTTTAAAGAGATTCAAAACATACATGAATGCGGAGATAGCTATTTCTGCGTCCAAAAATATTGATAAGGATTCTAAAGACATGAATTTACTTTCTCTTAGATACGATCTTGCAAAATATGCTACCGAATTTGCTGAGAAAGAATTCGTAAATCCCACAAGAAAGAGACCCGAATTCGCTTCCGATAAAGCATTTTTACAGAAGAGGAGAAATTCGTTAGTCTGGGCATATATTCATTTAGGTAATATGCTTTCTGAAGAGAAAAAATATGGACAGGCATTAACTTACTTTGATAAAATGGCTAAACTGATTTCGGTTGATACCTACAAAGATCTGGACATGATGACAAATTACTCTGCCTCATTAGTTGAAGCTAAGCGTTTCGATGAAGGAGAAAAAATAATTACGCATGCGGTGAATATTGAAAAGGTAACATCCGATATGAAAGAAACCTTGAGAAAAATTTATCTAAACAAATATGGGGATGAAAAAAAGTACCTTGCATATATTGCTACATTCGAAGATAAGTTGATGAAAAGAATTAAAGAGGAATTTAAACCAAAATTAGTAAACACACCTGCCCCGAATTTCATATTGAAAGATATGAGCGGTAAGATTGTTTCTTTGGCCGATTATAAAGGTAAAATTGTGATACTTGATTTCTGGGCAACGTGGTGTGCCCCTTGCCAAGCATCGTTCCCCGGAATGCAAAAGGTAATTAACAAATTCGCAAGTGATAGTGATGTGGTTTTTCTATTTATAAACACATCAGAAAAAGAAGCTGATATCGAAAAGAAAATAGCTAAGTGGCAAGCTGCTAAGAAATATACTTTTCAAATTTTGCTTGATAAAGATTATAAAGTGCGGGATGCATACAATGCTAGAAGTATTCCTCACAAATTCTTTATCGATCAAAATGGAAACATTAGATTGGAAAGTGTAGGGTACTCCGGTGGTGCTGATAAGCTGGTGGATGAAATTACAGCCGTGATTTCCTTGATTAGAGAAAAATAAACTTTCATATTTTTGAGCATTCAAAAAAATGCTGATAGAATAAATTTATAGTTATCGCCCCCAGAGGTCTTGGTGACATTTAGATATGTTGGGGCATCATATTTATCTACAAATATCTAAACAAAGGAATAGGCGAGAGAAACAAAAAGGAAGTAAAAACTGAGCCATTACTCAAAAAGGCAAAATATTCAATGATTAAAAATTCCGATAAACTCACTGACAAACAGAGAGCCAAATTTATCGAAATCAATCAAGCCAATTTGCTTATATCTCAAGCATGGAAGATGAAAGAGAACTTTATGGAAATATTCAATAAACAAACCACTGAGGAGACATCAGCTTTTTTTGATAGTTGGTATAAAAACGTAGTGAAGTCGAATATTGAACCGATGAAAAAGGTAGCTAAGACATTAGCAAATTTCAATAGGGGAAGAATCAACATTATAAAGTATGAAATTCCTAACGCAAAAGTCGAACTGTTTAACAGGGCAATACAAAAACTTAATCATATTGCACAAGGTTATAGAAACTATTTTACAATAGGAAACTCGATCTTTTTTCACACAATTAGCGGTAGAACCTTCTTTAATAACTAATAGGTGAAATAATGAAAAAAAGAAATCTGTCATTGATATTATTTTTGTTGTTTATAATGATAAAAAATGTTTTTGGCCAATATGATGTAGTTAAAATATCAACTGAAATTAAAGAGTATAAATTTGCAGCGGGTGAAAGCTTTAATATTAATTTGAAGGCAAAGATCGATGAAGGTTGGCACATAAATTCAAATAAACCAAATGATGAGTTTTTAATTCCCTCTGAAGTCGTTGTTGAAGGAAAAGGAATCAAATCATATTCAGTTAAATACCCTAATGCCAAAAATATTAAACTTGCGATTTCTGAATCTTTGGTATCAGTTTATGAAAAAACTGAAAATTTTGTTATTACTATCACTACAGATAAAAAATTGTCTGTAGGTAAAAAATCTTTTGTAATAAAACTTAATTATCAAGCATGTAATAATGAATCTTGTTTACCACCAAATACTGCATCAACAAATCTTGAGGTAGAAATAACAGTTTCTAAACAACCAATGGAAGAAAAAAATGAAATTAAATCTGATACAAATAACATTGAAATTTCTCCTAATGAGCCATCTCAAACCATAACTGAAGAAAAAAATATTAAGTCAAATACCAAAAATGAAAATGATTCCATCTCTTCAAAATTAGAAGAAAGTGGTTTGCTATTAAGTTTAATATTTGTATTTCTTGGTGGATTAGCATTGAATTTAACCCCATGCGTTTATCCACTAATTCCAATTACAATTGGTTACTTTGGAGGACAAGCTGAAGGGAAAACAAGTCGTTTATTTATTCTCGGTGTTCTTTATGTTTTAGGAATGGCATTGACTTATTCTGTTATTGGGGTTGTAACATCATTAAGTGGAGCTGTATTTGGAACTCTTCTTCAAAATCCATTTGTGATAATTGGAATTGCGTTGTTATTTGTTGTTCTTGCATTGAGTCAGTTTGGAGTATATGAATTTAAATTGCCAGATAGTTTAGTGATGAAAGCTGGTGGTGCTAAAGGTGGAATTTTTGGTGCATTCTTTATGGGTTTAACAATGGGAATTGTAGCTGCACCATGTATTGGACCATTTGTACTTGGATTAGTTACATATGTTGCTTCAAAAGGAGATCCATTCTATGGATTTCTAATGTTCTTTGTTCTTGCGTTAGGATTAGGATTGCCATATTTATTACTTGCATTGTTTAGTGGAAAGATTAAAAATCTTCCAAGAGCAGGATTTTGGATGGATGGAGTAAAACATATTTTTGGATTTTTATTACTTGGAATGGCAATTTATTTTCTCAATCCAATTTTACCAAAAGGAATTCAAGGATATACATTACCAATATTTGGAATCTTATCTATTGTAATTTT
>Ga0272446_1007703_pt1 | contig 10604 bp, 5 predicted proteins | sample YNPCB0061_FD_194587 | JGI IMG/M metagenome (GOLD analysis project Ga0272446, IMG submission 194587) | Hot spring microbial mat communities from Yellowstone National Park, WY, United States - YNP-CB-006-1 | ecosystem: Environmental > Aquatic > Thermal springs > Hot (42-90C) > Sediment | place...
CATCCATCGGCGGGAGTATACGGGGCTGCCCGGACCGAGGAGGCCTCGCCGCGTCGGGCGGTCGGCTCGCGGCCCGGGCGGTCGGCTCGCGGCCCGGACGGTCCTGTCGTGGCCGGACGGTTCGCCTGTGGCCGGAGGGTTCGCCCGTGGCCGGACGGTCGGTCAGGACCGGCCGGGCGGCCCCGCCGGCGGGATCATCGCCAGCAGCCGGTCCGGCCGGCCCCGGAACCACGCCCGGCGGTCGGGGTCGCCCGCCGTCTCCTCGACGAGCGCAGCGAGCGCCCGGTTGACCGGGGTCGGCACTCCCGTCTGCTCGCCGGCCCGGGCGACCGCCCCGTTCAGCCAGGCCACCTCCGTCCGGCGCTCGGTCGGCCGGGTGCGAAGCTGGAGGAGGAGCGACGGCATCTTGCCGCCCCGTCCGGCCCGGACGATCGGCCCGAGGGCGAGCCGGCCGAGCGGCTCCGGCAGGCGGAAGCCGAGGGCGAGGAGCCGCGCGTCCAGCCCGGGCAGGGCGAGGGGCCGGAGCCCGAGCGCGTCCATCACCGCGAGCGCCTCGAGGAGCTGGCGGCGCTCGATGGCGAAGAGCCGCGCGTCGGCGTAGATCACCGCCGGCTCGAGGTCGAGGATCGCACTCGTCGCGTTGCCGACGAGGTTGCCCAGGAGCTTCGACCACTTCATCGCCCCGGCGTCGCGGTACTCGCGGGCCGGCAGGCCGCCGGCGGCGAATGCCCGAACGGCCTCGGCCAGGACCGCGGTGACGTCACCGCGCACGGGGGCGATCCCGATCCCGCCCCGCCGGTGGCGGAAGACCTGGTCACCGGTCCCGAGCTCGACGGCGGTCGTCAGCGAGCCGGCCAGGAGCCCGGCGGCCGGTCGCCGGGCGGCGACCTCCTCCTCGGCGCCGATCCCGTTCTGGACGGTCAGGATCGGAGCCGAGGGCCATGCCGCAACCGCATCGACGGCCGCCGGCAGGTCGTACAGCTTGACCGCGAGCACGATCAGCTCGGGCGACCACGGAACGGACCCGGCCGACGCGACCCACAGGACCTCGACCTCGCGGCGCTCCGAGCGCGGCCCGACGAGGGCCAGTGCTCCCCGAGTCGCAGCCGGCTCCCGGCCCCGCCGAAGAATGGCGACCTCGTCGCCCGCGGCGGCGAGCGTCCCGCCGAGGAACGACCCGACCGCGCCCGCGCCGACGACGAGGATCCGCCCGGTCACGCCCGGTCACGTCCTGTTCGAGCCCGGACCTCGCCCGGCTCGACCCAGCCGAACGTCCGGGTCACGGCCTTCTTCCATGCCCGGTACTCCGCCTCGCGGGTGGCCTCGTCCATCGTCGGATGCCACTCCCTGTCCTTCGCCCAGTTCTCGCGAAGGTCGTCGAACCCCCTCCAGTAGCCGACCGCGAGCCCGGCCGCGTACGCCGCGCCGAGGGCCGTCGTCTCGGCGACCTGGGGGCGGATGACCGGCACGTTCAGGACGTCCGACTGGAACTGCATCAGCAGCTCGTTGTGGACCATCCCGCCGTCGACCTTGAGGGCGGTCAACGGGACGCCGGAATCGGCGTTCATCGCATCGAGCACCTCGCGCGTCTGCCACGCGGTCGCCTCGAGGACGGCGCGCGCGATGTGGCCCTTGTTGACGTAGCGGGTCAGCCCGGCGATCACGCCCCGGGCGTCGCTCCTCCAGTACGGGGCGAAGAGACCGCTGAAGGCCGGGACGAAGTAGACGCCGCCGTTGTCGTCGACCGTCCGCGCGAGCGCCTCGACGTCGGAGGACTTCTCGATCAGCCCGAGGTTGTCGCGAAGCCACTGGACGAGCGCGCCGGTGATCGCGATCGAGCCCTCGAGCGCGTACTGTGCGGGCTGGTCGCCGATCCTGCCGGCGAGCGTGGTCAGGAGCCCGTGCTTCGAGGGGACGGCCTTCGTGCCCGTGTTCAGGAGCATGAAGCAGCCGGTGCCGTACGTGTTCTTCGCCTCGCCGGCGGAGTAGCAGGCCTGGCCGAACAGGGCCGCCTGCTGGTCGCCGAGGTCACCGGCCACCGGGACGCCGGCCAGGGCACCGACGGCGGTGCCGTATACCTCGCTCGAGGCCCTGACGGTCGGGAGCATCGCCCGGGGGATCCCCATCAGGCTGAGGATCTCGGGATCCCAGTCGAGGGTCGTGTAGTTGAACAGGAGCGTCCGGCTCGCGTTCGAGACGTCGGTGACGTGGACCCCGCCGTTCGGGCCGCCGGTCATGTTCCAGATGCACCAGGTGTCGATGTTGCCGAAGAGGAGCTCGCCGGCCTCCGCCTTCGCCCGGGCGCCGGCGACGTGGTCGAGGATCCACATGATCTTCGGGCCCGAGAAGTAGGTCGCCAGCGGCAGGCCCGTCTTCGGGCGGAGCCGATCCTGGCCGCCGTCCCTGGACAGCTCGCTGCAGATCTGGTCGGTCCGGGTGTCCTGCCAGACAATCGCGTTCCAGACCGGCCTGCCGGTCCGGCGATCCCAGACGACGGTCGTCTCGCGCTGGTTCGTGACGCCGACGGCGGCCAGGTCCGCGGCGGTCAGCCCTGCCTTCGCCAGGGCGCCCCTCGTGACCTCGAGGCTGCGGGTCCAGATCTCGGCCGGGTCGTGCTCGACCCAGCCCGGCTTCGGATAGATCTGCTCGTGTTCGCGCTGATCGATCGCGACGACGTGGCCGGCGTGGTCGAAGATCATGAACCGGGTGCTGGTGGTGCCCTGGTCGAGAGCCCCCACGTACGTTCTCATGCGCCGCAGTCTCCAGTCGCTCGAATGATGCCCGGTCGTCGGCCCTACGACGACCCGACCGCTGCCGTCATCGCCTCCTCGCCCGCGGCGGCGAGCCTGGCCACGATCGCCCGGGTGAGCGTCCAGGCCGCCTTCGGGTCGCGCGGCAGGCGGATCCGGACCTGGTTCGAGGCGAACGTGACGTCCGACGGCCGGACCCCGGGCAGGGGAGCGCCGGCGGCGGCGCCCGGGGCGAGGAGCCGGATCGCCGTCGCCCGGGTCAGCCCGGCGCTGAAGCGGACGACGAGCTGGCCCTCCTCGCGCGAGATCGCCGAGACCCCGGCCGACTCCGCCGCCAGGCGGAGCTCGGCGACCTCGACGAGGCGGATGACCGGGGCCGGCAGCGGACCGAACCGGTCGGCCAGCTCCTGGCGGAAGGCGGCCAGGTCGCCGGCGCTTCGGGCCCGCGCCAGGCGCCGGTAGAGCTCGAGCTTCTGGGCCTCGTCGGGGACGTAGTCGTCCGGCAGGTGGGCATCGACCGGGAGGTCGACGACCGCCTGGGGCGCCTCGAGGCGGGGCGGGCGATGCTCGCGACGCGCCTTCTGCTCCTCGACCGCGTCGGCCAGGAGGCGCGAGTAGAGGTCGAACCCGACGGCCGCCATGTGGCCGGACTGCTCACCGCCGAGGATGTTCCCGGCGCCGCGGATCTCGAGGTCGGAGAGGGCGATCTGGAAGCCCGCCCCGAGCTCCGAGGCGTTGAAGATCGCCTGGAGCCGCTTGCGTGCCTCCTCGCTCATCCGCTCGCGCCGGCGATAGAGCAGGTAGGCGTAGGCCCGGCGCGACGAACGACCGACCCGGCCCCGGAGCTGGTAGAGCTGGGCCAGCCCGAGCGTGTCGGCCCGGTCGATGATGATCGTGTTCGCGTTCGGGATGTCGAGCCCGGACTCGATGATCGTCGTGCACACGAGGACGTCCGCCGCTCCGGCCGCGAACTCGAGCATCACCTTCTCGAGCAGGCCCTCGGGCATCTGGCCGTGGCCGACGACGATCCGCACCCCGGGCAGCATCGCCCGGAGCTGCTCGGCCTGGGCCTCGATCGTCTCGACCCGGTTGTGGACATAGAAGACCTGGCCGCCGCGGTCGAGCTCGCGCAGGATCGCATCGCGCACGAGCCCCGCCGAGGCCTCGGCGACCCGGGTCTGGATCGGCAGCCGGTCCTCGGGCGGGGTCTCGATGACCGACAGGTCGCGGACCCCGGCCAGGGCGAGGTTGAGCGTGCGCGGGATCGGCGTCGCCGAGAGGGTGAGGACGTCGACCTCGCGCCGGAGCTGCTTCAAACGCTCCTTGGCCGCGACCCCGAAGCGCTGCTCCTCGTCGACGATCACCAGGCCGAGGTCACGGAAGCGGACGTCACGCGACAGGAGCCGGTGGGTGCCGATCACGAGGTCGACCGACCCGTCGGCCAGGCCGGCGATCGTCGCGGCCTGCTCGCGCGGGGCGACGAACCGGGAGAGGAGCCGGACGGTGATCGGGAAGGCGGCGAAGCGCTGCGAGAACGTCGCCTGGTGCTGGGCGGCGAGCACGGTCGTCGGGACGAGGACGGCGACCTGGCGGCCGTCCTGGATCGCCTTGAACGCGGCCCGCAGGGCGACCTCGGTCTTGCCGTAGCCGACGTCGCCGACGACGAGGCGGTCCATCGGCCGGGGCGATTCCATGTCCAGCTTCACCTCGGCCACGGCGCGCAGCTGGTCGAGCGTCTCCTCGTACGGGAACGACGCCTCGAGCTCCTGCTGCCAGGGGGTGTCCGGGGCGAAGGCGTGGCCCTCGGCCGCGGCGCGCGTGGCGTAGAGCGCGAGCAGCTCTTCGGCGAGGTCGTCGACCGCCCGCTTGACGCGGGCCTTCGTGCGCAGCCACTCGCCGCCACCGAGCCGGGAGAGGTTCGGCTGCTCGCCCCCGGAATAGCGCGAGACGCGCCCGATCTGCTCGACCGGGACGAAGATCCGGTCACCACCGGCGAACGAGAGCTCGAGGTAGTCGCGCTCGTCGCCGGCGCCGCCGCTCCGGCGGACCATCCGCTCGTAGCGCGCGATCCCGTGGTCGATGTGGACGACGAGGTCGCCCGGGGTGAGCCGTTCGAGGATGTCGCGCGGGACGACCCGCCGGAGCGCCTTCGGCCGGCGGACCCGGACCGAGCCGAACAGCTCCCGGTCGGTGACGACGACCAGGCCGTCCGGACCGCCGGCGAACCCGCCGTTCAGGCTCCGCTCGACGAGCACGACCGCACCGGGCGGCGGGGCCTCGACCAGGCGCGAGACGATCGCGACCGGGTGGCCGGCCTCGCCGAGGAGTTCGGCCAGGCGCGCCGCCTGGTCGGAGGTGAGCACGATCCGGGCGCCGTCGGCCTGCCAGGCCTCGACCGCCTCGGCCAGCCGGGAGGCACGACCGGGCGGCAGGGCCGGCTCGCGCCAGCCGAACAGGTCGCCCGAGCTGAGCCCGCCCGAGGCGATCGCGGCCGGCGCCTCCGACTCCCAGGTGAGCTCGAGCGTCCGGGCGGCGCGCAGGCGGGCCGCCCAGTCCCGCCGCCCGAGGTACGTCGCCGGCCAGCCCGACGGCAGCTCGCCGGCCGCAACCAGCTCGGCGGCCCGCTCCTCCGCCTGGCGCCAGAGGAACTCGGCCGTCCCGGCCAGCTCGCCCGGCTCATCGAGGATGAGCAGCGTCCCGGGCTCGAGGTGGTCGAGGCCGGTCGCCGGGGCGAGGATCGGGGCCCAGACCTCGGCCGCGTCGCCGACATCGAGGGCACGGGTCGGCTCCGCGACGCCGCCGGGCGCGGGCCGCCCGGTGGGAGGCGGCGCGGGCGCGAGGACGAGGGGCCGCGGTGCTCCGGACAGGGCGGGCGCCTCCACTCCCTCCTCGAATCGCCGGAGGTCGCCGGCGAGCCGCTCGGAGAGCCGTCCCGCCGCCCGCCCGAGTCGGGCCCGGAGCGCGGCGAGGCCGCCCGGCGGGACGAGGAACTCGCTCGCCGGGAGGAGCTCGACCGCCTCGAGCGGTCCGGTCGCCCGCTGGTCGGTCGGGTCGAAGGCGCGCAGCGAGTCGATCTCGTCGCCGAAGAACTCGAGCCGGACCGGCAGCCGGGCGGCGGGCGGGAAGCAGTCGACGATCCCGCCCCGGCGGGCGAACTCGCCGCGCCCGGCGACCTCGACGACCGGCACGTAGCCGAGCCGGAGCAGCTCGCGCAGGAGCGCATCGGGCGTGATCCGCGAACCGACGCGCAGCGTCGGTGGCTCGGCCGGCAGGTCGGCCGGCTCGATCGTGTGCTGGAGGAGCGCCTGGACGCTGGCGACGAGGATCCGGGCCCGGCCGCTCCGCCAGGCCGCCAGGGCCGCCACCCGGGCCGCCGTCTCGTCGGCGACGAGCTCGCTCCGCTCGTAGGCGAGCGCCGTCCGCGGCTCGAGGACCGCGACCGCGTCGGGATCGCCGAGCCAGGCCTGGAGCTCCTCGGCGACCCGGTCGCCGATCTCGGCGTCGCGGGCGACCCAGCACAGCCGTTCGCCGGCCGCGCTGGCGGCGAAGGCCGCGGCGAGGAACGTCTTCGCCCCGTGGGGGACGCCGACGAGCCCGACGTGGCGTCCGGCGGTGGGCCGGGCGTCCGGCACGCCGAGCCGCTGGCGGAGGCTGGCGAACGTGCCGCTCCCCTGGAGGAGCGGCGGCAGGACCGCGAGATCCGGGAGGCGCCGCGCGCCGCGGGTCCCCGGCGAGACCCCCGCCGGCTCCCGGGCCGCTGTCCCGGTGGTCGCGGCCCGGCCGGGGCTGGTCGGGCCGGCGGAGACCGGCGGTCGAGCCGCCGCCGCGGCGGCCTCGGCGAGAACGCGCTCGCCGATCCGCCGCTCGCGCCCCCGCTTGCCGCGCAGCGGCGGCATCGTCACGGCTCCGGCCCGGCCGGCTTCGCCTTCCGCCAGCCGGTCCGGGTCCGGCGGACCCCGTCCGGTCCCGGCGGGCCGTCGACCGCACGGGGCGCCGCCAGCCGCTCGCTGTCGGCCGGTCGCAGTTCGAACCGGTTGTGCTGGTTGGCGGCCCTGCTCGTCCCCTCGCGGGCCCACGTCTCGACCGCATCGGCGGCGGCGTCGAGGAGCTCGTCGAGCCGTTCGCGCTCGGCCGGATGGAAGCCGCTCAGGACGTGGTCGACCGCGTTCCGGTCCGGTTCCCCGATCCCGATCCGGAGGCGGCTGAACTTCTCGGTCCCGAGCTCCTCGATGATCGAGCGCAGGCCGTTGTGGCCACCGGCCCCGCCGCCTTCGCGAAACCGGAGCTTGCCGAACGGGAGCGCGAAGTCGTCGGCCACGACGAGGATGTCCGAGAGCGGGGCGTGCTCGCGGGCGAGCACCTTGCGCACCGCGAGCCCGGACTCGTTCATGTACGTCAGGGGCTTGACCAGGACGAGGTCAAGGCCGTGGTAGCGGCCCCGCACGATCGCCGCCGCGTCGCGCGTCCGGGCCCGGCCGGCCCAGCCCGCCCGATCGGCGAGACGGTCGAGGACCATCCAGCCGATGTTGTGGCGCGTCGTGGCGTACTGCTCGCCCGGATTCCCCAGGCCGATGACGATCTTCACCCTGTCTCCGCTGTCGGAGCCTGTCTCCCCGGCCCGCCTGTCCCGTCCGTGGGTCGCCGGCAGCCCGATCGCGTCCGGCGCCGCCCGTTCGGTGAGCGACACGCCGAACGGGCCCGATCCCGACCGGGAGGGCCCGAGGGGATGGTACCAGCCGGGCGCGGAATCCCCCTCTCGCCCCCACCGGCCGGGTGACCGCCGGTCGGTGGGAGGGGCGGTCAGTGGCTGACGGCGCGCGCGGGTGCGACCGCCGACGACCTGCTCGACAGCGCGACCGGCAAGGGGACCGCTCGGTGGTGCGCCCGGGTCGCAGCGTCTGCGACCGGCGCCGTCGCCGCCGCGACCGCGACCGAGACGGGCCGGCCGAGCAGGTAGCCCTGCCCGAGGTCGACCTCGAGCTCGCGCAGGGTGACCAGCTGGGTCTCGGTCTCGACCCCTTCGGCCACGAGCCGGGCGCCGGTTGTCCGGGCGAAGTGGCGCATGCCGGCAACGAGCGCCTGGCGCGCCGGATCGGTCGCGATCCCGCGCACGAGATCGATGTCGAGCTTGACGATCTCCGGACGCAGCTCGAGGATGTGCCGGAGACTGGAGAAGCCGGCGCCGGCGTCGTCAACTGCCAGCTGGACCGGCAGATCGAACGACGACATCGCCTCCCGCACCGCGCGGTAGTCGGAGACCGACGAGTGCTCGGTGATCTCGAGCACGACCGGCCTCTCGGCCGCCGCCAGGAGCCAGCCGATGAACTCGCGCTCGAGGATCAGCGCCGGCGAGACGTTCAGGCTGAGCCAGCGGCCGGGCGGCAGCAGGCGGGCCGCCGCCACCGAGGCGCGAAGGGTGGCCATCTCGAGGTCCAGCCCCATGCCGGTGGCGACGGCATCGGCGAACCAGCGGTCCGGCGGTGTCCCGTCGGCAAAGCGAGTCAGGGCCTCGAAACCCATGGCCTTCCCGGTCCGGAGATCGACGATCGGCTGGAACACCGTCGCGAACTCCTGGTCGGCGATGGTCGCCGCCACCCGGGCGCGGGCTCCGGCATGCTCGCGTCCCTCCGTCAGGCCGGGGGCGAGGAGAGCGCTGGCGACCGCAGCAAACTCGAGGGCGGCCGGCAGCAGACGCCCCGGGTCGACCCAGTCGGTCGATGCCGACAGGCGCGCGACCAGGCAGCCCACGACCTCGCCGTCGACCAGGAGCGGTGCGAACACGGCGCTGGCGGTGGTTCCCGGGCGGACTCGACCCACCCCGGGAACGAGGTCCCGCTCGGCGGACAGGCGCTCGGACCAGGGCCCCTGACCGGCGCGACCGCGCAGGTAGCTGGCATCCTCCGGCCCGAAGGCCTGGCCGGCCACCAGGAGATCGGCGGCCTCGCCCGCCACGGCCACCGGGATCGCTCCGCCGTCGAGCGGGAAGATGATGATCGCGGCGCTCGCCACACCGGGCAGCCGCGCCACCTCGGTGACGACCGAGTGTGCCGTCGCCTCGACGGTCGGGCCGGGCTTCAGCCGACCGAGCGCGTCGAGGACCGTGGCACGCTCCCGCACCTGGCGCTGCAGGTCGGCCTCGAGGGCTCGCTCGCGGGTGACGTCACGCCTGACCGACAGGTACTCGACGATCTGGCCGCTCGCGTCACGGATCGGGGAGACGACCGCTTCCTCGGTGTACGGCGTGCCGTCCTTGCGCCGGCTCACGAGGTCGCCGGACCAGATCCCACCGCTCTTCAGGGTCGCCCACATCGACCTCGCGGCGGCGCTGTCAGGCTGGTCGAGGAGCAGCGACGACGGCTCGCCCACCACCTCGGACGAGCTGTACCCGGACACCCGCTCGAAGGCTGGGTTGACGTACGCGATCACGCCGCTCCGGTCGGTGATGACGATCGATTCCGGGGCCTGCTCGACGGCGGCGGCGAGGCGGGCCCGCTCGATGACGGAGCGCTTCTCGCCGGTCACGTCCTCGGCAATCACGATCGCGCCGGCGGGAACCGCCGAGCCATCGTCGAGGTTCGCCGTCGACACGCGCAGGGCGACCAGCGATCCGTCGCGCCGGATGCCGGCCGCCTCGAGCCCGACGATCGTCCCGTTCCCCCATGGCCGTCCGGCCAGCTGTCGGGGCTGGCGGTCGTCCTCCGGATCGGTCGAGGCGATGATCGGCGCAGCGGAGCCGACGATCTCCTCCCTGCTCCAGCCGAAGACCCGCTCGGCGGCAGGGTTCCAGGTGCTCACGATGCCGTCCGCGTCGACGGTGATCATCGGCAGGGGCGCTGCCTGGAGGATCGCCTCCAGGCGGGCATTCACCTCGCGCAGCGCCTGTTCCGCCTGCTGGCGCTCGGTGATGTTCGTGGCGACCCCGATCACCCCCTCGATCCGTCCGCCCGGACCGCGCAGGGGGCCGTAGCGCACGAGCAGGGCGATCCCCCCGAGGCGAGCCACGATCTCGCCGGTGGCACCTTCGAGTGCCCCTCTGAACAGGCTCGGCGGATCCGGGACGTCGCTCTCGAGATCCAGGATCGATCGGCCCACCGCGGCGCCGGGCTCTACCCCGAGGGCCGCCAGGCCGGCACCCTCCACGAGGGTGAAGATCCCGTCCCGATCGGTCGCGAAGACGATGACCGGCGCGCCCTGGATGACGGCCTCGAGGCGGCCGTGGAGTCGCTGATAGAGCCGTCGGGTCTCGAGCAGGTTCGCCACCCGAAGGAACACCTCGGTCGAGTCGAAGGGCTTGGTGAGGACGTCGCGCGCACCGAGATCGAGCGCGCGTTGTTTCGCCCCCTGGGTGGCGTCCGCAGTGAGCACCACGATCGGCAGGAACGTCTCGGGCGTGATCCGCTGCCGCAGCTGGCCGAGGAGCTCGTAGCCGTCGAGGTGGGGCATGTGGAGATCGAGGAGGATGACATCGGGCCGGAACTCGTCGAGCAGCCGGAGCACCTCACGCGGGTCGTTCGTGCCGCACACCTCCTCGTGGCCCGCTCGGCGCAGCAGGCGCTCCAGCAGGCGCACGTTCGCAGGTTCGTCATCGACGACGAGGATCCGGCCGGAAGCGGCTGCGGCGGGTGACATGGCTCGATCCTTGCTGCGCGTGGCGGACACCCCGACCTCTCCGGGGGAGTCGGCAGCGGGGAACCAATTCCTGAGCCTGGCCCCGGCCCCGCGTCTCCGGCGGCGGGCGGGAAGCGTCCGGGTCGGATCGACACCGTAGACCTCGCTCGGCCCGGCGGGCAATCACCCGGGTCGCCTCCCCGACCGTGCCCCCCCATCCGTGGACGCCGGACGAGGGTCGGTCGC
>Ga0272446_1007704_pt1 | contig 10603 bp, 7 predicted proteins | sample YNPCB0061_FD_194587 | JGI IMG/M metagenome (GOLD analysis project Ga0272446, IMG submission 194587) | Hot spring microbial mat communities from Yellowstone National Park, WY, United States - YNP-CB-006-1 | ecosystem: Environmental > Aquatic > Thermal springs > Hot (42-90C) > Sediment | place...
TCAAAGGTGGTTCCGGGGTGGTAGTCCTCCCTTGCGGGGCCGGCAAGACCATTGTCGGGATCGCGGCGATGGCCCTGATCCAGAGAAAGACGCTAGTGTTGACCACCAGCAATACCAGCGTCAAACAATGGCGGCGCGAGATTTTGGAAAAGACCACGCTACGCGAGGATCAGGTGACCGAATACACCGGCGAAGCCAAGGAAATCGGCCCGGTGACCATCGCGACGTATCAAATCCTGACCTACCGCCCCGCCAAGTCGCAGGAATACCCGCACTTCAAGCTCTTCGACAACGAAGACTGGGGCTTCATCATCTACGACGAGGTCCACCTGCTGCCCGCGCCGGTCTTCCGCGTGACCGCGACGATCCAAGCCCGCCGCCGCTTGGGGCTTACCGCTACGCTCATTCGCGAGGACGGCTGCGAGGGCGAGGTGTTCAGCCTCATCGGCCCCAAAAAATACGACGTACCCTGGCGCGAGCTGGAATCCCGCGGCTGGATCGCTACCGCCGGCTGTACCGAGATTCGCGTGGTCCTGCCCGACGATATTCGCATGAGCTACGCGGTCGCCGAACAGCGCGAGAAATACCGCATCGCCAGCGAGAACCCGCTCAAGGACGAAGTGGTGGCTAAGCTGCTCGACCAGTATCAAGACCAGCGTGTCTTAATCATCGGCCAATACCTATCGCAACTCCGCAACCTAGCCAAGCGCTTTGACCTGCCGCTCATCACCGGCTCAACCCCGCAGGCAGAGCGGGAAAAGCTCTACAACGCCTTCCGCAAAGGCACCTTGCGTCACTTGATCCTGTCCAAGGTCGGCAACTTCGCCGTAGACCTGCCCGATGCCAACGTCCTAATCCAAGTCTCAGGCACCTTCGGCTCCCGACAGGAAGAAGCCCAACGGCTCGGCCGCATCCTCCGCCCCAAGTCGCATGGTGAGGCGGCCCGTTTCTACACGCTCGTCAGCCGAGACACCCGCGAACAAGACTTCGCGCAACACCGGCAACTCTTTCTGACGGAGCAAGGGTACAGTTATTCCATCACCGACGAAGCCCACTACGGCGTAGTCCTCAAGTCCACTCTCGAGCGCTGAAACGACTGCAAGAGTGGAAGACTGACCAAGGAGTTCCACGAAGAACTATGCCACCGCCAGTAGGCTTTTCCACAGCATGACGGAACCGCGAGCATCACAGCCCAGCCGCAGCCAGCACTGCTCGCAGTTGCTGCTGCTTCTCCGCCGAAAGCGGTGCAATCGGCCCACGGCTGGGACCGACGGGGAACGCATCCCGCAACAACGCCATACCGGCTTTGACCGCCCCCGGAGCAGTGCCCAGCGCTGTCCCCAGGCGGATCGGGCTGAACCGCCTCTGCGCAGCCTCAGCCGCCTGCCAATCGCCCCGCTGAAACGCGGTGTAAATCTCCACACACAGCCGCGCCGCCAGGTTGGCCATGCTCGGAACCGCCCCCTTCGCCCCCGCTTGCAACGCAGGAAATATCAGGGTATCCCGCCCCTGCAACACGGCAAACGAACGCGGCACCAAAGACAGAATCTCCAAGAGATGTTGCATATCACCACTAGAATCTTTGATGCCGACCACATTCTTCAGCTCGGACAGCCGGGCCACGGACTCGGCTTCCAAACGTAGGCCGCCACATGTAGAAGGGTTGTTGTAAAGCACAACGGGTATCGCAGTGGATTCAGCAATCCGTTGGTAGTGTTGAATCATCTCCGACTGAGAGGGGCTGATGTAGTAGGGCGTGATGATGGAAACCGCATTGGCCCCTTCCCGTTCAGCCATGCGGGTTAAGCGTATCACCTCGCGGGTGCTGATCCCGCCTGTCCCGGCTAACAGCGGCACACGCCCGTTGACGTGCGCTACCGCCTCCGCGATCACCGCCTGCTTCTCGGTCTCTTCAAGCGCGTAAAACTCACCCGTAGTCCCCAGCACAAAAATACCGTGGACCCCCTGAAGCAAAAGTCGGTCAATCAACTCGCGCAAGCGGGGGAGATCAAGCGACTCGTCATCTTTCATCGGTGTCACAATGGGTGGGATAATGCCGTGTAGTTGCATACGGTTTACTCGTGTAGTAATTCATTATGCAGTGCATGGTTGGTCGGAAATATTATTCCTAGCATAGAAAGTCAATCATGAACTGTCAAGATACACCGATGAATCAGCCTAACGACCTCGGCTGCCTGGCATGGGTCTTACTAGGTGTTGGGTTAGTCGGTGGTGCTGTAGATGGTTTACTATTCGTTCTGATACTCAGTTGTATAATCGAGATTGAGGTCAACGAATATGGACAAGGTATGCTCATCGGCGGTGGAATCGGCATGGGTCTAGCCGCCGTGGCCGTCCTCGTAATCCACAAACTAGCGAGGAAAACGTAGACTAAAACGCCAGCGTGGCCTCGATAAACACGGAGTACAACGCAGGGACATTCTCGCGGAAGCGGTTGTAAAGATCGCGGAAGCCATCGCTGGGGATCAAAGTGGACGCGCCCATCACTAGAATAACATTGTTATTCAGCAAGGGCCGATACTCAAAGCCAATGCTCAGGTCCAGCCCAATCTCGCGGTCGATGCCCTTCGCGAAGAGAAACTGCTCCAACACGGCCGTCTTGTCGAACCACAAGAAACTCGCGTTGTTGATCATGCGACAACGTGGAGTGAATTCGACATCGAACCCACCATTGACCAGGAACAAACCGGGATTAACGAAGTTACTCTGTCCTTGAAACTTGCTCGAACGTAAGTTGGGTACGAAGCTAACAAGCTGGGTCAACCCTACGCCGAACAAGGGAATACCATGCCGCTGCCAGAAGCCGAAAGCCCCACCGGCAAACTGCGGTGCGTCGAGGATCGTGTCAAACCCAGTGGCCTGTGCGTTGTTGATGTTTCCATCGCCCGACGACCAAAACAGCGATGAGCGGAAGCGGATCCAGTCTCGGTCGTAAGACAATTCCACAGCCGCCATCTGCGCGTTGATGTTTTGCGCTTGGTTGGCCAAGGGATTGAGACTGTCGCGACCAAAGACCCAATAGAAGGCATGCGTGATGTTATATCGGTCAATATGCCCATCGCCCGCCCAACCGAGATAGACAGCGTCGATTTGGTGTCGTTGGAAAACCCCCGTGGGATCAGGCCGGACTAAAAACCCGTTGCGGTCATAGAGTGTACTCGGCAAGTCGTTGTTGTAATGCACGCTAAATGAGGTAGTGTAACCTGGAAACAAGGTGTCTTGATGGTAGGTGTTGGCAATAAAGATATTCTGCCGACGATCATCGAAGGTATTCAGAAAGCTGTTGGTTTCTTTCTCGGCCTGGCGGAAATAGACAAGGTTGAATTGGTCCCGATTTCCATTCAGAGTGCCAAACAACCGCACCCCCCGGTTAATATCCGAGAAAATGAACCCACGAAAGTCACTGTTAAACGGCTGCGAGCCAACCCGCAACGACATAAAGTCATACTCGGGGCTGAGGTCAGCCAACTTAACTTCGGCAAAATACTCTTCCAACGCCCACCACGACCGATCCCGCCTTGTGCCCTTGCGCACATCGGGGCTAACGACTCCTAATTCTTCCACATCGATATGGTTGACGTTGAACACGGGGTTAATCTTGATTCGCCAATCAGCCGGACGGAATGCAGCATTCCCACGAAACAAATCGAAGGCTAGGCTAAAGTATTGCGTGTAGAAAAACTGATTGGGACGCCCAAAAAACTCTTCCTGGAATGGCCGAGCAGTGCTCTCAAATGGTGTGGTTGCAGTAGGAAGTGAACGCCCCTCAAACAAAGCGAACGTAGCACCCGACAGGTTAAGAAACACATGCTGGCCGATGATGGGATAATCCCCTTTCAACACATGTTGCTTATATGGATTCCACCATTGACCAAGCACATACGGGTAATCGTCGAGTTGCGGATGCTCACGACCGTAACGATCCCACTCAGGATAACCCAACCGCCATCGATCTTCCATGGGAATGTAATCGCGGTTCGGTGATACTGTTGAAAGTATTCCAGTCGGGCCGGTAAATCCAGAAGGTGGGTCAATCGGAGTGAATACCGGCGATGGAAAAGGTAAGTCGTCTGTTGTCAATGGACGGGTTGGCTCAGGCTCGGACTCAGGGACAACCTGCGAGGTTTGTGGAAATTGGACTGTCAGCAATTCGCCAGGACTGTTTATCACCGTGCGTTCATACAAAAACTGTTGCGTGTGAGCAGAGCTTCCACTCATCAAAAGTACGAGCAGAGTTACGGGTAACACACTGGACAAATACTGAGTCACAAGTGAATCCTCTGAATGGGATACGGTGGTATGCACCATTCAAATTACCTTGACATATTTGCTGCTATCGACCTTCGGGAGTCACCGAGTTTAACGATAATAACAAAATCAGCGATAAGTAGAGATTTCTGGATTGTTGCGTACAGCATGCCGATAGATTAAATAATCGTCTTTCACGTTGCTCCTGACGAGGGTCGGCTTATGACGTGCCAGAATCGGGATTTCCTCACTCGGTTCCAGCCACAACTGGACAGACTTGAAGAACGATTGACACCAAGCGTTTCCACATTATTGACTGGTTCTACACTGGTAATTACTGGCTCGGATCAGTCTGATCGAATCGATCTGCGCCTGAGTGACGATCAATCCCAACTAATTGTGCAAGACGCGGGAACTGAGATAGACAGTTTCAATGTCTCATCCATCTCGCTCATTCAAGTCAACACCCTAGCAGGAAATGATCGGATTCGGATTGACGACGATGTGTTGATACCCATTGAAGTGGATGCCGGCGACGACAATAACTTGGTCATCGCTGGTGGTGGACCAACCACAATAATTGGCGGTGCGAATCGAGATAAACTAATTGCCCGGCTCGGTCCGGCGGTGATGCTTGGCAACGCGGGGAACGATCTGCTCAAGAGCGGAGCCAGCCCGAACTTGCTCGACGGTGGACTGGGACGAGATGCGCTGTTGGAGGTAAAACCAGCCGATCTTATTGCCGTGGATGCAGAAGACGTAATCCGCGATGCGACCCTACCACTGGGCAATCTCACAGCCCTGACCGGCTTACCCGACGACCCCACCGAGCGAAGTCAGGTTTTGAGCGCGGTGGAGGTGCAACAGCTATTGGATCGGGCTAGTGCCGTCTCGGCGAGTACCGATGCGATCATTTGTATCGTAGATCGGAATGGTCGTATCCTGGGTGTTCGTGTGGAAGATGGTGTGGCATCAACCATTCAGAATGACCCATTCCTGTTGACATTTGCAGTGGATGGGGCCGTGTCACTGGCACGCACGGCGGCATTCTTTGCCAACAACCAAGCCCCGTTGACCTCGCGCACGATTCGCAATTTGAGCCAAACCACCATTACCCAACGTCAAGTTGAATCCAATCCCAACATTACGGACCGAAACTCCACCGACTACGGACCTGGCTTTGTCGCACCTGTCGGGGTTGGCGCACACTTTCCACCTGGGATCGCCTTGACTCCACAAGTTGACTTGTTCGCCATCGAACACACCAACCGGGATAGCATCCTCAAAGACGATGGCACTGGAAACAAGGTTTTGTTGCCGGGTCGGTTCAATATCAATCCTGCGTTTGTGCCCGCAGGGAAAGAACTCTTCCCACCGGAATCGTATGGGTTTGTTTCGGGTTTGTTGCCGAACGCCCAGTCACGGGGGATCGCCACCTTGCCAGGGGGTATTCCACTGTACAAGAACGGTATCTTGGTCGGTGGGATCGGTGTATTTTTCCCCGGCACCACGGGGACCGCTACTGAGATGAACTCCTCGCTATCCACGACATTTGACCCAAGTCGACTTGACCGGTCACTGGAGGCCGAGTTTATTGCCTTCATGGCGGCGGGCGGTGCCCCGCAGTTAGGTTTCCCCGCGAGCGTGTTCGATGGTTTGCCCCCACTGCCTGGAATTGCTCTCCCGTTGACACCTGAACTTCAACGGATTGATCTAGTCGGTATTACTCTCGATGTAGTGGGACCGGGTGGAATCCAAGGACCGGAGAACCTGGTTAAGTTTGCTCAAACATTCTTGCGACCCGGTTCGGTCAATGGTCGCGATTTACCCGTCACCACAGCCGGTCAACAATACCTGGATGGATTACCCGTTCCATCGGGTTGGTTGGTCATGCCCCACGATGGAGTTGGAATCACGGCTGATCAAGTGGCCTTGATGATTCAGAATGGGATTAACCAAGCCCTGGAAACGCGGGCAGCGATCCGCTTGCCACTCAACAGCAGCACCCGCATGGTTTTTGCTGTAACCGACACTACCGGGGAAGTGCTTGGGTTATTCCGCATGCCGGATGCGACGATATTTTCCATCGACGTGGCCGTGGCGAAAGCCCGCAACACCGCGTATTACGCCGATGCTCGCGTGTTACAGCCGATCGACCAAGTTGAGGGAGTTCCACCCGGGGTGGCCTTCTCCAATCGTACCTTCCGTTACTTGTCGGGACCGCGTTTTCCTGTGGGGATCGACGGGACTCGTGCGGGGCCATTCTCCATCCTCAACGACGGCGGGGCCAACGTATTGCTAGGCACGCAGGAAGGGCCACGACTTCCAGGCACCGCTTTCCAATCGGTACAGGGTTATGACGCTTTTAACCCTGGGACTAACTTCCGCGACCCTGACCATCCGCTCAACCAGAATGGGATTATCTTCTTCCCCGGCTCATCGCCGATCTATGCTAGCCCAGGTGGAGTATTTCAACTGGTGGGTGGATTGGGTGTCAGTGGCGATGGTGTGGACCAAGATGATGTCGTGACTGCGGCGGCTACGGCGGGATTTGGGCCAGGCGGTATCATCATGCGTGCCGACGAAGTATTTGTTCGGGGCGTGCGATTACCATTCCAGAAGTTCAACCGGAACCCTCGAATCAATGGCTAGAGCCAGGATAGGTGGAATACTCTGAATCAATGCCTAGGGGTGGAATATGTGGTTTTCTCTATGTAACTGTGTGACTCTGTGGTTGTGTGGCTTAGTGATGGGTCAACACCTTGACCCTGGACAGACTCAGCCACCGCGATGGCCCGCGGCTCACACCCACGAGCGGGCGGGTTATCCCATTCAGCCATCACGATGGGCGGTGACGGCCCAGGAAGTGGATCGCTATTACCGCCCGGCTATCGTCGGCGGCGGGGCTTTGTTCGGCGGCGATGGACCGGGACGAGCCGATGGGACTTTTGGCTACGAGTATGTGGGGTTCGGCTGGCGGCCAGGTCGGTTTATCCTCGGTTGGTATCATGATCGGCCACGTCAGCCCAAGGGTGGCAACTACGAAACCGAGGGTCGATACCATGTGGAAAACGTCTTTGAGTTGAAACCGCTTCGCCGAGCGTTGCACGAAAGGGGGTTCGAGGGCTTACCTCGCCGCGAACGGGAGTATGGAGTACACGAATAGTTTCTGTTATTGTTCTCAGTCATGGATGGTTTTTTCCCACAATGCCGTTCCTATGAGAACGGCATCCACCCCAGCTTGCCCCAACCATTGCATGTCCACGTCGTTGCGAACCCCGCCCCCGGCAATTAGTTCTATTGCTGGATAGCGCTGTTTCAACTGTCGGCAAAGCGCGTGGGTGCTTGGCCCCTGACCGGAGCCAACGCGATCGAGTTCCAGCACGATCACTCGGCGGATGCCCACCTGGACTACTTGCTCGAGCAGTCCAAGCACATCGGCCGGGTGCTTGGCCCCCCATTGATCGGGACGGCCAAGTATCTGACCGCCGCGTAGATCAATCGAGACGATGAGATCGTCTCGCCGCGTAACGGATGGGCTGGTCAGAATGGATAGTCCCATCGCTGTTTCCGTGCCAACGATGATGCGGTGGATACTCCTTCGCTCCAGTCGCGCGATGTCGTCGGCGACGTTCACGCCCGGGTCCAGCCATAATTCCGTGGGCGCGATCGCCTGACCTATGGCCTGGTACAGCGGCAAGTGGAAATGTCGGTGCATAATCGCGTCGAGGTCAGCCACATAGAGTTGGCGTGCCTGCCACTGGGTGGCGAGGTGATAGGCTATGGCGACGGGGTCAGTCGTCGGGAACCACTCGCGTGGTAGCGGTGCATAGTTTGTGCGGTCGCCCCCGCGGGCGTGGACGACTTGGCCGTCTTTAATGTCCATGACGGGAATGAGGCGTGGGCGACTCAACGGGTTTCCTCGGTTTCGTCGGAGTTGACGCCCGTGTTGACTCGGTCACCCTTTTTCCACTGTTCGAGCCATTTGTGGAGCGTATTGCGGTTGATCCCGAGCCGATCCGCCGCGGTCATGCGCACCCCGTTGCACTCGCGGAGGACTGCCTCAATCAACACCCGTTCCACACCGCCGACGATGAACTCGTACAGCCCTTTCATGCCGCTGGGCAGGGGTGTTTGCATCCCCACCCGCACCAATTGTTGAATGAGGCTGGACACATCGTCTTGCGGTGGCCGATTGGGTTTGCGTAGTGCGATGGTCGGGGTTTTGCGGTAGAGTGCGTCGGGGGTTAACTGCCGGCCACGGCACAACACGACCATGCGCTCGATGGCATTTTCTAGCTCGCGGACATTGCCGGGCCAATCGTGGGCGAGCAGCGCTTCGATCACGTCGGGCGGTAGCGGTGGCGTTTCGCGGCGGTTCTCTTCACAGTATCGGTCTAGAAAATAGTTCGCCAGCAACGGAATGTCTTCTTTTCGCTCGCGTAGCGGCGGTAGGACGATTGGCACGACGTTGAGCCGGTAGTACAGGTCATCGCGGAAGCGGCCCGCGCTGATTAGCTCTTCGAGTGGTTCGTTGGTCGCGGCGATGACCCGCACATCGACCCGGATCGTGCGACTCTCGCCGACCCGCTCGAACTCGCGCTCCTGCAGGACCCGTAGGAGCTTGACCTGGAGGGTCGGGCTAGTGCTGGAGATTTCATCGAGGAAGATGGTGCCACCGTGGGCGGCCTCGAAGCGGCCGGTTTTGTTTTCGACCGCGCCCGTGAACGCTCCCTTAACATGCCCGAACAACTCCGACTCCAGCAGGTTTTCGTGCAACGCGCCGCAGTTGACGCGGATGTACGGCCCCTCGGCGCGTGGGCTGAGTTTGTGGATTGCCCGGGCGATGACCTCCTTGCCGGTCCCCGTCTCACCGATTAAAAGAACGCTCGCCCGGGTCGGAGCGACCAAGCGCGTCAAGCGAAAGACTTCGCGCATCGCCGGACTTTCGCCGATGACTCCGTGCAATTCCAAAGACTGGCCCGGCTCGTGTCGTGCCATGTTGGTAGTTCGTGTTGATGAATCGTCAGCCCAGGATCAACTCGTTCCTATCATACAGCCTACGGCCCGACAAGCCAACCGCCAACCTTTCCCACGCCCGATGTGCCACGCAAACCAGCTTGCAGAGTCCGCGGTGGCTGGGTAGACTGCGGCGGGTTGCGACCGGAGACACCGAGGAAGCAGCGTGCGGGGGGGGGATTGATGTTGCGTTGGCTGGATTTGCTCTACGCTGTGCCGATGAGCGGCTGGTTGGCGTGTCGCTGGGTCCGCGGGCGAGCGGCGGGGCGACTAGCACTGAGTCGGGCGTTGGGCCAGGTCTGGGGGGCGAGGCTCGATGCCGCCCGCCCCGTCTGGATGCACGGGGTGAGTGTGGGCGAGGTGTTGGCCTTGGTGCCGCTGGTGGCCCGCTTCCGCGCGCGATTTCCGGGGGTGCCGGTGGTCATCTCAGCCAGCACGACCACCGGCCTGACGACCGCGCACGACCGCTTCCCCGACTTGCCCGTCTTCGCCTTTCCGCTCGATTGGAGTTGGGCGGTTCGCCGGGCGTTGGACACGGTTAACCCCCGGCTAATCGTGTTGGCGGAGAGCGAGTTGTGGCCCAACTTTCTAGCCGAGGCCAAACGGCGAGGCGTGCCGGTGGTGGTGGTCAATGCTCGCCTCAGTCCCCGCAGCTACCGCCGCTACGCGATGCTGGGCCGGGCGGCGCGGTGGTTGCTAGCCCAGGTCGATCACTTCGCCGTGCAGTCGCCCGTTTACGCCGAGCAACTGAGCCGGCTTGGGGTGCCACCTGGGCGATTGAGCGTGACCGGCTCGATCAAGTACGACGGCGTCTGCGGTGATCGGGACAACCCCAAAACCAGCCAGTTGCGTCGGTTGTTTGGGTTGCGGGCGACCGACCCAGTCATCGTCTTCGGCAGCACACAAGCCCCCGAGGAAGCCCTGGCGTTGCGAGCGTTTACCCAGTTGCAACGGCAAAGTCCCGACTTGCGAATGCTCATCGTGCCGCGTCACCCCGAGCGCTTCGATGCAGTAGCGCAACTGCTAGCCGAGTCCGGGCTGCCCTTCGCTCGCCGCTCGCAATTGCGACAGCCGTTGGACCGTTGCCCGCCTTTGGTCCTGGTCGATACCGTGGGCGAATTGGCGGCGGTGTGGGGGTTGGCCTGCATCGCCTTTGTCGGTGGCAGTCTGGACGGCAAACGCGGTGGCCAGAACCTGATCGAGCCGGCGGCGTATGGAGCGGCGGTGGTCGTCGGGCCGCACACCTGGAACTTCCGCGACGTGGTGACGCGATTTGCCCAAGCCGACGCCTTGCGGGTGGTACACACTGGCGACG